>Ga0265294_10003585_pt1 | contig 19780 bp, 16 predicted proteins | sample MunlanPumphouse3_FD_192504 | JGI IMG/M metagenome (GOLD analysis project Ga0265294, IMG submission 192504) | Groundwater microbial communities from a municipal landfill in Southern Ontario, Canada - Pumphouse #3 | ecosystem: Environmental > Aquatic > Deep subsurface > Groundwater | place...
GGGGTCTTTGGCTTTTGTGGCCAGAGCCTCATATTCGCCAGAGCGCACAGTGGCCAGGTTTCTCCATTCCGGTTTGCTGGCGGCATTTTCATAAAGATACACCGGGATGCCCAGCTCCTCACCCACGCGTTTGCCCAGCTTCCTGGCATATTCCACGCATTCTTCCATAGTCATATCCGAGATCGGGATAAAGGGGCAAACGTCCGTGGCGCCCATGCGGGGATGCTCACCAGTATGTTTACTCATATCGATCAATTCTGCGGCTTTTTTAATCGCCTGAAAGGCTGCTTCCACCACTGCTTCGGGTTCGCCGGCCATGGTGAATACCGTGCGGTTTGTATCCGCCCCGGGGTCCACATCCAAAAGAGACACGTTCTTTACGGATTTTATAGCACCAGCGATAGCATCCAGGATCCCCAGGTCCCGGCCTTCACTAAAATTTGGAACACATTCCATCAGCTTCATATCTTTACCTCGTTTTGTTTATGTATTTTTACTTTAATAATCTTCTTGTCTGTAGCCTGCAAGACCTGAATCCGGTAAGGCTCTATAGTGATAACCTGTCCCTGATGCGGGATCCTCTCCAGATGATCCAGGATCAGTCCGGCGATAGTCTCATAATCCCCTTCGGGAAGCTGGATATCATGATCATCGGCCAGATGGTCTATCTCCACATCTGCCATGGCAATCCAGGTATTGGGGCTGATCTGCTGCACATCGTGTTCTTGTTCATCGTCGTATTCATCTTCGATCTCGCCCACGATCTCTTCCAAAATGTCTTCGATGGTTACTATCCCCGCCGTTCCGCCATAGGCATCCACGATGATGGTCATGGATTTGTGCTGCAATTGCATCTCTTTGAGCAGAATATCCACGTCCATGTTTTCTGGGGCAAAGAAGGGCTCATGTGCCAGGTCTGCTGCACATTTATCATCACCATTTTGATATTTGAGGATGTCGTAGATGATCAGCACGCCGATGATATCGTCTATACTTTGGCGATATACGGGATAGCGGGTAAAGCCTTCATTCTTAGCTATTTCAGCGATTTCGGCGATATTGGCACTTTCCGGTATTGCCACAATGTCTGTGCGGGGCACCATCACGTTGCGCGCGTCCATATCCTTCAGATCCAGGGCGTCTTCGATCATCTCCAATTGCGGAGCCATGGCACTGTCTTCACTGCTTTCATTGAGCAGAAAGTTGATGTCGTCCTTGGTCAGATAGTCGTATTGATTGCCTTCGTCCAGTTTGAGCAATTTACGCAGGCCCTGGTTTATAAAGCCCACTATAGCTACAATAGGGCGAAACATGTAAAAAAAGAAAATGAGAATGGGATAGAGCTTGGGAACCAGGGTATCCGCATAATCACGAAAGATCGCCTTCGGCACGATCTCCCCAAAGATCAGAACTATGGTTCCAATCAGCAAAGAGGTATAGCGCGGATCAAAGCTGAAATCCCCAAGTTCTGCTACAAACAGAGTGGCGAGAGAGGCTAAAATGGCATTGGCGATGTTATTCCCGATCAGGGTGGTGCCCAGAAACTTGTCCGGCTGCTTCAGAAAACGAAGCAGCGCGGCATTGCGCCGGCTTTTGCGAGAGGAATGTTCGAGGGCGATCATATCAATTGAGATCAAACCCGTCTCCAGCCCTGAAAAAAGCAGGGACAAGAATAGAGAGAAAAGCAGCACGACCAGGATTAGTATTACCTGTACTACCTGTAATTCCTGTACCATTTATTCATTTACCTTCTCGTTTCTCCAGGCCATTCTTAGCGACTGGACAAACTCATCTATGTTTCCGACCAAGAATCCATCGAGATTGTAGCTTGTCAAGTTTATTCTGTGATCGGTGACTCTGGATTGAGGGAAATTATAGGTTCTGATCTTGGCAGAGCGGTCTCCGGTAGATACTTGCGCCTTGCGTGAAGAAGCTATTTCCTGCTCCTGTTTACTGATCTGAAGGTCCAGCAATTTACTGCGCATCACCTTCATGGCCTTGGCTTTGTTCTTGATTTGCGACTTTTCGTCCTGACAGGTGACCACCAGGCCCGTGGGAACGTGGGTGATGCGCACCGCAGAGTCTGTGGTATTCACGCTTTGCCCACCATTTCCGCTGCTGCGATAGACGTCTATCCTCAGGTCGTTGTCACTGATATCCATATCGATATCTTCGGCTTCGGGAAACACGGCTACTGTCACCGCTGAGGTGTGAATACGGCCGCTGGATTCTGTGACAGGAACCCTTTGCACCCGGTGCACTCCGCTTTCAAAACGCATCAGTCCATAGGCATTTTCACCGCTTAAGAGCAGTACCACTTCTTTGAAGCCGCCCAGGCCGGTTTCGTTCATGTCGATGATCTGTTTCTTCCAGCCTTTTTGCTCGGTATAATAGCTGTACATGCGGTAGAGGTCTGCCACAAAGAGTGCCGCTTCTTCCCCACCGGTTCCGGCTCTGATCTCGATAATGGCATTTTTCTCGTCATTAGGATCATTGGGGATCAGCAGGTCCCGCAGCTCCAGCTCATATTTCTCCGAAGCTTCAGCAAGATCGCCCAGCTCTTCTTTCACCAGGGCCATCATCTCGGGATCGTTTTCACTATCCTGCAACACCTTGGTTTCCTGAATCTGCTTTTGGATCTTCAGATAGCTATCCCAGCAGGATAGAACCCCAGAAAGTTCCTTATAGCGGCGCATGAGCTTTTTATACTCACGGGCATCGCTCATCAATGAGGCATCAGATACACTTTCTTGAAGCGTCAGAAATTCTTCTCTGAAGCTTTCCAGTTTCTCTTTTGGCAACATATCAGCCTTCCAGCAGGGTTACCTTATGCTCGCTATAATCCATATCCAAAGCGGCTTTCATGGCGACCAAAGCGGTTTCGATCATATCATCATCCGGCGGCTGGGTAGTGATGCGCTGCAAAGCCATACCGGGGACGGTCATAAATTTCACCAGAGGGTGCGTCAGATTCTTTCCGGAAAACTTCAGCACTTCGTAGCTCACACCTGAGATGATGGGGATCATCAGCAAGTGGTAGCCCAGACGCAGATATATCGGAATAGCACTTTTCAGAATAAAATGCGAGACCAAAGCATCCGTGATGGAAAAGATCAAAATGCCCACCAGCAGCACAAAAAACATAAAGCTCGTTCCACAGCGGGGATGAATGGTGGTATAAGTTTGGATATCATTGATTTGCAGATTGCTGTTGTGCTCATAGGCATTCACATTCTTATGCTCTGCGCCATGATAGCGGAAGAGGCGTTTGACATCTTTCATCAGCGAGATCAGCCACACGTAAAGCACAAAGAATACTATCCGGATGCTTCCCGCAAAGAGGTTGAAGAAGAAATCCTGATTTGAGAGCCTCAGCCAATCCGCCAGCTTATAAGGCAGAAGTCCAAACAGCAAAAAAGCCAGACCAAAGGCCAGGATATAGCTGCCAATCTCTGCACCCTTTTCTATCCACTGGATTTTCTTTTTGCTCACCTTCCCCTGGGCTTCCTCTTCGGCTATGAAGTCCAGCTCATAACGTCCCGCGGAGAAATTGAGGGTAGATAGCCCGATCTTCATCATCTCAATCAGGGATACAAAACCCCGGATGATGGGCAGACCAAGAAACTTCTTCTTTTGAGTAATGCTGACAAAGGGAGTGAGCTTGAGCTCGATGTCCCCGTTTTTTCTACGTATAGCGGTAGCCAGACGCTCCGGCCCACGCATCATTACGCCTTCTATTACCGCTTGTCCGCCCACACTTATTTCTTTTTTCATTTTATAGTCCCTTTTTCTGGTCTAATTGTCTTTTGTGATAGCTTCAATGAATGATAGCTACAAAGTAAGTTCTTTCCCACAAAGAAAAACGCCACTCCCCTCATATCATGAGGCAGACTGGCGTATAATCTTGAAAGAGAACTAGTTCTCTGTTTCGGTGGTGGCGATTTTGTATTTCTTATTGAATTTCTCTACCCGGCCAGCGGTATCCAAAATCTTCTGTTTTCCGGTGTAAAAGGGGTGGCAGACATTGCAGATATCCACCTGCATGTTCCCTTTGGTGCTGGCGGTTTCAAAGGTGTTGCCGCAGGCACAGGTAATGATGGCCTTCGTGTATTTCGGATGAATTCCTTGTTTCATTTATCTTGCTCCTTGCATGAGTTAAAGAATATTTTGTCCCATAATTTTGCAATGGCAGTTTATGTCAAGCAGAGACTTCTATTCTCCCCGATTTTGCCTGTTCAGACTACGCTAAAAACCCTAAGATTAAGTGTATCTGCATTTTTCACTTGACATAAATCCTAAGGCTATAATTTTGAGTATCTTATTAGAACGATGCTTATAGACTCGAACAAAATAAAAACTTAGTTTAAGGAGTAACAACATGACAAAAGCCGATCTTGTAAAGGAAATCTCGGAAAACACTGGAATTATCCGTAAAGACGTAGCAGTAGTAGTGGACGCCCTCTTTCAGGGAGTCAAAGACATTTTGAGCGAAGGCCATCACTTAGAAATTCGTGGCTTTGGCACATTCCGTCTCAAGACCCGCAAACCACGTATGGGTCGCAACCCCAAGACCGATGAAAAGGTTCCGGTACCAGAACGCACAGTTCCCACCTTCAAGTTCTCCCGCGAATTCAAAAATAGCGTCGTCGATCTGAAAATCGAAAGCTAGGATAACTATTATGCCTTGCGGAAAGAAGAAAAAACGTCATAAAATTGCAACCCATAAGCGGAAAAAACGCTTGCGTAAGAATCGCCATAAAAAGAAATAATAATTCATAAAGGCTGCCTTCGGGCAGCCTTTCTTTTTTGCTCTTTGATTAGCTAACTACCTTTATCCTCACAAAGCCAGCTCAGCTTGAAAGACTATCCGAAAGAAATTTACCTTGACAAGGATACAAGCTTGATAATCCAATGCTTAGGTACCTTGCACCTTAAGACAACTGTCTGATTCGTGGCAAGGGACTAATAAATACTAAAGAGGTAAATCATGAAAAAACTTATTAAGCAAATCCTGCTTGTTAGTGGCCTGCTTTTCATCGGCTACCAGGTCTTTCGCATGACCCGTTTGATCAGAGCAATCATCGCCCTGGACAAATCCCTGCCAGCATATCTGGAATCTGTTTACGGAGAAACCCCCAAAGTTGGCTGCTCTCTAAATGCACACATCACTGTGAACACAAAGATCATCGTGAAGTTTTCTGCTGAAATCCTGGCAAAGCATGACGATATTGAGGCTACAACCAGGCAGTATATAGCAGATTTTTATCCACTGCTGGCCAATAATAGGCTGAGGGTAAACGTTGTGGAAGCAAGCCTTTAAGATATACTAAGGATCCCAACAGCACTGAGGGAGACTATCCTATGAAAAGATCACTGCTTCTGCTCTTGGTTTTTGCTCTGTGCAGCACAATTCTTTGTGGTCAAGCCGAATCACAGAACCCCGAGCTCATCGTGCCAGAAGTATTCTTGGCCAGGTCAGATGATTAGATAAGTAGTAGGATCTACCCAAAGAATGTCAGGGGTAAAATCAAGACAAACCAACAAAGTCTAAGCACAGGCCGCAGCAAGGCCGATTTATTTATGAAAAAGATAGTTCTTGACGAGATCCTGTTTGGCTTTGATGTAAAAACGAAGGATTTGGACTCTACAAGATACTCTGATGGTGGTGTATGTGCTATAGGCAATCTGTTAAAATTCATGGCAAATGATAAAGGTGTGTTTGTTATTGTGGAATTTGGGCATAATAAATCAACCGCCAAAAACAATGCCAGGGACAGTGAATATATCAGAGTCGCCCCATTTCATACTCTGCCAAAAGATATGTATCGAATAGAAAACTTAGGAACCGGACAAATTAGGCTGAACTACACTGTAAACCAAGTTTGGGATGAAATTGATTGGAATAGATCAGATAATGACTTCTTTTAGGCTTTCTGTGAAATAGCCATTACCCATTACAAAAGAGTTAAGGCTGATGCAGAGCAGAGAATCAAATCAATGGGCATTCTGTATATATTTGACCCGCTGTAAGTAAAACCAGCGAGGTTCTCCCCCGCTGGTTTTGCTGATCAAACAAGTTCTTTATGCTATCGCAATCTCACGATCTTGGCATTAGCAGTGCTGCTTCCCTGGCTTGCCCGCAGGAAATATATTCCGCTGCTGCAGGCTTTTCCACTTTTGTCCCGGCCATCCCAAGATAGATTTGCGCCAGGCAGACCGCTCAGCTCTCTCACTAATTGACCACGCTGGTTGTAGATCCCCACCCAAAGCGGAGCCGATGACTTGCTTTCTGCCAGGATGCTCAGTTCACCGGCAAAAGGAACCGGATAGGCTCTTATGCGCAGCTCGGGAACTGGGCCCTGCACCAGATCAGAATTTGCGGTGTAGGTTTCCCAGGCAAAATCGATTCGCATTGTATTGGTACAGGCACTTCCTCCCTGGCAAATCTGCATGACAATAGAATCCAGATTGCCATTGGCATCGTAGCTATACAGATCACGCCCATCAATTTCCCAGACATCACCAGAAAGATGCTGCTCGTCTATGCTGATCTTGCGGATTTGCTCATCGTAGGTATAAAGCGATCTGCTGCGGGCCATCCAAGATTCGTTATACCATTCGTACTCAGTGGTCTGCTGCAAGTTTCCAGGATATTCATTGGATCTATTTACAACCAGCATGGGTAAATACTGAGAAATAAAGCTAATGTAATCGTAGCCGGTAGAAGTATCCTGAGGATGATACGTGGTTTCGGTCTTATGCTCTTGTACCCAGTTTACAGAATCTGCAGAGCTGTATTCATACTCCTGGATTATCCTGCCTTGGGCGTCGTATTGGAAACTGATGCGAGAATAGGGATCTTCATCCTCATATTCATCCGCATCAGCAACCCAATCATAAATTTCAAAAGTGCTTCCCGCTCCATAAACGATATGCCTGCGGAGAAGTGGCACCAGATTTCCTAAGTCATCATAATATGGTTCACACAAAAAGATACGCACCAGACGGTTTTGGGAATCATATTCCGCAGTGCTTTTAATGCTCAATTCCAAAACACTGTCTGGAGTAAAATATAAGTCGGAGGATTCTATCATCCCCGCAGCGTTGTAGAAATAGACCATCTTCGCCCCGGTATCAGGCGAAATAAATCCGAATGGATCACGATGATTTACAGTTATAGAATCAATCCGGGTAGGATAACTCTGGCTGTAATGCATGTTTGCCCGTTCCGTGGGCAGCAAACTCTGGTCTTCTTGATAGTTGCTATACATTTCATTTTGCAGCCGGTAAGCTGTGGAATAGGGCAGCACTATTCCCAGATGCTTGATCCCAAAATCCTGAAAAACTCCGGCTGTAAGCAGCATCGGCAGCAAGAGTAAGGGCAATAAATATAAGGCTTTCTTCATCGTTCACCTCCATGAAGCTATCTTCTGTGATATTTTTTGCATACCCAGATCTGTGTCAATGTTTATTATTCACAGACTTCCCTTTTTTTTGTCGAACCTGATTCTGACTCTTTCTGCAGCCTTCCCATCCCGTGAATTGCAGTGGTCTTGCTGCATAGATTGTGGTAGATAAGACTTAGGTATAAGAGGATTTTTCCCTACTATTTCCACGTCATCTCTACTACGTCAAAGGGGAGAGGACAGTCTGAGCAACAGGATATCAGAGCCCCAAAACCGATCTGCCCCAATTATCCCTGTGATCTGTGTGATCTGTGTGATCTGTGAGAGCATCAACTCCCTACAGATCTGCCCCTGAGCGATTTTGATTGACAGCTCCCGCCAGCTATATTTGTATGCAAAAAAGCTTAAGCTACTTTAAATAGGAGACAAGATGAAAAGAATGCTTTCCGTAATATTAGGCCTGATCTGTCTGAGTCTATTTGCCACTCCGCGCGGCCTCACTGTGTCCGAAGTGCCTTGTTCAGATATCGTAAGCCGGGTAGAGATTCCGGTGACGAGTTTTATCGATGCCCCGGCAGGAACGGCGTCCTGCACTACTTTGAGTGAGGACTGGTTTCCGTCCCTGAATCTTGATCTGAATTTCAGACTGGATGCACAGGCTCAGATCGGCTTGAACTATGTCAATTATCAAGGCAAAGCCATGGCCTTTGGCAGTATGGGCACTTTGAGTGCTGCGGCCCAAGCTGCTGTAGCCAAGGCTCCTGGGTGGATGCAGGCCGAGCTTTCTTCGGTTTTGGCCAGTCTTGATGCGGCCCATCAGCTCATCTGGGCAGAGCTTATCCTGGACACTGTGGACCCCTATGTGGATGAAGTGGCTTTCTGCATAGCCCATACTTCGGCCCAATACCTGAATTCGGGCTTTGCCTCTCCTCAACTATTTCTGGAAAATGCTTATTATATTTACGAGATTGCCAGCCATTTGGATTATGTGCAGATCATGGACACTGGCTCTGCGGCAGGCGGTGGAGATTACTATTCCACCACCAAATATATCAAGAAAGATGCTGCCGGCGAACTGCAAGAAATCACCGTGCCCCAAGAGCTCTACTATTGGTATCTGGTGCATCCCAAGCTCACCGATGAGATTCCTGCCTATATCGATCCCAGCATAGTGGAAAGCAATTCCAATCATTCCAACAACATTGCCGATCCTCCCCTGGGCCAGTTTTGGCGCAATTATCTCTACACGCTTCAGCAGGATGGCTATCCTGTGCTGGCTGATACTTTGTCGCAATGCCAAACCCTGTTCAATCGCGATGGCAGCGGCAATGATGCCATTCGCACCCTGCAAGGGTGGATCAATCAAAATATGAGCTTTACTTCCAATAGTGAACGCCCTCATCAACCTGTGCGCATCATCACCAAGCGCATTGGCAGATGTGGAGAATATGCCGATCTCTCCTCTGCTTTGGCGCGCCTGGCTTTGATCCCCTGCACCAGCATCCTTTCCTCTTCCACAGATCACACCTGGAATGAATTTTGGGATGAAGGCTGGGTAGCCTGGGAGCCGGTGAATGGTTATATTGATAGCCCCCTGGTCTATGAAAATGGCTGGGGAAAGGTCTTTGGCACCGTGTTTGAGATCCGCAGCGATGGGCTCTTTACCCCCGTTACAGACCGCTATTCCGAGGGTGCGGCTATCATCAAAATCCAAGTGGTGGATAGCAATCTATTGCCGGTGGACGGAGCCAGAGTGGTTTTGGGCATGGTGGATGGTGCTATTCGTTATGATTGTGAGCTGTTTACGGATAACGGCGGCTTTGTAAACTTTGTGGTGGGAGAGGGCAGAAACTACCGGGCCAGAGTGGAGACCAATTTTGGCCAATATCCGGAAATAGTAGGGACTTATACGCAATTGATTCAGAATTCTGAAGATGGGCAGACCTATCAATATGTCTTTGAAATCCCGGCCCCAAAGCCGGTCTTTGTCCCCCAAATAGTATCCGGGCCTGTGGATACTGTGGACGATCACCGTTTTGCCGTAAGCTACGAGTGCCCAGGGTATTACATCACCGGACAGAGCCGCTGGGATGATATCAATACGACAAGCTCGCAAGCTCTCTACTATCAATATATAGCAGAGCCCTCAGATGCGGCCTTTATGGTAATGGATGGGGACGCAATCATCTTTTGGCAGATCGATGGCAGCGGCAGTGCAGTTCAATACATCAGTCCCGCCTTGGCTGCCAGCTCTTCTTACGATATCCCTGTGGGCAACGATTGGTATGCCTTTGTGGATAATTCTCATCGTCACCGCAACGCTGTGAAGCTCTCAGGAGCAATGCTTTACGAACGCTTCGGCAGCCCTGTTGGGGATCTTGTCCAGGCTCCTGGCGTCTTTGAGCTTCTCTTTCGCTATCCCAATCCTTTCACAAGCGGAATCACTCTGGGCTTAGACCTGAAAAAAGAGGCCATACTCAAGGTGGAGATATTTAATATCAAAGGGCAGCGGATAAAAAGCTGGCAGACCCCAAAACAGGCAGCAGGGCCGCTGGATATTCATTGGGACGGATGCAGTGAGGCCGGACAATGCACCAGCAGCGGCATCTACTTCATCAAAATCAGCGGGGAAGGTACTTCTCTGACCAGAAAAGCACTGAAGTTCTGAAGGAATCTACAGGATTGGATGTGTCCCGCGTCCAGTGGTTTACGCTTCGAAAAAGAAGTGCTGCTTCGAAAAAGGGAGCTGATTTGAAAAAGAGCACGTTCCGTGCTCTGCAGGCGAGACGCCTGCAATCCTGTGGCAGAAGCTTGCTCGCATCATAGGAAGACGTTGTATAGCACCCGGATCAAGAGCAGGACGAGGGCCAGGATGAAGACTTTGCGGATGATCTTATTGCCGCGGAGCATCACCATCTTCGAGCCCAAAAGATTGCCGGCAATTCCGCACACTGCCGCCGGAATGGCAATGGGATACCAGATCTGGCCATGAACGGCAAAGGTGACTACCGCAGCCATATTGGAAGCGAGATTGACCACCTTGGAATTGCCATTGGCGCGCACAAAATCATAATGTAATAAAACTGAATAGATCAAAATCAGAAAAGTGCCTGTGCCCGGGCCGAAGAATCCATCATAAAAGCCGATGATCAAGCCAGCCAGTGCGCCCAGGATAAGCCGATAGCCCAGTTTCAAAAGATGCGCGGTATCGCTGAAACCCAAATTCTTGCGAACGAGAACGAGCACCGTAATGAGTGGAATCAGGACGATCAGCAGATAGTTCAGAAATTCCCCTGAGATCAAAAGCGCAGTACTCGCGCCCAGCCAGGAGCCTGCCAAAGCCATCACCGCTCCGATCAAAGCTACCGGCACATCGATCATCCTGGCATGAAGAAATCTGGCGGTGGAGAAGATAGTTCCGCTGCAAGAAGAGAACTTATTGGTGCCCAAAGCCATGTGGGGCGGGATGCCAGCACTCCAATAGGCCGGCAGAGAGATGAGGCCGCCACCTCCGGCGATGGCATCGATGAATCCAGCCAAAAAGATGAAGGGCAGGATGATGAGATAATCAATAACGCTAAGAGAGATAGGCATCTACAGTTCCGCCTTAAATTCAAGTTTGAGATTGTGAGTGCTTTTTGCCTCTGGGTATTTGCTCATGCGATACTCCAGGCTGAAGCTGCTGAAGGCATTCAGACGATAAATGGTGGAAAGCGTGGCGTCCGAGACAAAACCCGCACGTTTTTGGGGCAAAAAGAGCAGATAGGAGCTGCCTTCCCTGAAATTGTAGCCCAGACTCATACGCGCCGATATCCGGTATTTCTGCATGAATACGCTGCGCAATTGAGGAGCACAGCGCAGGCTTTTCAAGCTGTATTTATCTTCTCCGCCTTGCAGATTGCCTTCCTCCTGGCTGAGGCTAAGCTCCACCAGAGCAGTGCTTTGAGGACTGATCAGCTTTTCAAAATTGCTGGCTATACGCTGCAGCGTAATCTCTGAGGAATAGCGGCTTTCCCGGCTCAAGGAATTCTCCAGGCTGATTCTGGTATTCATATTCAGATAGTTGCGCAAATCAATCTGCGCAGTTTGACGATTCTCAAAAGTGCGCTCTGCCGATTGATAGCGATTGTCCAGGCTGCGATTCAGATCCAGCGAAAAAGAGCTGATAATCCGGCTTTTATAGAGGTTAAGCCAGACATTTTGCAGATAGCCCTGGCGGGAATAGATACTCTGTTCACCATAGCTGTAGTCCGGCAAAAAGAGGTAGCTCCGCCAATCGTTCATGCTGTCGCTTTGTTCGGTGGCAGTGATGGATATATCACTCTGGAGCTTCTTCCAAAAGGGATCTATGAGGTACTGCCCCGGTTTCAGATACAGGCTGGCCAGAGCAGAGATTTCTGTGGAAAGCCGGCCCTTGGGCGAGGTGATATATTCATAGATATACTCGCCGCCATCTACCAGGACTCCGGTGCTGTCAAATACGCCACTGCTGGTTCCCACCCAGACCAGATCCCGGATGCGGGGAAAGAATTCAGTTTGATTGAGCTCGTAATTGTTGTAAAGATTGATCGCACCCTTGAGCAGATCGTGCCCACTGCGCAGGGTAAAAAGATCGTATGAGCTTTTGGGATTATCTTCCGAGACGGGATTCCGGAGCTCGCGATGGCTAAAATCCAGATCAAAGCGATGCTGCCCGAAATTGCTATTGTGCTTGATGGAATAGGTATCCGAGGAGTTTACTTCCTGCCAGTCCGGCTGCTTTACGCTACTTTGATCACGCTTAAAAAGCAGGGCCGTATTCTGGCGGCTGGTTTGGATGCTAAAGCTGGGTTGCCATTTCAGATAGCGGGTGCTAAGGGCAGCGGGATCATCATCTTCCAGGGAAGAATACAGGCCGGCCAGCTTCAGGCCAAAAACCCGGTAAACCCAGGCCAGTTCAGCATCGTGATACATCAAGAGGCTGTTGGTCTCACCGCTCTGATCCGAGATCGTGCTGCTCAGCTTCAGAGCCGGGACGATCACCTTGTAGCTCCCACTTTCAGATGAGAAGCGCAGGGCTTTTTGCTGATAGTTCTGCTCTAAATCCCGATAGCGCAAGAGCAGCCTCGGTTTCCAGAATCCCTGTAAATACCCCAGAGAAAGATCGATATTGCTCATGGCCAGCGAATCTGCCTTGGGCAAAGCCGCAAAATCGTGCTCCAGCTCATAGTCTGTGCCAAAGCGGTAGAGATCGGCAAAGCGGTATTGGGCATCCAGCTTGGTCACAAAAGGCTTATCCTCGGCCTCATGCGCGAGCCACCAGGAAAAGATAGCGGAGGAATTGTCCTGATCATCCAGCGCGGAAAGGGTATTCTGGTCGTTTTGAGAATACATGGAGTCAAATCCACTTTGCCAGGCTTCACCCTGCCACAAGAGAGCAAGCTCGATATTGCTGCGCTGAGCTGGAGCGATCAACTTCTTGACCGGCAGCCAGGAGCCATTGCCCGGGCCCACCCAACGATAGCGTCCTCTGGAAAACTCTTCATAATCACCTTTGCCAGGGCCCATATAGCTGAAGACAATGCTGTAAACCGCACTGGAATCTCCGGGAGCGTATTCATAATAAATCAAGCCTTGAGGGCCTATAAGCTGAATATAATCACCGGTGCCGGTCTGGATCACACCATTGCTGAGCGCAGGCAGGTCTCCAGATGCCCCCAGGCTATCCAGATCGGCCTCGCTGAAGCTGTAAAGCAAAGGAGTGTCCTTGCTATCGCTCTGATGCACAAGGTGATGATGAAGGCTAAGCTGATCGCTGAGCTGCACTTTCGCACTGGTATAATAGCTGGATTGGCGGTAGTTTTCATCTGAATACTGAAACCAGGCATTCACCGTATTGGCAGAGCTCACCAGCCGGCGAAACATCACCGAGCCTTCCGCATAATCTATGTAATAGTCCAGACCCCGCGCCATAAGATTGCCATCCAGATAGATGTTTTCGGTGCCGGCTATGACGATGAAGCTGCGCTGAGAGTCATTTGCCACCAGGTAATAGGGCCCCTGCTTGCCGTCGATAATCTGGATCTGCATCAGAGCAGATTTACCGCCCCCGGCACTGAAGGCTGCCTGAACGCGGTGCTTGCCCTCATACGAAGCAGAGAGCCCTTCGATCTTGGTGTGATACCGGAGGTAGCGGCTATCCTCATAGCTCAGTTCAAGGTCTCCCATGCCCAGCTCCCAGCGTTTGCCATAGACACGGATGAAGACCTGATCCAGGCTGGAAAGTTCCTTGGAATCCCCCTCGGGACTGAGCTTGCTCTGGCTGTCTGAAAGCTGCGCCGTGATAAAGATATCTTGGGAAAGCTCCCCATCCAGATTCACATACAGGGATTGCAAAAGGTCGGTCTCGCCACTTTCGGAAAAGCTGAGGGCAAAGGTTTTGCTGCCGCTGATCTCCAGCTTTGAACTGGGATTGAACCACTGCGGTTTCAGGCTGGGGCGGGTGATCAGGACACTATCGGACATATCCACTTTCTCGTAGAGCTGTATCTTTTTGGTGTATTGATCCGGGATTATCAAGTAGCTGATGCTGAGGATGGGGCTTTCTGGCATAGTCTTTAGTCGCAAGATCCCGCTCCGGCAATCCAGCTCGTAATCCAGCCCCAAGGTAAGCTGCAAACTGTCGCTGAATACCTGTTCGGAGCAGACTATGATGTTTTGGCGGGAGAGCTGATAGTTATATTGATTCGCCTTAAGGATGATGGTTTCATCTATTACAAAATCTGAGGCAAAAAGGGAGGCTCCCCAAGCTATGATGATGAACAGCAGCCAGTATCTGCGCCACATCAAACAGGATGGATTACGTAAGTAACCACTCCCCAAATGATGAAATCCGCATCTTCGGTGATCTTGAGGGGCTGAAATTCATCGTTTTCCGGCACCAGCCAGTATTCGCTATTTTTGATGATCAGGCGCTTGAGCATAAATTCTCCATCCACGATGGCGATCACCACCTTGTTTGAGCTGGGTTCTATGGCGCGATCCACTATGGCCAGATCTCCCGGATAGATGCCCGCACCGATCATGGAATAGCCCTCGACTTCCATGAAATAAGTATGCTTTTTGTGCAGAATCAGGCGTTCATTGAGGTCCAGCTCTTTTTCGGTATAATCCGTCGCTGGTGAGGGAAACCCTGCCGGAACCCTGGTGCTGAACAGCGGACGTGCCACCTTCTCACCAATCACGGCTTTGTAAATTGCCTTTATCGAACCATCGGTTTTAAAGTTTTTCATCTCAAAAACAGGGCGGACAGATATCACTCCATCCGCCACAGGGAAAAGCTGTCAAGCTTACTTGATCGATTTGACAATGCTTTGAGCTTGAGCGCCGTAAGTGGGATCATTTACCAAACGCTCCAAATCCGCCTTGGCAGATTTCATGTTTTTAAGCTGATAATATGCTACACCACGCAGCATGCGGGCGGCTGATTCATTGGGCTCTTCCTGCAAGACTTTCGTGCTGTAGGTGACTACCTTATTCCAGTTTTTCACGGTGTTGAAATGACCGGCCAAAGTAAGAGCCAGGCGGGAATTCGGCACTAAGTCCACAGATTTCTCCAGGTTTTCCACCATCTTGGCGGTGTTGCCTAATTGTGAATAGTTTTGCCCCATCTGAGCGTAAACCACAGCCAGGATACTGTCTTCAGGCTTGGTATCGGCCAGCTTCTTCAGATAGATATTGGCATTTTCCCATTTGCTGTTGGCACGATAGAAATTGCCAATGCGGGTGTACATATCGGCATCGGGACTCAAGGCTTCGGCTTGCAGATAGGCGGCTTCAGCTTTGGCAAAATCACCCGCTTCAGCATAGCCTTCGGCCAGCTTGATATAGGCCGCAGCATCCTGTGCTACCCGGGCGTAATCTTCCAAAACCTGAAAAGCGCGGACATCGTCCTTCACATAATCTTTCAGGACAAAGAACTTTGCATTCAAGATGTCTTCGTCACCAGGTTTCAGCACCAGGATATCATCATAATACTTCAACGCCTTTTCATATTCACCAGCATCACGGGCCGTAATGGCAAGGTTGTTGTAAGTGGCCAGGACATATTGGTCTAATTCATCTTGAGTAATGCGCACCGGCTGATGATTTTTGTAAATCTTCAGGGCAGTCTCATAGTGCATGATGGCTTCATTATACATGCTGCTTTCGATGCTTTCCGGGGCCAGGTCGATATGGCTTTTGGCTACATTGAGCTGCATGAGTTCGATGTTGTAATCCACGGAATCTTTTTCCGCAGCAAGCGGGGCAGCTTCTTTAAATAGCACATTGGCACTGGTATAGGCCACTATAGCCTGTTCCAGCATTCCACTTTCATAAAAATCAGCACCTTCTGCGGCGGCGGCATGCGCCAAAGCAAGCGGATCACGAACGGGCTCCGGCTCTACTTCAATCTTTTTATTCGAAGAGCAAGCACTCAAAGCTATCAGCACCACAAGGGTGACCAGTGAAAAGAATCTTAATTTCGGCATTTAATCCTCCAGTTTTCTTTCTCTCGTTACACACTGCCATGACTCAGGATTTTGTCAACTTAAAATTCGTCTGTCAGTAAATATAACCCCCGTATTGCAGGATGTCTTTACATGGCAACAAAGCTGCATTTCAGCCTCTTTTGACAGGGAATACAGCCGGCGGAGCTGATCGGGAATGCTACTAATCAATAGGCTTAACTAAGATAAAGCTAAATTCTTATGAGAAATAGTGTAAATTTATACACACAAGCTATTATTCTTTATCTCAATGATTTAGATATACTTCTTGCCGAGCTTTGTTGAATTAAATCAAATACCAGACACAAATAATGCTTTTTTTTCATTGACAGATTTTCCAACTTGGCTTTTGAATAGCGTAGTTATATCTCTAACGCTTATACAAACTACTATTAGGAGGTAAAATGAGCAGAGATGAATTAGTGAAAAAGATCGCGTCCGACGCCGGCGTTTCCCAAAAAGTTGCCGGTCTTGCCCTCGCTTCCGTCCTTGAAGGTATTACTATGACCTTAGCAAAAGGCGGCAAAGTTTCCTTGGTTGGTTTTGGAGCATTCAGTGTTGCACACCGTGCAGCCCGTAAAGGTATCAACCCCAAGACCAAAGCTCCTTTGAAAATCGCAGCACGTGACGTGCCAGTTTTCAAAGCAGGTAAAAAACTGAAAGACGCTGTCAAGAAATAATTATTATTGATTTGACATCCAAACTGAAAGGCAGAGTTTAGGCTCTGCCTTTCTTTTTGCCCGCTAATCGCGAGAGCTTATATTAAAGAGTAAGATCTATCCTGGATAGCCCATACCCACAGGCTCACTCCACGGTGCTTTGGCTGGGATTTTTGAGTTCCCAAATCCTGTCCCTCAGCTCTGCTGCCCTCTCAAATTCCAGATTAGAAGCCGCTTTCTTCATCTCTTTTTGCATAAGCTCGATAACGCTGTTCAGGGAATCCAGCTCCAGATACTCGCTGAAATCCACTTTCTGGTCAGAAGATTCTTTGGTGCGGTCGTAGCCTTCCGCGATCGCCGTGGATTGCATGATCTGCTCCACGGTCTTCATGATGGTCTGCGGGGTGATGCCGTGTTCTTCATTATACTGCAATTGTTTGACTCTGCGGCGGTTCGTCTCATTGATGGTGTATTTGATGGCATCGGTGATCAGATCTGCATAGAAGATTACCTTACCTTCCACATTCCTGGCTGCGCGTCCGGAAATCTGGATCAAGGACCGGGCTGAACGCAGGAATCCCGTCTTATCGGCATCCAAAATCGCCACCAGGGATACTTCCGGCAAGTCCAGCCCTTCCCGCAGGAGGTTTACTCCCACCAGCACATCGTATTCGCCCAAACGCAATTCCCGGATAATCTTGGCGCGCTCGATGCTATCGATATCACTATGCAGATATTTGCTACGGATTCCGGCGTTTTGCAGATACTTGCTCAGGTCTTCCGCCATGCGTTTGGTAAGCGTCATTACCAGCACCTTATGTCCTTTGGCTATGCGCTCTTGGGCCTGTGAGATGAGATCATCCACCTGACGCCGGATGGGCTGAATTTCGATCTGGGGATCAAGAAGGCCGGTAGGGCGGATCACTTGCTCCACGATCTCACCGCCGGTTTTATCCAGTTCATAAGCCGCCGGCGTAGCAGACACAAAGATCACCTGCCGCAGATACTCTTCAAATTCCTCAAATTGCAAAGGCCGGTTATCAAAAGCGGAAGGCAGACGAAAGCCATATTCCACCAGATTCTTCTTGCGGGTATAATCTCCGCCAAACATAGCATGAACCTGCGGGATGGAGGCGTGGGATTCATCGATCACAAAGAGGAAATCTTCGGGAAAATAGTCCAAGAGGCAATTTGGCGGTTCCCCCGGTTTGGCTCCGGTGAGATGGCGGGTGTAATTTTCTATCCCGCTGCAATAACCCAGTTCCCGCAACATCTCCAGATCAAACATGGTGCGCTGCTTGAGGCGGTCTGCCTCCACATAACGCTGATTGTCCAGATAGTATTTTACGCGCTCTTCCATCTCGGCCTGAATGCTATGCGTGGCAGCATGTAGCTTTTCCTCGCTCATAATAAAGTGAATGGCAGGATACACCGGATATTCATCCACCGCACCCAGGCTATTATAGGAAATGGGATGCAGCTTTTCCAGATTGACGATCTCATCACCAAAGAATTCCACCCTCAGGCAGTGCTCCAGATAGGCAGGATAGATATCCACCGTGTCACCCCGCACCCGGAAGGCTCCCCTTTCAAAGGCGATATCATTGCGGGAATAGTGCGCTGTCACCAGCTTTTTGAGCAGCTCATCCCTGTCCATCTTCATCCCCAGTTTCAGGCGGATCAGAGCTTCGCGATACTCCTCCGGCACGCCCAAACCATAGATGCAGGATACCGAAGCCACGATAATCACGTCCCGGCGTTCCATCAGACTCATAGTGGCTCTTAGTCTCAGCTTTTCGATCTGCTGATTGATATCAGAATCCTTTTCTATATAGATGTCCTTGCCTGGGATATAGGCTTCGGGCTGATAATAGTCGTAATAAGAGATGAAATACTCCACCGCATTATGCGGGAAAAGCTGTTTCAATTCGCCATAGAGCTGAGCGGCGAGGGTCTTATTGTGCGAAAGCACCAAGGTGGGACGGTTCAGCTCTTGGATGGCATTGGCGATGGTAAAGGTCTTGCCACTGCCAGTAACTCCCAAGAGCACCTGAAACCTTTTGCCTTCCTGCACACCCTTGACCAATTCGGCTATAGCCTCCGGCTGGTCTCCGCTGGGAGCGTACTCTGTAATCAATTCAAATTTGGACATCCTGCCTCCACTATCTCGATCTTAAAGAAATTCTTCTTGACTTAAATAAGCTTTATTTCAATATGGATACCAAGAAAGAGGCAGATATAATTCTGTCGAGAAATAAATTCAGGAGTCCCTCACATGCCTAATAATGAAGAATTACAAATCAACTACGAAAACCTGCTGAAACTTGGATACGCCGTGATCGACGTGCGCTTCAAAGATTACGATTTCTGCACTGATAACCAAAAACTGGTGATCGGACGAGTGGATTCGGACCGGGATGAGTTTTATCAGGACATGTTAAAGCTTTATACAGGAGTGGAATTCAAGCCCGGAGAGATCTTTGAAATCTGGACTGCAATCCTGCTGCATAAGATCCGCATGAGCAAAGCTCTCAAGCGCGACATGGCCATCAAAGTGGCTGCTTTGGATTTTATCGAAACTATTTATACACCCTAATGATCGAACAAAGCCTGTTCTTGATCAAACCGAATGCCGTGATGCAGGGGCATGTGGGACACATAATCTCCATGCTTGAGGATCACGGCTTTTCTATCTTAAAGATGAAGCTCTTCCGCTTTGATGAAGAGCTATCCCGTATATTTTATGCCGAACACATAGGCAAGGAATTCTTCAATAGACTGCAGAGCTTTATGTGTTCTGGGGATACGGTAGCCCTGCTTTTGGAACGAGAAGACGCCATCCATCACCTGCGCGAGCTAAATGGGGACGTTCTACCGGAAAAACGCCAGCCCGGAACCATCCGCGCCCTATATGGAGCTGGCATTACCGAAAATGGCGTGCATTCCTCGGATAGCTTGGATAGTGCCAAACGGGAGATTGAGGTGATATTTGGAGCTTAATCATGACTAATTTTGAATGTAGAGTGCATAATATAGGATTGTTAGGTTAATCCTAAATTGCCCATAACTCTTTATTCCCAATCCTCAATTCCAGTTTGGAGACTGTTCAATCCCTCTCCCCAAGTCACGCCACTTTCTTATGCACTTTAAGCTGAATAAGTGCCCAAAGCCTATTCCAATCCGTATT
>Ga0265294_10003586_pt1 | contig 19780 bp, 17 predicted proteins | sample MunlanPumphouse3_FD_192504 | JGI IMG/M metagenome (GOLD analysis project Ga0265294, IMG submission 192504) | Groundwater microbial communities from a municipal landfill in Southern Ontario, Canada - Pumphouse #3 | ecosystem: Environmental > Aquatic > Deep subsurface > Groundwater | place...
GCTAGAAACTACTTCTACAAAATAATTCTAATTAATCGCGTAATTATTATCTTATATCCATAACTAGCGGATGGTTGATTCCATTTGCTAACATGAATGTTGATGAGATGGCTTTATATAATTTGTTTAAAAATTATATGGAGAATATATATCTTAAAATTAAATGTTAGCTTTATTAGCCAGTGTAGGGGCTTGTAACTTATAAGACAATAATATATACTAATATGGATAAAAAGGGGTTTATGAAGAAACATTTGTCTTTTGTCTTAAGATTAGCTGTTAGTTTAGGACTTTTATATTATCTGTTTAATAAAGTTCCGTATCCTGATTTAAAAAATATCTATTTATCCGCGCAAATACCATACATAATATCCGGTGTTATGTTGTTTTATATCTCGATATTTTTAGGGCAGCTAAGATGGTATTATATATTAAAAAAATTATCAATAAACGTTAAGTTTAAAGAAGTTTTTATACGTTATTTTTCAGCTCTTTTTTTCAATTTATTTTTTCCTTCTATAGTAGCCGGTGATATTTTTAGAGGTGCCGGGTTGACTTCACGTCATGGCGAGACAAAAAAAATAATTTCATCTGTTCTTGTTGATAGAGTCAACGGCGCGTTTGCTTTAGGGTTGGTTGCTTTTATTTTTTCTATTTTTGGCAGGGAGATCCTTTTAGATAACAGAGTTTTTTATTCTGTTTTGGCATTGTGTATTCTTATATTTGGCGGAACGGTATTTTTATTCAGTAAGCATGTTTTTAAAATTTCGACTTTTTTTATTAGCAAAAAAAGCCAGATATATAAAAAATTATTGGGCATGCATGAGACTCTATATTTTTTTCGTGTCAATCCGTTGGTTTTTGCCAAAAGCCTTTTATGTTTTTCTTTGCCGATACAGCTTTTGGCGCCGTGCGCGTTTTATCTTTTTGCAAAAGGGTTCGGTGTGCAGGCAAGCTTTGTAAGTATAGCAATAATTGTTCCGATATGTATGGCAATAGCTCTTATACCTATAGCTATCGCGGGGTTGGGCATAAGAGAGAGCGCGGTGGTTTATTTTTTTACTTTTATAAATATACCGCCGGACATAAGCATGGGTATGTCGCTTCTTAACGGTTTTGCGCTTATATTTATAGGTATTCTTGGAGGACTATTTTATGTTACGTTATATCATAGATGCTTACAATGTGATACATAAGATACCGGCGATAAGAGATTCTAACGGACCTGTTAAGCTTTTTGTTGAGCATATACGGCGTAATAAATTGATAGGCAGCAATAATAATGAAGCTATAATTGTATTTGATGGTTATACCGGTGTGCCGTTTAAAAACGGGAATATTACTGTGAAATTTTCATGTAATCGCCAAGCGGATGATGTTATACGAGATATTGTTACAGTTACCAAGAATAAGAAGACATCTGTCGTAGTTACTGATGACAGAGCAGTGCGTGATTTTTCAAAAGCCAGTGGCGTGAATATTATGGGCACGGCAGAATTTCTGAAAGCGCGAAGCGCAAAAAACAGGCCGTCTGATGATAATATCAAAAATATAAGTTATACTGAACAGGCACAGATAACAAAAGAGTTAATGGACATTTGGGATAAGACAGATGAGGAATGAATAGGATATGAAAAACGATAAAGATTTTATAAAATTTTTGGGGACAGCCGGAGCGCGGTTTGTCATGATTACGCAATTACGTTCGTCGGCAGGCATATGGATAAAATATAAGGATACGAATATCCTGATAGACCCGGGCCCTGGTTCGCTGGTTAATATATTAAAAAACCGCGAGAGACTTAATCCTGAAGAATTGAACGCGGTAATTTTGACGCATAAACATCTTGACCATAGCGGAGATGTTAACGTGATGGTAGAGGCTATGACACGCGGTGGGCATGCTAAAAAGGGTGCCTTGATCGCGCCTCGCGATGCGTTTGGAGCAGACGGTGTTATATATAAATATCTATGCCAATATCCTAAAGAAATAGTTATTTTAAAAAAAGGCAAGTTTTCGGTAGGTGATATCAAATTTGATGTGGTCACGCGTAATCTTCATGGCGCCGAGACTTACGGGTTGAAAATGGATTTTGGCGGAAAGATAGTATCATTTGTTGGGGATACTAAGTATTTTCGCGAACTTGCGGGATTTTATAGAGGTACGGATATATTAGTATTAAATGTTGTATTTACCAAAAAACGGAAAGAATATGACCATTTGTCTATAGATGAAGCCTTGGAATTGGTAAAAGAAATAAAGCCTAAAAGAGCTATATTTACCCATTTCGGGATGAATTTCATTAATCAGGAATTTAATTTACGGGATAAAGAATATACGTCATCAACCGGGGTTAAGGTGAAATGTGCGTATGACGGTATGAATATTGATTTGTGATGATTCTTAAGCGTATGTTTTACATATTAAAAAGATACGGTTATTTTTTAGTATTATTTTCGTTTTTTATTATTGCTGCGTTTTTATATTTTTATAATTTAAACGGTGCGCTATATCTTCAGCCTGACGAAGCGCGTGCGTTTACATTGTTGAGTACCGGTCAGCTTCTTACTATTATAAATTATCCTGTATTTTATTTTTTTCAGACAGAATCTTCCGCTTTTTATCTTTTTGTTTTTTTTGGATTGATAAATACGGCTTTATTTTATCTTGTGTGCGTCAGGATATTCGGTAGATCTACGGGTTTTTTCGCAGTTTTATTTTTTGCGTTTTTTCCATTCAGAATAAATTATGTGCGGTCGCTTTATCCTTATGTCTTTATACATTTCTTTTTTATTCTATTCATATTACTTTTGTATGAATTTTTAAATACTAAAAAAGATCTATTTGTTTTTCTCCTTGGACTATTGACAGGTTTACTTTTTTTTGTTCATCCTGTGTCGTATTTTTTAGTTCTGCCGTGTCTTGTATGTTTAACGGTGTTGCTTATAAAACAGAAAGAAAAGCCTTTTAAAGCGGCCAAATATTTTATCTTTTGTTTTTCGGGGATTATTCTGGCTGTTTGTTTTGTCGTGGCAGGCTGTTATCTTATTGATAAAGATTTCAGTTTGATGCAAAGCCTGCGGATGGGGACGGATATGACTTTTGCCGGAAGCAAAAACGGTGATATTGTTAATTTTTTTAGAAATTTTATTGATAAATGCCTTGCAGGGCCCGTTGCAATCATTAAAACTGTCTTAGTCTTATTTTTAACTTTGCTAGGGGTGATTTCCGCTGTGAGGAAGTTTGATAAGCCTGTTATGTTCAGTTTATTTGTTTGTGGGCTTTGGGCTGTTATATATTTTTTGGTGGGTTATTTTAATTTTGTTCCGGTAAGATACAGGCATTTCGTGTGGCTTAGTATGTTTTTATCTTTATATATGGGCTATGCCGTAAAAGAGTTGTTATTTAGCAGACGGTTTCTTTTGAAAGCTATTGGGCCGCTTTCTGTTGGATTATTGTTATCCCTTTTTATATATGAAGGCTTTCAGGTCTCGCAGGAGAATTTTAAGTGTAATAAGATAATCTCGTTTTTAAAGAGAAATAATATACTGAAAGAGAGGGTTGTTACTTCTTTGCATTTATATGAAAAGGGCGATACTCTGGGAACGCAAAGTATACCTACGTATAGATATAACGGTAAGCTGATAATAGCTTGGCCGCATCTTTATAAAGCCTATAAAATCGGCCTTATCGATTATATAATTCCTGAAGGGCTTGGCGCATATGTTGAAATAGCTATAGATGATCCGATATTAAAGAAGCTTACACCTATAATGTCATGGGATCATCCTTATGTTATTTTTAAACACCGCCATCCGCATACTGACAAAAATGTCAGGATAAATATGTATAGATTGAGAGATGTATTCGCGTTACTGGGCGATTAAAGATATATTGTTAATGTCTTTAAAGATAGGTGCGATATGCTAAAAAATTTTTTTAAAAAAATAATTCATGCTGGATATTCACAGTTAGTCTGGTTTTGTTTTTTCTTTGTAGGTGTATTATATTTTTCAAATTTATATGGAGCTGTATATCTTCAGCCTGACGAAGCGCGGGCATTTACTCTTTTGGGCACAGGCCAGTTCCTTGCGATAATCAACTACCCTGTTATTAGTATATTTAAATCTGAGCATTCTGCATTTTATCTTTTCGCGTTTTTCGGGTTGATGAACGTTGTTTTGTTTTATTATGTTGTGAAAGATGTTTTTAACAAGAATATTGCGTTCTTTTCTTTTTTATTTTTTGCGGTTTTCCCGTTCAATGTAAATTATATACGGTCGTTATACCCGGTAGTTTTTATGGAATTTTTTCTGATTTTATTTTTTTTATATTTATATAAATTTCACAATAAGAAAAGATTGACAACAGCTTTTGTTTTGGGACTTTTAGCCGGTATGCTTTTTTTTGTTCATCCTGTGTCATATTTTGTGGTGTTGCCTGCTGTCGGCTATTTTGCTTTTCTATTTATACAAGAAAAAACAACGTACGAGTCGTTAATCAAATATTTTCTTATTTTATTAACCGGCATAATAGCTGCTATTTTGTTCGTGGCCCTGGCCTGTCATCTTATTGATAAGAATTTTGATTTGTGGGGCGGATTGTTTTCGGTGGGGGGGATGACGGTGCATGATGCAAAGATGACCGATGCAGTATTTTTAATAAAAGATCTGGTTAGGAGATGCTTGCGTTCAAGATATGAAATCGTAAAGAGTATATTGACTATATTTTTTATTTTTTCCGGGATAGTATTGGGTATAAGGAACAAAGATAAATATATTAGATTTGTTTTATTTACGGTTTTGGGCTGGTTATTTTTTTACTTTTCGTTAGGTTTTTTGGAAATAGTGGTTGTGCAGTATAGGCATATAATATGGCTTAGTCTGCCGTTTGCGTTATTTATCGGCTATGTCGTGTCATATAACGGCTTAACCGGCAACGTATACAGGCGCAGAGCCGTATATTTATGTGCGATTATATTGTTTGGGATATTTGTGTTTGAAGATATCTGTATTGTAAGGGAAACGTTCAGGAAAGATGTGATAAATTCTTTTTTGAAAGAAAATAATATTAGAAAAGATAGATTAATTACGATGCTGCATTTATATGAAGATGACGATGCATATTATGTTTCGCGCGTGCCTACATATGTTCACAGGGGCAAAAGACTTATAGCCTGGCCATATTTACGTAAGGCATATAACGCTGGGTTGTTTGATTACATCATACCTGAGGGGTTAGGCGCGTATGTGACGGTCGGGTTAAAAGATCCGATGTTTGAGGGTGTTAAGCCTGTTAAGACATGGCCGCATCCTTATAAGGCTTATAAATACAGACATCCTTATACGAATGAAGATGTTAGTTTTAATATGTATAGGCTATCTGATATTTTTAAAGATTAGCTTGGAGGTCATTTTAATGCCGGTAATTCTGTTTTTTGTGATAGAATTTATTGGTAGTTTCCAATAAAAGAGGAGCCATGAAACTTTTTATACAGATACCTTGTTATAATGAAGAAAAGACTTTACCGTATGTAATAAAAGACCTGCCGCGTACGATTGAAGGTATAGAACAAATCCATACTTTGATAATTGACGATGGCAGTACGGATAAGACTTTTGAGACAGCCTGCAGGCTCGGTGTGGATTATATAATCAAACATAACAAGAATTTGGGATTATCTAAATCGTATATCAACGGTTTGGATGCGTGTTTATTTTTTGGCGCGGATCTTATTGTTAATTTAGACGGTGATAATCAATACAGAGCGCAGGATATACCTGAGATGGTTAAAACGTTGATATCAGAAAAGGCAGACATAGTTATTGGCTGTCGTGATATAAAGAATCATAAAGAGTTTTCTTTTTTTAAAAAATGTTTGCAAATAATCGGGAGTAAGTTCGTGAGTGCCATTTCGGGACTTAATGTGCCGGATGTAACAAGCGGTTTCAGAGTTATTACACGTGATGTGGCAATACGGCTGTTTTCTATGAATAAATTCAGCTATACGCTTGAAACATTGATACAGGCCGGCCGTAATGACCTACTTGTCAGGACGTTACAGATAGGGGTTAATCCTCAAACCCGCAAATCCAGGCTTGCAAGATCTAACCTGGATTTTGTTTTCAAACAGCTTAAGGTGATATTTATTTCATATTTACATTATGCGCCTATGACTTTTTTTATGGCGCTAAGTATAATGTGTTTTTTGATAAGTTTTATTAGCGCCGCTAGAATAATTTATTTTTTATTTTTTTTACCGCCGGTTCTTCTGAAATTTAAGATAGGTACGGGCATATTATTTCTTTTTAGTTCATTGGCGGCATTGATTTTTTTATCTATCGGTCTTATAAGCTCGGTACTGTCCAGCCAGCGGTTTGTAATATATGATATGCGTAACCGTATGCGGCTTGCCGAGATACGCAGCGGCATAAAACCTGAATCGTTGAAAATATTTATATCGGACATTCTTTTTAGCTGGCAGCCGAATAAAAATACCGGATACAAAATATTAGAGCATTGATTTTTTTATGGATATTAAAAATGCTATTTACGGAAGACGGAGTGTTCGAAAATATACTTCGCGTATTGTGTCTGAAGATATATTAAACGAACTTGTGGATGTTGCCAGATGGGCACCGTCAAATTGTAATACCCAGAAAACGAGAGTCGTTTTAGTAAAAGATCAGAAAATTAAACAGGCAATAATAGATAATGGCGGGGCTGAGATAATAAACAGTTCACCGCAAGGGTTAATGTTCTTTTATGACGTATCTTCTGATAATATTGAGTATAAGGATTGGATACAGAGTGCGGCGGCATCTATAGAAAATGTGTGTTTATATGCATATTCTTTAGGGCTGGGTACTTGCTGGGTATGTCATTTGCCTGCAAAAAATAGTTTGCGAAAGATTTTTTCTTTACCGGACAATTATGATCCGATAGCCTATTTGTTAGTGGGTTACCCTGATGGTGACCCTGATCCTGTGCCGCGTAAATATGACATTGCAGATGTTTGGATTAATGGAGAGAGACAAGCCCACGGTAACATAGGCATAAAACGGCATTTAAGATCGTGCTTAAGAAAGGTTTACTATTTTTTGCCGGTAAGCTTTAAAAGATTGATAAACCGGCATATTGATAAACAGTTTGTTAAGAAATTCAAGAATTAATCTTATGAATACTCCGTATAATAAATATGTGCTACATATGTTAGGTGAGATATTGACTAATCTTGACAGAGATCCTGATTCACCGACTTATGGCTCATTTGATAGAAATTTCTGGCATTACAAAATCAGAGATTTTTCATCGGCTATATTACAGCAGAGCGTTTTATCTTTAGCGTTGGCCTATTCTGTAGATTTTAAAGGTAATTGTTATTATAAGAAAGATATTATTAAACAGTATGCTATCGCGGGTATTCGTTACTGGGCTAAGATACAAAAGCGCGGCGGTTATTTTCAGGAGTACTGGGCCTGTGAAAGAAGTATCCCTGCAACGGCGTTTAGCCTTTATGCGGTTTGTGAAGCGTGTGATGTTTTAAAAATTGATGTTAAGTTTTTAACTGGTTCAATAAAAAAAGCCGTAAACTTTCTTTTGACTAATGTTGAGGCAGAAGCGTTAAATCAGGAGATAGCCTCAGCTGCGGCAGTAATGTATTCCGGCAGGATCTTAAATGATGGAAATATGAAAAATACTGCACGGTGTAAGATGGATGATGTTTTGAAAAAACAATCGCCGGACGGTTTTTTTGGCGAATACGGCGGTGCGGATGTCGGATATCTAACCGTATCGTTGGATTTTCTTGCGCGGTATTATGAATGTTGTAAGGATGAGAAGATACTTTCGGTTATTGATAAAGTTATAAACTTTATAAAATATTTTGTTCATCCTGACGGCTCTTTTGGGGGTGAGTATTGCACAAGGAATACAGAGTATTTTTTACCGTACGGTTTCGAATACGCAAAGAAGGTAAACGATTCTGCTCCGGCAATTATTGAGCGTTTGATGCGTTATGTTAATGAAAAGGATTTTTTGAATGCTTCGATAGATGAACGTTATGTCCTTCATTATACGGCTTCTTCTTTCCTCAAAGCGATCAAAATATACGACAGTAAAGCTAATTGTGCTAAGCTGCCGTGTGATACGCGGTTCGATAAATATTTTAATGATAGTATGCTTTATGTCAAAAGTACGGATAACTTTTATTTTTTATGTTCTTTTATGAAAGCAGGCGTATTTAAAGTTATGAATAAAAATAATTTTAGGATGTATACAGATACAGGATATAGGTTGTATAAGAAGAATCGGATATATACTGCTGAATGGCCGCATAATAACATATTTACAATTGAGGGCGATGAAGTAACCGTGAATGCTTTTTATTGCTTGCGAAAATTTATTACACAAACACCGCTTAAGCAAACGCTTTTAAAAGTATTATCCTTTATTTTCGGCAGGGCGGTTATTCATATTGCCAAAAAGATGCTTATCTACGGGAACAAAAAAAATAGAATTGATGCAACTCTTATGCGCCAGATAAGGTTCACTGACGCGAATATCTTTGTTAAGGATATAATAAATGTGTGGCATAGCGGATTATTTGCCGGGCTGACTAACGGATTATCTATGCGCCACACCGCATCTTCGAAGTTTTTCCAGATAAATTCATTAGAGAACTATTTGCCGGACGATAAATATAAAATTGACCGGCACTTTGAAAAAGAAAGAACATTGTCATTTTGAAAAAAGTAAAGATAGCATTAGTCAACCCGTATTTAGGCAATATTCTTTTATCTACAGTACCGGATTTTCTAGAGACGAACAGAGGCCATTTTCCGCCGTTGGGTTTGCTTTATTTATATTCAGCGATAAAACGTTCAGGGCATGAGCCGTTTTTCTTTGATGCGGATCTTGAAGGCTGGACACATCAGGAGACCGCGCGACATATCTTAAAAGAAAATCCTCATATTGTGGGCTTGACCGCAACGACTTTTACTATATTTGACGCGTGGGCTTTAGCAAAGGAAATAAAAAAAATATCACCTCTCACTAAGGTCCTTATCGGCGGGCCGCATGCGACCATTTATCCGAAAGAGACAGTAATGCTTGACGGCGTAGATTTTGCGATAGAAGGAGAAGGTGAAAAAGTCATAGTAGATCTGTTAAATAATTTATTTAACAATAATGGGATTGTTTCTATACCCGGTATAACGCAAAATATAGGCGGAAAGATCAATCACATGGAATCGGAAGGGCTGCTTTCTTCGCTTGATGATTTGACTTTTCCTGCACGCTATGCGTCAGATTATAAAAGATATAGTTCTATTTTGGCAAAGCGCAACCCCATAACTGTTATGATGACAAGCAGGGGCTGTCCGTTTAATTGCGTTTTTTGTAACCGTATGGGCAGAAAATATAGATATCATTCTGCTGAATATGTTCTGTCTGAGATATCTGAGATAGTTAATCTTGGTATTAAAGAGATATTCATACATGACGATACGTTTACCTTAAATAAGAAACGGGTTGTGGATATATGTAAAGGTATTATAGAGAAAGGATGGGATATAACATGGGAGGCCCGCACGCGGGTTGATTGTGTTGATTATGAAATGATGACTTTAATGAAGCAGGCAGGCTGTCATCGTTTGAGCTTTGGCGTTGAATCGGGCTCATCGCGTGTTTTGAAAAGTATACGTAAAGAGATAGATTTGGAACGGGTAAAAGAGGTATTTAACATTTGCAGGAAGCTTAAGATAATATCGTTGGCAGATTTCATGGTGGGCAATCTGAATGAGACATATGATGATATAAAGAAAACTTTCCGGTTGGTTAAAGAGATCAAACCTGACTATGTGCAGTATAGTGTGTGCAGCCCATACCCGAATACTCCGTTATATGAGCTGGGTTTGAGGACGGGAGTCATCAAGGAAGATATTTGGCTTCAATATGCCAAAGAGCCTGTTCGTGATTTTAAAGCGCCTGTCTGGACACAAAATTTTACTGAAACCGAACTTTTCGATATTGTTAAAAAGGCATATAAACAGTTTTATTTAAGCTCTGATTTTATTTTCAAACAGATAAAAAGAATAAAATCTTTAAAGCAGTTAAAGATGCAGGCTAAAGCCGCTTTCGGTATGTTTTTTCAAAATAAGTGTTGAATTTGTTATTTTGTAAAATATCCCTATAGAGTTTAAAAAAATGGTTATATTGAACATTTTGGCAAACGGCGTTGCATGTTGTTTATTATAATTGTTATTGAAATTTTAGTTGTTTTTCCCTATATTTTTTATGTTATACTATATACAGAAATTTATTAATCAAAAGAGGATGTAGTATGAGGACGATTTGTTTAATCTTAGCAATATTTTTAGGTAGTATTTTTATGATGTCTTTTGATAATTATGTATATGCTCAAAACGACACGTTAGTTGTTGAAGCTGATGGAGATACCGGCATAGGGACTGACAGCCCTGATGCCAGGTTGGATATTAAAGGCGCCGGCAGTACTGCCGGTACTTCGGCGTTAATAATACGCGATAGTTCAAATAACGTGAATTTTGTCGTTAAAGACAGCGGAGATGTAATAATCAAAGACAACGGAGATGTTGGTATCGGCACGGATACGCCCGCGGCTGACTTGGATGTTCAAGGCGATATTATTCAGGAAAACGGTACAACGACAGTCGAACGGTTTATTATCAATAAGCGTAACGGCACTCCGTCCGGTGTTAAAGAGGGAGAAATATGGATTATAAATTAATAAAAAGTTTTAAGAAATTATTTGCCATTATTGTTATCGGGTTATTTGTATTTGATTTTGCTTTCGCGGCAGATCAGGACATAGGTATTCGCTTTCGTGATGACGGGCATGATATACCGGTAGCCGTTAAGCCGGCGGCGAGCTCAAGCTCACCTTTGATGATACGTAAAGATAATACTACTTACGGTATAGAACTGGTTGCAATCAATGATCCGTTAGCTACTAATATGAGGATCATGACTGATGAAGGGGAAAAGGCAATAAAAAAATATGTAGCCGAGCCTGTATATTTGATATTTAATGATTTATGTTCAACCAGTGGCAGTTGTCCGGGTTATGCGAATGTATGGGTCAAAAATAAAGATTGTGTTTATGCAAAAAAACCTGATAGTTCATATGTCTTGCTTGGTTGTAATAGAAACGGCTCTCCCAGATATTCCCTGACGGACGTAATCTCTGTATTAGGGTTTAGCCAGAATCCGGCAAACAATATCTTAAGTCTTAAAATGGTATCGGATATAGGTAAGACTATTACGACAACAAGTAATGCCAGCCAATGGAATGTAAGAAAAATAACTAATGGATATGTTATTGCGACCAATAATAATTCTGATGGACAATGGCGTGATTTATATTTTTCGCTTACATTACCTAGCAGTGAATATAGTTTTGAGTTAGAAAATTATAGCTCAATGACTAAAAGAAGCGCCAGTGCTATGCCGTCTAATGATTTGAGCCCGTAACTGTTTTTTCGGGCGGCATTTTATTTAATTTTATTGCTTCTCAGTATCCAAAGTAAGTCTTTCGCTTTGTATTGTGATATAATGCCTCATTATATATTGACGCATAGGCTATGTTCTGGTAATATTACATTTTAAAAAATACCAATACAAAATATAGTATGATAGAAAGATATACACCCCCAGACATCGGCAGTATTTGGACTGATGAGGAGAAATTCAAACGGTTTCTCAAAATCGAGGCTTTGTTCTGTGAAGCACTCGAAAAAAAAGGTGAGATACCTAAAGCAACGGCCGCAAAGATATTAAAAGCTAAAATAGATGTTAAAGCTATACAGGAAATCGAAAAAGAAACGCATCATGATATTATCGCGTTTTTAAAGCATATATCACCTCAGATCGGCAAAGCTGCCGCGCATTTACATATAGGTATGACATCATCCGATTTGCTTGATACAACGCTTGCATCGCAAATTAAAGATGCTACCGCGATTATTTTGAAAGATCTTGATGCCCTAATAAAAGAAGTCAAGAAGAAAGCAGATAGGTATAAAGACACTTATTGCATGGGACGTACACACGGTGTACACGCTGAGATATATAGCTTCGGCCTAAAATTTTTATATTTATATGTTGACCTCAAGCAGCAGCGTAAATTTTTATCTGAAAGTTTAAATTATGTAGCTGCCGGTAAAATTTCCGGGGCAGTAGGGACATTCGCATATTTTGAACCGTCGGTCGAGGAATATATATGCAAAAAAATGGGTATAACGAATGCGCTTGTATCGACACAGGTAGTCTCGCGTGAACGTATAGCTTATTATCTTTCGATATTGGCGTTAATCGCCGCGTCGATGGAGAGATTTGCTACTGAGATACGGCATCTTCATAGGATAGAGGTCAATGAAGCCAAGGAACCGTTTTATAGCGGACAGAAGGGGTCGAGCGCTATGCCGCATAAACAGAACCCTATAATGTGTGAACGCTTATGCGGGATGGCCAGATTATTGCGCGGCAATATGCTTGTAGCGCATGAGAATATTAATCTTTGGCATGAACGTGACATATCTCATTCATCGGCTGAACGTGTTATACTTCCCGACTCAACAATAACCATTGTCTATATGCTGAGGGTATGTTTGAAGATAGTTAAGGATATGAAGGTTAATAAAGACGATATGGCAAGAAATATTGAGATGAACAGAGGCATTGTATACTCTCAAAAGATATTGGTAAATCTTATGCGTAAGGGCATAGCGAGGATGACTGCTTATGATATGGTCCAAAGTGCGGCTCTTAATGTGATAAACAATAAAACAACATTTAAGAAAGAGATATTGGAAGATAAAGCAATAAGAAAATATTTGACCGAGAAAGAGATAGAAGATATCTTCGAACCTAAGTCGTATCTTGCGAATGTAGATAAAATTTATAAACGGGTAGAAAAAATTTAAGCCTCTAAATGATTTGGCGAATAGATATTTATAACAAGAAAAAAAGCTCTTGCCCTAAGATCGTATCGCAGGTAAAGGATCTGGGCATATCTAAGAGTTTTGAGGTTTTTCAGCATCTGGCTTATTATTTGGACTGCGGGCTTAGTAAAGATGATATCGAGATAATAGCGTCTAAATTGTTGGTTGACCCAATAGTCCAGGACTATAGGATATCGCAAAGATTCTTTGAATCTAGGCCGTCGGAAAACCAGATTATCATAACTTACAATCCGGGTGTATGTGACCCTATCGCTTTATCGTTAAAAAATGCTATTAAGGAACTTAACCTTACGATCCAGCAAGGCCGTACGGCGAGAGTTTATGAATTTTCAGGGCTGACTTCCGGTGAGATAAAGAATATCGCACCGCGTGTTTTATTTAATCCGCTGATCGAGCATATTCTTGATTATGAGAAAGTTAAAGATGTTGTAACGCTTGATGAGTTCAGCGGGCGTGACTATAAATTTGAACTTGTTAATGTAGATATCCTTAACGCTTCAGATACTGAACTTGTAAGGATATCCGAACAAGGCTGTTTGTCTTTAAGTCTGGACGAGATGAAAGTTATACGTGATTATTTTAAAGACTTAAAGCGTAACCCGACAGATTGTGAACTTGAAACTATCGCGACTTTGTGGTCTGAACATTGTGGTCACAAGACTTTTCGCGGGCATATAACTTATAAAGAAAAAGATACAAAAGGTAATGTACTTAAAACTGAAGAAATAACTAATTTGCTGAAAACCACTGTTATGCGTGCGACAAATGAAATAGCTCATAAAGATTGTGTATCGGTTTTTCATGATAATTCCGGGATAGTAAAGTTTGACGATAAAAATAATATTTGTTTTAAAGTCGAAACACATAATCACCCTTCAAGTTTAGAACCTTACGGCGGAGCGTCTACGGGTATAGGCGGTGTTATACGGGATATTTTAGGGACAGGCGGTGTAGCTAAGCCGTTTGCGTCTGTCGATGTTTTTTGTTTTTCACCGTGGAACATATCTTATGACGATTTACCGCATGGGTTATTGCATCCGAGACGGGTGATAAAAGGCGTAACCCGAGGTGTGAGAGATTACGGTAATCGTATGGGTATACCTACAGTTGCCGGCGCTGTGCTTTTCGATGACAGGTTTTTAGGTAATCCTCTTGTATATTGCGGTACGCTTGGCATTATGCCTAAAGAGAAGTCTTTTAAAGACCCGAAGGTGGGTGATTTGGTTTTTGTGTGTGGCGCGAAGACCGGCCGTGATGGTATACACGGCGCGACATTTTCGTCCAAAGAACTTGATGAACAGACCGTAGCATTAACAAGTGCTGTCCAGATAGGCAATCCTATAGAAGAAAAGAAAGTGATGGAAGCGTTATTACGCGCGCGTGATAAGGACCTGATTAATGCGATTACTGACTGCGGGGCGGGCGGGCTTTCAAGTGCCGCAACGGAATTAGGGGAAGAGCACGGTATAGAAGTTGATCTGGATAAGGTGCCGCTCAAATACCGTGGTTTGAATTATACTGAAATATGGATATCTGAGTCTCAGGAACGGATGGTTTTCTTCTCTTCAAAAGAACAAGTCTCTGAGTTAAAAGAAATATTTGATGAAGAAGATGTAGAGCTTACGGCTATAGGTAAAGTAACCGGTAACAAAAAACTTATACTTAATTTTAACGGTAACAAAGTATGTGATTTGGATATGGATTTTATTTTTCGTATGCCTGTTAGCGATAAAAAAGCTATATGGGTAGATAAAGATAAGGTTAACCCTGAATTTATTGAGCTTAACGACTATTCGTCTGCCGTAACCGATATTTTGGCACGTCCGAATATAGCGTGTAAAGATTGGGTTGTAAGAGAGTATGACCATGAAGTACAGGCCGGTTCTGTTATTAAGCCTATGCAGGGTATATCCAAAATCGCGATTGCTGATGCATCTGTTGTTCGTCCGGATCTTAAAAGTGAAAAAGCTGTTGTTATCGGTATGGGTATAAATCCGTACTATTCTGATGTCGATCCTTATTGGATGGCGGCGGCAAGCATAGAGGAATCTTTACGAAATGTTGTTGCTTCAGGCGGCAGGATGGATAAGACTTATATTTTGGATAATTTTTGTTGGGGTTCGCCGCAGGACGAGGAAGTATTAGGTACGCTTGTACGCGCGGCTAAGGCTTGCTATGATTTTTCGGTTTATTACGGGGTCCCGTTTATTTCGGGTAAAGATAGTCTTTATAATGAGTATATGGTTAAAGGTAAACATATATCTATACCGGGCACTTTACTTATCTCGGCTATGTCTGTTGTGGATTCATGGGCCAAAACTATGACAGCCGATTTTAAATCTGCGGGTGACCTGGTTTATGTAATAGGTATTACAAAAAAAGAATTAGGCTCAAGTGAATATTATCGCATGTTGCAGATAATAGGCGCGGATGTACCGAAAGTAGATATAAAGACATCCAAAAATATTCTTTTGAAAACGAGTGAGTTAATAGATAAGGGTATTATTAACGCCTGTCATGATGTCTCTGACGGCGGGTTAGCTTCGGCATTGGCCGAAATGTCGATTGGCGGGGATATGGGTGCTAATATCGATCTTAATAACTTAGCCTTTGAGCAGGGTATGTGTGACGGTGAAAAATTATTTTCAGAATCGCAGTCACGTTTTGTCGTTACGGTTAACCCTGAAAATTGCAAGAAACTTGAACGTGTAATTAACGGTATAGATTTTTCGTGTATAGGCGAGACGACTAAAGATAAACGCCTTAATATCAAAGGTAGCGCCGGCAAAATTATTGTTGAGTTGGATGCGGCTGAGATGCGCAGTGCGTGGATGAAAACTTTTGATAATTTCAGATAGAGGTATATATAATGAAACCTAAAGTATTAGTTGTGCGTACGGCAGGTACAAATTGCGATAAAGAAAGTGCTTTTGCTTTTGAGACAGCAGGGGCTGATGTTAATTTACGGCATATTAATTATTTAAAAAAAACGAGAGATTTTTCCGGCTACAATATAATATGTTTACCGGGCGGGTTTAGCTATGGTGATGACCTGGGGTCAGGAAAGATATTGGCGCTTGAAATTGTTATGCGTCTTAAAGAAGCTTTAAGAGAGTTTATCGGGCGCGGCGGATTGATCATAGGTATATGCAATGGATTTCAGGTTTTAGTTAAAACGGGGATATTGCCTGATCTGGATTTTACTCAAAAAGTAACACTTACATTTAATGATTCTATGCGATTTGAAGATCGCTGGGTGAACATGAGCGTATCGTCGGAAAGTATATGGCTTAAAGGGCTGCCCGAAAAGATACAACTTCCTATTGCGCATGGTGAAGGTAAGTTTTATTCTTCGCAGGATATATTAGCTGAAATAGAAAAAAACGGGCAAGTCGCTTTACGGTATATATCTGAAGATAGCTGTGATGTGATTTATCCATATAACCCTAACGGGTCTATCAATAATATCGCGGGCATAACAGACAAGACCGGACGTGTTTTAGGATTGATGCCTCATCCTGAGCGGTTTGTCTTGAAGCATCATTCTCCGTTTTGGCAAAAAGCGGATGTTGTGCCGTTCGGGAAGATATTTTTCGAAAACGCCGTCAACTATTTCAAATAGCTGATCGGTTTATATATAGGAGTATAAATGTCAAAAACAACTTACAAGAGTGCCGGTGTCAGTATAGATAAAGGCGAAAAGTTCGCGCGCCAGATAAGCCTCGATGTCAAGAATGCTGTTTCTGCGTTTGGCGGCGGCTTTGAGTTCGGGAAGTTTACTAAAGGCATGAAAAACCCTGTGCTTGTCTCGTCTGCTGACGGGGTAGGTACTAAATTACTTATTGCACAGAAATTGGGGATACATAATACCGTAGGCATCGACTTGGTCGCGATGAACGTTAACGATATAATATGTTTTGGTGCCAGGCCTTTATTTTTTCTTGATTATATTGGTGTAGGGAAAGTCGATCTTAAGATCTTATCGCAGGTGATGTCCGGTATAAAAAAAGCGCTGAAAGAATGCGATTGCGCGCTAGTCGGTGGTGAGACTGCTGAGATGCCGGATATGTATAAACCGTCGGAATATGATCTTGCCGGCTTTTGTGTCGGTATACTTGATAAAAGTAAAGCTATTGACGGAAGGAAAATAAAAGAAGGTGATATAGTGTTAGGCATATCTTCAAGCGGAATACATTCTAACGGTTATTCTCTTGTAAGAAAAGTTTTAGGTGACAGCGGTATAAAAAAATATGCGAAAGAGGTCATGGCGCCGACGCGGTTATATGTACGACCGGTACTGTCGCTTTTGGCTGATAAGAAAATAAAAGTCAAGGCTGTCGCGCATGTAACGGGCGGCGCGTTTTATACAAAAATAACTAAAGTCTTACCCGGCGGGTTTGGTATGCGGATAAATAAAAACTCATGGGACATACCTGATATTTTTGAAGTTATAAAAAATAAAGGTAATATTTCTGAAAAGGAAATGTATAAAGTATTTAACATGGGTATAGGCATGACGGTTGTCGTTGATAAGGCAAGCGTAAAAGCTGCGTTATCCATACTCAATAAATTTTTCCCGACAAGTATTATAGGCAGTATAGAGAAAAATAGTAATAAGATGACGTTGGTTTAAAGGGAGAATCCATGAAAGTTTTGGTAATTGGTTCGGGCGGAAGAGAACATTGCATGGCATGGAAACTTTCTAAATCGCCGCTTGTAGACAAAGTGTTTTGTGCGCCGGGTAATGGTGGAACATCGTTATGCGCGGAAAACATTCCTATAAAACCAACCGATATAAAAAGTTTATTGGAGTTTGCCAAAAAAAATAATATCGGGCTAACTGTTGTGGGCCCGGAAGTCTCGCTTGTCGCAGGTGTCGCTGACGCGTTCAGAACGGAAGGTTTAGTGATATTCGGTCCGGACAAGGAACTTGCTCAGCTTGAGGGTAGTAAAATATTGGCTAAAAAGTTCATGCGCGATTGTGGGATACCGACTGCTGATTTTGAAGTATTTGATGATGCGCACAAAGCTAAGGAGTATATTGCCGAACGTGCGGGGAAAGTGGTGGTTAAAGCTGATGGGCTGGCTGCTGGCAAAGGTGTTATAGTCTGTGATAATGAGCAGGAAGCGTTTGACGCTGTTGATACTATCCTCATCGATAAGAAGTTTGGTGATGCAGGTAATAAACTTTTAGTAGAGGCTTGTCTTATAGGTGAAGAAGTGTCAATGCTCGCGTTTGTTGATGGCGAGACTTTTGTGCCGCTCGTTTCTTCACAGGACCATAAACGTATTTTTGATAATGATCAGGGTCCCAATACAGGCGGGATGGGTGCTTACTCACCTGCGCCTATAATGACTGACCGGATGAAGACACGGGTTAATAATGAGATATTCAAACCGTTTGTAAACGGATTGAAAAAACAGGGTAAGAAATATCACGGCGTTATTTATGCGGGATTGATGATAGTTAACGGAGATCCGTATGTCTTGGAATTTAATGTCCGATTCGGTGATCCTGAAACGCAGGCGTTATTACCTAAACTTAAAAATGATTTGGCTGATATAATGCTTAAAGTATGTAATGGCAAACTTCATGATACGCAATTAGTATGGGACGAGAGAGTATATGTGTGTGTTGTATTGGCAAGCGGCGGATATCCCGGCAGTTATGAGAAGGGGAAACAGATTGACGGTATAACAAAAAACGAAGATAATGGCTATAGTATTGTTTTCCATGCCGGCACCGTAACAGATGGAGTTAATTTTTTCACTGACGGCGGACGTGTTTTGAATGTCGTGGGTATGGGGGAAACGGTTAAAGACGCACAGAACGCCGTATATTCCAGAATAGCAGGTTTATCGTTTGAGAATATGTTTTATAGACAGGATATTGCGAATAAAGCGCTTAACAGATAAAGGAGGCTTTATATGCCGAAAAAAATAGCAGTTATTACAGGCAGTAAAAGTGATTTACCTTTAGTTCAGGAAGCCTTAGAGGTATACAATAAACTTGATATTGATTATAGTATTGATGTGATCTCTGCTCATCGTCATCCTGATAAGCTGCGTCAATGGTGTGTTGACCTGGGCATGAAAGATACGGGTGTGGTAATAGCTTGTGCCGGTATGGCAGCCGCTCTTCCCGGTTTTGTTGCCTCATATGTTGATATCCCTGTTATCGGTGTAGCGCTAAAAGGCGGTGTTGCTGATGGGATGGATGCTTTATTATCTATAATAAGTACTCCTAAGGGTATGGGTCTTGTATGCAGTGGTGTGGGCAAAAGTGCTATGATAAATGCTATGATAACAGCACTTGAGATATTGGCTTTATCCGATAAGGATGTAAAGGGCAAAGTATCTGATATAAAACAGATATACCGGTAATAGTTAACAAGGTTGTAAATGACGTCACTTTCAAAAAGAATTAAATTGTCTGACGGAAGTAATTCCGAAACAGCAAAAAAAGTCGTTGAACTGCTGCGTAACGGCAAGATAGTGGCGTTACCGACAGAAACCGTTTACGGTCTGGCATGCAGAGCGGATGACGAACGTATCGTTAAAAAACTTTATGATATAAAGAAACGCGATCTTGCTAAACCGTTCACTTATGTTTTGGATAATCCGCGTAAAGCTATAAATAATTATTTTGCGCCTCTTTTACCGTTCGGTTGCAGACTGGTAGAAAAATTCTGGCCGGGCGCGTTGACTATAGTGTATAACGACAAATATTATGAAAACAAAATAGGTGTACGTGTGCCTGACAATAAATTTTTACAGG
>Ga0265294_10003588_pt1 | contig 19779 bp, 20 predicted proteins | sample MunlanPumphouse3_FD_192504 | JGI IMG/M metagenome (GOLD analysis project Ga0265294, IMG submission 192504) | Groundwater microbial communities from a municipal landfill in Southern Ontario, Canada - Pumphouse #3 | ecosystem: Environmental > Aquatic > Deep subsurface > Groundwater | place...
ACAAACTGAGCCACAATGATCTGTTTTCCTTCCGGCAGGTGTGCCAGCTTGAAATGTCCAGTCTCGTCGGAGGCTGTCCCTATGCTACTTCCCTTCACATAGATGGAAGCATAGGGGATGTGCTCGTTTGTACCCTTCACCCTCACATCGCCAAACAGCATGGCGTCGCTCGCGTCTGCCTGCGCGAAAAGGGGGATCCGAAAGAGGATCGCCATCAGTAAGAATAGAGTCTGCTTCATTGTAGTTCGTTTCATTGTTAGTCTGAAATCGTTTTTTTACGATGCAAAACTACAATTTGAAACAGTGCCTGACAATGCCTCATAGTGGGTATTTCGGAAGGAAGAAGTGGCTATTTTGAGGGATCCTTTCGCTCTGAAGAAAAGACAACCGGGAAAATAGAAATGAGGGGGTATTTCTTCTACAAATGCATGAGGCCAGGAGAAGGATCGTCAGATCTCAATATCCTCTATGGATACGATTTTTTTGGAGATGGCATAGATGGTAAGACCCGACTGGCTGCGAATCCCGGTTTTGAGGGTGATGTTCTTACGGTGTCGCACCACCGTATGTACGCTGATATTGAGCAGGTCGGCAATCTCTTTGTTGAGCATGCCGTTTACCAGGCAGGTGAGCACTTCGATCTCACGTGGTGAGAGGTTTTCTTCCTCCACCTTCTCCTGTTCCGACTGCTGGCTTTTCTCCTGGAGCTTCATCAGGGAGTGGACAATGTGCTCGGGGGTGTCGTAGAGGGTGAAGGAGATATCCGTTAGCATGGACTGGCGGTGGATGATGCCGAAATCGATTCCTGCAATGGACAGGGTAGGGTAGACCTTGCGCAGCTTCCTTACCTCCTTCTCCAGATTGACAAACTGCATCGGGTTGGCAATCAGGATGGCTACGGGGCTATGCCCCATCATCTCCGTCAGCTCCTCCAGTCGCTCCACGCGGCTCACGCGGCAATCGAGAGGTGAGTGGCAGATGATGGTCTGCAGGCCTTCGAAGATAATCTTCGAGGGTTCCATGATGGCGATATGCAGTGGAGGTTTATACATTTTGCTCTTTCTCAATCCGTACACCTGAGGGAATCAGTATGTTTTCTTCGATCAGTGAGTGGAGGTAAAGGTCAAACTCCAGCTCATAGAGCGCAAAGAGGAGCTTGCGCCGCAGATCCAGGTCTCCCTCGATGTTCACGTATTTCAGCAACAGGTTTTTCAAATCCTGTAGTTTCAGCTCGATATCGGTATGGTGTTCTCCATACTCCTTCGATGAGTAGCGTTCACCCTGTTCAACAGCCTTACCCTCATCCAGTAGCGTGATGAAATAGGGAAAGGCGATGCTGTCTTCATAATCGAGATGCTCCAGTACCTCGGCGAAGTACTCGTTGAAGAACTTCTCCAGCAGCTTCATCTCCCTGTCGGGGTGATTCTCCTGCAGCTCACGGATATAGTTGCTGATCTGTGGGTACTTGTCGTTCCGGTAGTAATCGTGACTGTTCTTGAGGAAGCTGATCACCTGCAGCAGATCTTTCCGTGTGAAGGGTTGGTGTCCTTTTGTGTCGAAGCCGTTGTAGAGGTTGGCGATGCTGACAAGAAGGTTCTCACTGATCCCGTACCGGCTGCAAAGCTGCCACACCGTCATGTCGCTTACCCGAAAATCGATGTTGAAATGTTGCAGCATCAACAGCAAGTTCGGGTTGGCATCAATCAGATCTGCCATTTTCATGGAGGGTCTCACCTTTGTCTTCGGAGTATGAAACATAATGGGTTGTTCGTTTGGCTGCAAAGATAATGAAAAATCTTCTAATTTAGAACAATTCTATATAGATACCCCTCCCGGTTGTTGTCTGTTTTCTGCGGGGATGATGGTTATCTCACCCTTTTTTCGTATCATTGCACCCGCAAAAGTGTGTTACTATGGATTTATTTCAGCAACTGTTACTGCGTCGCCGCAGCATTCGCCGATTCACCGGTGAACTCCTCACGCCCGACCAGAGCCGTACCATTCTGGAGGCGGCACTCCTCTCACCTACCTCCAAGAACCGCCACTCCTGGGAGTTTATCGTAGTGGAGGATGGGGAGGTTCTCGAAAAGCTTTCGCGCTGCAAGCCCAACAGCGGCGCTTTGATTGCCGGTGCGGCGCTTGCCGTGGTGGTGTTGGGCAACCCTTTTGAGAGTGATGCTTGGGTAGAGGATGCCTCCATTGCTGCCATCAACATGCAGTTACAAGCCGAATCGCTGGAACTGGGCAGTTGCTGGGTGCAGGTGCGTAACCGCTCCTACTCCGATAAGGTGTCGGCTGGCGATTACATCAACCAGCTGCTCGGTGTACCGATGCCGCTGGAGGTGCTCTGCGTGATCGCTATCGGCCATAAGGAGAGGGAGCGTTCGGCTACCGATCTAGCGCAGTTGCTATGGGAAAAAGTACACATTGGATCATTCCGAACCAAAAAAGAAGAATAGGCAAACAGCATGATCGATCTTACCCAGATACCCTCTCCCTGTTACGTGATGGAAGAGCAGCTGCTTCGGCGTAACCTCGCACGGATCCGTTCCGTAGAGGATCGCGCAGGTGTGACCATCATTCTTGCATTCAAGGCGTTCGCCCTCTGGAAGTCATTCCCCATTATCCGGGAGTATATCGGTCACTCTACCGCCAGCTCGGTGGCAGAGGCACGACTCGCCTTTGAGGAGATGGGCAGCCCGGCGCATAGCTATGCCCCCGCTTACATCGATGAGGAATTCCCCGCCTTTCTGCGATATAGCAGTCATATCACCTTCAACTCCCTTTCGCAATTCGAACGACTCTATCCACAGGTGAAAGCTTCCGGCAGGGATATCCACTGCGGGTTGCGCATCAACCCCGGCTTCTCGGTGGTAGAGACCGATCTGTATAACCCCAGTGCACCCGGCTCGCGCCTGGGAGTCACTGCCGAAAGGATAGGAGAGCAGTTGCCGAAAGGGATCAGTGGCCTTCATCTGCACAACCTATGCGAAAACAACTCCTACGACCTGGAACGAACGCTGGAGGTTGTGGAGGAGAAGTTTGGCCACCTCTTTCCCCAGATTGAATGGCTCAACCTGGGGGGAGGGCATCTGATGACGCACAAGGATTATGATACGGATCATCTGATCGCTTTGCTCAATGGCCTGAAAAAGCGATACCCCCATCTGAAGATCATCCTGGAGCCGGGAAGTGCTTTTGCCTGGGAGACCGGCGTACTGGTAGCTACGGTTGCCGATATTGTTGAGAACCAGGGGGTGCAGACCGCTATGCTCAACGTCTCCTTTGCCTGCCATATGCCCGACTGCCTGGAGATGCCCTACAAACCCCGCATCAGAGGTGCTTATCAAGAACCGGTGGCGGGAAAGCCCACCTACCGCATGGGTGGTAACAGCTGTCTGAGTGGTGATTTCATGGGTGACTGGTCGTTCGACAAGCCCCTGCAGGTAGGTGATCGGATCATCTTTGAAGATATGATCCACTACACCATCGTGAAAACCACCCTCTTCAACGGTGTGACGCACCCCTCCATTGGGCTGTGGACGCTGGACGGTCGTTTCGAACTCTACCGCCGTTACGGGTATGAGGATTACAAGAGCCGCATGAGCTGATCAGCAGCATTTGTTTTGTTAATTTTAAACAATTTATGGCTGCCTGCTGTTTATTGAAGGTGGTCTGGCGTTTTATCAGGTCCGAACGATTATTCAAATTTAAAACAAGTGCTTATGAGTTGGTTAGGATGGATTGTAATTGGAGCAATTGCCGGATGGCTTGCAGGTAAACTGATGAGAGGCGGTGGCTTTGGGCTTCTGGTGAACATACTGGTGGGCATCGCGGGTTCTGTCATCGGTGGCTGGGTTTTCGGAATTCTGGGCATCAGCGCCGGAAGCGGTGTGGTTCCCAGCTTTGTGACCGCATTGATAGGTGCCGTGTTGTTGCTATGGATCATCTCCCTATTCAAGAAAAAGGGCTAGCACAATTCCCCGGCGAAAAGATTGAAAAGATCGGTGTACCTGCGGAGGTACATCGGTTTTTTTGTTATTTTTGCCCCTGAGGACGGCTGTTGTTGAAAACCGCTGATTATCACAACCAGGAAAGGAAAATCATGCAAAAAAAGGAAATCGCCATCTTCTCCGGTTCCTTCAACCCCATTCATGCAGGTCATTTGATCCTGGCATCCTATATAGGCAGCTTTACGCAGATCGATGAAGTGTGGCTCGTAGTATCTCCCCATAACCCGCTGAAGGAGGAGAATGGGTTGCTTGGGGAACAACATCGCCTGGAGATGGTACGCAGTGCTCTTGCACCCTACAGCAACTTGGCAGCATCGGATGTGGAGTTTCACCTGCCACGTCCCTCCTATACCGTTGATACGCTCGACCATCTCACGGCCTTGTACCCCGAAAAGCGCTTTACACTGATCATCGGTGCAGATAACTGGAACCAGCTCCCCCTATGGAAGGAACACGAACGGCTCCTCGGTAGTTACCCGATGCTGATATACCCCCGTTTGGGTGAGGAGGTGCACATCCCGAACGAGTTATGCGATCGTGTGGAATTGCTGGATGCCCCGCTGGTGGAGATCTCTTCCAGCTTCATCCGCAGAAGCATCAGGGAGGGCAGGGATATGCGTGCTTTTGTGCCGGAGAGGGCATATGAGCTGATACTGCAAAACGGGTGGTACCGGTAAATCTTCAGGGACTGATGATCATAGACCGCTGCCATAATGCATGCCGTCAAGAATCAATGGCAGGATAGCGAGGTCAACCCCCGCTTCTTGCAGCTCCTCCTCATCCTCTGCCAGCAGTTCACGGAACGCTTCGTAGCTGCCTGCCTTTTCCTGTGACAGACGGTAGAGCCTTACCGTTTCCCCACTGTTTTCCAGGCAGAGTTCCACATGTCCTGCATTCAGGTAATCGTGCGCATTGGGCTTCTGTTCCAGGATACGGACATAGTAGTTGCGTGCCAGGTCAAATTTGCGGGAGAGAAAGGCACTCCAGGCAATGGATCGCCAGGCACGGGTATTGGTGCTCTCCAGAAGTTCCACCTTGAAGTAGTAGTTAAGCGCCTTTTCATACTGCTTCAGCTCCAGGTGGCAATGACCAATCTGCAATTGCAGGTTGAGGTCGTCCGGACGCAGCTGCTCCAGTCTGCGGTAATAGGTGAGGGCTGACTCCGGTTCCTTCACCATTCTGTAGCAGCCGGCAATACGGTGCAGTACCCAGCTGTTCTGTTCGTCAAGGAGTTCCGCATGGAGATAGGCATTCAGTGCTCCCCTGATATCGGTCAGCATCTGGTGGCAATAACCGATCTTCTGCCATATCTCACCATTGCCGCTACCTCCTTCCGCCAGTAACGTGTAGGCACCCAGTGCCTCCTTGAAATTGTTTTTCTCGAAGTAGTAAAGGGCAATCCTCTCCAGGTGCAGCGGCTGTCTCACTACCGGCGCAAACGCTTCCAGTGCATGGTAATTGAGGGGCAGACTGAAAATATCCCTGAACTCATCGTGTCGCCGGAAAAGCTTAAAGAAGCGGTAGAGATCACGGATATAATGCCTGATCAGCGTTTCCTCCTGGCGGTGAGGGTTCATTATCTCTTCCTCTTCCAGTACCTTTTGTACCTCCTCTCCCTCGGCACCCAACTGTGAGATCATCATGCGGCGATATTGTTCCGGCATCATCATCATGCTGAAGCAAAAGGAATACTTGTCGGAATTGCAGATCATTGAACTGTTTTCCATGGTGTCAAGTAGCGATCCCGCCTCTCTCCTGTCGTTGAAAAGGCTGCCGAGGCTGCTGTGCTCCGGATCAAACGGCAGGAACCAATTGCTCATTTCATGAAAAAAGGAGTAGTTTTTCAGGTTGGAGAAGGTGGAGTGGAACACGTCGGCGCCTTCCATCTGCAGGTTGGAGAACTCCTGCAGCTTATCGCTCAGTCCGGTTTCGTCCAGCAGCTTTTGCCATTCGGGGTTCTTTTCATCCAGCCCGCTTTCGCCCATCCATTCATCGAGGCGGATCTTCTTCCCGATTATCGGGCTCAGTTTCATCATCTCCGGCAGGATCTCCTCGGTTAGCCGGCGCGTGATCATCTCTGTTTCGTGTGCCTGTATGTAACCGGTTACCGCAGCCATGAAACGGCGGCTGAACAGCTTGTCGTCGGCAAATAGCTGCAGTCTGCTCTCCAGCGCCGGGTAGAGTGCCCACCGTTCGCTGTATAGCTGGAAGAGGGGAATGATGCCCACGATAGCACGGATGGCTACTGCCGGCTCGGGATGCCGGCACAAATTGAGCAGCAGGTCTGCCCTGCCTGCATCGAACTGCTGCAGCAGATTCATTGTCAGGGAAGAGACAAACAGTTCTTTTGCCTCTGTGGGGAGCCGCTCATCTTCCATGTAGCGGCTGAACGCGGATGTTATCCCGGCAGTGGCACGGGGAGAGGCAAAAACAGTGTAAAACAGTTCCTGTAATGAATTCTCGTATTTTGTTCTATTGCTTCGCAGCCGTCGATCCTTTTCAGCTCCTTCTTCCAACAGGCTGATAAGGGAATGTGTATCGGCCACTCTGGCGATGTTTTCCCACTGTTCGTCGATGGCAACCGGTTGGTGCAACTGCATCATCCGCACCTTGTCGTAAAAAAGGGTAGAACTGTTGCGGAGCATCAACTCGCCGGCAGCATCATCGGCAACGCTGTAGAGATCGCGAATCAGCTGCCGGTAAATATTCTTTTGTTCCGGATCTCTCTTTCCGCTTAACAGATAATGAAGCATGGAACGATAGTTGTTTTCCAGCTCATCTATCTGTTGCGACAGCGACCAGACCTGTTGGTCTGATATGAGCTCCCGGATACCTTCGATTGCCTGTTTCAGCTCTCTGTTTGTTATGTGAATGCGGATGACCGCCAGTCTCTTGTTGGTGTCAGATGGATCCATGTTGTCTGGTTAAGTATTGTTATCCTTGATGATCAGCAGTGAGGGGAGCTGTTCCTTCCAGGGAAGCGGGGTGTTGGTCAGCCGGCTCCATCCCTCTACACCAATCATCATCAGATCCTGCTTGCGGATAAAGGACTCCTCAATCTTACGGTCGTTGTCCCATAGATGAACCCTCCCGTCACTCTTTTTCACGATGAACTGATATAGTTTCTGCAGCTTCGGCTCTGTCTCAATGATACCGATGGCATCCCACACCATGATCTCTGCCTGTTCCTGCTGCGCCAGGTGGTAGAGATAGGTGAAGGTATGCACATCTGACTTGCCGAGTACCGGCAGGAAAATATGGTTGGCTTCCTGCATACCGTTGTCCACAAAGAGGGCGGTAGGTACCTTGTTTTGTCCCATCATCACGGTCAGCTCTTGCAGGATCACAGCTTGCTCCTTCGGGAACTGTGCCAGGATGGCTGTCACCGGGTTGGCCGGATCGCGCCTGAGTAGGCTGTATTGTTCTATTTGCCGGATATGTAGCTCCTCACAGCTGATTCCCCTGAGTACCAGGTTGCATCCCTGCTCTGCAGCCATCCGCATGATCTCTGCGGGGTGATTCTCCTGATCGCTGATAAATGTGCGGAAGGTGATTTTCCCCTTCTCCGTTTTCGGTATGAAATCTGATCCTATTTTGCTCTGTGTCACACTTATTTCATCCTGTGGCAGGAGTTCCTGTCGCTGATCCAGGAAATAGAGCAGTGTGAGGGATGATCGTTCGGTGCGGGCCATCGCTATCTGATAGGTCAGTCGTGCCAGCTTCTTTCCTGTTTCAAGGTGTGAGAAGCTCACCAGGGCACTTGCCGGTTTTCGGAGCTCCGATTCACCGTCAAAGCGTTTGAGCAATAGATCCACGATTTCCATACCAAAAGAACTGTTTTGAGGGTTAACCGTTCAGCAACCTGCTGTCGAGCATCGAGTCTTTGTAGCCCAGGAAGTAGAGGATTCCGTCGATGCCAACCGTAGAGAGCGACTGTTCCGCATTTTGCTTCACCTTCGGTTTTGCATGAAAGGCGATCCCCAGGCCGGCGATCCCCAGCATCGGCAGGTCATTGGCGCCGTCGCCCACTGCCACGGTTTGCCGCAGGTCAATTTTCTCTACCTGTGCGATCAGTCGCAGCAGCTCTGCCTTCCGCTTGCCATCCACCACATCTCCCAGGTAGTTGCCGGTGAGCTTCCCGCCCACCACCTCCAGCTCGTTGGCATACATATAGTCGAAACCATACTGCTCCTTCAGGTAGTTGCCGAAGTAGGTGAACCCGCCCGACAGGATGGCAGTCTTGAATCCCACCTTCTGCAACACTCTCATCAACCGGTCGAGGCCCTCTGTGATCGGCAGCTTTTCGGCAATCTCCTTCATCACCGACACGTCAAGCCCTTTGAGCAGCTTCACCCGCTGGCGGAAACTCTCCTCAAAGTCGATCTCCCCCTGCATCGCCGACTCGGTGATCGCCTTCACCTGCTCCCCCGCGCCTGCCCGCATGGCCAGTTCATCGATCACCTCGGTCTGAATCAGCGTGGAGTCCATATCGAAGCAGATGAGACGACGCATACGGCGGAACATACTCTCCTCCTGGAAGGAGATGTCGAAATTCAGTTGTGACGACAGCTCCAAAAATGATTGCTGCATCTGCTGCCGGTCAATTGGGGTGCCACGTACCGAGAGCTCGACGCACGACTTTGGAGCACGTTGCTTTTCGTCGAGGGGTATGCGTCCGGTAAGCCGCACGATATTGTCGATGTTGAGTTGTTGCTCGGCAATGATGTGTGACACGGCAGCGATCTGCTTTGCCGTGAGGATCCTGCCAAGCAGCGTGATGATGTAGCGGTTCTTTCCCTGCATGCCTACCCAGTTGGAGTAGCGCTCCGCGGTGATGGGAGTGAACCGCACGTTGACATCCATCTCATAGGCTTTGAAGAGCAGGTCTTTCATGATTTCACCCGAGTTGTTGTGCATCGACTTGAAAAGTATGCCCAACGAAAGGTTGCGGTGAATATCCGACTGCCCTATATCGAGGATAAAGGCACCATGCTTGGCCAGTATCTCGGTGAGTGCAGCTGTCAGTCCGGGTTTGTCCTCCCCGTTGAGGTTCATCAGAATGATCTCGGAATTTTGCATATTTTAGTAAGCTATCAGCTGTCAGCTTTTTTTATTTGTAAACCTATTAACCTGTAAACTTGCCTGCTTATGAGCGTGGCAACGTTTTTTACATGACCGGCAAGGAGACCTGGGAGTAGATATCTTCGATATCATGCTGTTCCAGTTTGTTGAAATCCTCTTCCCGCACCGTGATCATCACTCCGGCCATGTCCAGCGCTCCCGGACTGATCAGCAGTTGTCTGCTGCCTGTCTCGTTGTATTGCCTGGGTCGGTGTGCCTTTCGTGGAAAAAGATGCAAGTGATACCGGTCTCCACTTATGAAAGCGATCAGGTTGATCATCGGCTCCTCTCTATCTGGCTGCCGTTGACGCAGGTAGCTGTAAACATCCTCAAACAGCTCTTCCGCCTCGCTTCTGCTTTCACTCTCAATCATCATGCAGCTCCGCAACTCATGGTCGCCCTGCAGCAGTTCTGTCATTTTCAATCCGGCCTGCAGGTGGTAATGATCCGGAGCAGAGGCCCCACAGGCGGGACCATTGTAAAACACCACATAATCGGGTAGCTGTTCGGCCAGCGCCAGCATCTCGCCTGTTTTTTTGCCGATGCGCTGAGGCACATGGGAATGAAGCGGGATGGTGAGGTGGTTGTGAAGTATGGGAAAGGGGTTGCAGAGAATGACATATTTTTCCAGAAATGGAATTCCACGCTGGAGCGTGGGGCGGTTGGCAGCACAAAGAAAACAGGGACGCCTGCTGATCTCCTCACTTTCAAGCCGGGCTGCTGCCGAAATCATCCTGGATGGATTGAACTGCAGCCGCACCCTGAAATCATCTCCCCAGAGAAAGGATCGTTCCCTGACCTGTGCCAGCCTTTCAACGGCATCTCTCAATTGCGGCCATTTCTCTTTCTGTGCAGAAAACAGATCCTCTATCGCTCTTTGAAGGTTCATGCAGTATTGTTTTGTGAAGCAAAGATAGCGATATTTTCTTTTTCGGAACAAAGAAAGGAGGTGATTTGGTTATTTGCAAAAAATGTTCCTTTACTGTTTGGTTCTCAACTTTTTTTATATCTTTGTGGGAGATTTAGGTTATATATAGTAATTATCCATCCCCGATGCAATGAACCGAATAATTAGTTCTCTGAGAGCCTTCTTTCTGATTCTTCTGATTATCTCCTGTACCCGTGGAGGAAGCCGGCACAGCAATCCTCAGGCTGGTGGAGGTGGGCAGGGGGTTGTACCGGAGACTGATACGGCCATTGAGCGGCAGGATGAAGTACAACCCTCACTCGAAGAGGACTTCGGTCGTTTCATTGAACGTTTCAGCAAGGATGAACAGTTCCAGTTGCAACGCATCAAGTTTCCCATCAGTGTCATTGTTCCCGATACGGGCGACCAGGGGATGGCTCCCAAGGAGGAGTCGATAGGTAAGTACGACTGGGAACAGTTGGACCTCACCTACGACAGTACCTATCTCACCCGGCCCTACGACCAATATTATCAGGTAGTTCGTTACAGGAAGGATACCGCAGTAGTGGAGATTCGCGGCATCAACAATGGTATTTATGCCGACTATTATTTTTCCAAAATCGATGATGAGTGGTACCTTGTGACGCTCTACGAGGCATCTTTCTAATCCGGCTGGTTTCCTGATGCCGATGGGCTGATCCGTCCCCTACGCGTATGCAGGGCTGTCCGTTGACCTGGTCATTTCAGCATCTCGTCGCCAAAGCTGAGAGGCAATAGCTCCCGGATACTGTTTGCCACATAAATACCCTTTTCACTGTACATCAAGATTTTCATGGGCGACCGGAAGCGGTTCTCGGTCTCGAGCAGTACCTGCCGGCAGGCACCACAGGGGGTGATCGCATCACTGGTGTAGTTTCCCTTGTGGCAGGCTGCAATGGCCATTGCAACCACCTTTTCCTGCGGAAAAGCGGCATTGGCGAAGAAAATGGTGGTTCGCTCGGCGCACAACCCCGAAGGATAGGCGGCATTTTCCTGGTTGTTACCGCTAAACACTTCCCCGTTTTCCAACAAAACAGCTGCTCCCACACTGAATTCGGAGTAAGGGGCATAGGCTCTTTGTGTTGCATTTTTTGCCGCTTCGATCAACTTTTTTTCCTTGTCGGAGCATTCCTCTAACAGATAAACAGCTATCTTTGTGGATAAATTGATTTCTTTGATCATCGTAATGCAGATATTGTATCGCAAATATAGGATTATTTTACCGTTCTTTGTCATACTCTCTTTTTTATTTGTTCCGGCCACACTCACCGGACAACAGAGGGTGAGCACCTATGAGGCCTATATCGACCGCTACGGTGACCTGGCAGTGCAGCATATGGAGCGTTATCGCATACCGGCTTCCATCACCCTGGCACAGGGAATCCTCGAGTCGGGTGCCGGTATGAGTGAGCTGGCAAGACGCTCCAACAACCACTTTGGTATCAAATGCCACCGTGGCTGGAAGGGAGCTTCGGTGTATGCAGCTGACGATACGCCCAATGATTGCTTCCGCAGTTACACCAGCGTGGAGGACTCTTATCGCGATCATGCTGAGTTTCTGCTTGCCGGTGTGCGCTATCGTGCTCTCTTTGAGCTCTCCATCACCGACTACAAGGGATGGGCCAGGGGGCTGCAGAAGTCGGGTTACGCTACTGACAGGGCTTATGCCAACAAGCTGATCAAATTGATTGAGGATTATGCGCTCTATCGTTACGATGACCCGAAGTACCGAAAGGGAGTGAGTCGCCGTGAACGAGAGGAGCGTCGCCGCATCGAGGCTTCACGTGCCATCTGGGAGCATCAGCCCTATATCACGCACGGCCTTGTTTATGTGATCGCTGTCAGTGGTGATACTTACGCCGGCATCGCCCGTGAGTTTGGATTTACCGAAGGGGATCTGTTGAAATTCAACGAGGTGCCGTCCGACTTCCCGTTGAGCGAGGGAGACATCGTCTACTTCCAGAAGAAGAAAGCCAGGGCTGATAAACCGTATGAATTTCACACTGTGCAGGTGGGGGAGTCGATGTATAGCATCTCGCAGCAGTATGGCATCCGGATGCGGAACCTCTACCGGATCAATAAGAAGAGCTACGAGTATGTTCCCGAAGAAGGGGAGCGTCTCAAACTCAGATAGGTGACAACGTTACTACGTTAGTAAGTTTATAGTTCGATGTTCGATGTTCAAAGCTAAACGCTAACAGCTAAACGCTAAATTTTTATACAACAATGCAATACAATACACAAAAAGAGAAGCTTATTTTGCCGGAATATGGGCGCAACATCCAGAACATGGTCGATCACTGTGTGGGCATCAAGAATCCGGAAGAGAGACGGCGGTGTGCCTATGCCGTGATTGACATAATGGGTAGCATGTTTCCCCATCTGCGCGATGTGAACAATTTTAAGCATATCCTCTGGGATCATCTGGCCATCATGTCGGACTTCCAGCTCGATATTGAATACCCCTACGAGGTGATCAAGAAGGAAGATCTTTACTCCGCTCCGGGACACCTCGATTACAGCCGTCCCACCATGCGTTTCCGCCACTATGGCAAGATCCTGGAAAAAATGGTGAAGATCGCGTCCGACATGGAGGAGGGTGAACCACGTCTGCACCTCATCCGCATGCTGCTTGGACAGATGAAACGATCCTACTCCCAGTGGAATAAGGAGGCCGATGATGAGAAGATATATCATGACCTGAAGGATCTGTCGGGAGGTAAGATCGATATGGATAGCAGCCACTACGCCATTCCGGAGATGAAACTGAATGGTGGCAATCGCGACAAACTCAAGAACATCAAGTACCAACGCAGAAAATAGGGCCATGATCGGGGCAAATGATCTTCTTCCTGTTGCACATACTCAGAAGCCGTACGGTGTCAGGGGCGAGTTGCTGTTGCTTTTTCGCAGGAGTGAATATGCCGAGTTGGATGCTGACTATTATTTCCTGGAGATTGACGCTATCCCGGTTCCCTTTCGGGTGGAGGAATTCACCTTTGTAACCGACACTACCGCACGGGTAAAACTTGAAGATGTAGACGATGAACAGACCGCCGCCCGTTTCTCCCGCCTGGAGGTGCTGCTGCCGCGTGAGCTGGTGCTTTCGGCTGGTGAGCAGGAGGATACCGACTGGCGTTTCTTTCTGGGATTTACTGTCACCGACCAGCATGGCAAGACACTGGGGGTGATTGAAGAGGTGGATGATGCCACCATCAATGTGCTGTTTATCGTCAGGGAAGATGACAAGGAGCATCTGATCCCTGCTACCGACGACTTCATCGCCGCCGTGGATGAGAGAAGCAGGATCCTGGAGATGTATCTTCCAGAAGGATTGATAGAAGAGTGACCCCGTCTCCACACCTGCGAAAATAGTATCAAAGAACATGCCCCTTCTCCAGCTCAACCAGGTCACTATTGGTTATCGTGCCCACGGAAAAATCCGCATCGTACAGTCGGATCTCACCCTCACCGCCCGTGAAGGTGAGCTGATTGCGCTGATCGGCAAGAATGGCTGCGGCAAGTCCACCCTTCTGCGCTCCATTGCCTCGCTGCAGCCCATCTGGGGGGGGGCTATCCTGCTTAATGGCAAGGATATCCATACCCTCACTCCCCCCAAAAAAGCCCGTCTCCTCTCCGTCGTACTCACAGGGCAGCAGTCGGTAGCCTCTTTCACCGTGCGGGAGCTGATCTCTATAGGCAGGGATCCCTACACCGGTTGGCTGGGCAGCCTCACCGGCGAGGATCAGCGGGTGATCAACCGCGCCATTGCGATGACCTACCTGGAAGGATTTGGCGAACGCAATATCCACGAGCTCTCCGACGGTGAGCGACAGCGTGTTTTTATTGCCCGTGCCCTGGCTCAGGATACCCCCCTGATCCTGCTCGATGAGCCCACCTCACACCTTGATCTGCCCAACCGGATCAACATCATGCTGCTACTGCAAAAGTTGGCACGCGAAACAGGCAAGACCATTTTTATCTCCACCCATGAGTTGGAAACCGCCATGCAGGTGGCTGATAAGCTTTGGCTCATGGAACAGGGAAAGGGGATCACCGTAGGAACACCCGAGGATCTGGTGCTCAACGGCAGCTTCGATACCGTCTTCCGGCATCCCACCTATGAGTTTGACAAGGAGTATGGTAGCTTTGTGGTGCAGAAGCAACTCGACAAAAGCGTTGTCACGAAGGTACACCACCCAGCCGGTCTGATGGCTCGATGGACCACCAAGGCGCTCTCCCGCAAGGGATGGCGGATCACCGGTGACGCGCCCCTGCATCTGTATGTGGATGAGGAGCAAAACCGCTGGGTGATTACAAGTGATGAGGAGCAGGTTGTCACCCACAGCATCGAAGAGATGCTCCAGCGGATGGCTGAATTGCATCCCGGAGGGTAAATCGCCATTGGCCAACAGCAAGAGCATCCTGTTTTTTTATTATCTTTGCATCCTGGTATAGCCCAATTTTCCCTCAATGGAAGTGAAAAAAAGAAACATAGCGATCCTGGGGTCCACCGGCTCCATCGGCAGACAGGCACTCGATGTGATCGCTGCCAATCCCGGACGATTTGAAGCTTACGCTCTGGTAGCCAACAACCAGGTGGAACTGCTCATTGAGCAGGCTCGGCGATTCGTGCCGGAGGTGGTGGTGATCGCAAACGAGTCGAGGTATCTCCACCTGAAAGAGGCGCTTAGCGACTTGCCCATCAAGGTGTGGTGCGGCAGCCGTGCCATTGAGGAGGTGGTGCAGGATGACACGATTGATATGGTGCTCACCGCCATGGTCGGCTTTTCGGGACTGAAGCCAACTATCAGTGCAATCGGTGCCGGAAAGGCCATTGCCCTGGCCAACAAGGAGACGCTGGTGGTGGCAGGTGAACTGATCACCTCATTGGCACTTGAAAAAAGGTGTGCCGTGCTGCCGGTCGACTCGGAGCATTCGGCCATCTTCCAATGCCTCAACGGCGAGGGAGGTAATCGCATCGAGAAGATCCTGCTCACCGCCTCGGGAGGACCCTTTCGTTCCTATACCCGTGAGCAGCTCAACGGTGTGATCCCTGCTAAGGCACTGGCTCATCCTAACTGGAGCATGGGAGAGAAGGTCTCCATCGATTCTTCCACAATGATGAACAAAGGTTTTGAGATGATAGAAGCCAAGTGGCTCTTTGGCGTGGAACCGGCACAGATCGAGGTGTTGGTACATCCGCAGTCGATCATCCACTCCATGGTGCAGTTCGAGGATCGATCGGTAATCGCCCAATTGGGTCGCCCCGACATGCGCATGCCTATCCAGTACGCTTTCTCCTACCCGGAACGACTCAAATCAGATATCCCGCCGGTCGACTTTCTCACCTTGTCGCAACTCACTTTCGAACGGCCCGATCGGGAGAAATTCCCCCATCTTACTTATGCCTACGAGGCCATCGCCGCCGGGGGAAACATGCCCTGCATCCTCAATGCTGCCAACGAGGTGGCTGTCGAACTCTTCCTGCGGGAGCGGATCGGCTATCCCGATATGAGTCGGCTGATCACCAAGGCGATGCAGAAAGCATCGTTCATGCAGTCACCCACACTCGACGACTACCTGGAAACAGATGCCGAAACACGTGATATCATCCACGCACTGGCACATTAGCAAATCACCCAGTCAGCACATCAACAAATCAATACATCAACAAATCAACCAATGGAAATATTTCTTATCAAGGCACTGCAACTCATTCTGAGTCTCTCCATACTGGTCGTCGTCCATGAGTTTGGACATTTTCTCTTCGCCCGCCTCTTCCAGATCAGGGTGGAGAAATTCTATCTCTTCTTCGATCCCTGGTTCGCACTCTTTCGTTTCAAACCGAAGGGTAGTGATACCGAGTACGGAGTGGGCTGGCTCCCATTGGGGGGCTATGTCAAGATCGCAGGCATGATCGATGAATCGATGGACAAGGAACAGATGGCACTTCCGGCGCAGCCTTGGGAGTTCCGCTCCAAGCCCGCATGGCAGCGGCTGCTGGTGATGGTGGGAGGGGTCCTCTTCAATTTGTTGCTCGCCTTCTTCATCTATTCGATGGTGCTCTTCGCCTGGAACGATACCTACCTGCCGTTGCGCAACGTGACACAGGGCATGGAGTACAGCCAGGCAGCACACAATGCCGGCTTTCAGGATGGCGACATCCTGCTGCGTGCCGATGAGAAGGAACTGGAGCGCTTTGGCGTACGCACCTTGCTTGACATCGCTGATGCCGACCGGGTGACCGTGCTGCGCAACGGTGAAGAGGTGGTGCTCACCATCCCCGAGGGACTGATGCAGACGCTGCTGACCGACAAGGAGGGATTCGCTGCCTATCGTGTACCGGCAGTAGTCTACCAAACCATGCCAGGAAGCGCTGCCCAGAGTGCCGGACTCCAGCAGGGAGACAGCATTACAGCAGTGAATGGCATCGCCACCCCTGCCTTCAGCGACCTGCGTGCCGCCCTCGAGAGCCACCGCAACAGTGAGGTGACACTCGACTTCTACCGGAACGGATTGCTGGAGAGCACTGCCATCACGGTTGACAGTGCCGGTACCCTCGGCTTCTACGCGATGACCGCTCCCCAGATCTATCAGACCGAGACATTGCATTACGGATTCTTCGGCTCCTTCCCCGCGGGCATCCGGATGGGAGTAGAGACGCTGAAAGACTATGTTGCACAGTTCAAGTATGTCTTCACCAAAGAGGGTGCTTCTTCGTTGGGAGGCTTTGGTGCCATCGGCAACCTCTTCCCTGCACAGTGGAACTGGCAAGCTTTTTGGATGATGACAGCTTTCCTGTCTGTAATTCTTGCCTTTATGAACATCCTGCCCATCCCGGCACTCGACGGAGGTCATGTGATGTTTCTCATCTACGAGGTGGTAACCCGCCGCAAACCCAACGAGAAGTTCATGGAGTACGCCCAGATAGCGGGTATGATCCTGCTCTTCGGTCTGGTGCTCTATGCCAACGGCATGGACTTGATCCGGGCCATCTTTTAACGTGTGACTATAGGTTGAAAACCAACAGACTACCATCATGAAGATTTCGGAACTAATTGACAAGACACAGCAGACCGCTTTCTCGTTCGAACTGCTTCCCCCGCTCAAGGGAAACAGTATCGGGCAGGTGTTCCGTACGATCGACCGGCTGAAGGAATTCGATCCGAAATTCATCAACATCACCACGCACCATAGCGAGAACATCTACCGGGAGGATGAACAGGGTGTATACCGTAAAACCAATGTACGCAAGCGTCCCGGTTCGGTGGCCATCGCTGCCGCCATCCAGCACCGCTACGGCATCCGTGCCGTACCCCACATCATCTCCAAGGGTTTCTCGAAGGAGGAGACCGAGTATGCACTCATTGACCTCTCCTTCCTGGGTGTGACCGATCTGCTGCTGCTGCGGGGTGATACCAAGAAACTCGACGCACAGCAACGCAGCATGGAGAGTCACGATCATGCCACTGGCCTGCAGGAGCAGGTGAACAACTTCAACCGGGGGATCGCCTTCGACGGTTCCTCTTTCAATCCCCCTGAACAGCCCTTCTCCTATGGCATGGCCTGCTACCCGGAGAAGCATGAGGAGTCGCCCAATATGGAGTCGGAGATACTTTTTACCAAAATGAAAGCCGACAATGGTGCTGACTACCTGGTTACGCAGATGTTTTTCGACAACAGCAAGTACTTTGCCTTCGTGGAGCGTTGTCGTGCCGCAGGCATCACCATTCCCATCATTCCGGGTATCAAGCCTATTCACCTCCTGAGCCAGCTTACCGTGTTGCCACAAATCTTTCGTTCCGAGATACCGGAACCGCTGGAGAAAGAGCTGCGCAAATGCAAAAACGATGAGGATGCTAAAGAGGTGGGAGTTGAATGGTGCATCGCCCAGTGCCGCGAGCTGGTCTCCAATCGTGTGCCTTCCATCCACTTCTACTCACTGATGGCGACCGAGAGCGTCTGGAGGGTAGCGAAAGAGATATATTGATGTATTTCCGCGATATCATAGGATTACACGATGTGAAGCGGCACCTTGTCGAATCGGTGCAGCGCGGCTTCATTCCGCATGCACGCATCTTCCATGGTCCCGAAGGGGTGGGGAAGCTGCCGCTGGCCATTGCCTATGCCCGCTATCTCAACTGCTCATTCCGTGGAGCAGACGATGCCTGTGGCGAGTGTCCCTCCTGTCACAAGTTTGACAAGCTGGCGCATCCCGACCTGCATTTTGTCTTCCCGGTTGTCAAGTCGAAGGTGAGTGACGAATACCTGCCGGAGTGGCGTCAGTTTTTATCGGAGAAGCATTATTTCACCCTGAGCAACTGGCTCTCCTGTATCGATGCTCAGAATGCTCAGGGGCTTATCTATGCCAGGGAGAGTGAGGAGATCATCCGTAAACTTAACCTGAAAGTGTATGAAGCTCCCTACAAGGTGATGATCGTCTGGCTGCCGGAGAAGATGCACGAAAGCTGCGCCAACAAACTGCTCAAAATGGTGGAGGAGCCACCGCCAAACACCATCTTCCTGTTGGTCTCAGAGGACCGGGAGAATGTGTTGCAGACCATCTGGTCGCGCTGTCAGCCCCTTCATATACGGGCAATAGAACAGGAGGAGATGGTGATTGCCATCCGGCAGACCTTTCAGTTGGATCAGGCGGAGGCGGTTAGCTATGCACGTATCGCCAACGGTAGCTTCACCCGTGCCATTGAGCAAATCACCTCTTCCGGTGAGAGAGAGTATCACTTTGATCTCTTCAAGGCGATGATGCGCGCCTCTGTCTCGCGCAACATTAAGGCAATCAGGGAGGTGTCGGCTACCCTCGCCGGTATCGGCCGTGAACGGCAGAAGAGCTTCCTGCTCTATGCCCTGCAGCTCTTCCGCGAGTATTTCGTGAGCAACCTGCGGCTGCCGGAGATCGTCTACCTGAACAGCAATGAGCGGCAGTTTGGTGAGAAATTCACACCATTCATCAACGAGACCAACATTGAAGAGTTCAATGAAGAATTTACGCTGGCATACCGCCAGATTGAACAGAACGGCAATGCGAAAATCATCTTCCTCGATCTTTGTTTGAAGGTTACGGTGTTATTAAAAAAATAATTTTGTACCTTGCATCTTGTTTATGATCAGGAATCATCAAAAAGTCTAGCTTTCTCTATCAGGGGAGAGCGATCAATTATATATTTGTACTATGGATAAAGATCAACTTGCTGACAAACTGTCGGATATCGTCCCCCTGAAGGCGGTGACCGATCGAAATACAAAAGGGTGCAAGGGATGTACCCGGCATACCAACAAACTGCATGTCTACGACTGGTTGCACGATTTCCCTGAATTTCAGCAGGCCACCAAGATGGTTGAGGTGCAGTTCAAAAATACCCGTAAGGGATATTATATCAACAGCAACAACCTGGATCTCAAACTAGGGGATATTGTGGCAGTGGAGTCCCTCCCCGGACACGATATCGGTACGGTGACTCTTACCGGTAAGCTGGTGGAGCTCCAGATGAGGAAGAATAACTTCCGGGAGGATGCCAATGGCGGTCTGCGCCGCATTTATCGCATCGCTCGTCCTGTCGACCTGGAGAAGTATGAACAGGCAAAGGCTCGTGAGCAGTCTACCATGATTCGTTCCCGCCAGATTGCCGAGGAGTTGGGATTGCAGATGAAAATAGGCGATGTGGAGTATCAGGGTGA
>Ga0265294_10003589_pt1 | contig 19775 bp, 15 predicted proteins | sample MunlanPumphouse3_FD_192504 | JGI IMG/M metagenome (GOLD analysis project Ga0265294, IMG submission 192504) | Groundwater microbial communities from a municipal landfill in Southern Ontario, Canada - Pumphouse #3 | ecosystem: Environmental > Aquatic > Deep subsurface > Groundwater | place...
TAACCTTTACTACAAATCTGTTGACGGTCTTCTTATGAGCAAGGATGGTAAGACGGTTATAGCATGTCCGATTGGAAATACAAGCTCGCCGGTAATACCAGATAATGTGATATGTATCGATGATTATGCATTCTTCAATTGTTTAAGATTTACGGGTTCATTGATTATACCAGATAGTGTGGAAACGATCGGTGACTATGCATTTTTTGGTTGTTCAAAATTCACAGAATCACTTATTATAGGCAACAGCGTGAAAACTATTGGCGACTGTGCATTCTGTGGTTGTCGAGGATTTATAGGTTCATTGGTCATACCAGATAGTGTAGAAACTATAGGCGATTATGCATTCTGTAATTGTTCTGGATTTACAGATTCGCTTATTATTGGAGATAGTGTGACGACGGTTGGTCATGATGCATTCTTTGATTGTTCGGGATTTGAAGGCTCGCTTGTTCTCGGTAACAGTATTATGACAATCGGTGACTATGCATTCTTCGGTTGTTGCGGATTCACAGGCAATGTGATAATACCAGATGATGTAACGATAGGCGATAAGGCATTTTTTTGTTACAGATTAACTTGTCTTGTAATACCATCCAGTGTAAAATTCGAGACATCATCGCCATTTACAGGGATCTTTTATGCTGAAGATGGGACGACAAAACTTGAACAAACCGTCGACAATCTTTGCGGATATACGTTCGCGAATCATCATATCGACCATTATATTGTCAATGATCATGATGCTGAAATGATCAGGCAAGGATCGGTATGCGAATACACGGTAACATATGATGTGAATGGAGGTTCCGTATCGGGGCCCGTTCAATTCACTGTTGTTGATATGGAATTATTTACTGTTGCGTCATATTCTGGCATTAGATCAGGGTATTTATTTGGTGGATGGAATGATGGAACGAATACCTATGCTGCTGGATCTGTGTATGCAATGGGAACAACTTGTGTGATATTTACAGCCGTCTGGATCGAAGTTACTGCAACTACTCATAACGTTACATATAATATAAATGGTGGATCTTTAGTTGCACCAGATCAATCGTTAGTTGTTGAAGGAAGTACCTTTGCAGTCGCATCCTATCTGGGAATTAGGGTGGGATATTCGTTTGGTGGATGGAACGATGGGACGAATACTTATGCTCCGGGATCGACATATCTTATGGGAACATATGACGTTACATTTAATGCTGTATGGATAGGGTATCCATCTGCGCATGCCAGCTTCGATGATTATGTTTGGACATATGTTATAATGCTTGTGTTAATCATCATAGTTTTGACGAGTGTAGCATATTATTGGGTGAGAAGATAAAATTAAAACAATCAATATGGAGACGTTTTTTGGTATAATAAAACATGCTATTCATCGTGATAATGAGTTTGACCGGCTCTAAATCCAACTAAGATCTGAGTAGGGATGTTGAGTCGGTCTAAATATTTTTTTAAGACAGCTATCAATGATGAAATAGTCTGACGCCTGTAAAGGCCATTGCTATATTGTATTTGTTGCAGGTCTCTATCACATTATCGTCGCGGATGGACCCACCAGTCTGTGCCACATAATTAACTCCGCTTCTGTGGGCTCTTTCAATATTGTCTCCGAACGGGAAGAATGCATCGGAACCGACAGATACTCCGTCGAGTGTTTTTATCCATTCTGCTCTTTTCTCTCTTGTTAGAGGTTCTGGTTTCTTAGTAAATGTATTCTCCCATGCACCGTCTGCCAATATATCTTCATAATTATCTGAAAGATAGACATCTATCGCATTATCGCGATCAGGGCGGTGTATATCTTTTTTGAATGGGAGTTCCATCACCATTGGGTTTTGACGGAGATACCATTTGTCTGCTTTATCTCCTGCTAGACGTGTACAATGTACCCTGGATTGCTGTCCGGCACCGATACCTATCGTCTGTCCGTTCTTTACGTAGCATACAGAATTGGATTGAGTATATTTCAGTACGATCAGGGAGATCATGAGGTCGTTCTTTGCATTATTAGGTATGTTTTTATTGTTAGTGGGAATATTCTCGAAAAGTTTTTCTGATATCTCCACATCATTCCTTGCCTGTTCGAATGTTATGCCGTAGACATCTTTTTGTTCTATTGGCGCAGGAACGTAGTCTTCATCCATCTGTATTACTGTGTAGGTACCTTTACGTTTTGATTTCAATATATCTAATGCTTCTTTTTCATATCCTGGAGCTATTATACCGTCAGAGACTTCTTTGGATATGAGTTTGGCTGTAGGTACATCACAGATGTCCGATAGTGAAACGAAGTCTCCGTACGAGGACATTCTGTCGGCACCTCTTGCTTTTGCATAGGCCATTGCGATGGGGGATAGTTCCATATCTTCGACAAAACAGATCTTCTTAAGCGTGTCGCTCATCGGAGTACCAATGGCGGCACCTGCCGGACTTACATGTTTGAATGATGTGGCGGCTGGATATCCGGTTGCTTTTTTCAGATTTATAACAAGTTGCCATCCATTCAAAGCATCCAGAAGGTTGATGTAACCAGGCTTGCTGTTTAGGATTTCAATTGGCAATTCTCCATTTTTCATAAATATTCTTGCCGGTTGCTGATTTGGATTACATCCATATTTCAAACGTATTTCTTTCATTTCGAAATCCTCTTTTTATAACATATTGAATCTTTTCACAGATTGGATTTTACTGTGATTGGTTTTTTATACTGGTTCTTGATTTTATCATGTTAGAACTTATATTAAATTTCACCTAAATGCATGTTATGTGCATTTTTAACGTGATCTCTAGGTGGCTGGACATATTTCACAGTCAATGTGAAAATGATTTCAGATGGTATTCAGTGTATCACTTTTTATCTCTATATTGTTCGTCTATATGTGTAGCATCGCAGAACGGCCTTATAGATGACACTCCGCAACGACATAGTACATATCTGTTGCGTGTTTCATATTCAGTTTTATCATAACTTACCAGTTTGATCCCGCCTTTGACGTATAATCCACCCGAAACTCCTTTCATAGGGTCTTGTATAACCACGATCTCCGGTTTGAGGTCGTCCTCCATCAGAGATCCGTCCAATCCCATTGCGGTGAGTCTTCCGGCTGGGCACTCACTCGCAGCCCTTATGGCCTCTTTTCTGTCATGAGGATCATCTGATGTTTCAAGGAGTTCCCAAGCGGTTCCTTTTTCTCTGTGACAGAAACGCGCGAAGGCGCATCTGTCATCATCTAGCATATTTAGTTCCGGGCCGAGATAGAGTTTTGCTCTGTCTTCATATTCTGATTTTCCGGATATTTCTGTGCCGTCGAATTCTATCTTTACATGTGCTCCGCTGCAGAACGGTGCGGTCGATGAGTGTCCGCAACGACAGAGGGCGTAGGCCTCGCTCTGTGGAATTGGGTCCCCCTCAGTCCATATGTAACCTTTGCCGTTGGGAGTTATGACCTTTTCTGATATGGGAATGCTACCAGTTACTATGTACGGTCCGTTCTCGGTTATGGTTATTTTTTGTTCATTCGAGGGTGTCATGGATGAATGACCTATCTATTGTCTTAAATTACTTTCCTATTGTATGAGTCAGTTTGATCATAATTATTTTTTTATGCACACACTTATCTTGTATGGTTGATATGTAAACATGGTTTTGGATCACGAAGATTCTGAGAAGATTCATTTTCAGAAGGAGAGGTCAGAGTTCACAATGCATTCACATCGTTTTTTAGTTAGAATAAATAAAGAGTAAAAGGTTTTTTTGGATATATTAGACATTATTGTTTATGCGTATTTCTCCATATATTGTGCATGAGTTAATGGAACCCATGCTGTCGTTATAAGATCTATTTCTCCGTTGCTTAATCCTTCATACATAACACCCACGTTGAGTGACATGAGAGTGACGTCGTATCCCACATATGTTTCTAGAATATACTTCAAGACATTAGACGAACCCATTGCGCATGCCCAGTCGACAAGCCCTATCTTGATTGTTCCGCGTCCTTCTTGGTATTCGATGTCACCAATCCATTTGCTCAGAAGGTCAGGATGTGCTTCAACCCATTCTCCTGCAGCGGTCTCTATGTCTTTGTCGCTGCTCGCTATGTATGATAGGAGGGAGTTGAATTCTGAAAGGCTGTATTCGTAGTTGCTCATGATCTCTTCTAAGACGGAGTCTTCGGCTATGAGTCCCGGTCTTGCCCAAGATTCTATGGATTCTGCTGTTCCATAAACGTAGTCGGGGTCTTCAAGGTATGTTAAGTCATATTCTCCTCCGATCCAGTGTGGGGTCCAAAGGGTCACGACTATGACCTCATGGGATTCATATGCACTTATGAGTGCTGCAAGCATGCTCGATTCGGAGCTGGTTTGTAACGTGAATGAATCCAGATTGTATTCTTCAATGGCTTTTTCTGTCAGGGACATTATGCCGGCTCCGGCATCAATACCTACAATTGTATTGTTGAATTCATCGGCATATTGTTCCAGGTCCGAAATACTGGTTATATTTAGTTCGGTTGCTACATATGTTGGTATGACAAGTGCGCTTTTAGCGCCACTGTCCAGTACTGTTCCTGTTTTTTCTATTTTTTTATCGTCGGTATTGCCAGCGAAAAGCACGACGCCTGCTGCCACCAATATTATGATGACGGCGACCGCTCCGATTTTTATATATTTGCTGTTCATTTTTTCACCTATTTTATTTACAGATAATAATCAGCCCTTGTTCAGGGACTGAGTGAGTCTGTCTAAGGTCATAGCGATCAAGACCACTGCAAGACCAGCCTCGAAGCCAAGTGCGACATCTACTCTGCTTAGAGCATATACGATATCTTCACCAAGGCCTCCTCCTCCTATCATAGCGGTTATGACAACCATGGAGAGTGATAACATGATGCACTGATTCATCCCGGCCATTATAGACGGCATGGCCGTGGGGAGTTGCACCTTTCTGAGTTTTTGCCAATCTGTAGATCCAAATGAATCTGCAACTTCGTTTAGTTCCGTAGGCACTTGTCTGATACCGAGATTAGTAAGTCTTACCATCGGCGGCATAGCGAATATGACTGTGGCCACCACTCCTGGGACTATTCCTAGTCCAAAGAATATGACTGCCGGGATCAGATAGACAAATGCAGGCATTGTCTGCATGAAATCCATGAGAGCCTTGATTATCGGATTTGCCTGTTCGCTTCTTGCAGACCATATGCCTAGAGGTATTGCAATTATAATGGCTATCAAAGCAGCCACAATGACCATGTTCAAAGTGATCATGGCACTGTCCCAATATCCCATCCAATCTATTATGTAGAATGCGAATACGATAAGTATCGATATTATCAGACGTTTTGTCATAAGTATCGATACAACGAAGAGTATGGCAAGGAAGACTATAGGCTCTATATTGTAAAGTATACTGCCTAGTGCTTCCAATGGCCAGTTGATGACCTCTTTGATTATATCGAGAAGCCATTGGAAGTATGTCCCTATGAAGTTAACCATATCTTCTGCGAATGTTCCTACCCAAGATGTCATCAAAGATCGCCTCCGGCATTAAGGGCCTCGGCGGCCACAGAAGGACTCACAACACCCAGTAAAACATCATTTTCGTTCACTACAGGTATCGAGAAATTGGTTGTTATCATAATCTGTATGACGTCTTTCATAGGTGTTTCTATGCCGACTTTCGGAATGTCTCTTATTATGGCATCATTGAGGACACCTCCAGATTTAATGACATTGAGGACATCGTCAGATTCTATCATACCGATAAGATGATTACCTTTATCTATGACCAATAGGTTGTTACGGTCATATTCTTCCATAATCTTTATGGCTGTTCTGGGTCCTTGTGAGGCTTGTATGACTCCACGAGGTTTTTTCATGAATGTTCCTGCTGTAAGTATCTTCGTACGGTCCACTTCTTTGATGAAGCGGCATACGTACTCATCGGCAGGGTTCTGAAGGATTTCTTCGGCGGTTCCGATCTGAACGATCCTTCCGTCTTTCATAAGGGCAATACGGTCTCCGAGTTTCAGGGCCTCGTCGAGGTCATGTGTAACGAAGACAATGGTCTTGTTCAATTCGGATTGTATCCTTTGCAATTCATCCTGCATGTCGGCTCTTATAAGCGGATCCAAAGCACTGAATGCTTCATCCATGAAAAGTATGTCAGGATCCGTGGCCAGTGCTCGTGCAAGACCCACTCTTTGTTTCATACCGCCGCTCAGATTCTCAGGAAGGCTGTCCTCGTAACCGGAAAGACCGATAAGGTCTATTGCCCGTTTCGTCTTTTCCATGCGTTCCGTTTCAGGAACACCTTGGATCTCAAGTCCATATGCAACGTTGTTCTTCACATCTCGATGCGGAAGAAGTCCGAAGTTCTGGAATACCATGGACATTTTCTTCCTTCTTACGGCACGAAGGTCGTCCTCATCGAGGGATGTTATGTCCAATCCGTTAATGATCACATTTCCGGATGTAGGTTTTATAATTCTGTTCATACAACGTTCGAGTGTTGATTTACCGGATCCTGAAAGCCCCATCAATACGAATAATTCTCCTTTCTTCACATCGAAAGAAACATCGTAGAGTCCCACCGTGTTTGGAGTGGTACTATGTATCTCTTCTTTGTTCATTCCGTTCTTGAGCAACTTCATGGCTGATTCAGGATGTTTTCCGAAGATCTTGGAAAGATTCTTCACTCGGATCATAATCTCATTGCCTTCCGAGTCCGTAGGGCAATTTATATCTGCGAAGATGTTCTTCGATAGTTGATTTTCATAATGTGATACACGTGCGTTCTCCGATAGACGTTTGATAGGTTTCCTGATCTTAGATTTGAACGAATTCATTTCTGTAGTGATCAGTTCACTGAATTTGTCGTCCATGGCTTTTATCGGTCTCTTATTATTCATGTTCAAGGCCATTATCATTACCTTCGTCTTTTTGTTCGGAAGGATACATTCACTTTTTTTCGAGAGAGATAGCTACCGCTAGGAATAGAGGTCCTAAGTGAAGGAGCTCTCAAAATTTACCAAAAACAACAATATATCTGTTGATATCCGGAAAATCCTGGAGTATAGCGTGTGGGGCTTCTTTCGAAGTAAACATTTCTGAGTAAATTCGCTCGCATTTCAAAGATGAATGTGGTCTTACTCCGAACGTCAAATTTAAGGGAATTATTCCGTATTAAGGAGTAAGTCCGATAAATCAGGGCGAACTTTATAAAGGGGACATCTTATTTATAATGTAGGTACATGATTTCTGTATAATATAGGAATATTATTTTTGTAGGTTGATTTGTTTTATGAGTGCTCCGATGAACAGATCGTTTATAATTCTACAGTGGTCTTTTGATAAAAAATGGGATAATAAAGGTCCCTTCAGAGGTCATAGATCCTTTAGTAAATGATATAAGAATATGTAAACGAATGATATGTGTAAAAGAAAAGTTTTTTCAGAATCCACAGACTCGATTCAATAGAAGTTTAATTGTTCATCAATGTGAATGCGTTAAATCATACAGCTATATTTCTTGGCCTGTATTTTTCATCGCATGTGGATATTATCTACGCAATTATGTTGCATAGCTACTTAATAGATCAGAGAGTCATTATGGAGAGCAACGATCTAGATAAAGGCAATGCTGATTGTAATACGATAAAAGTAGGAACAGATCGGTTGGGCTGGAAATAATTTATTTCTTCTGATTGATATTATCTATCAAGATCTGAGAGAACAGACCGTCGGTACCGTACAATCTCACAGAATTATTCTCTGTCATATGTACTATAGAGTTCACAGGCATACGGAAACTTCCGGAATAGGATGAGATGTTAGGTTCAGACAGTGTGAGATATCCCTGTTTGTTTCCCGGTACGCGATAGAATATCAGGTTTCTTATCTTTTTATTTGGCAGGCGCAGTTTCACTGTTAGTTCGGTGTCGTCGGCCGTTGACAGCCAATCTTCAATTACTGACACGTCTTCTGGAATTATGAACGCGATCGGTTCGGTGAATAAGGAAGTCTTGATCCCAGTTATACGTTCTTCCATCTTCCAATTCAATGTATTTTTGCGTATATCTTTCCTAGACATCAGCACAGCTATGGCGATACAGCATATGATGCGCGGGAACATGAATTTGTTGTCAGCTATCAGCGTAGGGATATCGTAACCATAACGTATTTGCAAGATAATCGAAACAGCGTCAGTAGCTAACGTAAGGAGGACAGGGTAATACAATATGGCAGCGCTTTTGGATCTTCCGTGAAGATATGTCAAGCCTCCTACAACGAGTGCTACACCCAACGCCAGGAATACCAGGCCGTTGACCAAGAAGATCAAGTTAATCAATAACATATCTTCGTCGCCACCGCCATAACCGGCGTATATGTTATAGGTACCCAGTATAAGGTCATTGATTCCTACGGCGACAGCATATATGCTTGCCGATCTGACCATTGATCTCTTTGGATCGGCGATAGATAAGATCGCTGAAATAAGGAAGACCACATAAGGTATCCAAAGGTATAGGAAAGGCCCATCCGAGTACTCATCAACAAGTGTTAGAGCTGAAGATATTGTAATGATCACACCTATTGTGATGAGCATGATCAAGGGCTTGTCAAGACTGATCTTCATTTATCTTCCCCTCAATGTTGATTTTAATATTGATCTTGGATCCGTCATTGCCGTATAGTATGGCCGTTTCCTTATCGCGGATCATATTATCTATTCTGAAACGGGCACCCTGTATGAATGATCCATTTGGATCTGTAACCACCGTTGCATATAAACAGGTGGACCCCTTCCATTTTTGAAGGATGAGTGTACAGGGCATTTCCTTTCCTAGTTTTATCATATATTCTGATTCGGCTGGTCCAGCATTCAGTTCATTCCATGATGCTATACCGGCCAGTCCATCAGATATGGCTTTCAAATCTGATTCCATGATCAATGAATCGTTTGGGATACTGATCGATTTCCTCAGTCCGGTCAGATCGATAAGGTTCTTTTCCAAAGGTATGCCATATCTGATCTCGTCGCTTGTAAGGACGAATATGTACATGGCGTACATCATCAAGAATGTTACAACACTGTAATTATTAGTGAAATACTCCCATGGATTAGTTCCCAAGTAAATAGTGGCAATCGCTCTGAGACAGTATACTAAGAAGATGAGATAGGCTGTTATTGTCATCCTGCGTGCATTTTTGGATGTTCCTCTGAAATAAGATATGCCGCAAAGAACCAGATTGACCCCGAGAAGGAACGTTATCAGACCAAATAGGAAATAAAGAGTGGATTCAGATGACAGTGCATTCATCGAACGTATCATCCCTCCTATTCCGATAGTGGCGGCATACATACCCACGGCACGCATGATGTTCTTCTTCGGATCTATGATCATCAGGATACCGAGAGCGATCATAACTACCTTTGACAGAGCATATAAGGAATTATGTTCGAGATCACTTGACACTCCGTAAATCGATATGATTCCAAGGGCGATCAGCAAAATGCCCATCAGATATTCGATCCTAACCGGAAGGTTGCTGAGTCTCACATTTGCGTTAGGTTTCTGTAAATATAAATGAATATGGTACAGTGCTGGATAGATACGTATTCAATTCATCTGTCGTCAAGTATGATTGAAAAATTTAGACAAAATATCATATCGGTGAATATGATGCAGCAGTCTCGTCCGTCTATGATACATGGGAGATTCTTTTTGTAAAGAAGATGGATCATGTTGTGATTGCGGAAGAAGATGGTAAGTCAAGTAGAGTTGTTTATTGCATATTCTCTAGGTTTAGGGATGTCATCGGTCTTTTCATAGAAGGTCTGACATTAAGTAAGGGTAATCGTAAAAGAGGCATAGATGAAAAATCATTAGAGATGCCATTTGAATTCATTGTTAGCGGGTATGTGGAACGGAAGTGTTTGAGATATAATCTTTCAGCATAGAAGTTCCATGATATGATCGGCGAAAAATATCGTGAAGGATGGATGACGTGCAGGAAGGCATGTCCAAAGAACGAATGTGTGTCACAGTATTACAGTGCCGTTGCGGGACAAGGTTATGACCTTCATCGGTATGTTTTTTCCACTTTCCGCTATAGCTTCTTCGGTCATTTTGACGAGACTGGAACAGCACGGAACTTCCATTCTGATGGTCAGTATGTCGGTGATATCGTTATTTTTGATGATCTCGGCTAATTTTTCGCTGTAATCGGTATTGTCCAGTTTAGGGCATCCAATTATCACTGTCCGTCCTTTGATGTAATCCTCGTGGAAGGAACCGCAGGCGAACGCACTGCAGTCTGAGGCGATAAGAAGGCCCTTGCCGTCGTAGAATGGGGCTTTGACAGATACGAGTTTGATCTGTACCGGCCATTGGGATAGCATCCCCTTTCCATCTGAATAGTCTGATGTTGAAGGTTGCATGATCAATGTGTCTGAGCCGGGACAGGAACAGGCTGGTTTGGGTAATTTGCTATCTTCTACCGCTTTGGCATCATAAGCGAGGGCCTTTCTGTCTTCGAACGATATGGCGCCTGTAGGGCAAGTCGGCAGACAATCCCCGAGACCGTCGCAGAAATCCTCCCTGAGCAATTCGGCTTTGCCGTTGATGATACCGATGGCACCTTCGTGACATGCTTTTGCGCACAGGCCACAACCGTTGCAAAGTTTTTTGTTGATACGGATTATGCGTCTGCTGAGCATATCATTCCGTTTCCAACAGTTCTTTGGCCACGGCTATGGCTTGTTCGAGGTCTTTTTCCTCTGGGGTCCAGTTGCATTTGATCTCGGGCTCTATAACGGAGAATCCCGCTTCGGCGAGGGACTTTCTTAGTACACTGTTACCTTCTCCACTCCATCCGTAACAACCGAAGACAGCTGCTTTTTTACCGGAGAATTTCAATGAATCGAGGAAGTGTATCCATCCCGCCATCGAAGATAGGATATCATTGATGACGGTCGGGGAACCTACAGCGATGGCTTTGGATCTGAATACCTGGGCTATGATCTCTGTTTTGTCTGTTTTTGAGATGTTGTAGATCTTTACGATGGTATTCGGAGAAAGTTTTCCGATTTCCTGTCCAATCCTGTCGGCCAGTATTGCGGTTCCGTTCCACACGGTGTCGTATATCACGGTTATCTGATTTTCTTGGTATGAGTCGGCCCATTTGGCGTACAGATCGATTATCTGCATAGGATTCTCCCTCCATATCGCACCGTGGCTGGGAGCTATGATCTCGATGGGCAGATCCATCTTCTTGATCTCATCGATCTTATCTCTGACCTTGGAGGCGAAGGGCATTAGGATATTGGCAAAATATTTTTCTGCCTCGCTTATCAGCAGACATTTGTCAGCCAAATCATTGAACAATTCATTAACCGCAAAGTGCTGACCGAACGCATCGTTGGAGAATAGGATGTTATCGCCGGTCATGAACGTGGCCATGTTATCCGGCCAATGCAGCATCCTCATTTCTACAAATACAAGTTTCTTGCCGTTGCCTATGTCGATCGAATCCCCGGTCTTCACAGGTATGAAGTTCCATTCTGGGTGATGATACTGTCCTGTAAGGGATTTGACGGAATTGGCGGTGCAGTATATCGGTATGTTCGGTATTTTTTCCATGATGTACGGAAGAGTGCCGCTGTGGTCGCGTTCCCCGTGGTTGATGACTATGAGATCGATATCCGAAATGTTGATTTCTTCTTCGAGGTTATTTATGAATTCGTCGGCATGAGGGTCCCAAACAGTATCGACGAGGACCGTCTTTTTTTCTTGGATCAAGTACGCGTTCTGACTGGAGCCGTGATCGATCGTGTAATCATCGCCATGGAATTTTTTCAGTTCCCAGTCGATCTTCCCTATCCAATATACGTTATTCTTGACGCGTCTCTTCATTGTGTTTACCCGTGTATGTATCGAGTACGTCCGTTAATAATACTATCGAGAATCGATCGATTCACCAGGCGTGAGAAAAGAGATAGGAAATTTTCAATCTGAGATCTATGTAAAATCAAGAAATCATTCGAGTTCTGATGAAACCCTCAGCAAGGTTTGAGCTTTCTTTTCAATCGTTTTGTTTGATATCATCAATCCTTGTTAGGTCTGGAGAAAGGTAGGACAAGGGATATTATCACCATGCTGATGCTTTGTAAACAGGACATATCGATACATCCCATCTTTCATACGACCGAGTTTTTCAACAGCAGATACAGAGGAAAAGGCGGGACGGTCCATTGGAAGATTCGGCCTGTCCAACCGAGTTCATTCATACCATGCTGACTGCGTTCGAAAAAGCTGGATTCGGTAAGATCGGAGATTTTTCGAGAATGACTTCAGTCGCGTGGATGTCGTGCAAAAAGATTACATCAATAGTGTCCGGCATACTCCCATCGACAGTTATCTATCCGAAGAAATCAGGAAAAGAATCGAATTGGACAACTATGATGGAATCAATCAGAGAACAGCAAGTCATCAAGGCGCCCACTATTGAGAGATACGGACAAGATGTGCAAGGATATCATTACCAAGAGTCTTGATACATGCATCGAGAAGATATGCATGGTAGCCGAACATACGACAAGATCATACAGATCGCGTAAATGCCAAATATAAGTTTATATATCGTATCCTTGAAGAAGCGAATAACCGGATCAGGCAAGAGCTTAATCTTTTCATTTAGAATTAGAACGGTACTATAATGAACGGAATTTCGAAGATTATATTAGTTGTCGCCATCTCAGCAATGTTTTTTGCAGGTTGTGCAGTGATGACCGACAGTATTCATTCAAGTGGCGATGATGTAACCGTATCTGTCGAATATGATCATAGCGTTGTTACGATCACAGGTTTAAATTCGGATGGATCGGTCGATCCCATGATGGGGATCGTGATAGTTGGAAACGGAATTGTTACAATATCTAACATCACTATCGATGCAACAAGCGGAGCTGCAATATCAATTGAGAAAATATCGGAAGGTACTGCATCTTCTGTCACTATTTCTTTGATTGGAGTCAATACTTTGACGGGTGCAGCTAATTATGCAGCACTTTACGTCGAAGAGGGTTCCACCGTAATTATCGAAGACTGCAGTGAAGATATTTCCATTGGAAGTCTCACTGCAACAGGCGGAGACAAGGCCGCAGGCATCGGAGGTAATTCCTGTACGGGTCAAACAGACAGCGGATCAATCATTATCAAAAGCGGGATAGTAAATGCGATATCTGTAGCAGCATCTAGTATGGGTGGTGCAGCCATCGGAGGAGCATATAACGGAAATGGTTACGTTACAATCAACGGTGGAACTGTAATTGCTAAAGCGACTGCATTTCTATATGCAGGAGCTGCGATCGGTTCAGGTGCATTCGACACTATACAGACTCTTGATTATTCTTCCGATTTGAATGTGGATTTCGTGGATGACGAGGGAAATAGTTATACAGGATTCAATGGAATAGTCACCATAACAGGTGGGTTTGTGACAGTATCTGATAGTTCGATCGGTGGGGCCCATCACTCCAACTCACTGGTGACAATCACCGGCGGAAATATTACTGTCAACAGCGGATCCATTGGAAATACGTATGGAACATCTGGAGGGTCTTCTGCTGATCCCGTACATTTTGTATTGTCTGTCATAATAATAGACAGCAGTACCGGAGCGACCGATGTCAATGTGACCAGCGGTTATTACTGGACATCACCGATAGGCGGAGGCATGGGTACTGATGCATACATCAGCATATCGGGTGATGATACAACCGTGATCGCAAACAGTGTCAATACGATTGATACTAGTGAAGGCAATAATTACAAAGGTGTACCAGGAATAGGTTCAGGATATTATGGGATCGTAAGGGTCACAATAAGCGATGGCGCTACTGTGTATGCTCAAGGAGGCAACAGTGCACCTGGTATCGGAAACGCGGTCACCGGACTCGCGAAAGATGGCCTTCACGTATTGCCTGCCATGTTGGGATCCATACTCTATTCATATGTGCATATAGGAGGCGGTGCAAATGTTACTGCATACGGAGGAATATATGCGCCAGGAATCGGCGCAGGTCGTGGAAATTCACAGATGGATGTACAGATCTCGGGCGATGATACAATAGTCAGATCGTTTGCAGGAGGATATCTCACAGGCGATGAGGAATGCGGAGCCGCAGCAATAGGTTTAGCATATCTAGGGATAACATCTAATTTGAATAATGAAAAATACAATCGTCTCACAGATCTCTCGGTAGTTGTTTCTGATTCTCCGACGTTGATCTTATATGCCGGAAAGAATGCACAGGATATCGGTGCCGGTGCAGGAGTTGGTAATGTTGCTTCTTCACTAACGGTCAGTGAAACGGTTTTGAAAGCTGTCGTAGACGATTCAAGAAATTACTTTGCTTACACGGTTAACGGTGCGATATTTGTACTTTCAGCCAGTGATCTTTCTCATATAGACAGCGGAACGGACCTTTCGATAGATCTTCCGGAAGGAACACTCGGTACAGATGCAGTTGTAGTATTGGGATCATTGGATCATAATTTATTCATCTATGATGTAAATGAGAAATTACCTACCGAAAGCGGATCCGAATCTGTTGTTGTAGATTTAAACGCAAGCGGAGATGGCGGTTCGTCTATCACCATAGGATTCATTGCGACTCAGGTTTTCGATGTTGCAGTATCAGGCGATAACATGTCATGTGATGCTCCGTCAACTGTATTGGAGAATAGCAGTTTGACCGTGACAATAACAGCCGATGCCGGTTACGTTCTGAGTGGCGTTACTGTTCTAATGAATGGTGCGGATATCACTGAGGCTGCATACAGCGGCGGTGTCGTATCTATCGGCAGTGTCACTGGAGATGTTACTATATCTGCAACAACCGTTGCAGTACCCGTACCATCGCCACCAATACCTGTTGTAAATTATAGTGTTATTATCACTGGAGATAATATGACATACGAAGGACCGGCAAGCGTTATTGCCGGCAGCAATCTTATTTTGACAATAACAGCCGATGCTGGTCACGTTCTGAGTAGCGTTACTGTTCTCATGAATGGTGTGGATATCACCGAGACCGCATACAGTGACGGTGCCGTATCTATGGACAGCGTTATTGGAGATGTTGAGATAACAGTAATATCTTTAGTGATTTCGATTGAAAATAATACTAATTTTGCTGATTACATATTGTATATCTATAGTATCGTGGCAATTGTATTGGTGTTGATGATATTATTCTTGATAATTCTTTTTAAAAAGAAAAAGGATGATTAAGAAACCAGTATATGAAAACTTAAATTTAAGTGGTCTTCGATTGAAAATAAGGGGCCCATTTTAAATTTTAAAATACCATGGAAACTGTTACAGCAATGAAGATTGTCAGTGACGATTTTTTGTATGTTGAGATCAAACAGTATCATTCAATCGGAAATCCATGTAACGGCCATTTAATTATCAAATGACAGATAATTTGTTGGAGATTATATTTGATCAAAATTTAAGTATTATTTAAGTAAATGAGTTGTACTGGACACATCGCAGCTTGCTTTATTTGTTCTGTTGAAGGTATGCTGTATGAATATGTTCATCGAATCAGGAATTAAAGTTGAAAAATACATTAGCCAGCAGAATTGAGTGGGCCCGCCCGGATTTGAACCGGAGTCAATAGGTCCCGAACCTACAAGGATACCAAGCTACCCCACGGGCCCACATTAAGGGATGATTTATCTTCTGCTATTAAAGATATCGGAATTTATTCGTTGATCATTCTCCTCAGAACGTACTGCAGAATGCCGCCATTCGCGATATATTCCATTTCAACTGGTACATCAACCCTGCAAACAGTGTCGAATTCTAGTTTCCTTCCGTCCCTGTATGCTGTGATGCAGATAGTTCCTCTTGGTTCCAGGTCCTTAAGATCTATGTCGAATGTTTCTGAACCGTTCAGGTGAAGTGTTTCTGTTGTCTGTCCTTCAAGGAACTGCAGCGGAACGATACCCATTCCCACGAGGTTGGATCTATGGATCCTTTCGAACGATTCTGCTATGACGGCTTTGACGCCTAACAGCAACGGTCCTTTGGCTGCCCAGTCCCTTGAGCTTCCTGTTCCGTACTCCTTGCCTGCAAGGATTATCAACGGGGTCATATCCTCATCGTATTTTCTGGAGACCTCGTAGATGGTATCCTGTTCGCCGTCAGGGAAATATATCGAGGAGCTTCCTTCTTTTTCAGGAGTGAGCTGGTTTCTCAATCTGATGTTGGCAAAGGTCCCGCGGACCATGATCTCGTGATCGGCTCTTCTTGATCCGTATGAGTTGAAATCTTCTTCCGGGATATCCAATGAGATAAGGTATTTTCCCGCGTCGGAATCGGGTCCGAATGATCCTGCGGGGGAGATATGATCGGTTGTTATGGAATCTCCCAATTTAGCCAGGCATCTTGCATGTTTAATGTTCTTTATTTCCGGTTCTTCGAATAATTCATCAAAGAACGGAGGATTTCTGATATAGGTGGATTTTTCATTCCATTCGAATAACGGTGAATCCTTGCACTCGATGGAATCCCATCTTTTGGAACCTTTGAATATGTCTCTGTATTGGGATATGTATGTTTCTGAGGTCACATATTTTTCTGTGATATCCTCAATTTCCTTATCGGTTGGCCAGATGTCCTTGAGATAAACATCTTTTCCGTTCACAGTCGCGAGAGGTTCGCGGTCCATATCGATATCGACGCGTCCTGCGATCGCAAAGGCCACCACAAGAGGCGGTGAGGCGAGATAGTTAGCCTTCACCAAAGCATGTATGCGTCCTTCGAAGTTCCTGTTGCTTGATGCTACAGCGGCAACCACGAGGTCGTTCGCTTTTATCGTGTTGCTTACTTTTTCTGAAAGGGGTCCGCTGTTACCGATGCAGGTCATGCATCCGTATCCACAACATTGGAATCCGAGTTTGTCCAAGTACGACTGAAGGCCTGAATTCTTCAGATATTCCGTTACGACTTTTGATCCCGGGGCCAGCGAGGTCTTGACATAGTCCTTCGGTTTCAGTCCGAATTCGCATGCTTTCTTCGCTACAAGCCCTGCTGCTACCATGACCGAGGGGTTGGCCGTGTTCGTGCACGATGTGATCGAAGCAATGGCTACCGATCCGTCTCCCATCATATCCGAGACAGGCTTTTTCTTCTGTTCTGTACCAAGTGCTTTGAGAGTGTTTTCGAACTCTTCTTTCATCTTAGATAACGGGATCCTGTCCTGAGGTCTCTTGAATCCCGCAAGACACGGTTCTACGGTTGAAAGATCTAATTCTAGGGTGTCGGTGTATTCTGGTTCTTCAGTATACCAAAGGGTCTGCTCTTTGGCGTATTTTTCTACTGTATCGATATGTTTTGGGTCTCTTCCTGAAAGTTTCAGGTATTCTATCGTTTTCTCGTCGATAGGGAAGTATCCCATTGTTGCTCCGTATTCAGGCCCCATATTCGCGATGGTGGATCTGTCTGCGAGGCAGAGGTTACTGTAGCCAGGTCCGTAGAATTCAACGAACTTTCCTACTACACCCTTCTTTCTGAGTAGTTGTACTATAGTTAGAACAAGGTCTGTTGCTGTGATGCCCGGAGATAATTTGTTGATCAGTTTGAATCCGATGACATCCGGTAATTTCATGTAACTGGGCTGTCCTACCATCACGGCTTCTGCTTCGATTCCTCCGACTCCCCATCCGACGACACCTAGTCCGTCGATCTGAGTTGTGTGCGAGTCAGTTCCGAAACACGAATCGGGATATGCGGTGAGTACTCCGTTCTTTTCTTTGACATGTATAAGGGGGGAGAGATATTCCAGATTCACCTGATGGCATATGCCGTTTCCAGGAGGTACGGCACGGAAGTTCCTGAATGATTTTTGTGCCCATTTGAACAGTGCGTATCTTTCTTTGTTCCTTTGGAATTCTACTTCTTCGTTGCGTTCCTGGGCATCGGGACATCCTGCAAAATCCGTTTGGATCGAATGATCTATGACGAGATCTACCGGAACCAACGGATTTATTATTTCGGGATCTTTTCCCATCGCTGAAACTGCTTCTCTCATCGATGCAAGATCTGCAATCGCGGCTCCGCCGGTAAGGTCCTGAAGAAGTACTCTTGCGGGAATCCACGGAATGTCACGGTCTGTGTTCTTTTCGGAATTCCAGGATGCGATGGTTTCCACATCTTCATCTGTTATGATGGAACCATCCCGCTGTCTCAAAAGTGATTCAACTATGACCTTTATGGAGTAAGGCATCTTTTTAAGATCCTTTATAAAACCCTTTTCTTCGAGTTCTCTGAGGCTGTAGATAGTAATCTCGCCTTCTTCAGTTTTCAGCTTTTTAGTGCAGGTGCCTATGTCCGTCATTGCAACTCCCCTCTATACGCGATAGTAAAGAAGTATTGTATTTCAACTTTGACTGTATATGATGTAAACGGGCACATATCGTGGGCGTAGAATTGGATTTTTTGAACTTTATTCAGGAGAATTTGCGGACGTTAATAGGGGATGCAGTAATGCCTATTATCACACAGACCATGAATTATGATATTCTAGCAGGTGTGATTGCTGTTATATTGATCTGTACTAAGAGATTCAGATGGGTAGGGGTCGCCATCCTTATCGGAGCGGCATTGGGATATCTCATCGGAAATGGGATGATAAAGTTCCTGGTGGACCGTCCACGTCCGTTCATAGAGAATTCCAATATCATTTTGCTGATACCTGCACCTACAAGCTCTTCATTCCCTTCAGGACATACTATCGGAGCCGTTGCAATGGCTGTTGCATTGTATATGTATAATAAAAAAGCAGGTTATGTCGGATTCATATTCGCTGCGATAATAGCATATTCGCGTCTGTATCTCTATTTGCATTATCCTACGGATGTTATAGCTGGAATAGTAATTGGAATAATATGCGGATATGTTGGATACAGGATATCTGAACTCATCCGCATAAGATATAAAAAAGAAAAGGTTGAAGAAGATATTGTTTGATTTATTCTTCCCATTCTGAGAATAGTTTTGCTATTCCTTTCTTGGCAACGGACCAGCATGGAACGCCACCTATGAGAACGGCTACCTGAATAGATTCCAAGATCTCTTTTTTCGTTGCTCCGTAATTTTTCGCTACTTTTGCCTGTGCATAGATGCAATCTTCGCACATTCTCACTGCAACGCATGAAAGTGCCATGAGCCTTTTTGTTTTCTTGTCCAACGCACAGTCTGTTACCATGACCTCGTCCATTTTTTTCAGTAGGCTGATGAGGTCCGGGTCTAATTCTTTGATGGCTTTAAGAGTATCTGGTGCGTAACCGCCCATGTTCGAACACATTTCTCCGAATTCTTTGTTGTTGTTACAAGGCATGACCATTTATCTCAATAATAGTTTATAAAAGAAGCACATTAACACATTTCAGCGTAACTGTTTTAATCAGACGAAGGTATCGGTGTATTCATGAAAGCTCTTATCTCGAAGGAAATGTCATCTAAGCTTAACATTCTTCAGCAAGAGATTTTTGCTAATAATATTCCGGTCGTCATAGTGTTCGAAGGAAGCAGTGGACGTGTTATCGGACGTGTTATCAACGAACTTATGAGATGTCTTGAACCCAGAGGGGTTAATTATGTCCATATAGACCCTGATAATTGGGACGGACCCAAATCTGTTATGGAGTGTCTTCAGAAGACCCCTGCCAAAGGGATGATCTCTT
>Ga0265294_10003590_pt1 | contig 19769 bp, 11 predicted proteins | sample MunlanPumphouse3_FD_192504 | JGI IMG/M metagenome (GOLD analysis project Ga0265294, IMG submission 192504) | Groundwater microbial communities from a municipal landfill in Southern Ontario, Canada - Pumphouse #3 | ecosystem: Environmental > Aquatic > Deep subsurface > Groundwater | place...
TAAGTGTGCTGATTCAGCAATATGTTGATTCATAGTTTATCCTCTAACTGTTTTTTATGATGTTTTAACAAAATATCATTTTGTATTTTCTTGGCAAGCAATATTTCCAGCTACGCTCTATTTTATCAATTTAGAGATCTCTTTAAACTTAGGGTGTTTGGCACTCTTCATAAGTTCAAACAGGATCATCTCTGTAGTTACTATTTCAATCCCCAGGCTCTCTAAACGAGTTAAAGCATAAAGCTTATTATCTACATATCTGGAAGAGACAGCATCGGCGACAATGCCAACATTGAAGTTATTCTTCTTTAAATCCATTGCAGTTTGTAATAAACAGACATGAGCTTCTACCCCATACACAATAATATTAGGGCGTCTATGAATCCTAAGAAGTTCGACCATCTCTCCAGTGTAAGCACTAAATTGTGTCTTCTCTATAAGAGGTGTATTCTCAGGCAGATAGATCTCTGAAGAGGTCTTACCCAAGCCTTTGGGGTACTGCTCTGTTGCTATTAAAGGAACATCTAAAAGCTCTGTAGCTCTGTTCAAGATGTTAGCATTTCTAATCACTTCATCCATTGAGAAAATTAAGTTTTCAAACTTTTCTTGAATATCAATCATCATAAAAACTGTATCACTTTCTTTAAAAATCATAGTTCCTCCATAATTTCATTGACTATTATTTAAACAGCTTTATCTTGACTACTAAAACTGACAAGTATTTTCTTTAAAGATTTTCAAGTAAGAGGTATCTTATGTATAGATTAAGTGAGAATGAAAAAATAAACAGAGTTCTGAATGATGTTGTTCACCGGGTAAATATTTTAGCTGAAGAGCAACTAGAGCATATTAACAGATTGTCTAATATCGGTTTAGCACTTTCTCAAGAGAAAGATCTAGATAAGATATTCGATTTAATTATTGAAGAGGCGTTAGCTTATACTCATGCTGATGCAGCTACTATATATTCTGTTTCTGACAGTGGGAAATTCTTGAATTTTGAGGTAATGCAAACTAAATCCAAGAACTTTAAAGCCGGAGGTTCGTTTGGCACGATTAAATTACCTCCCGTTCCTCTCTATAAAAAAGAAGATGGCTCTGCGAATTTAGCTAACATGGCCTCTTGTGTTGTTCACACTAAAGAGGTTCTGAATTTTCCCGATTGTTATAATGAGCCTCGTTTTGATTTAAAAGGAACAATGGCATGGGATGCGGCTAATAATTATCGTTCTAAATCTATGTTGGCTATTCCTTTAAAGAATCATGATGAAGAGGTGTTAGGGGTGATTCAAATAATCAACTCCCTTGATCCTGTAACTTCTGAAATAATTAGTTTCAACAAAGAAGCTATTGTCATGGTTCAATCACTTGCCTCACAGGCTGCTATCACTTTAACTAACAGAGAACTAATCAAGTCTTTAGAAAGCCTGTTCAAGCAATTCATCAAAGCGATTGCGCTTGCTATTGACCGTAAATCTAAAGATACAGGTGGACATATTGCCAGAGTAGCGGTAATCTCCAAACTTATGGCAAGTAAGATTAATGAGACTACGAATGGACATTTTGGAGACTTTTCTTTTACAGATGATGAATTAGATGAGTTGTCAGTTGCCTCTTGGTTGCATGATGTGGGTAAAATAGCCACTCCTGATATTGTTATGAACAAATCTAAGAAGATTGAAAAAGTGATAGATGGTTTGCAGTTAGTAGAGCTACGCATTCAGATAGCCAAGGCTCTTTTGGGCTGTCCTGATTACTTAAATGCTGCTTTTACCAAGAAAGAGAATTTCGCCTATTTACTTACAGAACCTAAGAATCAAAAAGAATATAAAGAATTGATTATTAAGCAATTAGATGAAGATATGGAATTTCTGGAAGTGGTTAATCACGGTGGAGAATTCTTATCTGATGATAAAATAGCAACAATAGACAGAATCGATAAGTTTGTTTATCTCCTTGATGGTAAAGAGAATAAACTATTTGAGGAAGATGATTGCAGTAATCTTAAAATTAGACGCGGTACCCTCAATGATGAAGAACGCCTAATTATGAATAATCATGTAAAATATACTTATGAGATTCTTAATCAGCTAACCTATCCGCGCAAGTACAAAAATGTAACTATCTATGCTTCATCACATCACGAAAAGCTTAATGGAACAGGTCATCCTTGGGGTTTCACAGCAGACCAACTTCCTACCCAATCAAGAATTCTCGCTATCTCAGATATTTTTGAAGCTCTAACTGCTTCTGACCGTCCTTATAAAGCAGGTAAAAAACTTTCTGAAGCAATGAATATTCTCTCCTACATGGTGAAGGATAATCATATTGATAAAGATTTGTTTGTGTTTTTAATCACATCCGGATTATATAGAGAATATGCTGACGAATATGTACCTGCAGGTCAAATAGATGAAATTGATGAAGAGGCGATTTTTGCTAGAATAAACCATAACCCGGAAAAAGATAAAAATGATAAATAAAAGCCAATTAAAAGAGTTGAAAAAGCTAACTCAAAAGAAGTTTAGAAATAGTTCCAATCAAGTATTAGTTGAAGGTAAAAGAATTATTGAACAGATAATTACCAATGGTTCTTTCCCTGAACTACTGTTCATTGATGAAGAAAAAAAAGAGACAAAGTCTCTAATTGAAAAGAGTAAACGCGATATCATAGAGTATGTGCCTCATCATGTTATCTCACAGCTGACAGAAACTAAATCTCCCCAAGAGATAGTAGCTGTTTTCCGCAAACCTAAGCTTAAAATGCCGGAGGAAGGTAACTTTCTCTACTTAGATAACTTACGTGACCCTGGAAACATGGGAACTATCTTCAGAACCGCTGCAGCATTCAACATTCAAGGCATCTATATCTCGCCTGATTCCTGTGAAATACTTAGTCCTAAGGTGATAAGAGCTTCCCTGGGTGCAGTATTCTCGGTTCCCTTTGAAATAAGTGAATTTGCAACGCTTAGCATTCCTGAGTGTGATATTTTCTCAACAGAATTAGAGGGTGAAGCACTGGGCGGAATCAAAGATTTCAACAAGAATATGATTATCATAATTGGCAATGAAGCTGAAGGAATTTCTCCGGCTAATAGAGAACTGGCAACACGCAAGATTACTATTCCTGTAGCATCGCAAATGGAGTCGCTTAATGCTTCTGTAGCTTCCGGAATTACTATCTACAATCTGCTCTGGGAAAAGTATGGAAATAGCTTCCTTAACAGATAAGAAAGTCTGGCTAGCTCCACTTGCCGGCTACACAGATAATGCCTTTAGAACCATTGCCAAGAGGTGTGGAGCTGAAGTAATAATGTCTGAAATGGTCTCGGCTGATGGGTTATACTACAACTTTGACAACTCTATCAAGTATGCGATGTTTGAAGAAAAGCAACGTCCTTTTGGAGTTCAATTGTTTGGTTCAGACCCGGAGATGATGGCAAAAGGTGCTGAGATTCTTAGCCGACTTTACCCTGATTTTATTGATATAAATATGGGTTGTCCTGTTAAGAAAGTAGTAAATCGCATGGCTGGTTCTGCTTTAATGAAAGATGTAGATTTAGCTTGTAGAATAACCGAAGCTGTTAAAGAAGTAGCTCACAAACATAATATCTTAGTTACTACCAAATTTCGTTCAGGCTGGGATTTGCAGAACATTAACTATCTTAGCTTTGGAAAAGCTCTAGAGAATAGTGGTTCTGATGCCCTGATTCTTCATCCACGCACCAGAACTGAGATGTTTGGTGGACACAGTAATTGGGAGCATATCAAAGAGCTAAAACAGCATACTTCCTTACCTGTAGTAGGTAATGGTGATATTCAATCTGTAGCCGATGCCCAGGAGATGTATGAGCTAACTCACTGTGATAGTATCATGATAGGAAGAGGAATTTTGGGTCAACCTTGGCTGTTTCAAGAGATAATAAACAGCTATAACAATATTGAACAAGAATTTGATAAGAAAGAGATAATCCGTGAGCATTACCGGTTGGCTCTTGCTAATGCGAAACCTGAAGATGAACTGTATGCTTTAAGAGAAATGAGATCACACTTTAATCATTACACCAAAGGTACACGCGACGGCTCACAACTTAGAAATGCTATAAACCAGACTGATGACCTTGATGCTGTTTTTAACCTAATTAACCAAATAAATTATATACAAGATTAAAAGGAGTTTGCATGCGCTGTAAACATTGTAATGCCCAAATTGAAACAAAAGATCTCTATTGTCCTAAATGCAGGAAGAAAACACAGAATATAAAAGAGAACTTTATGGCTTGGACTGTTTTTAAAGAGAGTTATGCTGAAGTTAAAGAGAAGAATAGTTTTAGCTTTGGTTTCAATTTAACCCTTACTATTATTACCTTTCTCTTTCTCGCCTTTTTGGGAACTCACTTTTTCATAATGAAGTATCCAAGTGAAATGTTAAGATATGGTGTTGAGAATCTTATCTTCTTGCTGTTTGTTCCCCTTCTTTTAGTTCCTTTTGGTATTCAGAATGAGATTATGGAGATGGGCTATAACAAAGATTTAACAAAATATATTATTAAACAGCTTCCTAAATATTATCTCTTTGTCTTAGTTAATATTGTTATTTTTGCCTTGTATAAGTTCTTATGTATTGGCGATCCTGTGCTACGTTTAGTCAGAGTTATTTTAGTACTATGGTGGCTAGCTGTACTGGTTCCTATGCCTGTAATGCTGACCAAATACAAACATAATCTCTATCGTTTATTCCGCTTATCCCTTAAAGGTTATGAGGATTTACGCTGGCAAATGTTTGCTTCTGTTATCTTTATCTTCATCTTTAATGTGGTGATGATTATTCCGCTTTTCTTAGGGTATCTCAGATATGGAAACCTCCCCTATGTGGCGATTAATAAGTATGTGGATAAGGTGGAGAAACACGGGGTAATTAGCATTTAGCAATTGTAAGAAAGAAGGACTTTACCACAGAGACACAGAAGGCACAGAGAAGAAAGAAGATGAATGAATACGGAGCCTCTTAATTCCCCTCTTCAGAGATTCGCTTTGCGAATGAAGAGGGGAATTAAGAGACCATCCCACCATACATATCATTGTTTTCTAACAGATTTAAAAAAGGGTACCCCCGAAGGAATACCCTTAGAATTTAATTTTTCTCTTTTAACTATTCATTTTTCATTCTTGCCAAGCAAGCTCCTACTTCATCAAAACTATCTTATGTGTAAATCTCTTACTACCAGTTTTCATAATAGTAAAGTAGATTCCTGAAGCAACACTGCGTTCGTTAGCATCTACCCCATTCCACACAACATTATGTTTCACATTAACTTCTTCGACTTTCTTATCAAGCACTCTCTTTACCAGCTGACCTCTAAGGTTATAAACATCAATGGTTACAACTTGTGGTTCAGCAACAGAGAAAGAGATAGTAGTAGAAGGGTTAAAGGGATTTGGGTAGTTTCCCATTAATTGTGTACCTAATAGGATCTCGTCAATTTCATGATCACCTTCACCACTGATTTTAACAGTAACAGGTCCAACCATTTCGGAAGTACCATCAAAGTCGCTAATATGTAGCCAATAGTAGTAGGTTACTTCATATTCCACTTCATTATCAGTGTAAGAATAACTTGCTCCTGTAGCAGCGTTTTCAGCAATAATCAAGGTAGGTGTGATGCGAATTGCATCATTAGCAACTTCTGTCTCAGCACGATAGATATCATAACCTAAGACACCATTCTCAGAAGCTGTTACCCAATTGATTTGAGCATAGTTCTCTGAAGTTTGCACTGCCATAAATGATGATAAGGTTACAGGAAGAGTTTGATCTTCATGAGCTGCACCAGGGGTAGCTAATTCAGAAGCTACTGTTGCCCACTCTTCACCACCCAGTATAAGTGGATAGCTTGTCAAACCTTCACCACCGACAGGAAGAAGAGTATCGTCAATTATCGGATTTGCATCTTTAGATGATTCATTGTATATGAGTTGCCATCTATGACCAGCATCGCCCTCACCAAAGAGCATGCCATTGACGCCTTGAAGGAAAGTAACGCCATCAGGGAGAACACCAAATTCACCTTCAAAAATAGCTCTATTGGCACCGGCAGAGAGGATGAGGAAGTTATGAGGAAGAATATATAGATCTCCAACATACTCGTTCCAATCAAAACCTATGTAGAATTCATCAGTTTCATCCATTCTCAAACTAATATCACTTACAGATAAAGTATCAGCACTAGTGTTGTAAAGCTCCATATATTGATTATCTCGCAACACTGCATCACTAACTTCACTAATGTAAAGATTGCTTATAGTAGCTTCTACAGTGGTACCGGGAACTATTTTAATATAATTCTCTCTGGTACAAATATCACTTCCTGATTCATTTTGAATAGTTAAAGAAACTGTATAAGTGCCAAGTGCCTGGTAAGTATGAAGTGGATTCATCTCTGTGGAAGTGTTGCCATCACCAAAGTCCCAGAGGAACTCAGTAACAGGACCAGCAGCTAAGTTAATAAATTTAACACTTTGACCTAAGTAGGTATAGTCCCACTCAGCGATAAAGTTAGAATTAAATAATCCTTCCCAAGCAAGATGAGGGTAATCACCATCAACAAATGACCATATATCTTCAGTTCCATTATCGGTTTCGCGAGCAAAATCCCAGTCTGCATTAAGATAGGTATAAACATCTTTCATCTGGGCTGTTGTTTTGCTATAATAATTATTAGAATTGGAGCTTGTGTCTTGTCCTGAAGTTTGCCTATCCCAGAAAGAGTTTGAAGGTTCCAAATCAGTAGCATAGCCTATCAAACCTCCAAAGAATTCCGGTGCAACTACAGCACCTATTGAGTAGCAGTTAGCGATGGAACTGTAATTTTGCATTTGGCCTACCAACCCACCTGCCGTTTTCTGTGTTGCACTCACAGCACCAGTTGCATAGCTGTTATATATATGTGACATCTCGACAGAACCGACTAAGCCACCTGCCTGCTCATGTTTTGCAAGCACATCACCTGTTGCGAAGCTGTTATTAATTGTGGAGGAGAGTATATCACCTACCAAACCGCCTATCAATGAATTTCCACTTACAGAACAGGTAGAATAGCTGTTATTGATTGTGGAAAGTTGTGAAAGACCAACTAATCCTCCGACAGCATTGGACTCTACAGCTACAGAGCCTACAGAGCCTGTAGTAGAACAGTTGCTGATTGTGGAGTAATCTTGTGCATAACCTACTAAGCCACCCACTAGTTGAATGCCAATTATTTCAACATCCACTAAGGTAATATTCGAGAGATTAGCATTCTCAATTTCACCAAAGAGACCAATTGCACTGTTTCCTGGCCAGTTGCTATATAAGTTCGAAATCTCATAGCCATTACCATTGTAGGAGCCTAAGAATATGCGAACAATACCGTCTCCTAGTCCCATTCCTATTGGTCTAAAGCCTCTAAATACTCCATATTCTTCATTCCACTGTTCTGTGGCACTAGCATCAATGTCAGCTGTTTGGATAAAATGAGAAGCTCGTAAAGTAGAATACCAACTTAAGATGGCTAAATCATTTAAATTAGCGATTTGGTAGGGTGTCTCTGGAGAGCCATTCCCTGGGAAACTAAATGCATAGACTTGAATAACATCCGATGGTTGAGACACTCCTTCATCTAAGATGTTTTTCACATAATATTCATAAGCTTCATTATAATTTACATCACTATCTATATAGGAAGGCTCGGTAAGGAGTTCAGGATTGAGCAGTACACCATCACGATACAGGTTATAACCTTGTAAAGCTCTGCTATTATCGCTCGTTACCCAAGTTAGGCTTATGGCTCCATTAGCTGAGACACCGGTTAAAACAGGTTTTCCTAATTCAGATAAAACATAATCATTTCCTGACATATTAGTATCTGTTACAGATAACTCTGCAAATAAACTATTATAGCCTAAATATGCTACTTCCACACTATAATCACTGTTCACCCAGACATTAGTTAGGGTATAATTACCTAATTCATCAGCTGTGGTAGAGAAATCATCATAGCCGGAAAGAGTTATGGTTGCCGGAACGCCTGAATATGTTATGCCTGAAGTAATATTTCCTGAAATAGAAACTGTTGACTGAGATATTAGGGTAAGATTAACTGAAGTTTCCTCGTCATCCACAACATTGAACGCAACTGTTTCATCATTGTAATACTTCAGAGAAGCTGTTAAGCTATAATCACTGCCAACAGTAACATAAGGAAATTCGAAGCTGCCATCAGCTGCAGAAAGGGTAGTTTTGCCTGTCTCATTAATTACGATATTCACACCGGCTAAACCGTTTGTTCCATCAGTTATTATGCCTGCAACTGAACCTATGCCGTCAGTGTTTAGGGAAAGCAGAAGATTAGGATAATAATCCTCACGACTTCCAGAAGGAGGATCAAGAGGATCCGGATTTATGGTATCATCTACATATCCCAGAGAGACATGATCATCTGCGCCAGTACAATAGAAATCATCATAGGAATTATAATATACTCCGCTGTTTTTATCAACAGCAATCACAAGATTAGCTTCATTATTATAGAAGAATGGAGTAGCTAAAGTGAGGGGAACCCAATCTCTTCTTGCAGGAACTGTAATAGTTCCGTCATAGACTAAAGTCAAATCTTCAACATTGAACCAACTAGTGCTTGAAGCAAAAGAAGTTTCGGAAGTGTGTCCCATATAGATTTTGATAGCATCAGGACCCCAAGAGCTATTGCCATTATAGTCCCAAGCAATTGTTTCAATAAACCCTGCACTATTAATATCTACTTGAGGGTAGATAGTTTGGCTGTAGGAATAGCCATAGTATGGTTCAAGTGGCAAACCTGTATTAACTTCAGTACCATTACCAATTTGGATTAAACCTTCAGGCAGAACAGTTGAGAAAGAGAATATTGCTGTTTGTGTAGTATATTCTGTTGCAGAATTAGAAGCTACAACTTTCCAATAATAGGTTAAGTAAGTGTCTAAGCTTGGTGAGAATGAAGTGCTTAGAACACCATCTACAACAAGTGCTTCTGAAGAATTAGAGTTTACAGCTGTTTTATCTGTAGAGAGATATACCTTTACAAAATCAGTGTTCTCGCCCAGAGACCACTCTAACACTGTGTCGAGCTCATTGTTGCGTGAGTTATCGACAGGTGCAAGAAGCGTAGCAGCTTTGGGAGCACCTTCTGCTAAATAGCCTAAACGAGTGTTGGGGAAAGAAGTATCACGACCATCAACTCCATCATAGAATGCACTATCATTATAGCCATAGACTGTTCTATATTCATCAGTCTCAGTTATTAAGAACTCAGGAAAACCAGAGCTGTAAAAGCCATCATGGTTTTCCCAAACAATTTGCAGATTAGAAGTGCCATCATAACTAAAGGCAGTATCAAACTCAACACCCTGCCAGCCACTGCCGTCCCAGGTAACTGAACCATCATAAACAAGCGTAAAATCGCTATTTGCAGGATCAGGGTATTCTTCAGCAATTTCACTTTCAGAAGTTAATCTCAAATAAACCTGTTGGTTATCAGTTTGATAGCTATTAGGTTTATTATTCACATTGAACTGGATCTCATTAATCACCAGTGCTTGACCAATTTCCTCAGCAGTTAGAATATAACTGGACCAGCTATAATCATACCACCCATTAACTGGAGCATCATTTGTAGTCTCAACTCCATCACCTATTTCTGTATAAACACCAAATACCGCTGAAGCCATCAGCAGTAATAAACATAAGCTTAAGCCTATCTTTTTCATTCTTTACCTCATTATGTTAATATTTCATAAAAGCCGTTAATATAGCCCTAAATTCAGAAAGTAATATTATTTGTCAACATACTAATAAATTATCTTTATATTCTAGGCTAATACTCTGAAATAAAGAACTATAGCTATTGTAATTATTAGTGATTTAGGTTGAGGGTTAGAGCAGAAGGGGTCTAATTCCCTACATATTGGTGATGCAAGAACTGTAATGATTAACGATGACTTTGGTTTGTTGTTAGAGAGGTACTAGACATACTGGGATTGCGGACGCCCACGTTCGTGTTAAATCTATCTCCATCAAGGGGATAGAAATAAGATATACTTTGGAAGGATAAGATTCCCCTTCGCTGAAGGGAAATAAATACGGATGTGGGCATCCGCAATCCCAGTAAAAAGCTTCGTAGCCAATACCAACTAATTACATATTAAATAAATCAACGATTCAACATGCATCAAATTCGTGTACAGATTTTTCTTTTTTGTGGTTTGGTGGGTTTTTGTGGTTTTGTGTTAAACTCTTCCTTTCTTTTTTCACTTTTCATTTTTCATTTTTCACTTCTTCAAAAGACCTCACCCCGTCGAAATTCGGCACCCCTCTCCATAAACCTTGCTTCGCAAGGGAAGAGGGGAATTAAGAGCCTCCGTATTCATTCATCTTCTTTCTTCTCTGTGCCCTCTGTGTCTCTGTGGTGAGCAAAGAGTGCCTATGGCAATACGCCCCTACATCAGTGTTTTCTCACAAATAAAAAAGGGTACCCACTAAGGATACCCTATAATTCCTTTCAATTGCTAATTACTAATTACTAATTGCTAATTGCTAATTGTTCTTCTACTTCATCAAAATACCCTTGATCATTTGAGTACTATGTGCAGTTTCCATTCTAAAGAAGTACATTCCTGAAGCACAAGCTTGACCACTGGAATCTAGTCCATTCCACACAACATTATGGAAACCTTTGGCAAAGCTATTATTAAGTAGGTTGGTAATTAGCTGTCCTCTTACATTATAGACATTAATCTTGATATTCTCCGGTCTCTCCATATAAAAACTTACTGAAGTGGAAGGATTGAACGGGTTAGGATAAATGTTTCTTAAAGTAGTCTTTAATGGGACTACAACTCCATGATTATGATTCTCTTCTATTCTGATTCTATAAGGACCGTGGAAATTAGAGGAACCATCAAATTCATTAACTTGTAACCAATAGTAGTAAGTAGTGTTCACTTCTACTTTCTCATCAACATAACTATAAGTGCTCCCAAGACTACTATTATTCGCACCTATTAAAGTGCTATTAATCCTAGTAGCTGTATCTTGGTTTTTGATCTCATTCCTATAGATATTATAGCCGGTTAAAGAAGACTCGGACTCTGTTATCCAGGTTATTTTAGCAAAGTTTTCAGAAGTTTGAACAGCCAAAAATGCCGTCAAAGTAACAGGGAGAGTGCTATCATAAGCCTCTGCCCATGTTAAATAGGGATATCCATTATTTAAAAGAGGATCAATTTTCCATATCTCTAAAAGTCCATTTGGGGTTTCACCGAAAAAGTCCCAAGTTGCTCCTGTAAAGGTTGTAATATCTTGCATTTGTGAGGTTGTTTTGGCTATACCACCGGCACTTTTAGTCGCATGTCCTGAAGTCTCTTTGTCCCAGAAGGAGTTTGTTACTAAGCCTGTATTATTGCTTAAACCTATCAAGCCGCCGGAACCGAACATTACATTAACCGGACCGGTTGCATAACAGTTGGTGATTGTTGTAGTAGTAGAATTACCTACCAATCCACCTCTATAGTTGCTATCTCCAATAACAGAACCGGTTGCATAAGAATTGGTGATTGTGGAAGTAGCAGAAGTGCCTACAAAGCCTCCTGTGTTATTACCGTTCCCAGTAATATTACCTTTTGCATAACTGCTTTTGATAGTTGAAGCACTGATGTTGCCTACTAAGCCACCTCTACTGGTATTCCCTCCATAAACATCTCCTGTTGCATAACAGCTTTCTACAGTAGAATTATTAATAACAGAACCTACTAAACCACCTGTATTAGTAGCTGTTCCTGTAACATTACCGGTTGCATAACAGTTGGTCATTGTTGAAGCACTAATATTACCTAGTAATCCTCCTGTACTATTATTTGTTCCATCAACATTACCGGTTGCATAGCAGTTGGTAAAAATAGAACTCAAACTAGCACAACCAACTAAGCCTCCTACATTAATGCCTGCTCCTGTCACAGTAACGGTTGAATGAGAGTTGCTAAATTGTGAACCCTCAGAACAGCCTACTAAGCCTCCAGAATATTGAGCTCCGGTAAGAGTACCGGCTACAGAGCAGTTAATGACTTGTGTGTTAATAGCCTTACCTATTAAGCCTCCTTCGTATGCATCTCCTTTAATAGCAACATTTACCATATTTACATTTTTGATTATAGCTCCATCAGTAATACCAAACAAACCAGAGTTCCAACTTGTTCTATTAATATACAGATTGGAGATTTTATTATTTTGACCATCATAAGTACCTTTAAAATTGGTTATCGGAACAAACCCGACACCTAATGTAGGCATGGGTAAAGGAAAATCAATATCGTTCATTTGCTTAAAGAATGTGTTAACCCCTATAGTTTTTCCACTCAACTCAATCAAATGAGCCACAGTGGCTATCTGATAAGGAACGCCTGATGTGCCTGTACCCGAAAAAGTATACCCAAAAGCAGGTGTAACTGCTAATATAGACATAAAAATCATAATCATAAAACGAAGAGTTCTCTTCATGTTTTCTCCTACCGAACTAGAGATTATTTAATTAAATTTAAGAAATATCATGCTAAGGCAGTTGTGTAAAAAATAAGGACTTTTCAACTAATACTTAACCTAATAAACACACTATAACAATAAAGCCACACTATCCCAATTATTAATGATTTATTAATTCTTATATATTTGTATGGGATTCTAACAGCTTGCTCTTTTCTTGATAAAAACAGGGTACCCAACAAAGGAGTACCCTAAAATCATCATTGCGAATTCCTTTGGAGTGTCTCCGAACACTTCCTATTATATTATCATCCATCCTGGATTTAGGAAGTAGCGAAACCGATTAAACCATTAAACAAATTTAAGTGCGAGGTCTTTCTTAATGGGATTGCGAACGCCTCTGTCCGTATTAAAACTCTATCCATCAAGTAGATAGAAATAAGATATGTTTCGGAAGGATAAGATTCCCCTTCGCTGAAGGGAAATAAATACGGATGTGGGCATCCGCAATCCCAGTAAAGAGGCTTTGGAAGGATAAGATTCCCCTTCGCTGAAGGGAAATAAATACGGATGTGGGCATCCGCAATCCCAGTAAAGAGGCTTCGTAGCCAATACCAACCAATTACAAATTAAACAAATCAACGATTAAACATGCATTCCTCAATTATTAACTATTCATATTAATCCCCTACTTACTATAGTGCCAACTTTGGGTGATTTTGTCCGGATTCTTGTTTTTAGTTTCTGTTTGTTTCACCTATTAGATTAATCTAATAGGCTGCCATTAAATCTTCGCATATGTTACATTAGCCTAACAATAACTATTAAGCTAAAGGGAAAAATATCTTCATACCTCATCTTCTCCTCGGGACGTTAGAGGGTAGCTCGATGAGTTCTCGATAATCAAACGATCAATGAAAGAGAGTGAAGAGGAAATAAAGAGACTACACAGTTGTAGGGTATTTTAAGAGACCACCCCGTCGTCACCCTTCCGCATGAGGGGAATTAAAACCTCACCCCGCCGAAATTCGGCATTCTTCTGATTAATTAGACGCAAAATGTTGCGTCTCTACATAATTTGGGGGAATTAAGAAAATACAGACGAGCCGCCCGCAATCCCAGTTAAAAAGGGCGTATGCAATAGGCACCTTACATATCGGAGTTTCTAAAAATCATCATTGCGATACATCCTCCGAAGCTACTAAAGCGAAGGGGGAAGCAATACCGCAACTTTTCACTTTTCATTTTTCATTTTTAACTTTTTCTTCTCTGTGTTTTCAGTGTTTTCTGTGGCTAAAGAATAAAGGAGGAAAATGTTCCGCCCATACTATTAAAGTGATTTATTAACAAGCTCTAACGCCGGCACCAATTGATCTTGTGGTAAAGAGTAAGATATTCTTATCCAAGTGGGTAGTCGTGGTGAAAAAGCAATACCGGGGATAACAATGACCTTTTGGGCTAACATCTTCTTAGCAAACTCAAATCCATCTTGTCTAATATTGACAAAAACATAAGGAGCACTATCATTTTTAATAAGATTTACATTAGTTAAAGTGCCGTGAATAATATGGTAGTTCATTCTGAGTATAGCCCGCAACTCGCGTTGGAAGGCAGCTCCCTGTTCATTAAAAGCATATTCACATAAGCGCTGTCCCAGATAATTAGCACAAGTAGAGATATATTGATGAGCCACAGTGATTAATTTAGTAATTTCGGGATTTGCAATTGCCCACCCGACTCTCCAACCTGTCATACAATGAGATTTGGAAAGGCTGGAAATCACAATAGTTTTGTCGTAGAATTCTATTGTTGATTTTGGTTTAGTTTCCAGATAGAGAGTGTTATAAACTTGATCAGATATAAGATATAAATCATTGATTTTGCAGAAGTTAGCAATAGTATTTAATTCTAATTCTGTGAGAGCAGTACTGGTTGGATTTCCTGGAGTATTGACCAGAATAGCTTTTACTTTGGGGGTGAATTGAGCGAAAAGAGCTTCATTGCAAAGGGCGAAGTTTCGGTCTTCATCAAGTTTATAGAATTTAGGGACAACTCCCATCATGGTCGCCATTGAGGCATAAGCACTAAACCCGGGATCAGGTAATAGGATTTCATCGCCAGGCTGTAAAAGTGCTTTCATCGTAGCGTATAGAGCTTCTTGAGCTCCGTTGGTGATTACTACTTCTTCCGGATTAGCGTGGTGATACGACTTAGCGATAGCTTCTCTTGATTTGAGTAAACCTGCGTTGGGAGTATAGCGAATATCTTCTTCAAAAAGAATTCTAACTGCTTCACTATGCAGATACTCCGGCATAGGAAATTGTAATTCTCCTAACCCGAGATTAATAGAACCGGGTAATGCTGAATCGAAGATTTGTCTAATTAGTGATTTTTGCATATTTATCTTCTTGCCTTATCTTATCTTAAAAGGTTTTCGAGTTCAACAGAAGCGGAACTCTTTTCATCTCTATATTTCACAATTATCGGACAATAAATCTGAAAACTTGGATTCGATTTTAAAGGACGACTACCGGGAACTACCACAGCGTTTTGGGGTATTACAGGCGAACCGGTAAATTCTAAAAACTTATTATTAACAGCATCAAAAACAGGTGTACCTTTGGTGATAATTGTGCCGGCTGCGATGATGGCATTGGCTTGCACCAAGACGCCTTCATAAAGACCGGTATTACCGCCGATAAATGCATTATCTTCGATGATGACAGGAGCAGCATTGATAGGTTCAAGCACTCCGCCAATGATAGCACCTGCAGAGAGATGAACATTCTTGCCGATTTGGGCACAAGAGCCAACTAAAGCGTGAGAATCAATCATAGAACCGCTATCAACATAGGCACCGACATTGATATAAGAAGGAGGCATTATGGTAACACCACTACTGATATAAGCACCGGTTCTAATAGAAGAACCACCCGGAACCAAGCGGATGCCCATCTTGGCAGTGATTTGCTTTTCCGGATAAGTACTTTTATCTGTGAAGTTCTTCATATCTGAATAAGGAATATCAACGATTTTACCTAAGCGAAAACCTAATAATATCCCTTGCTTCACCCATGAATTTACTACCCAGCGATCATTAATCTTGTCAGCAGCTCTAATCTCTCCGGCATTTAACAACTTTAAGAATTCTTTAAAAGCAGAAAGAGCTTTAGTCGGGCTAAAATCTTTATCAGCGTAGGCTTGAGAAATCTGTTCTTGTAACATATTACTTAAATCCTCTTCAAAGCACGTTCTAAGTTATCCATAGCTTGAACTAAAATCGAGCGTGGACAACCAAAGTTTAATCTCATAAATCCGGAACCTGGTTTGCCAAAAGAGATACCGGCATTCAAGGCTAATTTAGCTTCATGAATACAAAAATTCTGGAGACCGCGATTAGAGATATTATTTTCTCTAAAATCTAACCAGGCTAAGAAAGTTCCTTCCGGTTTCAGCATTTTGACACCTTTCATCTTGGATATTCTTTCAAATACATAATCTCTATTAGCTTCCAGATATGTCAATAATTCTTTTAGCCATTCTCCGCCTCTCTCATAAGCAGCATCAAAAGCGACAGCCCCTATAGCGTTAGAACCGAAAATATGGACATCAGTAAGAAACTTTTTAATAGGGTCTAAAAGTTTTGGATTCGAGCAAATTATAATTGCTGATTGTAATCCGGCAATATTGAATGTTTTGGAAGGAGCCATTAAGGTTATAGTGAATTCGGCAAAGTCGTTGAGTTTGGCAATAGGAGTGTGAGTTGATTCAGAAAATATCAAGTCGTTATGAATCTCATCTGTGATCAGAATTACCTTATGTTTCTGGCATAAAGCACCAACTTTCAGGAGTTCTTCTTTAGTCCAAACTCTGCCTACCGGATTATGCGGAGAACAGAAAATGAAGATTTTACAGTTTTCCAGCTTCTTATCTAAATCATCAAAATCAATAGTATAATAGCCATCAGTTTCGATTAGATTATTTACTACCAAAGTCCTATCATTGGCAGTAACTGCATCTTTAAAGGGAGTATACACAGGTTGTTGAATTAAGATTCTCTGTCCCGGATTAGTAAAAATCTTAACCATAAAATTAATTGCAGGCACAATCCCGGGACTCATCTGTAGCCAACTTGGATCTAACTTCCAGTCGTGATGTTCTTCTACATAGTTGATAAAATTACTGTATTGTGTATCATCTTTATAATTATAGCCAAAGATTGGGTGTTCAATGCGTTCTTTAATCTTGCTTAATATTTCCGGGGCAATGGCAAACTCCATATCTGCCACCCATAAGGCTAACAAATCGTCTCTGCCATAAACCATTTTCATGGCATCATATTTAAAGCAACCACTATTCTTTCTGTCTATTATTGTATCAAAATCATATTTCACTACTCTTCTCCTTTTGTAGTATTACATAACCAAGCTCTATGCCATAGGGATTGACACCTAACTCATCAGTGTATAAGATATTACTTAACCCTTGCACAATTGCTAAGGAGACATAAAAAATCTTTATATCTAATATCTTGCCATCATAATCATGATAATTGTAATTCATTCTATTGTTGATTAGATCATGAAGATTGGCAAGGAAATCTTGTAAATCATAGAATTTAACTTCATTGCTTTGACTAAAATTTGTTAAGCCATCATAAATACAGGCAAGGTTTTGGAAAACTTTCCCAATTCCTACCATTAAGGGAGTTCTATATTTCACAAACTCTACATTATTCAGCTGATTTTCCATATCTAATTGAACTAATTCAGAGATCTGTTCAAAGTTTAATCTTTTATCTTTGTAGAGACTATAATATTTTAAGATACCGCACTCAAGGCTGATTGAATCCACAATCTTGGTGTTAATAAGGAGAGATATTTCAGTGCTAGAACCGCCAATATCTAAGTTGTAAAACTCACCTTTCGTAGCAGTCAAGAAATGTGAAGATTTATTGCCCAAAAGAGCTTCATAACTAGCAGAAACAATCTCCCAATCGGTACTAAATTTCTCATTAAGCAAAGCTTGAAATTCACCGAAGTTTGTAGCAATTCTGCCAATATTGGTTACTAATATTTTAGGGTTGAGCTTGAGAGCATGGCAGAGGCTTAATTGAATAGTCAGCTCTTTTTCAGCTCTTTTAATAGATTCTTGAGCTAAGTGATTATCTTTAAGGTTGTAGCCAATACCTGTGATTTTAATGTCTTTATGAATTATTTTGTAATTATTCTTAGTAAGTGAGTAGATGAGAAGGGTTGAATTATTAGTCCCGAAATCAATAACCGCAGAGATATTCTTCTGTGCTGTAATAATCTCTGTCAGCATAGCAAGAGCGATCTCTTCATTTTGTAACTCAAATCTATCATCATGGTATTTAGTAACTTTCCCGGTGGGTAGTTCTATTTTTAATTGACCATCAGTAAGTTCAAAATGTTGACTATGCGGATAGTTGGCTAATTCAGCAATCAGCGGTTCATCTTCAGGGAAGTTGTCGCGGGAAGCATAACATAAATAGGTGCCGGCACCACAGGTTTCTGCTAAAGTGCTGTACCCCACTTTAGTGATTACCACATCGCAGGAAGCAATTAGCAGAGAGTAGTTGTAATCTCTCGGTAAAAGAACAACATTATCTGCTTCACCAATGGGAGAATTAGTCAAAAAAATATACTCTTTATTCGCTGTTAAAGAAGCAAAATAAGTAATATCAGAAGTTATGCCACCAAAAGTGATTAGAACTAATTTCTTAGATTTATCCAGCTTGAACTCTTTGCAAATCTTCTCTTTATTAGGTTTTGTGAGTTTGGCTAAGTTACCACATTTAATTTGATTGGGTAAAGATTCAACACTTTTGAAATTAGAGAAAGGCAAGATATAAGACTTATCACACTTTTGATAAATAGCATAAATCTCTGCAATTATCTGCTTGATTGTCTCATCTGTTTTGTTGGAAACAACCTCATTGTAATTGAAATACCAATCAAAATTAGTAATAGCCAGAACAGGGAGATTAAGCTCCTTAGCTGCTACAATTGGCAAAGGAGGGATGTCAACTATCACGAAATCAATCCCATTAGTGCTTAAAAACTCTTTCTCTACTTCTATAATCTCATCTTTCTTGTTCCAAAACTCTTTAAGTTTGGTAAAAGTTGCATCTACATCAGGAGTTTTCCAACTACTTTGCAACATACCGGTATCTGTTTGCCGAGCGATAAGATGGCACAGGCTATTCTCTGTAGGAAAGAGAAATGCCGGTCGATCACTAATGATAAAGCATTCACAGCCAAACTTCATCAATTCAGTAGTTAAAGCACACATTCTGCTAGCATGACCAAAGCCATGTGAAGTTACATAGATAGCTATTTTCATAATTTACTCATCTCTTTAGATATTTTACACCCCAATTTTACATTGTTTTTCACTAAGTTTATGTTCGTAGTTAAAGAATCTCCTGAGGTAAGTTCATACAGTCGTTGTAACAAGAATGGGGTTATATCTTTACCTTTGATACTCAGTTCTTTAACTTCTTTTAGTCCAATTTGGATCTGTTCTTCAATACTTTCAGCCGGGATTTCCAGCTCTGTACTGATGGGATTACCTATTAGCATACCGCTAGTTAAGCCCAAACTTTTTTGTCGTTGCCATATTCTAGCAATCTCCACAGGAGTGTCAACCCTTTTCACTATATTGCCACTTTTACTACTATAAAAGGCAGGGAAATCATCGCTCTTATAGGCAAACACAGGGACACTATAACTATCTAACAGCTCTAAGGTTTTGGGTATGTCCAGAATGGCTTTAGCACCTGCACAAATAACTAAAACATGATTACTTTTCAAGGATTGCATGTCCGCAGAGATATCCCATGAATCTATAACGCCTCGATGAACACCGCCGATTCCACCGGTTGCAAAAATCTCTAAACCTACTAAATCAGCGATAAAAGAGGTAGCTGCCACAGTAGTACCACCACTTTTATTGAGGGCTAAGCAATAACCTATATCTCTAGTTGAAACCTTCTCTGTGTGGTCTTTTAGGGCACTAAGTTCAGTCAGGATATTATCATCTAAACCTATATGTATTTTCCCTTTATAAATAGCAATCGTAGCAGGAGTTACCCCATTTGATCTGCAGAGATTCTCTAACGATTTAGCAGTTTCATAGTTTTGAGGAAACGGCATTCCATGCGTTATAATTGTTGATTCGAGAACCAAGATCGGTC
>Ga0265294_10003591_pt1 | contig 19767 bp, 15 predicted proteins | sample MunlanPumphouse3_FD_192504 | JGI IMG/M metagenome (GOLD analysis project Ga0265294, IMG submission 192504) | Groundwater microbial communities from a municipal landfill in Southern Ontario, Canada - Pumphouse #3 | ecosystem: Environmental > Aquatic > Deep subsurface > Groundwater | place...
CCGCAAGTAAAGTTGCTCTTTCTTTAAGTAAAAGGATAGTTGAACATTCCCTTGCACCGGGAAAGGTACCATTTCCGGTGTGAGGTCGCCCCAACATCAATATCAAATTTATTCTGTTTTCAGATCATCCTTTTTGCATTGGACAACATAAGTTTGATTCTGTTTTCCTGATTGATGCGGGTAGCTCCCGGATCGTAATCCACTGCGACAATGTTTGAATCCGGATAGTCGACTTTGAGTTTTCTCATCATACCTTTTCCGACCACATGATTTGGCAGACATCCAAATGGTTGTGTGCAGACAATGTTCGGGGTACCCGAATGGATGAGTTCAAGCATCTCTGCGGTAAGAAGCCAGCCTTCCCCCATTTTATTTCCATAACCAAGGTATCCTTTGATGAGTTTCTGTAGATCAGAGAAGGTCCCCATAGCGCGGAAGGTCCCCTCTTCTTTTATCACATCTATCATGATCTTTTGGCAGCTTTCGATATAGGTCTGGGCAATTCCTATGACGAATTTTTTGAGTTTGCTTCCCCCGTATAAATCCACATCGACATACCGGTTATTGAATTTGAACAGCATGAAGTCAGTTATTCCCGGTACAATGACTTCGACTCCCTCGTTCAAGAGGAAATCTTCGAGATTATTATTTCCCAGCGGGGCATATTTTATATAAATCTCGCCGACGATACCAACGCGGATTTTCTTTTCCGGACTTTTGGGAATTGCTGCAAAATCCCTAGTCATTTTTTGCATATAGTTTTTCATCTGACCGCGACTCATGCCTTTTCCGTGAATGAACAGGTTCACGAGGTCATCGGTCCATTGCGCAGTAAGAGCGTTTGTAGCTCCTTTCTCCAACTCATATGGTCTGCACTGGTTTCCTAGATGGATCAGCAGATCCCCGTACATCATACCGAAGACAAGCCTGCGGGCAACTTTCAGTGAGATGGAAAATCCTGGATTCTTTTCAAGACCTGATAAATTGATCGAAATCACTGGAATGTAGTCAAGGTCTGCTTTTTTCAGGGCTTTCCTGAGTAAGTGGATATAATTCGAGGCACGACACCCGCCTCCTGTCTGACTAATCAGGAGGGCGACTTTGTGCGGGTCGTATTTCCCGCTCTGTACAGCTTCTATAAGTTGACCGATGACAAGAAGTGCCGGGTAGCATGTGTCGTTATGGACGTATTTCAATCCTGTTTCGACGATTTCACGACCGGTTGTTGTCAGGATCTCCATTTTATAGCCGTCGAGTTCAATGATTTTTTTTAGGAGCTCGAACATCACCGGGAGCATCTGGGGGATAAGGATGGTGTATTCCTTTTTCATCTCTTCTGTGAAAAGGAGACGACCAGTTTCATCGTAGACAAGTTCTGCCATTTATTGTATCTCCCGTGCGTCTATGGCCGCTATCAGACTCCGCAGACGGATCTTGACCGCACCTAAATTCGTTATCTCATCGATTTTTATCTGCGTGTAGAGTTTGCCGCCTGTTTCGAGAATGTCACGTGTTTCATCCGTTGTTATAGCATCAGTTCCACAACCAAATGAGACAAGCTGGATCAATTCCATATCCGGCTGCGTGCAGACATATCTGGCAGCTGCGTAAATTCTTGAGTGATACGTCCACTGGTTGAGAACTTTTTGCGGCTTTTTTTTCATGAGATAAGCTATGGAGTCTTCGGTGATGAGCACAAATCCGTAGGAAATGGCAAGTTCATCGATCCCATGTCCGATTTCCGGGTCGATGTGATATGGTCTTCCCGCCATCACAAGAATTTTGTGTCCATTCTCTCTGGCGAATCTGATATACTCCTTACCTTTTGCACGGATTTCTGATTTGTATTCCTCATAGGCATCATAGGCGGCTTTTACTGCCTGTTTCGTTTCCCTCTTTGGGATGCCGAACTCTTTTTCAAAATAGATTTCTGCACGTTTTTCAAAGTCTTTGGGTCTGTGGAGACCGAAGTAGGGGTTCAGAAATCTGACTTTGTCGAGTTCAGAGATGTTTGCCGCGAGAAGTTCGGGGTAGTAGGCAACGACCGGGCAGTTGAAAAAATTATCTCCGGCACCTTCGTTGAAGTTGTAGGGCATACATGGATAGAAGATCACGTTGATTCCGTCATTGATCAATGAAATCACATGACCATGCATGAGTTTTGCCGGATAGCAGACAGTATCCGAAGGAATGGTATGCTGTCCAAGCCGGTAGACGGCACGGGACGATTCCGGAGAAAGAACGACCTCGAAGCCGAGTTTTGTAAAAAATGCGTGCCAGAAGGGCAGATTTTCATACATGTTGAGTCCGAATGGTATGCCGATTTTTCCGCGTGGTCCGGGAATGCCTTTGAGTGAGCGAAGATGTTCGTATTTCCATTTGGCAAGATTCGGGAGGTCGGATCTCTGTTTGCCGAGTGGTCTGGTACACCGGTTTCCGGAAACAAATCTCCGCCCGTTGTCGAAGGTATTTATGGTAAGACTACAGTGGTTCGTACAGAGTTTACAGGTGATAGGTTTTGCTTTGTGGGTAAACCCTGCAAGTTGTTCAGGAGTGAGGAGCGTAGATTCCTCTAGAACAGTATCTTTTGCATAAAGTGCAGCACCGTATGCTCCGGAAATACCGGCGATAACGGGGCGGGTGACCTCACGTTTGAGTTCCTGTTCAAAACTTCGGAGTACCGCGTCGTTTTTGAATGTGCCTCCCTGAACAACTATGTGCTTCCCGAGGTCGTCGGCACTGGCCGCCCGAATCACTTTGTAAACTGCGTTTTTTACAATGGAAATGGAAATTCCCGCTGAAATATCGGCAACCGTTGCTCCGTCTCTTTGTGCCTGCTTCACCGAAGAATTCATGAAAACTGTGCAGCGGGATCCGAGATTTACCGGATGTTTGACGAATAATCCCAGTTTGGAGAATTCTTCGATTTCATAACCGAGAGCCCGTGCAAATGTTTCGATGAACGATCCGCATCCGGATGAGCATGCTTCGTTTAAGAAAATGCTGTCTACAGCACCATTCCGGATCTTGAAGCATTTCATATCCTGACCCCCGATATCGATGATGAAGTCCACGTCCGGGTTGAAGTGCTTGGCAGCACGATAATGGGCTATCGTTTCGACAAGTCCGAGATCCAGATTGAATGCATTTTTGATCAGGTCTTCTCCATATCCAGTGACGGCACTACCCCGGATTTTTATTCGGTCATCAATGAGTCCATATATTTTATGCAATTCAGCCAAAACGATCCCGACCGGGTTTCCCTTGTTTGAACCATAATATGAGTAGAGGATCCCACAGTCTTTGTCGATCAAAACGAGTTTTGTTGTTGTACTTCCCGCGTCGATCCCCAGCCATGCATCTCCCGAATATGTGGCAATGTCGGTTTTTGGCGGAGCATTACTGTTATGGCGTTTACAGAATTCTTCGTATTCCTCAACAGAAGTGAATAGAGGCGGCATCGTGTTTGTGTGTGTCGCATCATCGATACTCTCCACAATTTTCTTTAGGACATCGTTGAATTCGAAGATATCATATCCGTCAGCAGACAAAGCCGCTCCGATGGCTGCAAAACAATCTCCGTTTTCCGGAAAAATCGCGTGGTCTTTGTCAAGGTTCAGGGTCTCAGCGAATCTTGTTCTGAGTCCTTTGTAATAGTAAAGCGGTCCGCCGAGGAATACGACCGTATCCCCAAGGCTTCTCCCTTGGGTAAGCCCTGAGATAGTCTGATCGACAACTGCCTGATAAATTGAGGCAGCCACGTCCTCCTTTCGTCCCCCCTGATTTAAGATGGGCTGGATATCGGTTTTTGCAAACACGCCGCAGCGTGAGGCTATAGGATATATTTTCTCGTAGTGCTGCGATAACGTGTCGAGTTCTTCGACCGATACATTCAGGAGCGTTGCCATCTGATCGATAAAGGCTCCAGTCCCTCCGGCACAACTACCGTTCATTCTCTCTTCAAGGCTGCCCTTAAAAAAAATGATTTTTGCATCCTCTCCACCGAGTTCTATGACGGAATCCGCATCGGATATGTAGGTTCTAACCGCCTTTGCCGTTGCGAAAACTTCCTGAATGAAGGGAAGACCTGCTGATTTTGCTATTCCAAGACCTGAGGACCCGGTAATCAGAATGCGTATCCGTTTTCCTTCAAGGATATGTGATGCCCGAGTCAGTAGTTCTCCGGTTTTTTCCCTGACTTTGGAATAGTGACGTTCATATGCCCTGAAAAGTATTGTCTTGTCTTCATTAAGCACAATTACTTTGACGGTAGTCGAGCCGATGTCGATGCCGATATTTAATATAGTATTATTTAGGGACTCCGTCATTTATGCAGATATTATTGGTCAGGCTTTTCAATATACCTTGTGGGATAAGTATGGTTCATAACATGGGATTAATACCGTTAAGGACCCAATATTAAATACTTCAGGTGAATATATGACAGAAGAAACAGGGGCACTCCCCTCCCGTACCGATTTTAGTGCATGGTACAACGAAGTCATCCGCCGCGCGGATATTATGGACGTCAGATACCCCGTAAAGGGACTTTACGTCTGGTATCCGTTTGGATTTGCCCTTCGAAACCATACCTATACGTTCCTTCGCTCCCTTTTGAACAGAGATCACGAGGAAACACTCTTTCCTCTTCTCATTCCGGAAACCGAGTTCATGAAGGAAGCAGAGCACATAAAAGGATTCGAAGATGAAGTTTACTGGGTCACCCATGGGGGCCTTACGCCTCTTGATGTCAAACTTGCACTTCGCCCAACTAGTGAAACGGCAATCTATCCAATGTATGCTCTCTGGGTCCGTTCCCATGCAGATCTACCCTTAAAACTCTATCAGGTCGTAAACACCTTCAGGTATGAAACAAAGCACACCCGTCCGTTGATCCGCCTTCGGGAAATTACTTCCTTCATGGAATCCCACACGGTGCACACCGACTGGGATGATGCAAACAAGCAGGTCGAGTATGAACTTGGTCTTGCGACAGAGTTCTATCGTGAACTTGGGGTTCCAATCATCATCTCCCGTCGTCCGGACTGGGATAAATTTCCGGGAGCTGACTTCACGATGGCTATCGATACGGTCATGCCGGATGGAAGGACACTTCAGATCGGAACCGTGCACCATCTTGGCGACCACTTCTCGAAGACGTATAACATCACCTATGAAGATATAAACGGTGAGCAGAAACTTGCTTCGCAGACCTGCTTTGGCATCTCCGAAAGATGTATTGCCGCTGTGATCAGTGTTCATGGAGACGACAAAGGTCTGGTCCTTCCGGCAACCGTTGCCCCGACCCAGATCGTTATCATCCCAATCATTGTTGGAAAACGCAGAGAAGAAATCATGGTTGCGGTCGAAAAACTCGAAGCTGAACTCAAAGTCGCCGGTCTTCGTGTAAAAACCGATGCACGTGATCTGCGCCCCGGGGCAAAATATTACCACTGGGAACTTCATGGTGTTCCGCTCAGAGTTGAACTGGGTCCGCGTGACCTTGATAACAACCAGCTCGTCTGTGTAAACAGATTAGGTCTCAAGACCACTATTCCTAGGGAGAACGCTGCAGAGTCTGTTAAAAAATTACTCGGAGAAGCCCACGATCAGATTCTCGACAAAGCAGAAGACCATCTGAAAAATCATCTGAAGACCACTGAGACGATCGAAGATTGTAACGAGAAACTTGCGGACAACATCGTTGTTGTTCACTGGTGCGGCGACAAAGCATGTGCGGACAAACTCGAAGAACTCACAGACTCATCCCTTCTTGGAACAGGCGTCCGCAGTAAATATGTTGTTGACGACGAAGGTCCATGCATCGTCTGCGGCAAAGCAGGTAAAACTGCCCTTGTCGGCAGATCATACTAAACAGAGAATACGGGGCATCTGCCCTCCCAAAAATACCTATATAAAAAACAGATGATATCATGCAAAACAATGATCAATACCCAGGTCCGCGTGAAGTTTTTCCGCGTGACAACTCGCAGGTTTCCAATCTGCAGGCAATGGAACGAACTCTCGGATTTAAAGAACGCCGGTATATAGAAGAACTCCGCATTTTAACCAAAGCAACGGCGGTAGATTGTATAATTGATGACCGCTTCGAGCGAATCATCTATGTCATTCGTCCGGGTGATATGGGTCTTGCTATTGGAAAAGGAGGAGACAATATAAAAAAGATGTCCCGTGTTCTTGGCAAACGTATAGAAATGGTCGAGTTTGACGAAGACCGCGAAGTGTTCATAGCTAACATGTTCAAACCGGCGGAAGTATCCTCCGTCTGTTTCGGAGAATCCGGTGACCTGGTTATGGTTACCGTTCCTGAAAAAGGAGACTTTGGTCTAGCTATTGGTAAAGGTGGTTCTACAATAGAAAAAGCCCGCATACTTGTGCGAAGGTTTTATGGTAAAGAGGTGGGAGATATTCTCACATCGAATGGGGGAAGTGTATGACGGATGCAAAAGTGTTTGATGACTTATGGCAGGTAATCTGTGAGAGAGCGGTTTCAACCAGCACAGAAAAATCCTATGTGCGGTATCTTCTTTTCCATGAGAAAGGAATCGATAAATCTTTGGAAAAAGTAGGGGAGGAAGCAGCAGAGTTCATTCTCGCTGCAAAAAATGGAGTCCAGGATAAAACGGTCGGCGAAGCAGCGGATCTTCTTTTCCATGTTATGGTTGCCCTGAAGGCTGCCGATGTTGATTTTTCCCTTGTTGAAGAGGAACTTGCCGTTCGTCGCGCCGGCATGCATCTCCACGATTAATCTCTTTTCAGCTGTCTGTATCGGTATTGAGACACAACCCCTATTAACAAGAAACGCCACATAATATACATGAAACTCTTAGTCAGCCCTAGCTCAATTGAAGAGGCAAAATTATGTCTTGATGCTGACATTATTGACGTCAAGCGACCTGCCGAAGGATCACTTGGGGCTAATTTTCCGTGGGTAATCCGCGATATTAAACGTATGGCTAAATCAACACCTGTTTCTGCCGCAATCGGAGATTATCTTCCGAAGCCGGGAAACGCAGCACTTGCAGCATACGGAGCTGCGTGTGCCGGAGCTGATTTTGTTAAGATCGGTTTGATGTTCAATGATAAAAAAGCAGCAAAGGAAGTCATTGAAGCTGTAGTTCAGGCAGTCAAAAATCCGTTCCCGGAAAAAACCGTCGTCATCGCAGGTTACTCAGATTTTGCACGTCTCGGCTCGATCAATCCCTTTGATATCTCTCCGTTAGCAGCAGAATGCGGAGCTGATGTCGCTATGATTGATACCGGTAAAAAAGACGGTAAAAGCACTTTTGAATTCATGGGCAAAGATGTTCTTACGAAGTTCACTGATTTGAATCGCTCTCTTGGTCTTGAAACGGCACTTGCCGGTTCACTGAAATTTGAAGACATCGCTCTTCTTAAAGAGATCGATCCGGAAATCATCGGTGTCCGCGGCATGGTTTGCGGCGGAGACAGAACGACAATGGTCAAGGAACATCTCGTGAAAAAAGCAATTCAGATGGTCAGGTAAATCTCATGTATGGAGAAAAACTCAACATCCCGACAGCACTCACCTTTGATGATGTGCTGATTGAACCGGCAGAATCGTGGATAGAGCCAAATGATGTGGACGTACAATCCCGATTCTCCAAAAATATTCAACTCTCGATTCCTCTCGTGAGTGCTGCGATGGATACTGTTACCGAAGCAGAAATGGCAATTTCCATGGCACGCGCCGGGGGAATTGGGGTTCTGCACAGAAACTGTACTGCCGAAGAGGAAGTCGCCTTTGTTAATCGTGTCAAATCCATGGACAATGTTATCGAACGTGATGTCAGATATGTAACACCTGATACCACTATTGCATTTGTTGCGGATCTTATGAATCGTTACTCGATCGGCGGCGTACCGGTAGTTGATCATAAAGACAAACTCGTAGGTATCGTTTCACGAAGGGATGTCAGAGGTGTTGTCAATAGAATCGGAACCGATACGGTTGAAACTATCATGACACGTAAGCCGATTACTGTTAAAGACGATGTTACTGCAGATGATGCCGTCAATCTTATGTACACGAAAAAGGTTGAGCGTCTTCCGGTCGTTGATGTTAAGGGCAAACTCACGGGAATAATTACGATGCAGGATTTACTGGAAAAGCAGCAGTATCCGGCAGCAAATCGTGACCGTAACGGAAAACTTCGTGTAGCCGCAGCTGTAGGTCCGTTCGATCTGGATCGTGCACTTAAACTTTCTGAGGCTGGAGTGGATGCGATTATTGTGGACTGTGCCCATGGTCACAATATGCATGTTGTTGAGGGAGTCAAAAATATCAAGGGAGCAGTGTCCTGTGATGTTGTTGCTGGAAATATTGCAACCGGAAAAGCTGCAGGTGAACTCGTTGACTTCGTTGATGGTATCAAAGTAGGCATTGGTCCTGGTTCCATCTGCACGACCCGTATCGTTGCAGGTGTAGGCGTACCACAGATTTCTGCTATTGCTAATGTATGTGATATAGCCGAACCATGCGGAGTTCCGGTCATCGCGGATGGTGGGATAAAATTCAGTGGTGATGTGGCAAAGGCAATCGTTGCGGGCGCCTCGTCCGTCATGCTTGGCAGCATGTTTGCCGGAACTGATGAATCTCCAGGTAAGACGATCATTGTCAAAGGCAGACGGTATAAACAGTATCGTGGTATGGGGTCCCTTGGTGTCATGACCTCCGGGAATTCCAGCGACCGTTACTTCCAGAAGAAAGGCATTGGTGCAACGAAGTATGTGCCTGAAGGTGTCGAAGGAGCCACTCCCTATATTGGTTCGGTGACCGATGTTATTTACCAGACCATCGGCGGTCTTAAATCAGCGATGGGCTACACAGGAAGCAAGGACATCCCCACTATGCAAAAAAATGCCAGATTCGTCAGAATAACTTCGGCTGGACTGAAAGAGTCTCACCCGCATGACATTCTGATAACTGATGAAGCTCCAAATTACCGTACCAATCTCTAAGATTGGCACTTTTTCTTATTTAATAAAAAATATTTTATCCGTTTTTTTTTGTGATATACAGTTCATATGCCATCATCAGAGCAAGAAGTGCTAGGGCAACAACTAGGAATCCCTGTACAACATTATGGATGATCGGTAGATAGGATCCAATTCCCGTAACGGCATTGGTTGCATCGTTCACGGTGAACATACTGGTTTTCATCATCTCTGTATGTTGTGCTACCTGTGAAAGGGTTTGGGGAATTGTAAGGATCAGGGAACTGCCGATTGCAATAACTCCTGCAATGGTTCCGTATCTTTCCACAATTCCTTTGACATCCGCAGTCTTCCGTGGTGCAAATACAACGACCTGATCTTTTACTGCGTAGATTTTCATCTCACGTCCCTTCTCACTCCAGCGGGTATTGGATATTTCTACAAGTCCTGCTGCAAGCAAATTTTCCAGATGATATTTCACCGTTGTCAGCGGTAGTCCAGTTCTCTCGGCGAGAGCTGTTGCACTTAGTGGATTGCCGGTGAGTGCATTGAATAGATCCGCAGACGTAGGAGAAGACATCGCTTTGGCAACTTTTTGTGCTTCAATAGAACCATGTTCCAGCACAACAACGTTCTCGTTCTGCATAATATGATATTGTTTAGATGTGAGGGATAATAACCCTCTCCAAAACTGCGAAAAAAATGGTAGTTATAAATTATAACTCGTTACGGATAATTGACTCTGCCTTTGAAAGGGCTTTGCCTACAGCGGAGATATCAATTCCCGCACCCTGTGCGAGATTCTCCTTACCTCCACCTTTACCACCAAGTTCTGCACAGACTGCACTGACAAGTTTGCCTGCGTGGATCTTTGCATTTCCCGAAGAGGCAACGACACCGAGACCATCTGCGGTCGTAATTAATACCGCTACACCGCCGCGTGTAGAAATTGCTCCGGCGACCGTTACGAGTTCTTTTCTTGATACATCCACCTGCTTGATGACGACCTCAACACCGTTAATTTCGATTCCCTCGACCTTGGATAATTCCAGTTCGGCAATCTTTGCCCGGAGTTTATCGATTTCTTTTCGCTGGTCTTTCCATTCGGTAAAGAACCTCTCAACAGAAGCAGGCAGGATTTCTGTCTGCACTGATAAGGTATCTGCTGATGCAGTCAGCAACGTCTGGATATGCTGCATTGCGTCAAGAGCCGCGAAGCCTGCCGCAAACTCGATACGCTCAACACCATCCTGAATGTGTTCCAGTTTCAGGATCTTGATTGGACCGATTTCACCTGTACTCTGACAGTGCGTCCCGGCGCATGCTTGAACTTCTGCCCCCATCTGTACAACGCGGATTTCTTTTCCAGGTGGAACACCTCCCTGATAAAGACTGAAACCAAATTTCTGTTCGGCTTTCACTCTTTGCTCCACCTTAATCATGGCAGGGAGATTTTCCATAACCAGGCGGTTGGCGATGATTTCGATCTGCTTCAGTTCATCCGGAGTGATATGCGTATAGTGCCTGATATCCAGTCTTGCGATATCTGTGGATAGTTGTGAACCTGCCTGGTGAATGTGTGGACCGAGAACTTCCTTTGCAGCACGAAGAACCATATGAGTTCCGGAGTGATGGCGCATAAGTGCCCATCTGCGGTCTTCATCCAACACCCCCTTAACGCGGTCACCGCGTTTCAGAGTGTTTTCACGGACCTTATGGAGAATCACATTCTCCGATTTCAGGACTTCATCCACACGGACGATCGCCGTCTTCGTGACAAGCATACCAGTGTCGGATGGTTGTCCTCCCCCCTCGGGATAGAAAAGAGTTGCATCAAGGACAACATAATCATCGAATATGTCAAGAACCGTTGCGTCAAACTCCATATCCTCCGGGCGTTCATAGAAACTCTTGCGGGTTTCCGGAAGTTTTGCAATCCGCTCAGCATATTTTGCGAGTGGTGAAACCGGCTTTTCCGTCTCGTTTTCGGAATGCATATCTGCGATCTGTGAATCAAAGTCGTCCGGAATGTCGAATTTAGCTCCGGTATCTTTCAGGATCTTACCCATCAGATCTACCGGGATACCATGTGAATCATAGAGGGTAATAAGTTCTGAGAGCGGCACCGGTTCATCTTTCTTGACATAGGTCTGTCCGATACGCTGAACTGTTCTGGTTCCACGTTCGATCGTGGTATTATATTTCTCGACTTCGCGTTCGATGATCTGCCGGACGATATCCTCATTCTGTTCAAAGTTGGCGAAACCTATCGTCTCCATCTGTGAAACTACAAGATCTCCGAGTTCCTCATCGAGTTTTAAATCCTGCATCATTCTAATGCTGCGACGCAGAACGAGACGTGCAAGATATCCTTCGCGGACATTGGACGGTACGATTAAATCGCCGAGCATGTAGGCGAGGCATCTGGTGTGGTCACAGAGAGCATAGACACTTTCCATTGGCACGATAATCTCTTCGAGTTTGGATAAGGAGATATCGGTTGCATCAGCAACCTGCTGTCTGAGATTCCTGATTTTATCGCCGCGGATATCCATGAGTCCGGCAAACTTGGCATTGAGTCCGAGGATCCGCTCAATCTCTTTATTATCAAGATAATTTTCCATGCCGGCGGAGTTGAGGACCCTTGAAATCATCTCCGGGAAAACTGCATCATAGGCAGTAGGTGTACCGCATGATGCCCAAGTGAACCGCTCAAGCCCGTATCCGGTATCAACGATCCTAAGCGGCATTTCATAATAGTTTTTACCCTCAATGTTTACCGGAGGTTTACCTGAGTTTTTCAGGGACAGGTTCATGAAAACCAGTGTGGCTATTTCCAGACCTCCCATTAAAACCTCGACACTAGCTCCTGCATTTCCTCCGCCGAACCACGGATTTTCTTTGTAGGTAAGGTTGGTTACATCTCCCCCAATCGATTTGACAAATCCACTACAGAGTTCAAGACAGTGGTCTTTCCAGTAGATAGGTTTCTCGTCAGTGTTGAAGGCGTGGTGTGCCATCATTTCAAAGCAGGTGAAGTGTCTCCCTGATCTTCCAACATTGTCGAGATCATTGAGTCTGATACAGGGCTGTGATATTGTGAGTGGGTTTGCCGGAGGGGGACAGACACCGCTCGTTACAAACGGCTGAAAGTCCGCGATGGAAGCTATGGTGAGATATATGTCGTCACGCCATCTTGCAGCTACCGGGTATCTGTTGATTCTGGTGTGACCATTTCTCTCAAAGAATGAGAGATAGGCTTCCCGCATATCTGCCACATTGTGTTTTTTGAAAATAGGATTTCCAATGAACTGGTAGGGTTCACAGGGGGCGTCACCGCAGATTTCACGATTTGGGTCCAGGGTCCAAAACGCACTGCCACATTTCTTACAGATTTTGCGGACGAAACCGTTTTCTCTGAAGTATTCAAGTTGGTATTCGTTTTCTAACATGGGTAATCTCCGGTAGAGATAGTTTATATTTATATGATCAATGAAGTTATATGAGTTTGTGTTATACTTTAGATAATACTGAAAATCCAAGTGACTTGAGATAGCTAAGTCCCGGTTTTACGTCTTTGAGCCTGATTACCTCAAGAATTAATGTTGCATTCCCAATGTACGGAAGGACACTGGAGAAATCCACGGTGCCTGTTCCGCACGCAGCATGTTCATCCCATATCCCATGATTGTCATGGAGATGGAAATGATCCGGTTTTTCCTGAAGAAATGCATCAAGCGTCCCGGTAAGATTTGCATGCCCTACATCCAGAGTCAAGCCGAGTCCCGCTGCACGAAGTTCACGGATAAGTTCCGTATTCTGAAAAAAGCAGCAATCCATGGATCCGAGATTTTCCATAACGAACCGGACGGAGAACTCTTTCTGAAGATCTCCTAGCTCATGAATTGATTTGTGCAGAGCGAATGTCGAAGCCTCCCTATCTCCCGGGTCAAGGCAGAATCCCGGATGAATAACCAGTTTTTCCGCGCCTGTCATGTCTGCGATCTTGGCAGTCTCCCTAATTACTTCGATGCTTGCCTTTCTGATTGGTTCAAACGGCTCCGCAATATTTCCGTCTGCTGTTGGAGCATGGATTGTATATCTCAGATCAAATTTATCCAATACAGATGCATGATGAAATAGAGAATGATTTGCATCACACTGGATCTCTACAAGATCTGTCAGAGGTTCTAATATGGTGAGAGCGGATTCAAGAGACCAATCCATTACGCAGTTTGTGGAGATGCCGATATTGTTCATAGATTCCCTATTTTCCAGTGTAATTTACTCATAAAGTATTTTCATAAGAGCAGTGACATTAGAAATAACGACTGCCCCGTTCTTTATCAGAGTTCTGCGGATTCGTGTTGCTTCCCCATCTGTGTAATCCTTCCCTTCGCCAATTAGATATATCGGTGTAGGTATATCGGTGAGTGCCGTCAGATTTGCCAGATTTCCATTTCCGATTGGCATCCCCGTGACCACGATTTTGTCAGCATTCGTAAGCATTACTTTCAGTTTTTTGACCGAATTATCACTCACCACTGCAAATGGAGGTTCTATAATTGTTTCCAGTCCCAGTTTTACTGCCGCAAGACAGTCTGAATCGTTCGCTGCCAATACACCGGCAGATACGAAAAAACCGTGGAGGCACAAAGTGTAGAGAATTTCTGTTCCGGTCCCTCCGCCTGAAATCACGTGGATGTGAGAGGAGTTAGAAGTAGGCTGCACCCCATATTCCGGGATAAGATAGGGTTTTCCAGTAAGTGGGTGGGTAGTGGCCATCATTCGGACGGAAAAACTTTCCTTGATTTTTTCGGGCGTCAGCACCTCAGCGGGTGTGCCGACCGCAAGAATTTTTCCTTGTTTCATCAGCACGATCCTGTCACAGAAATATGATGCAAGATTTAGGTCGTGGAAAACTCCGATAACGGTAATCTTTGGGGTCAGGTCCCGAATCAACTCCATAATATCTATCTGATGATTGATGTCGAGATGAGATGTCGGTTCATCCAGAAGGAGTATTTTCGGTTGCTGGGTAAGCGTTCTTGCAATCAGAACTCGCTGACGTTCTCCTCCAGAAACCTCAGTTATCAGTCTGTCTGCGAGATGAAGGGTGTTTGTCGTTTTCATCGCTTCATCGGCTATTGTCAGATCGGTTTCTGAAAGAGGGGCAAGTTTTCCTATATGAGGATATCTTCCCATAAGTACGATTTCACGGACTGAAAATGGGAATGCCACATCTGTTTCCTGACCCACACATCCAATTGTTTTTGCAAGGGTTCGTGAATCATACGACTGGGCATCAAGCCCCTCAATGAAAACCGCACCGTTATCTGGTTTGAGTATCCGAGAAAGGGCTCGAAGGAAGGTCGTTTTTCCGCAGCCGTTTGGTCCAAGGATTCCGATGAATCCTCCCTGTTCAACAGCGAGGGAAAACTGTTCGATAACATGGTGGTCCCCATAACTAATTGAGATATTTTCTGCGGAAATGGTTGGTGTCATACCCGTGTTCTCCGACGAAGCAGATAAATGAAGAAGGGAGCTCCAAGGAATGCGGTGATAATTCCAACTGGGATCTCAACAGGCATCGTTCTGGCAAATGTATCTGCCCACATGAGAAGAATGGATCCCGCCAACATGGATGCCGGAAGAAGGATCCTATGATCAGGACCGGTAAATATCCGCATAATGTGTGGTATGATGAGTCCAACAAACCCGATACAGCCGGAAATGGAAACGGCGATAGCAGTAATAAATGTGGAGACCATGAGCAGGATCTTTTTTGTTCTCTCAGTGTTGACGCCAAGGTGGATTGCCTCCTCCTCCCCAAGAGCCATAACATTCAGATCGCGGGAGAAGATGTAGAGAATGACTGCTGCAGCCGGGATCAAAAGAGCGAGACCTACATCATCCCAGTACATGTTCCAAAATCCCCCCATCATCCAGAACATGATCTGATGAAGGCTGTTCCCAGACATGTACATGATGAAGGAAAGCATAGCTGAAAGGAAAAGTGAAACGGCAATTCCTGACAAAAGCAGGGTTTCAACTCCCATTCTGCCATTTCTTTGTGAGATTATATACACGGTGATTGTTGATGCGGCCGCTCCGATAAAGGCAAAGAGCGGCATTAATAATCCGCCGAGAAAAACAATCGCACAAGCTGCCCCGAGAGCACCGCCGGTGGAGGTTCCGATGATATATGGATCTGCCATTGGGTTTCTGAAAAGTCCCTGCATGACACAACCTGCAGCTGCAAGTCCTGCTCCTACCAAAAGAGCTCCGATTATCCGCGGAAGCCTGACTTCAAAAATTAGTTTATGAATCATCTCCGAATCAAAAGTGAGAAGGGACAACCCCGACACCCCGATGCAGGTGGTAATAACAATGCTTATCAAAAGAACGATGAGAAGCGCAGGAAGGAGGAGAATGGGGTGGCGAAGCATAATTGTAAATATATTGTTTGTGTTAAGTAAAATAAAGGTGTGTGGTATGATGTCTTCTCATTTTCTTCTGCAGATGAAGAGACCGCCAATAACACCGGAAATAATCAGGACCGCACCAAATCCTGGTGATGCAGCGGTCGATTCAGGTTCTGCGTAATTGCCGAAGATTTCCGGATGAAGTATCTGTGCCAGTTGTTCCAGAGAGTCAACGATCCTTGGTCCGCTTCTATCGAACGTATCAGAATCCATGACATAGACATCGTCATTCTTGACAGCAGTGATACTGCTGAGTCTTCCATTGGTCAGGAATGCTTTCTGGAGCGTGTTTTCGCCAGTTGTTCCCATTTTGGAACCTGAGTCAACAAGAATGATTTCCGGATTGGTCGTAAGCAGTTTCTCAAGCGTGACCACTCCCCAGCCGTTCACATCAGCGAAGGCATTTGTTCCGCCCGCAAGCGTGATCAGTTCATTCTGGAATGTATTGGATCCGGAAACCCAGTATGGGTCTACGCTCATTGCGTGCATGACCGTTGGTTTTTCTGTAACATCAGTGAGTTTATCCGTTATTGCCTGAATCCTGATCTTCATATCCGATACAATAGATTCTGCTTCAGCAGTTGTACCGGTACATTTCCCGATCATTTGGATTGCAGCATATGTTCCTTCTACGCTGTCGGACTGAATGACGATAACTGTATATCCCAGTTGGCGGAGATAATCAATATTCTCCTCTCCATTCATTGGGTTAGCAAAGATGATATCCGGATTTGCGGCAACGATTTTTTCCATATTAATGGTAGAATATCCCCCGACAGTTTGTTTTGTCAGGGCTTCTTTCGGATAGTTACAGTATTCGGTGACGCCCACAACCTTGTCCCCGAGTCCGAGAGCAAAAATAATTTCCGTATTTGTCGGGGCGAGTGAGACGATGGTCTGCGGTTGGCTTTCTATAACAGATTCAAAGCCTGAGTCATCAGTGATGGTCACCGGGGTCCATCCAAGGGCAGTGCCGGAAAATATAGCAAGGACCAGCAGGAAAATCAGAAGTATTCGTAGATGTTTCATAGTAACATATAGTTTAGATTACATAAGTAAATAAATTATGAGTTGATAAGTTCATCCAAGTTCGTTACAACTCAGATGCGAGATAAAAAAAATAAAAAAATATTCTTATTGAAAATGAATTCGCTTTATTCCTTTTCGACAAACCCTCTCAGGTCCATCTCGAATGCTGCGACAGGGTGTTCCAATCCGAAAGCTACCAGCACATCTGGATTGATCTCTCCAAAGGCGCCGACCTTCTTACCCGAAACATAAATATCACCGCATCTTCCCGGGATGAATGCAGGGTCTGCTGATTCTTTTACCACATATGGGATCGACATCATCTGACAGAATGAATCCATAACTGCGTATATCATTGAAAAATCTGCAGTCGTCTGAATCGAAGCCGCCGCCATCTTTGGATAGGTAACGAGTTTTTCCACAACGTCCCCGCAAGCAAAAATATTCTGCGGGAGTTCGCGTGAACGGTTGATCGAGAGTGATTCCATCAGCATCGGCAGGATATCTGTTCTGATGATCGTCTGGTCTTCGCTTATCGGGTGAAGAACATGAAGAGCATCAGGATTTTCTGGTCTGTTCATCATACCATAGGAAACATTCTCACTTGTCAGAGTGAACGGTGTATTTTCGATATATGAAAGTCCAACCATTACTTTACGGACCATACTGTAAAGTTTCTGAACAGGGTGAGGCTTTCCAACCGTGAAACTTGGAGGCAGACTGGTCTCGATTTTATCGTAACCAAAGGAAATAGCCACATCCTCATAGATATCATGGTCATGCATGATATCGGAACGATAACATGGAATTGCAACACGCACCGTATCATCATTCATCACCTCTGCACCAAAACGCATCTTCAGGAGAAGTTCTGTCATCTGTTTGGCAGTAAGCGGGATACCTGTCAGTTTGCTGCATGCGGAAACGGATACATTCCGTTTTTCCGGGCGAAGGGTTGGGGTTTCCACACCTTCGATATTTACCGATTCAATGGATGCTCCCATCTCTGCAAAGGCTGCACAGAGGATATTGACCGCTACGCTGACTGCGCGCGGTTCAATTCCGGTAACATCCAAGAGGATGTTATGCGTATCCTCTGTGACTCTTGTCAGTTCACCGTTGATGATCGGCGGGAAGGAACAGACTCTGCCCTTTGCATCGACGATTAGGGGGAACAGATCAAAGTCCTCGACGATTTTTGCATAGGCTTTTCCTTTTGGATGCTCTGCAAGGATTTCTTCCATCGTCATTTCATTGTTGTAATCGAGCGGCACGAATTTTGTCTTGCGGTCAGCTGCGATGTAGGAGAACGGACCTTCGATCTTGTCCAGGTCATGGACGCCGATCGCCACCTTTTTCCTTCCCCGACCAACTGCCCAGTGAAGGGATTCTTGAAGTCCCATCAGGGACTCGATCATCACACTGTCCATATGGATATTTCTGATCACGGCAGATCCAATGAGCGGGCGGATCTTTGCGAGTTTCGGGTCGACCGTGAAGGAAATTCCCGATGGTTTCACTTCATACTTTGGCAGACCGGTCTCGATTCCAAGATATCCCCTGAGAGCACGGGCGGTACCCTCTGCACTATACAGGTCCGGACGGTTCGGGAAAAACTGTACATCGGTCTGCTCCTTATCCTCACGTTCCACTTCAGAGCCCATCATCGGGAGATTGGCGCGGATTGTTTCAATATCAGTTCCTGTTAAGCGTGTCAGGTATTCGTTGTTGAGTTTTACGATCGGCATTTCAGACCCTCCTCACCGGACTTCCCCGTATCCAGTCAATATCACTTTTATACAACTGGCGCAGGTCTTTTAAGCCGAGTCTTAGCATGGAAACCCGTGATACACCAAGTCCCCAGGCAAGGACCGGACAGTCGATTCCCCATGGTGCAGTGACTTCCTTTCGGAAAATACCCGCTCCGCCTAACTCGACCCAGCCGAGTCCGTCAACCCAGACTTCCGGCTCAACAGAAGGTTCTGTGTAGGGGAAGTAGCCCGGACGGAATCTGACTTCCTCAAATCCCATCCTGCCGAAGAATTCCTTGAAGAATCCAAGCAGGTGACCAAAGTGGAGATCTTTGTCCATGACGATGCCTTCCAGTTGTTCAAATTCCGGCAGGTGAGTCGGGTCGATCGTTTCCCGGCGGTAAACACGTGAGATCGAGAACGCCTTGAGTGGTGGGTTCGGGTTCTTTGCTATATATTGGATGGAAAGTGATGTGGAATGTGTCCTCAAAACACATTTTTTTGCAATGTCATAATTCCATTCCCCGCCCCACCCAGTTGAACCTGTGTTGCCGCCGAACATGTGGATGTCGCGGATCTTTTCCCATCCATCGGGAACCGGGAGTTCTTCTGCGAGGTGGAACGTATCCTGCATTTCCCGTGCGGGATGATCCTGAGGCTGGTAGAGTGCATCGAAATTCCAGAATGAGTTCTGAACGATCGAACCGTAGAATTCTGTAAATCCCATCTCAAAAAGAATGTCGCGGATCTCATCTAAGATCTGCTGGTTCGGGTGAACACGCCCCCCGTAGATTTTCTTTGGGAGTTTATCGACGTTGTATTTTCTGAGGGGCAGATCTTTCCATTCACCTGACATGATCTGCTCGCGGGTAAGGTTGACGATCTCTTCTCTCAGGTCGAGTCCTTCCTTTATGAGTTCTGCACCATCTGCGGTGAGAGATATTTTCCAGGTGGTGTTTTCGGAAACCTGCACGAGCCCGCGTTTTACCAGTTCTTTGCAGGCAGGAGTTCCCGGAACAGGATTTTGCAGAGCTATCTCATCGTCTCCGATAACGATTTCTGCATTAACTGAAACGATCCCGTCTTTGATAATGATCCAGTTCTTTTTTCTGAGCCAGCCGATCGCGATTTTTGAGAGGGGATTTTTCGTCAGTTCGCTCATAGGGATCGAGCCGTTGATACTTGCAAGGATCTGACGTTCGGGGAGTCCCTCTTTTGCATATATTTCACCTTCCGGGGTGAGCAATGCAACTTCGGTCACGTCCTTATCGAGGGTCACAAGATCTTTTTCTGCACAGAGGTGCGCCCACTGGATAACTGATTCAACGGGAGCATCCATTTTTTCTGCGAGTTTTTCTGCTGAAACAGGGTTTGATTGGCTGAGTGCAGTCAGCACCCGTTTTTCATTTATTGTGAGATCCATTTTACCACTCCACCATATGTGATACTTCATCACGTTTCTCTTTAAATTCTTTGAGGAAGACGCGGACACGCTCAAGTGTTTCCTTCTTGCATGTACCGCA
>Ga0265294_10003592_pt1 | contig 19767 bp, 18 predicted proteins | sample MunlanPumphouse3_FD_192504 | JGI IMG/M metagenome (GOLD analysis project Ga0265294, IMG submission 192504) | Groundwater microbial communities from a municipal landfill in Southern Ontario, Canada - Pumphouse #3 | ecosystem: Environmental > Aquatic > Deep subsurface > Groundwater | place...
TTCAATGCTGGCGAGACTAAAGAGCCCACTTTTGGGATATACCGTGCATTGTGGAGACAACCAATGCACTTGCAGAACATCTTCCAGCAGAGTATAGCAGGCGTATAAAGCGCCGCGTTGTCCCCCGGCCAGAAATAAATGTGGCCCTGAAGCTTTGATGAATATGCCGTCTTTCCCCAGTTTTTCCCAATCGACATCGATATTGAAATCTTTCAGCAACCGACTCTTGCCGATAACGAAAAAACTCCGTTTGTCTCCGGCAGTTTCTTTGTCCTTCAAAACCGGTAGGGTTTGGCTTGTTAAAAGTTCAAAATGATGTTGCAACTCCTTGGCCGCATATTTTTCAGGTTCAGATGGCGTGTTTGGGATGACAATGGCGTGAAAGCGGGGATTGAGCAGTTTCCCGCCGAGCAGGATTTTACAATGTCCCAGTTTTTTTTCCCGTTTTTCCAATTTAATCCGGACTACATCAATAACTCTCTGTAGCTTTTCGACCTTTTCCAAGCAGGTTTTCGATTGTTTTTGCTGTGACTGCACTTTTTTTATGAGGTTTTCGGCAGAATCTGAAATTGCCGTTTGCTCAGCGCAAGTCAGCGCTTCTTTTGAACTGCTGCACTGCTGCAGAAATTCCGCGTATAAATCCCAAAGAACTTCTGTTTCCGGGCTTTCCCTCAAAGCGGTGTTGAAAATATCTGCTTTTTCCACAACTCCACATGGCGCAAGAACGGCTTTGAATTTCTTTAGAGCCGTTTTCGGGTGATTCGGGGACTCCAGACCACCGGCTTGGAGCATTTTAAGGATTTGCAGATGCCGCTGTCCGGTTACGGTTGCTTGCCCTGCCAGCAAACCGGCAATGTCGGCTTTTATTGCAGGTCGGGTATTGGCGGTCAATTCCTCTGCCTTTTGAAGTTCCCCTTTGGAAATCAGGAAACGCGCCAAGATCAACCGGTCAAGTTCGGAAGGCGTCGGTTTTGCCTTCAGTTCGGCAATCGTGTCCTTAACGCTTTTAATCTTTTCAACCTTTATGTCGTCAATCCAAGCCTCCCAATTTGCCGCATTTTTAAATAATAGGGGTCTAACATAAATCCTCTCCGTAAATGGTATGATACGGATTTCGACTTCAATCCATTCAGGGCTTGCTTTGAGAACCGCGTAATGCTGATTGAACCAGCAGCCTAAGGATGTTGTCTGGTAGCAGTACAAGGCTAGAGCCCTGCCGGTACCCGTCCGGGCTCTGACCCAGGCATTGAAGCGGTAAGTAGCAAAAGGTTCGACAATGATACTTTTCATCAGAGCCCGGTTATCCTTGTTGCATTCTTTACTCCCGGTTTTTAAATGGCCGGCTTTATCTCCGGTTCTTGCACAGCCACTTTCGCCGCAAACCTCAAAGCTTGGATCTGGATAAAATATATTTTCCGCTGCCGAGAGATAAAAACCCTGCAGTATCAGCGCCAGACAGATAATGGATTTCTTAACCAGTTGCGTTGATTTAAACCATTTGATTTTGTCATTTACTTTTTGCATAACTTGTTTTTCCTTTGTAAAAAATTGTTATGATGTAATTGAATTACTTTCAATTCCGCCGGTTTTATAAATACCCGCATATGGTCAATATTGCTGAGCTCTTTTTTCTCAAGGATATCTGAAACATCATATTTCCCGTCAAATCGCAGTATTGTGGAAATCGGAGCATTTAAATCATCATTAACAATAAAAAGATATAAGTTTTTGCCGTCAGTCAGATGATTGAGGTTGGCATGACGGCACGAGGTTCTGCAAGGCGTAGGTATATTATCGAGATATTTACCTAAACCCGCCTCCAGCAATCCGGCCTGAAATTCCATGTCGGTGGCACGCTGATTACCGTCCGTAACCGCCCGGTACCAGGAGGCCGCATCAAAGTCAACCTTCAGGCCGATATTTATCCGGGATTTTCGGTCTGTAATCAGCTTGCCGCCTTTTTTAACATATTCCTCAAGCAACATTGCCTTGTCGGCGCTCAAATAATCAAGACCCGCGGAAAAAATAACCGGAAATCTTTTCAGTTCCTGTAAAGAGTTCAGTTCGTTTTCGATAAGCATTTCGAACGGGATCCCTTTCCTGAACAGATAATAAGCCAGCGCGTCACATTCATGGAGATGCTTATAGCGTTCCAGTGGGTTGTTTACCCATAAATCGGCAAAAGTACGGGTGCTTGTGGAATATAATACGGCAACTTTACCTGCGGCTTTATGAAGCTTCGGAGTACCTGCACATATCGGAACAATGAATTTTTTATATACATCGGCACCTGCCTTTACATGTTCTGGAGTCAGAGAACGCCCCCGAAAATATACTATTCCCTTCGCCCCCTCGGAAAAAGTCTGCAAAATAAAACGCTTGAAGGCCGGAACTGAAATAACCGCCGGTTTGCTTACCGGCCTGAATTTTTCGTAAACGGGAAGATTGGGGAAATTCACCAGACCGGTATTCAACATACAAAGAGAAAGACCGTCAGTTATTTTATTTTTCCATCCGGAAGATGTAATTTCATTCATATAGAATTGCACATAAAGCTGAAAATTCCTGATATGGCAATTATCCAAGGAAACCCGGCGGCCGGATTTTATGAAATCCTGCGGTTTGCAGTTCGGGATCGAAAGCTGTTTCCCCGAAAAATACGCCGCCGCCGGAATATTAAGCACCCGGATTCCGGGATTCTCTTTTTTTATAACGGCGGCAAGCGAGGCATAATATTTAATGCATTCATCATTCTGGAATTTTGTCCATAAAAGTACGGGATTATTTTCAGGGACAACGCCTTTGGGGGTATTTAAATAAACTTTATCCGCAGGCGGCTTCAAGCCGTACTGACTCCGAAAAAGTTTGACACAGTTTTCACAGATACAGCCGCCCGGCTGAACTCCCGGTTCATCATCCAGGCACAAGCCTCCGAAGTTCTTGAAATGCCCCAGCCATTTAACCAGAAGCCGTAGCCTTTCGACAATATCGGAGTTGTCCCGGGAAAAACAGCGGTAATGCGGTTTATCGCTGAAGCGGCTTAACTGACATTTTCCGGTATTTTTCTGATAAAAGATATTCAGCAGCGGAATTAAGGCTATGTCAGTATTATTGAAGCGTTCGAACAACAAAACAAATTTTTTAGGATTCGCCGGTTCGCCATTTTCATTGAATTTAAGGGGAAGCCCGCTGTAAAACCAAAGCGCGCTCACCCCCATTTTCCGGCAATCTTCGGCGGATGGGAATTTGGCGTCCCCATGCGCAATTATGTTAAATTCATGAGAGAATACGGAATTGGCACTTATAAAAAAAACGAAAATAAAAATTGCGACTATTGTTGAAACTTTCATTGCTTCCCTTCCCGTTGCAATCCACAAAAAATCAGAAAACCGTAACGGTTCAGCAAATGGCAGTTAACCGCACCTATCACGGGCCATGTCCAGTATTGTTTTTTCCCCCTATACTCTGTTCTATACGCCCTGCCCAAATGGCCTTTCCACTTATCGCCAATCTGCGGAGGACAACTATTTTTCGTGAAGTCCTTCAATGATTTCCATGGAATGGACACTTCTACTGACCAGCCCTTATCACGATCATCAGGAAAATTAAGAGTTCCATATATTTGAGTGGCGCTTTTTAACCCGGCACAATTCCATTCGGGATGCCAGTTGTCAGAATCTTGTAATAACTTCCAACCTTTCCATCTATCCTTTGATTTTGGATCGCCCGCCCCGACAAGCTCCCAATCTTTATCCAGATAACAATCAAAAACATTATTCAGTACGTTGATATGGAATTCCAAATATCGTTTTCTATCCGCATCCGGATCAAGAAATATTTTGATAAATGGATCCGATTCCATAATCTTTATCTCCACACTACCCAATCCCGATGAATCCCAAATGATAAATTTTCTCCTCTGCTTTTTAATCTCTTTATCCTTTACTCCCCACCGTCCCCAAACATTTGGATCTTCAAGCTCCATGCCGATATATAAATATTTGTCATCCCATACAATCCTCGCTGCGGATTGATATTTTGGCAGTGTGCCATTTTCTATTTGTCTGAATTCTATCACGGGTTTATTTTTCCAACACTCCTCATCAAGTTTCCCATCTATATGGACTGTCCCTTCAGGAATCTTATAACATTTATAAACCGGAGATTTTTTTATATACGGTTTTACTTCACCGGCTGACAACGAATTCATATTCATAAATACGATTGTTGCCCAAAATATAGAATGCAGGTAAAAGTTCTTAAAGTAGTTTATCTTGGAAAATTTTTGACTTTTTTTAGAACGATCGATTTCGTCATTTATTTTTACCATGATATCATAATTCCCTTAGAGTTAAAGTTGTTTCATCTGAAAAAAAATCGTATCCCCCCAAACCGATTGTTTCCAATCTCAGAATTTTTGTTTTTTCATAGAACGTCTCCATTTTCCTTATGTGTCTCTTCCTCGTACCCTATTACAATCTAATCTGCAGTAATACCATCGAGTCCCCACCATTTTGGATACATTGCGTATACCGCCTCCTGAAAACCATGCCAACTTACGTTTCCAGAGACCCATAATATATTGGCACCATTGTTGTGACGCGTGCCGATAAGCCGGACCCCCCATTTTGAAGCTAGGATCATGCTATCACAACTTCCATCACCATCCGAATCGGTAATCATTATCATCTTTGAATTTTTAACTTGCGAAAGCCTAATATAACCAATATCAGGATTACCAAGATTTTTATAATTATAGCCATAAGATGTCTGATTGTTATCCAAAGGTATGGAGTCAGGATTGGAAGGACAATTAAAAATTTTGTCATTCTTCAAATATTGATTAACATTTGCCATCCATCTGCCGTTAGGCAGTGCATATTCAAGAAAAAAATATTCATCATAATCTTGAAGATAGAACATTACACCGGTTCCCATTTGTTTTAAATTGGAAGCACAGTTTATTGTCTTCGCCTTTTCCCTTGCTTTATTCAGCGCCGGCAGCAACATTGAGGCAAGAATCGCTATGATCGCGATCACAACGAGGAGTTCGATGAGTGTGAAATTTTTTCGTTTCCTGTTCATTTTTCTGTCTCCTTATTTCTAAGTTATTATTTAACAATTACTAAGAATTAAATCTTTATACAATTTTTTATGACTACTGCACCATATGCCGATTGATTTTGTCATAAACTTTCATGACTTTTTCCTCCTGTTTTATTTAAGAGTTTTAGCATTCTTACTACCTGAACATTGTGCGGCCGCCATCAATCAGGATGGACTGTCCGCAAATATAATCACCCCACTCACTGGCAAGATACACCGCCATTCCGGCTATATCTTCGGGCCTACCGAGTCTGCCGACCGGGATTTGAGAACGCAATGAGGTAAGTTTTTCTTCCGTATCATAACGCTTTTTCAGCAAATCGGTTACAATTACAGCCGGATGGATGGCATTGGTCCTTATTCCTTTCCGGGCGTATTCCTTGGCGAGGTATACCACCATGCCGTGAATGCCCGCTTTGGCGGTGGCATAATCAATAGCGCCGCCCCCGCCGTTATAGAAGGCGGAAGAACCGATGAAAATGATTTTTCCGTAATGGTTTTTTACCATGTGCGGCAACACTGCCCTCTGAGCGTAAAACGCGGAAGTCAGATTTATGTCGATAAACTCCCGCCATTCTTCATCGGTAATTTCCTCTGAGGGCCTGGCAAGATTTTTGCCCACATTGACCACGAGAATATCCAATGCTCCGTGTTGTTCGGCAATACCGTCAACGAGCTCTTTTGTTTTTTCCGAATCACAGGCGTCAAGGATTCTGCCGATGGCTTTGCCGTTATCGGCAGCGGCTTTTTCGGAGAGCGCCTGCGCCTCCTTCACGCTTCTTTCCGTGTGGGTAAAATACGTGAGAGCCCCTGCTTTACAGCAAAGTTCGGTTATACAACTGCCGATTCCACGGCTGCCGCCGATAACCAACGCGATTCTGCCGGTTAAATCTATGTTAAGCATTTTCTGTTCTCCAATGAACTTCTATTTCCTCAAAACCTTTTTGAGCGCTTTGCCGAATACGTCGAGTATTTCGGAACATTCCTCCCGGTTGATACTCAGCGGCGGTTTGATTTTTAGTATATTTTTCCTGAAGCCGGCGGTACCGAGGATTATTCCCAGCTTCATGGCTGCCGAACGGATTTCAGCTCCTTCGGCATCCAAAGCTTCCTTGCTTTCGGGGTCTTTGACCAGTTCCACACCGATATGCATTCCGGCCTGCCTGATGTCGCCGATTTCGGGAAATTCCTTTTGCAGTTCAATAAGCCCCTGTTTGAGGAATGAACCCATTGCTTTCGCGTTGTCCATAAGTCCGTCCTGAAGCAGGTGGAGAAGTTTGGCCGCCGCAACCTGCGAGAGTGAGTTGTTGGCAAAGGTATGAAGCTCTTCCGCATCAGGTTCAAAACCCGCATATTTTTCCGAAATCACTACTCCGGCGATGGGAAGCCCGGCGCCGAGCCCTTTACCGAGGACGATCATATCGGGTATTACATCAAAATAATATCCGGCCGAGAATTCCCCGATCCGGCCATAGGTCTGGATTTCATCAAAAATGAGTGGAACATTGAATTTATCGCATATTCTTCTTATTTCCCTGAAATAATCCTTTGGCGGAATGATCTGGCCGCCGCTGGCCTGGATCGGTTCGATTATGAATCCGGCCGCGTTACCGGCAATACCCCGCTCGATCGTCAACTCAAGCAGCTTCGCACAGGCCATGCCGCAATTTTCTTTTTTCAGCCCGAGCGGGCAGCGGTAGCAGTAAGGGTTCGGCACTCTTACGAACGTTCGGGTCAAGCCGAGGAACCGGCTCCCTCCGGCCAGTTTCCCCGAAGCTCCGGTTGAAATCCATGATGCGCCCATGGTTCCCAGGGTGGTGCCATGATAACTGTCGTAAAGGCAGATGAAATCCCTGGATGGCTGCGTGTTTTTGTAGGCTATTTTCATCGCCGCTTCAATCGCTGGCCCGCCGCCGACGGTGAACGAAACCCGGTTGAGGTCTCCGGGCATGACTTCGGCCAGTTTCTTTGCCAGATAATAGCGGCTCGGAGTGTCAAAGCCCTGATGGACGTGAGTAAGTTTCTCCAGATGTTTGATTATGACCTGCCTGATTTCCGGATTGTTGAAACCGGCATATACCGCCCAGCTCTGGGAAGTACAGTCGATATAAGATTTGCCGTCCTGATCGATAACCCGTACCCCGCGCGCTTCAGTCAATACCGGCCCCCCGCGGGTTCCGCCGCCGAGCATTACGTGTTTTGCACACTCGTTGAAATCCTTGGAAGTCATTCCATAAATCTGTTCAAGCATTTTATCCATATATCACCTTGGTTGTGATGGTTATTTTAAGACTTTACTTTTTTCTTTTGAGTTTGGCTCTGGTAACCGTATCAAGTGCTTTAATATCCCAGCGATTTTTCTGGTGCGCGGCAACGAGAAAGAAAATGACGCTGATAACAGACAACTGGGCAATCTGTGATGATATCCCCGCAACTTCGATGCGTCTCCGGGGTACCGTCGTTAACAGGCAAATATCGGAATACTTTTCCAGCGAGCTCTTTCTGACGTTGGTAATCCCCACCGAAAGCATGCTCAGGGGGCGGCTGATTTTCAAAGCCTCTACCGTAACATCGGTTTCACCGGTATGCGATATCCCTATCACCACAGTCTTTTTATCGGTACGCATGGCCTGAATCAGTATTTCATAAGGGTCCCGGTACGCTTCAGCCTGGATGTCCAGTTCGAAAAAACTCATTGCCGCCTCCCGTGCAATATTGCCCGAACTTCCCATGCCGAAGAAGAGCAGCCTTTCGCACTTGAGTATATTCCCTGCCACCTCAATGAGCTTTTCATGGTCAATGTTTTTTACCGTGTCGGTTATGCTTTTTACATTGCCCGCAAAAACTTTGTTTATTATACTTTTATCGCTGTCGTTTTTCTTTATTTCTTCGTAAAACTCCGATGATGTTGAGACTGGAGCGGAGTCCCGGGCCAAGGCAATTTTGAGATCCTTGAAGTTTTTGTATCCCAATGAGATGGCCAAACGGCTTACCGAGGCGGAACTAACCTGTACTTTTTCTGCCAGCTTATAGATGGACATGAAAGGTACGGCCTCAACATGGTCGAGGATATATCCCGCAATTTTCTTTTCAGCAACGGGCAGATTCCTGCATGCCGCGTCTATTTGACTGAAAACACCATTTAACATAATGCGATTCCGTTACTTTGTTTCATTCTATCTAAATAGAATATACAACGATAAAAAATATTTGTCAATAGAAATAAGTAACTTTATTTCACTATTTTTAAAAATTAATTTATTTTTTCAAAACAAAGCTTGACATTTTTATAAAACAAAGTTACAATATATAGTATATATTTATGAAAAAATATTACATGAGGTTTTATGCCGAACGCACTGGTAAAAATCAAATCGCAATATCATGACTTTTCTCCCGGGGAACGCCAGATAGCTGACTACATTCTCGATAACGCGGACAAAGTACCGTTGATTTCAGTACATGAACTTGCCGCGGCTGTCGGAATAAGCGTCGCCTCGGTGAGCCGTTTTGCCAAAAAACTGGAATACGGCAATCTTAAAAATTTTAAAATCGATCTCGCCCGTGAGGCGGCAGGTCCCCTGCAGGAGATTTACCAGGCAATCAAACCCTCCGACAGCGGCAGGAAAATTGCGGACAAAGTGTTCTGCGGGACGATCGAAAGCCTAAGAGAAACCCAAAAGCTCCTTGATTACGACCAGGTAATAAAAGCGGCAAAAGCACTGGCCCAAAGTAAACGTATCCTGTTTCTGGGTACCGGCGCCTCCGGCAATGTCGCCGAGCTGGCGGCTCTGCGGTTTTCTCACTTGAACCTTGCAACTTCAGCATCTACCGACAGCTATAAAACGCTTCTGCAAGTCCTGCAGCTTCAAAAAGGCGATGTGGCAGTGGGTATTTCCCACTCGGGAAGGACAAGGACAACTGTCGAAGCGCTGAACCTGGCCAGACGCAACGGCGCGCTTACCCTGGGCATTTCCAATTACAAAAATTCGCCGGTCGACAAAGAATCCGACCGATTTTTCTGCACTTCATTCCAGGAAGGCAGAGTACATACGGCCGCTCTTTCGTCAACCAATGCCCAGCTTTGCATAATTGACACCTTGTATCTGCTTACGGCACGTTTGGTGAAAAATCTCGGAAATATAGAAAAACTTAACACCTATGCGGAGAAAACTATAAGAATAACATAAAACGGATTAAAACAGTTCAAACCGGAAATTAAAGAATCCCCGAAAAACCAAAGGAACAAAAATGCGTACTTATTACCAACCTGAAATTTTTAATGCCAATCTTGAAGGAATTGACCGGAAACGAAATATCATTGCCACTTATTATCTCAAAGACCGCAAGGAAGGCGTCGAGTTCATGGATCACCTTGCGCTGATCCAGTCGCTCGCGCTGGAATCTTCCACCGGCACTTGGGAAAAAGTAAAAGAAGACACCTTGGAAGTCCGAGACACACTTTCGTGCAAACTCGTCGGATATTTTCAAATCCCGAATGAGGACAAATATGTCGCCGAAGCCGTCATCCAGTTCGCAATCAGCATCGACGCCTGGATCGAGAATCTTCCCATGATGCTGCTCTCGATTGCCGGCAATGCCTTCGCGTATTCCCAGAACCTGCGGCTGATGGACATTTCCATACCCGACGATCTTCTGGAAAAATTCAAAGGCCCCAAATATGGTATTACCGGGCTCCGGGAAATGATCGGCGTCAAAGAACGCCGTCCGCTTTCGTTACATATAATCAAGCCTAAAATGGGCATGACCCCGAAACAGACGGCGGCCCAGTGTTATGAAACCGCGATAGGCGGCGTCGATATGATCAAAGACGATGAAATGACCTCGGACACTTACAACTGCAAATTTACCGACCGCATTAAATATGTGATGGAGTCCCTTAACCGGGCCAGGGAAAAAACCGGGAAAATGCCTGTCTACCTCTGTTCTATCACCGACGAGGCCAACAAAGTGCATGAGCGCGCCCGCGAGGCGGTCAGACTCGGTGCGAACGGACTGCTTATCACCTATTCGCAGGGGCTTTCATCCTTCAAGGAAATAACCGGTGATCCGGAAATAAATATCCCGGTAATGATGCACGCGTCCCACATGATCGCCGCGAAACATCATATTGCCTGGCCGGTATTCGGCAAGCTCTGCCGTCTCTGCGGCGCCGACCTCATGCTTACTCCCACGATCTATTCGTCAATCCCGATGGTTTCGCATGAGGAAGGTCTTCGTACCGCCCAGGTCAAACTCGCTCCGTGGGGGCATATCAAACCCACTGCGCCCATGCCCTGCGCCGGTATTTATCCCGGAACGGCGCCGATACTTGTCGGTGAATACGGTTCGGATATCGTAATTCCTGCCGGCGGCGGCATGCTCGGACATCCCGATGGCTATACGGCGGGAGCCAAATCGTGGCAGCAGGCAATAAAGGGCGCCATGGAAACGGAAACCGATGAACAGTTCATTGAATTCGCCAGACGCGAGGATAATATCGAACTGCGCCATGCGCTTGAAAAATGGGGCATGCCCCGGCGTCCCGGTTCACACTGGCTGAGGGCAAGCGAGGATCTCCGTCCCAAGCCGATGAAGTTCGAATGAGGAAACCGGAGAAAATCACTATGGCTACCGATATAAAAATTCCGGATATGGGAACAACGGCCGATCAGGTCAGGCTGGTCGCCTGGCATAAAAAAGTCGGCGATAGTGTGAAACGCGGCGAAGTTATCTGCGATATCGAAACGGATAAAGCGGTAAATGAACTTGAATCCATTGCCGAGGGCATTGTCCTGGAAATTCTTGCCGGGGAAGACGACGAGCTCGAACAGGGCGCTGTTATAGCCCGGGTCGGCAAGGCAGGCGAAACTGTCGGATCCATTGACCGGGAAACCGGAACGGAAAAAGAAAGCGATCCTGACAAAATTTCTCCTAAGAAGGACAGGAACGTTGCCGGAATCCGGATTTCCCCGATGCTTAAAAATCTGGCGGAAAAACTCGGAGCGGACATTGAAACCATTAGCGGTTCCGGCCCGAACGGAGCTATAACTAAAGAAGATATTGAAAACGCGGCGGGAAAACGGCCAAAGGGAGCAGGTAAACTTTCCACCAACCAGGCCTCCGTCGCCAAACGGGTCGCGCTGAGCCATCAGCAGATCCCGCCGGTCAACCTGACGGCCGAAATCGACATGGCGGCCGCAATAAAATTCCGGGAAAAGAATAACGTATCCTTTGATGCCGTTTTTGTTTTTGCCGCGGCAAACATCATTAAAAAGTTTCCCGCTTTCCGGAGCGATATGGATGCGGCGGGCAAGGTTACCGTCGACAAACCCGCGGACATCGGAATAGCCTTGGGCGTGGGCGAAGAACTTTATACTCCGGTGGTCAGGAATGCTTCCGGGACGGACATCGGGGACATCGATTTCAGGATAAAAGCCTTTGTCGAAGCGGCGCGGAAAGGCGCGCTGACTTTGTCGGATATGGCCGGAGGAGCCATGACTTTGAGCAATCTGGGCATGTATCCGGTATTTTCGTTTCAGGTCATAATTCCTCCGGGGCAAAGTTCCGCACTGGCAATCGGAACGGTCCGGGAACAGCCGCGGCTCAACGCGAAAGGCAAACTTGAGTTTGTTCCGGCGCTGATTGCCGCCCTTTCCGTTGACCACCGGATAATCAACGGCAGAAAAGCGGCGGAATTTTTGACAGAACTTAAAAACTTTATCGAGCAGCTATGAAGAAAAAAACTTATTCCGAAAAATTTCTGCTTGACTTGTACCGCAAAATGGTATTGATCAGGCAGTTTGAGGAACGGGTGAAATTCCTGTTCCTTGAAGGCATAATGCCCGGCACTATTCATCAATGCCAGGGGCAGGAAGCTACGGCGGTTGGGGTTTGCGCCGCCCTGAAAGAAGATGACGTTATTACCAGCACCCACCGGCCCCACGGCCACTGCATTGCCAAAGGCCTGCCGGTTCGGGAAATGATGGCCGAACTGTTCGGTAAAACCATCGGCTGTTGCAAAGGCAAAGGCGGTTCAATGCATATGGGCGACCTGGCACGGGGAATTGTCCCGGCGGTTGCAATTGTTGGTGGCGGAACTCCGATCGCCGCCGGGATCGGACTCGCCTTCAAGCTGAGAAAGGAAAAACGGGTTGCCGTGTGCTTCATGGGAGACGGCGCCGCGAACGAAGGCGTATTTCACGAAGCCGTAAATATGGCTTCCATCTGGGATCTGCCCGTGATCTATGTTATAGAAAACAATCGTTACGGCGCTTCAACGCCGGTTGAAAAGGTGTTCAGGGTGAAGAATATATCCGAACGGGCCGCCGCTTACGGCATTCCCGGGCTGACCGTTGACGGCAATGATCCGCTGGCAGTTTATGAAGCGGCGCGACAGGCGGTTGAGAGGGCCAGGGAGGGTAAAGGGCCGACCTTGCTGGAACTGAACACCTACCGCATTACCGGCCATTCCCGGAGAGATCCTGCCCTATACCAGCCTGAACAGGAAAAGCGGGACGCAAAGGCAAATGAACCGATCAAAAGATTTGCCGGATATCTGACCGGGGAAGGTATTGTTATGGGAACGGAACTCGAAGATATTCTCAAAGAGGTGGATGCGGAAATAGAAGCCGCTGTGGAAAACGCAATGCTATCTCCCGACCCGAAACCCGAAGACGCGCTTGAAGACATGTTTGTGGAGTGAAAATCATGAAAAGAATGACTATAGCTGAAGCTTTACGCGAGGGCATCCGGCAGGAAATGCGGCGGGATGAGCGCGTTTTTTGTATTGGCGAAGATATCGCTATTCCCGGCGGCTGGGGAGGAGCGTTTACGGTTACACTTGGCCTTGAAGAAGAGTTTGCCGACCGGATGATAAACACCCCCATTTCCGAAGCCGGCCTTTTCGGAGCAGCGCTTGGCGCGGCCATGATGGGAATGCGGCCGATTGCCGATGTCCAGTACGGGGATTTCCTGTTTTGCGCCATGGACCAGGTGGCCAACCAGATCGCCAAAATGCGTTACATGTCCGGCGGCAAACTAACCGTGCCGCTGCTGATGCGGGCGCCGGTCGGGGTTACCGGCCGGGGGGCGCAGCATGCCCAGTCGATGGAAGCTTTTTTCATGCCGCTTCCGGGCATAAAAATAATTGCTCCCTCGAACGCTTACGATGCGCTTGGCATGCTGCGCTCGGCAATTCGTTGCGATGACCCGGTATTGATGTTTGAACATAAACTCCTTTACGGCTCAAAGGGAGCCAGGACGGAAAGCGGGGCTGTCGATGCTTCCGGCGACATACCGGACGAGGATTATACCGTGCCGATCGGCAAAGCCGCTATATTGCGTGAAGGTGGCGATGTAACGATCGTTTCCCATCTGTTAATGCTGCATCACGCCCTGCGCGCCGCAACGAAACTGGCGGAAGAGGGAATTGAAGCGGAAGTCATAGACGCGCGCTCCCTCGTGCCTTTTGACTGGGAAACTCTGAAAGCTTCCGTTGCAAAAACCGGTCGGGTAATTTTTGTGGAAGAGTGCTCGAAGCATGCGGGAGTATATGCAGAGATCGCCGCAACGCTTGCGGAGGAGATGATGGAACTCCTTTCCGCCCCGATAAAACGCATAGCAGCGCCAAACACTCCCGCCCCGTTTGCGCCAGTGATGGAAAAATTTTATATTCCGCAAATTGATGATATTGTTTCCGGAGTAAAGGAGCTTGTGGAATATTAATGATCTGTGAAGCAAATATTGTTGAAACGGCCTGTAGTTCCGTTTTTCTCCAACGGCATGGAGAAAGTGAGACGAACGTCAGCGGCTGCTTCACCTGCCGCAGGCTTGAGCCGGGCCTGACTGCTAATGGCAAGGAAGCTATTTCCAGGAAAGCCGAATATTATCGTCAAGCCGGGATCAGGCGAATTGTGTCCAGCCCGTCAAGAAGAACTCTGGAAACGGCGGGAATTTTAAGCGAAAGCCTGGGACTGCTTGTTGAAACGGACGATGATTTGCTGGAAGTACACATTGGAAGTTTGGAAGGAAAATCAGAACATGATCCGGAATTGCTTGATTTTTTTCTGAACCGGATGCAGAATATTCTGGATGGAAGTGATGAAGGTTTTCCAGGCGGAGAAAGCGGTATTGAACTTCGCGAACGGGTTAAGCGTCTTTCGTTAAGATATATTTTAACGGAATCGCAGAATACGTTGCTGATTGGACACGCGGCGATTTTTGCCATTCTTATGGGAATCGCGAGTGAACAGAAACATCCAATCGCTAAGCTTTTTCTGCCTCGTTCCGGTTCCGCGAGGTTTTGCCTGATAAAACGGGAATGGGAAGTCTTTGGTTAATTAAATAAATCCGAGGGAAATATGGAAATAAAAACAATAGAAGAAGTAAGTTCTGAAAAAAAGCGGCTTGCCGCTTCCCTTGATATTCTTGACGCCAGTATGTGGCTTGGTCAGCCGGAAGGGTTTCCGAATGCGTCCGCAATGTCTTTTCCGGTTTTAAAGGAAGCCACAAACAGACATTTCATCACCGGCGGTCTGGTTTCGCACTGGAGCGGGAAAACGGCTTCCGCACAGGACGGAAACCGTTTCCTGACCGAAGAATTCGACTCCGGGAAAAATAATTTTTATCCCATATGGACAGGGCTTCCCCTGTTTCCGGAGGAGCCCGGCCCGTTGCCGGGATTGAGCGATATGCCTTCAAAGGTAAAGGCCGTCCGGGTATTCCCAAAAACCAATAAATTCATGATGTCCGGATTTGTCCTGGGTAGTCTGTGTAAATTTCTGATCGGGCGTTCGATGCCGCTGATGGTATGGCACACAGAACTTGAATGGAAGGAGCTCTATGACTTAGCCGGGGATTTTCCGGATTTGAATATTATCGTGGAAACGCAAATCCGAAAAATACTTTATCACATGCGTAACCTGATGCCTTTGATGCGTGAAAGAAAAAATGTCCTGCTTGAAATTTCCAATTTTGCCGGCGGCGGGTTCCTTGACTACGCCGTCGGGCAGTTTGGCGCAGAGAGATTCATCTTCGGTTCTTTCATGCCGGTGGCGGATCCGTTTGTCCCGGTTGGAATGCTGCTCGACGCATCTTGCGGGGAAAATCAAAAGAAGATGATTGCCGGCGACAACCTGAAACGAATCATCGACGGAGTAAAATCATGAGAGAACCCTTTATAATCGACGCCCATATCCATACGGGAACCTCCTGGATGTATTATTCCCCGGAACCGGACTGGGAAAGCATAATTGAACTCATGGACAAACTTGCGATAAAATATGCGATATGTTCGGAGACGGTTTTCGATGTCGCCAGACGGAAAATTGAAAAAACAGTGGAAAATTTTGAGCGGTCGGACCGAAGGATATTTTATCTCGGCGTATATGACCCTGCCGACGGGGACAAATGTCTGGAAACGGTTGCGCCGCTTGTCGGAGAACGGGTTTTTCTGGGCTTGAAGCTTCATCCGTCTCTGCATAAAACCGCTCCGGAAGACGAAGCTTACGATCGCGCCTGGCGCTTTGTCGCCGATAACAACCTTACTTTGCTCACTCATAGCTGGAGCGTGTCCGATTACAATCCCGTTCAGGCCTTTTCCACGCCTGAACGGTTTGAAGGTTATGTAAAAAAATATCCTTCCGTCCGCTTTGTCCTGGCGCATGCCGGCGGGCGCGGCACCGGACGGGAACAGGCGATCCGGATGGCGAATGAATATGAAAATGTTTATCTGGATTTTGCCGGGGACATATTCTGTTTCGAATATATTGAGACCATGTTGAAAGCCGTTCCGGCCGAAAAACTGATCTTCGGGTCCGATTATCCCATGCTTGACCCGCGGGCAAATCTATCGAGAGTATTTCTCTCAAATATCAACAGCGAAGACAAACAGAAAATACTGGTCGACAATGCTAAAAAAGCTTACAAATTAGAATAAACGGGAGAAATGATCATGTGCAGTATTGACATTAAGCTGGCATCAAACGTTGTGCCGTTCATGCAAATGCGGGATCGTTTTGTTTCCGGCGGCTACAATAAAGGCTACGAACTGGAAAAACAATTGGAATTTATTGCTTCATTGGAGGGAATCACCGGTGTAGCCTACGGCTGGCCGTGCCAGTATGATGATCCGGCCGAATTAAAAATGGTCGTCGATAATCACGGACTGAAAATAGCCACGCTTGACACAGATATCTATACCGAGGCCAGATTCAAGCACGGTTCGTTCTCCAGCCGCGACCCTAAAATCAGACGCGCCGCCATTGAACAGACTAAAAAAGCCATTGATGCCGCCGTGGCGTGCGGAGCTCCCGATGTCAATCTCTGGCCGGGACATGACGGCTTCGAATATCCGTTCCAGGGGCATTACGACGACGCCTGGAAGTATATCGAGGAATGTCTCTTGGAAATTGCCGAATACAACCCGGATCTGCCGGTAAGCATCGAGCCGAAATGCAAGGAACCCCGGGCGAACAATTATTTTGCCAACACGGGAAAAGTGCTCATGCTGGTAAACAAGATAAACCGTCCCAATGTGGGAATAACTCTGGATTTCGGGCACAGTCTCGCCGCCCTGGAAAACCCCGCCGAAAGCGCGGTGCTGGCGATGCGGGAAAAACGTCTCCGGCAAATCCATATAAATGATAATTACCGGGATTGGGATCATGACCTGGTGCCCGGCAGCGCAACCGTGTGGGAACACGTGGAATTTTTTTACTGGCTGAAAAAAATGAATTATGACGGCTGGTTCTGCATCGATATTTATCCGTACCGCAATGAAGGCAGGAAAGTGCTTGAAAATACGGTAAATGTCTGCAAGAAATGTTGCGCGATAGCCGACAAGCTCATTGAGATGAATATTGAGGATATTATGCGCACCGGAGATCATCTGGATATTCTGAACAATCTCTGGAATATGTTTGATATTTGAAGCGGAGAAAGTTCTGTTATGAACATTCAGGATTATCTGATATTTGATCTCGGAGCCAGTTCCGGTCGCGCCATTATATGCTCGTATAACGGAGGTAAACTGGATTTCAAGGAAATACACCGTTTTGAGAATACCCCGGTAGAGGCGGCCGGAACTCTTTATTGGGATGTATTAAAACTTTATAACGGGGTTACGGCAGGGCTCCAAAAGGCTTGCCGGGACTCCAGGAACATTGTGTCTGCCGGAATAGACACTTGGGGCGTTGACGGTGGTTTCATAGATAAAGCCGGCAAACTCATTGCCAATCCCGTGAATTACCGGGATATCCGGCGGAACAGTGTTGCCGAAGAAGTACTCGACAGGATTTCAAGTAAGGAAATTTTCGACCTTACTGGTCGGCATCCTTATTCCATCAGTACAATGTTCCTGTTCTATGCGCTGGTCAAGGACAAAAGCACGGAAATTGATAATGCCGCAAAATTTCTCATGATGCCTGATCTTATCAATTATTTCCTTACGGGAGAGACATTTATCGAGTACACAAATGCCGCAACCACATGTCTTTTGAATCAATCCCTGAACACCTGGGAGAACAAGGTATTCAGTACGCTTGAACTTCCCATCAACATCATGCCGGAACTGATTTGTCCCGGAGAAAAAATCGGCAATATCCGGAGAGAAGTGCGGGACACTCTGCAAGTTCCGGAAATTCCGGTCATTGCCCCGGCCACCCATGATACGGCTTCCGCTGTAGCCGGAGTACCGGCAGTGGGTCGAAATAAAAAATGGGCATTTGTGAGCATGGGAACTTGGGGAGTGTTCGGAATCGAGACTCCCCAACCAGTTATCAATGAAAAAATATTTAAAAGCGGTTTGAGCAATGCGGCGACAGTTGACGGGCGAAATTTTATTGCTGCCTATTTCCCAGGTCTTTTTGTTGCTCAGCAATGTCTGTTGAAGTGGAGGAAAGACTCTGGAAGGCATATTTCGTGGGAAGAAACAGTTTCCGAATGTCTGAAAGCTCCAGCCTTCAGTTGCTTTATTAATGCCGCCGATGCCGCCTTCGCCTCCGTCGTCCCGGATATGCCTGGAGCGGTATCGCAATTTTGCGCGAAAACCGGTCAAAAAGTTCCTCAAACCCAAAGCGCGGTTGCAAGGTGCTGTTATGAAAGTCTGGCGATGCGAGTCAAGACCGCAATGATTAAACTTGAAAAGGTATCCGGAGAGAAATTCGATGTTATCCACTTGGTCGGCGGCGCTTGCAACAATATCATGCTTTGCCAATGGATTGCCAACGCCACGGGGATTCCGGTTATCGCCGGCCCCGTTGAAGCCACCGCAATCGGCAACCTCCTTATGCAGATGAAAGGACTCGGGGAAATCAGCTCCGTTGCTGAGGGCAGACGGATTATTGCCGACTCATTCGAATTAAGCCGATTTGAGCCGGCGGATTGCGCCGTCTGGGATGAAGCTTATCAGAAATATTGTCAAATTACCGGCGACTGAGATTTATTGTTGATGCAAAAGTGTACTTCGATAAGGACATCGGAAGCCGTTCGAACATTACTGGAATTCTAAATAGGATTGAGGAAAAATGATCAGCGAAAGTCAAACAAGAAAAGATATTGTTAAAATCTGTCACCGGCTTTATGAAAAAGAATTTATCACGGCTTATGATGGGAATGTGAGCGCGAAAGTAGGAGCTGACCGGATAATTACAACCCCGAGCGGAATTTGCAAAGGTTTTATTACGGAAGACGATCTTATTGTTATAAATTCAAAAGGCGAAAAAAGCACCGGAAAACTCAAGCCTTCTTCTGAAAATAAACTTCATACAACTGTATATAATATGCGCGATGATGTAAATGCAGTAATCCATGCACATGCGCCTATGGCAATAGCTTTTTCCGTTGCTGGAATTTCTCTTACTGAAGCGGTATTGCCTGAAATTGTTTTCACTATCGGTTCAATACCTACTGCTCCATATGCGACTCCAACAACAGATGAAGTTCCAGAATCAATTAAGGACCTGATAAAAATGCATGACGCTATAATATTGGCTAAACATGGAACCCTTACTGTTGGCAAAACTGTCGAGGAGGCATATTTCAAAATTGAAAAAATCGAACATTCCGCGAAGGTTATATATCACGCCCGCAATCTCGGTAATGTTTCAGTTCTGAATGAGGAACAAGTCCAAAAACTTCTCGAAGTTTCTGATAAGTTCAGCATAAAACGCCCTGCAGTGAGTACGAAGTTTTGAACGCGAGTATTTTTCCCCTTCAGGATTCCGTTTGAGCTGTTATCCATGTTTATCCGAAGTCAGATTCTCCGGTTTTCGGAGCGGGATACCAAGGAATTTTTAAATTGGAAGCCATTTTAAAAACAGTTTATTAAAACCGTTTCCCACAAGTTAAGCTCTTATCTATCAATAACTTGCATTCTGCCGTTCAACTTAGACCTTTTCGTTAAAAAAGTCGAGTGCTGTACCATTTTTACCTCAAAATACGCAAAAAAGGTACCGTCCAGTGCCGTTTTTGATTTTCAAAAGCCCAAAAAACAACTTATATTAGCCGTATCCGATACTTTTTAACTTGTGAGGTGAAATATGGCTGAAAAAACCATCAAACTCGATATCGGGACGATTTACAAGAAAAATCTGAATAGTTGTTATTACGATATCAAATCAACGGGCAGCGCAAAGCGGTAAGAAAAACAACAAATGAAAA
>Ga0265294_10003593_pt1 | contig 19766 bp, 18 predicted proteins | sample MunlanPumphouse3_FD_192504 | JGI IMG/M metagenome (GOLD analysis project Ga0265294, IMG submission 192504) | Groundwater microbial communities from a municipal landfill in Southern Ontario, Canada - Pumphouse #3 | ecosystem: Environmental > Aquatic > Deep subsurface > Groundwater | place...
TGAGATAAAATAGCGACCGTTTCATAAGTTATTTAGGCAAGGGGACTCAAAAATGAGTTCCCTCGCCATTTTAATAATTATATTTAACATAATATTAATTATAGGACATTAATTATGAGACAATCAAATCACTGAATATTTACTAAGATCAGGGTGACGCACTTCATAAAAGTCCGGCAGAGTAACCGCTATATTCTTCCCATGGCGAGGAATAACACGTTCAGGCTGATCGTAATGAATAGAAAAACCTTGCGACTGGCTTGGGGTGATAAGTGAAAGAGTTGGTAACGTATGGCCGATACTTCACAACTTTGAAGGCAATCGCCACAGAGCGTACAGGTAGCCCCTGGTTTACGATTCAGAATGTCTTCACGGTTAAGTGCATCATATTTACACGACGAAATGCAACGCATACAGTTGGTGCATGAATCCTGAATCGTCATTCTAAATGGAGAAATATGCCTGAAAAGGCTTACCAACGTACCAATCGGACAAAAGGCTACGCAGTGAACCATCTTACCTTTTCGTTTCGAATGGCACGACTTACGATGAAGGCATAAGCACCCAAAATCACAATTTCAACCCATCCCCCACCCTTGACAAAACGCTCGACTGCCAGCATCGGCCGCTCAGGGACTAATTGTATGACAGATAAAACAACTACCACTAAGCCTGCAACGGATGCAGGAAATCCTAACGATCTGACTTTATTCATCGCCCAAAATTTGTCATGAATCCATAATCCTGATGTAACAACCGTTACAATCTTATAGAAGTTTACTAGCGAACTGAAAGATATTGGTCAAAATGCAGAGTCTGATAACAGATATTGTATGGAATAACCCTTTTGTGTAAGCAATTACATCATTCTGCTAATTTTTATGGGTTTGGCAAGTCATTTGCTTTAGGTTACTAGATTAATACCAAAAAAATCAACCCATGAAACGATTAGTCATACTTGCAATTATCCTGGCAGCAGGAATCTCTGCCTATCCACAGGCTACCAGGTCAGCAAGGGTAAAAAGCTCGGAAAAGGGCAGCGAGAAGAAAGAGGCGGTGAGTCGGTCGTCCTCAAAACAAGTTAATAGATCAGCCACCACAAAAAGTGTAAATGCTCAGACTACCCGATCGGCCACCCGGCAAAGTGATCAGAAATCTACCAATCGTTCGGCCACCCGGCAGAATGTACAGAAATCCACGAACAGCTCTGCCCAGAAGCGTGTAGCAACACCCCCCGCCAGGAAGAGCAATTCGGATCGCGTAGTGCGGAGTTCAAGTAACGAAAGCAGAACCAGAGCTACTGAATCGCGGACGGTTAATCGAGCGACCAATCCACAGTCAAAATCCGGGTCGGTTTCATCCGGCTCGTCAGCAAACCGATCACGGTCCACTGATCTCAAAAAGAGCTCATCAGCCACCCGCACAAGACCAAATAGTGTCACTACGGACGCTTCAGCAACCCGGTCACGATCGATTGATGAGCCGGGCGAAGTTAGAGTCAAAGGTTCTGGAGCAACCCGCTCCTTCCGCGAAGCAAACGGTGCTCTTATTGGGGAGGATGGACGTACGATCCGGCATCAAAATAACGAGATCTTCGCAAAACGTAAGTACCGGGTTGATTATGATAACTATAGCTCCCTGCGCAGGTCGGATGAGTTTCGCAGAATTCACCGGGATTATCATAACTGGTATAGCCACAGAGCAGTCAGGGTGATTCACCATACCCGCTTCATTCCGGTTCCGATTGATGTTCGGCGGGTGCGGTACGTTTACCGCAGGCCAGTCCATGTACACCTGGTCTGGACCCCCACCCTCTTCCACCGGTTCATGTACTACTATCCAACGCATACCTACTGGGATGTCGACTTTGGAAGAGAAATCGAAACGATATCGGCTTATGATGCAGTAGGTTACGTGGGAACTGTCAGGCGGGTTTACGGAGAAGTTAAAGAGGTGTTTTACTCCAACGAGGATAACAACTATGTTCTGTACATCGGACAGCCATTTCCCTACCACGACATGAGTCTGGTAGTGCCTTACGAGGTCATGAGGGAAATAACGCGGAATCCTCGCCGCTACTTCGAAGATCGAATGATCTGGTCAGTCGGGTTGATCAACACCTGGGAAGGTAAACCGGAAATGATTATCCGGGATGAAGAACAGATCAGACGATACTAATCATAACGATTTAATCCAAAGGGGGATGCTGCTGAAGTGGCATCCCCTTTTGATTTCTATTTCCCAGGAACGGGATTATCACTACTTTTAGCAGAACAAAATTTGCAAGTCCAATTTTTGTAATTGATTAATAATAAGACATATAGCCTGATTTTCACATTAGTAATCCATCTGATGGTTTTTCTATTACTAGTGATTGGTCGTTTAAATCAGACTCCCATGGAAAATCAGGATTTGATGGTGATTGATATACAGACTTTGGAGGAGTTGCAGCAATTGGATCTGATGAGTCAGGAGCAGCGATTAGCCCGGCGTGACCGGCAGGCAAGGAATATTGCTGTAAACCAGGCTGAGGATAATGTTGAACGTTATGAGGATTATCAGAACTACCGGCTTTCGAACCGGGCTGTTGAGCAAGAAGCCAGAAAGCGAGCGGAGAAAACTATTGATGACATTATCCGGGAGAACGAATTAAATCCTGATGATCGTGAGATTCCGGCCATTGAATCCAAGCAGCTTGATTTTTATGAGGCTCGTAAGATGGAAGAGGAGCAGGTGTACCAAGGTCCCACGAATATTTACTATAATTTAAAAGACCGTGAGGTTGTCTATCTGCATATTCCGGTGTATAAATGTCAGGGAGGTGGAACGGTGCAGGTGGACATCCGGGTTGGTAAGCGGGGAAAGGTTGAGCTGGTAACAATCAATTCAGAAGGGACTGATACACGGGATCCCTGTTTTCTGGATGCAGCCAAGGATGCGGCCAGGCGGACCCGGTTCAATTTTAGCTCCCCTGCACCTCAATTACAATCGGGATATATTATCTACCACTTTGTTGCTCAATAAAAAAGGCTGCCCGAAAAGACAGCCTTTCTTATTATCGTGTTAGCGAACTTAGGCGTTTTTGAAGGCTTTCAATCCGGGGAAGTATGCTGCACTGCCCAACTGGCGTTCAATACGCATCAGCTGGTTAAACTTGGCAATACGTTCACTCCGGCATCCCGATCCGGTTTTGATATGACCGGCTCCAGTAGCAACAGCCAAATCAGCGATGGTGGTATCTTCGGTTTCACCTGAGCGATGGGAGATGAAGTAATAGTATCCGTTCTTTCTGGCAAGTTCAATAGTTTCGAGAGTTTCGGAGAGAGTTCCGATCTGGTTAAGTTTGATCAGGATGGAGTTGGCAGCACCTTTACCAATAGCTTCGGCAAGGATCTGCTTGTTTGTGCAGAGCAGGTCGTCGCCAACGAGCTCAATTTTTCCGCCCATCTCACGAGTCATGTTTTGCCAGCCGGTCCAGTCATTTTCTGCTAAGCCGTCTTCGATGGATACAATCGGGTATTTTCTTACCCAATCGGCCCATAAGGCAATCATTTCATCAGAAGTCTTGACTGATTTGTCTGATTTGAAAAACACATATTTGCCGTCCTTCCACATTTCGCTGGTTGCAGGATCAAGGCAAATGGAAATGTCATCACCGGGTTTATAACCGGCTTTGGTGATAGCTTCCAGAATCACTTCCATAGCTTCCTCATTAGATTTCAGGTCGGGAGCATACCCGCCTTCATCTCCGATGCCAGTGGAGTATCCGCGGCCTTTCAGGACACTCTTCAGCGCATGAAAAGTCTCGACACCCATTTGAATGGCTGTTGTAAAATTGGGAGCATTGTGGGGGGCGATCATAAACTCTTGGAAATCAACACTATTCTGAGCATGGGCCCCACCATTAATCACATTCATGGCTGGTACTGGCAAGGTACAGGCGTTAGTACCTCCGATATAGCGGTAGAGTGGCAGACCAACACTTTTCGCAGCAGCATGAGCGACAGCCAGGGAGACTCCAAGAATGGCGTTGGCACCAAGTTTACCTTTATTTGGGGTTCCATCGAGCTCAATCATAGTATAGTCAATATTGCGCTGGTCATAAGCACAGAGCCCGGTTACCACCGGAGCAATCAGAGAATTAACATTGTTGACAGCCTTTAAAACGCCCTTACCCAGGTAACGGGATTTATCGCCATCTCGCAGTTCGACGGCCTCTTTTTCACCGGTAGAAGCACCGGAGGGAACAATGGCATTGGCGCTAACTCCATTCTCGAGCTTCACCTCGACTTCGACGGTCGGATTACCCCGGGAATCGAGAACTTCCTGTGCGGTAACTTTTGAAATTTTCATACTTAAAAGACTTTGTGAATTAGTATTTATCGAGTATAACTATCTTTTTATCAGGAAGTTAAATAACGAACTTCCTCGATTACAAATATAGCTAATTTCGTGAAGATCGCTTACCATTACCCAAATGTGACCATCAGGGGTTTTCTACTGATCCGTTTGCGGCGTTTTTCTCCATATCCCGGAACCCCGCCGTCCATATAATCTCCTCTACTCCTGAGTCGTGGGCTGTTTTTCGAGCTAATACGAACAGATAATCGGAGAGCCGGTTAACATATTTTATTTGGATGGGCTCAATTTCAACCTCATCCGACAGGTGGATCATCAGGCGCTCAGCGCGGCGGCAAACAGTCCGTGCAATATGACAGTACGCAATTGCTGGACTGCCACCCGGGATGATAAAATTTTGTAGGGGCGAAATGTGATCAAGCATTTGATCCATAGCCCTTTCCAGATCCAGAACATCATCTTCCAAAATGATTGGCAGGTTTGGTAAGAATTGAGGATCATCAATGGCTAGTGTTGATGAGATGACAAAAACCCGGTTTTGTATTGCTCTGATTCTGCTTTTTTCTGATTCATCAATAATGATGGATTCCACTAATCCCAGAAATGAGTTCAGCTCATCAATTGTGCCGTATGCTTCGAGGCGAGGATGATCTTTTCTGACTCTCGTTCCACTGGCCAAGGATGTTTGTCCTCGATCTCCGGTTTTGGTATAGACTCTCATTTTTTTGATTTTTCCAGATTAGACTCATCATTTTTTGGTTCCATACTGATCAGAACGGGCCGGCCTTTTTTGATTTTATAGACTTTGCATAGAATCTGATCAGGCTGATAATTAGGTTCTTCTATCTGCCAAAGGTCAGGTTTCACCTTTATTATGTTTCCAAAGACATCTTCAACCAGTATGGCAGCTTCCACTTTGCCGAAGAGGTCTATCTTCTTCTCTAGTTGTACGAAGCGAAAGGAGTAGTTCTTACCGGGCACATAAACTGGATGAAGTGGTTCTATCATACTTTCCCCAGCAAGGTCGAAGTGGATAATGGTAGCCTGAATTTCCTGATTAATTTTAAAGCCGTGGTTAGGGTAATTGTCGACTGGTAGCCGATGGAAGTTCCCGATAATATCTTTAAGGATAAAGAATTCCTGACCCTCAAAGGTTTTTATATCTGTCAGTTTGAAGGGGTAAGTTCGGCCTTTTTTGAGAAAGGAGAGCCTACTGTTGAGTGCTGGAAGAGACAGCTGTAGCTCTGCTTTGCGGATGCGTTCAACGCGGCAGGCCAGGTAGCTATAACCTGGTTCGATTCCTTCGGACTGATCGATCGGACAGGGCCACTCGAGTCCGTGCAGGTCTCTGACCCATGCAATAGGTTGCACCCCACCCATGAAGGTTTGCTGGTAAGATAATCGCAAAACAAGAAAGTCGTATCGTTCTCCAGGTTTGTAATAGGGATGATCCGGCTCCAGGAAGATTTTTCCAGAACAGTTTATTTTATCTACGGTGCAGGTGATGGTTTGGCCTACGGTGATGTTGTAGAGGGCATAATCTTTTTCAGGAAGCAGGTGCTTTCTTTCGTCTGGACCCACTAAGACGAAATGTTCCTCGTCAGTTCCGGGCATCACGACCTTATTGACTACCTGGAAGGGCAAACGTTGGCCCTCTTTATATTCAAAATCTGATATCATTTTCCGAACCGTTTTCCCCCTCTCATTGCAAAGATGCGAAAATGTTGACTGAGAAAGCATTTGACTCCATCCAAATATGCACTAATTTGCACACACTTAGTGAACCAGAGGAATAGGAGGTAAAGCAATGATTGCCAGCGATCTTATTGACAAGACGGACAGGAAGATTCTTCATCTGTTATCTGAAAACGGGAGGGTCTCTTTTCTGGAGATTGCCAGAGCCTGCGGTATGTCTGGTGCGGCCATTCATCAGCGTGTAGCCAAACTTGAGAGCCTAGGCATTATCACAGGTTACGGAGTACGTTTATCGGTTGAGCGGATGGGTTATGCTACCTGTGCTTTTGTAGGGGTTTTTCTGGAAAAGGCGAACCTTTACCATTCAGTGGCCAAAGAGTTGGAAAAGATTCCGGAAATCGTTGAATATCATTATACTACAGGGAATTATGCTATTTTCCTTAAGATGTATTGCCGGAATAATCAGCATCTTATGGAGATATTAAACGGGCAGATACAAAAAATTTCTGGGGTCTCCAGTACAGAAACTTTTATCAGTCTTGAGGAGGGGATCCGCAGGGAGCTGTTGCCTTAATTGTTTTCAGGGAAGTCGAAGGATATTCCCCGAATCCGGTAATCATCCTCCTCATCGAAGAACAGTCGAATCAGATAGTCACAGTTCTTTTTGGAGGAGATCAATTCGATATCCATGACCCGGTTATCAGTAACCCGCACTTGGCGGATTGTAACAGCTCCTGATTTGTTCTGCAGATTGGTCACAATCTCCAGGATATGTTCTTGGGAATACTTATTGACCAAGTGCTTTGCACAGTCTTGATCGATAAATTTAGCCCAGTCCTCGCTGGTTCCACTTTCAAGATACCCCAGAAATTTACCTGCCAGCTGGCCCAGACGATTTTTTGGAAGGGAATCGTGGCAATCTGTCTTTTTGCCCTGTACTTGTGGGCGGAAATTTTCTCTGAATATGCAATTAGCTATCTCATAGCTCATACTAGGATTGCCCATGCGGAACCGATTCGAGAGGAGAATGATGGTGACCTTATCATCTACGTATCGCAGAAAATCTGTATAGAATTTACCGTCCCAGCCGTAGTGAGCGATAACTTTTGTATTGCGGGCTGATTTTATGACCATCCATCCGTATGCAGTTGAATGGTTGGGATCTGCGGGGTCAGTGAAATAGGGATAATAGAGACGGTCTTTCACTTCTGGCGGCAAGAGGTCATCCTTGGTAAGGGCTTCATGCCAGGCATATAAATCCAGGGCGGTGCTAAGGATCCCAACGCTGGCCATTTGGTTCCAGGAGGGGCCCTCTTCAATCCAGCCAGATTCAATAGGTTTGCCCCAGTTACGGCAATGCCGGTAGCCATTCGCCATATTTGCTTGCGACCAATCCGGAATCCTGTAACCAGTCAAACGAAGTCCGGCAGGCTTTAATAGATTCTTTTCCAAGTATTTTTCATAGCTCATACCTGACGCTTCCTCGATGATGACGCCCAATAAATTATAACCGGCATTAGAAAACTGATGAGATTCTCCTGGTTGATTGGCAAGTGTAGATTCGCTAATTCTGTTGATCAGTTCAGATCGGGAGATTACCTCATGATCAGTTCCAATTTGATAAGGTAAACCGGAGGTATGGGTGAGGAGATGATGAATAGTGATATTGCTCTTATCTGATTGTATGTCAGGAATATAACGACTGATTTTGTCATGGACGGAAAGTTTACCATCCATCTCCAGTTTGAGTATGGCAGCGGCGGTGAACTGTTTGGTCAGGGAGCCGATATCAAAGACGGTTTCAGCGCTGTTCTTAATCCCTTTTTCCTGGTTTGAAAATCCATAGGAAGCGGTAAAGAGTGGTTGTCCGGGGATTTTTACCAGCACCGTACCAGAGAATCCGTTTTCTCCTTCCTGATCTAGATAGTCTGCAATTTTTTGGATCAGCGGATCGGATTCACCTGGGTATTTTTGTCCTGTTCTTACGCATTGGGTAAGCGATAGAAACAAGGTGAGAAAAATCCCGACGAAACCGAATAGATGCTTCATTTTCACGGTTTAAAAATATGATGCAAGGCTTCACGGAACTACTAAAAAAGGGCAAAAAAACTTAAAAGATGTTAAACCAGGTCGAGTTCCTGGCGGTTCCGATAAAGAACATCGATGATAAACTGGATATGAGCCGTACGATCGAGTCCTGCCAGAGCGATGCCCTGATCAATTTCGTTACGATCGACGCCAGAAGCAAAGCCTTTTGTTTTTAACTTTTTGATGACCGATGAGGGGGTCATGCCATCCAAGCGTGTTGGTCTCATGAGGGATGCTGCGATGATGAAACCGGTTAGTTCATCAACGGCCAGAAGGTATTTATCCATCAAGGTATCATAGGAGACGCCCCAGTGGGTGTAATGAGCGGAGATTGCATGAGCAATCACGTGTTCTCCAAGATCTTCCAATATTTTTACAATTACCTTGGGGTGTTGATCCGGATATTTCTCATAATCTGCATCGTGGAGTAATCCGGCGACACTCCAGGCTTCAACATCTTCTCCTAACGCTTCGGCGTAGGCCTCCATCACCAGTTCAACGCTTCGGCAATGACGCTTAAGACTTTCATTATCAATCAGTTTAGTAAAGATTTCCTGTGCTTCCTGCCGAGTCATGGTTCTTTATTTTATCTGTTTTTGCGTTTTCTTTAACGATTTACCAGCATGCAATTTCGTGTATTCGGTCATCTCTTTTCTGGCTATTTCCGGATCTTCCTCGTAAGCTTTAAGGAATTTCGTTTCTATTCTTTTCTGCCGGTTGAAAAGTTTTCGCTCAGTGCTCAATAGTTGCTTAGTAACTCTATGAATCTTCTTGCCGTAATTCTGGTTCATATGTTCCGAGAACCTAACAAATGCCCAAAAAGCGTGTTGATCGTTAGGATCATGAATATCTTCTGGTGGATTGTAATGATCATCAAATGATTTCGGGTATCCTGGTCGGCAATAGTCGGGATGCATTTGGGTGGTTCCTGCGTAGTAAGGTATAAAAGGTTGTATGTCAGGCCATTGTGGAGAAAGCCACATTACGCAACCAATATCAGCGGGGAGCCAGTTTCTCAGTTCAGCGACAAACCCATAGACGGTAGCTTTTCCGCAGATCATGCTTCCGTTCAATTCATAAGGGCTTCCTTTGGTGTATTGTTCGCTGCGGTCCAGTTTGGTACCCTCATAATGATATCGGAGGATTCGCATGAGATGACGTTTGCTGATTTTAAAACCGGGTTTAAAGGAGAAGGGGAAGCGATCCATCAGATTGAGGCCGGTGTTCATCAGGTAGTAGGCTCCCCAGGCACGGTTAATATTGCCGTGGCTTTTGAGGCTGGACCGACTGCCATAGGCTTCTCTGAAGCTAAAGAGGTGCCCGGATGTTGGGTCGTACCATCCCCGTTTGATAGCATAATCTATCAGGTCGGGTGAAGCAATAAAATTCTGCGTATCCGACAGGTCCACTTGGTCAATGGTATAATGATTAGCCAGGATCATCATTTGATCATCCGGAACTCTTTGAGCCACAAAGTGTTTCCCTTGAACGATAGCTAACACCCATGCCTCATTTGCATCGGAGATGGAGTAGGTCCGACCAGATGCGGTATAGCCAAATCGGTTGATTAGATCTGCGGCAATTTCCACTGCTTCTCTGGCTGATTGTGCTCTTTCCGCCAGGATTCCTCTCAGTCTGTACCCAATACCACCGTTGGTTAATTCCGGGTTATCTTCTTTGGATGGGCATGAATTGGAGCAAATGGTGACACCGTATTCATTCAGATATGAATCGGCAAAGTCCATTCCTGGAAGCTCAAGCCAGATAAAGCGATTGGTAAAAGCCACTTGGGCAAGTCGTCCGCCATTTTTCAGTACTAATTCACTGCCCTCATGATAAGGGATTTGAGGCTGGGCGATCCAGTTAACCAACTGTTTTCCATAATCATCCTCGTTGTGGGCAACCATAACTGAACCATCGATTGTTGCATCTTTTCCAACCAGGATGGTAAAACAGTCCAGTGATTCTGTCGGATGATGGACAGCATTTTGACTGTAAAGGGCTGGTGTGATTAGCAGCAAGGCGAATAGACACCGGAGAAATAGTTTTGCTGATGTTTTCATAGGATGATACAATTACCGTCGAAAGATAGCCTATTGCTGGTAAAGGTAATAGGTTAAATCTTTTTGGCATTGTTTTGACGCCAGGCACGAACGATTCGTCCGAGAAAACCGGGACCCTCATAGACGAACCCGGTATAAATCTGTACCAGTTTAGCGCCGGCACTCAGTTTTTCCAAGGCATCCTGTTCTGTCATCACGCCTCCGGATGCGATAATTGGAAAGCGATCTCCCAGTTTTTGATAAAGATAACGAATCATTTCGGTTGAGATGGCTCTCAAAGGAGTGCCGCTTAAACCACCTTCGCCAAAGCGATCGAGTTCTTCCTGAGTATAGGAGAGATCGAACCTCCTGTTGCTGGTGTTTGTTGCTACCACCCCGTCAATTCCTGTTGCCATGATCACCTCAATAACCTCGTCCAGCTGGGTTGTGGATAAGTCGGGAGATATCTTCATAAGAATCGGGCGATAGAATTTCCTTTCCTTTCGTATCCGGATTAGGTGTTCCAGGATCAGGGTTAAGGATTCTTTATCTTGTAGTTTACTGAGGTCCTTGATATTAGGACAACTTACGTTTACGACAAAGAAATCAACAAAGGGATATAATTCGTTGAAGCATGCAACATAATCCTGCCAGGCGTCTTCATTAGTGGTTAAGCTGTTTTTCCCGATATTGCCTCCCACGATCAATCCTGATGGTCTTTGTTTCAGCTGCTTGGCCATTTCAATCACACCGGGATTGTTGAATCCCATCCGGTTGATCATCGCGGAGTTTCGGGTTAAGCGAAACAGGCGGGGTTTTGGATTACCCTTTTGTGGTAATGGAGTCACCGTTCCAACCTCAACAAAACTAAACCCGATATTTCTCAGAAAGCGAAGGGCCATTGCTTTTTTATCCATTCCACCAGCCAACCCAACCGGGTGACGAAATTTCAGTCCAAATGCTTCAATGGGGGTGGAATCGGATTTAAGGGTCCTGGAGAGTGGTATGGCCAAAAGCCGTCCGATGAACGGAAAAAAACGAAAGGTAACAAATAGAAGATGGTGGATGGTTTCAGGAGGCAGCAGGAAAAGTATAGGTCGGATGACTGATTTGTAAAACATGGGTTCGAATTGTCGCTGCCAAAGTTATTCAATCCCGCTGAGAGGCCCAACAAGGATTTAAATCAAGCCTTTTTAAATTCATCCCAGGTGTGGTCGGAGTAAAATATGAAAACCTTATCGACGAATCTTTCTGGTTTAACATCTTTAACGTCCTGAATAATAATATGTTCTGATTTCTTTTCTTGAGGTGGTTCTGGTGCCTCAACAGGAGGAGCATCAAAGATGGTTCGTTCCTTAACCACTTTGTTTACAGGGTTTTCAGTTGATCTATACACCTCTCCTTTACCCAGAATAAGCCAATCGGGGTTAACCGTTGGAAATTGCTGTAAAGTTTTCATGACAAAATCCAGGCTAGGGTTATTGCGACCATTCAGGATATGGGAAATGCTACTACGCTGTATCCCGATTGTATCAGCAAAGCTAGCTGGCGTCAAATCTTCGGCCAGTATCAATTTTTTTATCCGCTCTATCATATTACAAATGTAAATTATGACTTCCTAATTAACAAATGACAAATGTAACATTACTTAATTCACAACTGTCAACTTGATGTTTACGGTTGTCAACCCTAGTAAGCAGCTAACCTATATTTAAAAAAAATGAACATACGAAAGTAGTACTTTAAAAAAGTAGTCCGAATCGATAAAAGCTCACACGAATGGTTATGATACACAATTTTTAATTTACTATTCGCATATCAATAACTTATTGAATTATAAAAATTAAGAGAATTTCAACAATTTTTTAATTGAAAATTGATCAATAGACAGCAATTTCTTCTCCAGCTATCGAACGGATATAAATATAAACTTTATATATGACTATATAACTAACTGGTTATAAGCTAAATAAAATGAACATTCATCTGAATTCTCGATTTTTGTACCGTTTTGAGCCATTATTTAGATCTATTACATCAAGTTGTATATCATAACTAACTGGTTATTTGTAAGTTGTGATATATGTTTTATTGAAATCAATATTCATTTAGGAGGATTAGTCGGTCTTATACAAATGTATAGCTTGGTTGGATTAGTCATTCAATAGTGGTTTAACACTGTAAACTTTCGCATGATTGAAACGGTTGCAATTTGTAACAAGCTAATAGGGTTTAGCTGGTAGAGGGAACGGAGATGAAGATTGTTTGATATAATTATCGGTTAATCCTTGTGGAGTGAGTGGATAGTGAAATAGAAGATTCCTAGGGGGGAATACGCAAAAAAAAACAGGCATGAAAGCCTGTTTTTTAGTTAGTTGAGCGGGAAACGGGATTCGAACCCGCGACCCTCAGCTTGGGAAGCTGATGCTCTACCCCTGAGCTACTCCCGCAAAAGGTGGAGCAAAAATAGCAACCTTAATGTAAATACGTGCTATGTCAATAAAAAAATGCAGGGCTATGGCTATTACAGGAAAACAGCTTAGAACGTTTTTGAGGTATCGAGCTTATTTTCGGTTTTACCTACGATATAGTTCACGGCCGAATCGCCGGTAATGTTGACAACGGTTCTTAGCATATCGAGGGGGCGGTCTATTCCAATGATTAGGGCAAGTCCTTCCACGGGGATCCCAGCTGAGCTAAGCACGATGACGAGCATTACAATGCTGCCGCCCGGGATTCCCGGGGAACCAATAGCGGCCAGTATGGCTGTCATGACGATCGCAATTTGCTCAAAAATGCTTAGGTCAACTCCGAATACCTGTGCGATAAAAACAGCTGCAATGGCTTGATAACAGGCTGTTCCATCCATATTGATGGTAGTTCCCACTGGTAGAACGAAGTTGGAGATATCTTCAGAAACACCGAGTTCGTCAATATTCTGTTTTAGGGTAACGGGCAGTGTGGCGGCACTAGAGCTGGTGGAGAAGGCAACCATCTGGGCTGGAGCTATGGCTTTCAGAAAACGAAAAAACTTAACTTTTTTAACGAACACCTTCAGTAGAACCGGATAGAAGATCATAACAGCGGCGGTTAGGCCGAGTACAACGGTGATGAAATAGAGTCCTAAAGCAGTAAAGAGATCGGTATCCGCGGCAAAATCTACCACTAATCCGGCCAACAAGGCTAGGACTCCGATCGGTGCAAACTGCATAATAATGCCAATAACCTTCAGGAGTATTTCATGAAGACTCTCAATAAGATTTGTGAAAGGTGCTGTTTTTTCGCCTTTAATCATGACAATAGCGGCAGCGAGTAATATAGCAAAGAATATGATTTGCAGCATATTAGAGTTATCAGCACCGGAGCTTATGATATTTTCCGGAACCATATCCACGATGAACTGGAGGGGAGAATCCTGTTTTAAACCATCTGCCAGGCTACTCTTTTCTTCCATTGACTCCTGGAACTGCTCCATATAGTATGCTCGCTTCTCTTCCGGGAAAGTATGACCTGGGCGAATAGTGTTAACCAGCAATAATCCTACTGCAGCCGATCCGACCATTGAAAGGAAATAGAGTCCTACGGTTTTAACTCCGAGGGTTCCGAGTTTTTGAATTGATCCAAGGCTTGATATGCCGACCACGATGGAGACAAAAACGAGAGGAACAGCGATCAGCTTGAGCATTCGTATAAAAATGACACCCCAGGGTTTCACCCAGTTGGTAACGATCTCGCCAAAATTCAGATTAACAGCAAGAATTCCAAGTAGCAGTCCTGCCACCATTCCTAAAATGATGGTCAGATAGAGTGGAATACGTTTCTTTTTCTTCATTGATGGATGTTAGGTTGGAGGTGTTCAGGCATAATCTTTGGGATCAGTTTCGCCTGTTGCGACCATTAATGCGTTGACTGCAAGTGCTCTCATCTCGTCTTCGCCTGGGAAAACCCTGACGGGGGCGATCCAAGCGATACGGTAGGTCACCAGTTGAATGAACAGCTCGTTAAAGGCGATTCCACCGGTTAGGAGAATGGCATCTACCTGGCCCTTTAAAACGACACTACAGGCACCAATCTCTTTAGCGACCTGGTAAGCCATGGCCTCATAAACCTTTCTGGCTTCCTGGTCTCCAGCGGCTATGCGCTGCTCTACTTCGTTTGCGGCACTGGTGCCTAGGTAGGCAACCAAGCCTCCCTGGCCGACTACCATTTTCCGGACCTCCGTCTCGGTGTATTTTCCGCTGTAGCAGACTCCAATTAGTTGTCCAACTGGCAGTGTTCCAGTTCTTTCTGGAGAGAATGGTCCTTCGCCGTCGAGACCCTGGTTCACATCGATAACCTTACCTTTGCAGTGCGCACCTACTGTGATCCCCCCTCCTAGATGAGCCACGATGAGGTTCAGATCTTCATATTTTTCCCCGATCGAACTGGCATAGGATCGGGCCACAGCCTTATGATTTAAAGCGTGGAATACGGAAACACGTTGGAAGTCGGGATGACCGGTCAGGCGAGCGATATCCTGCAACTCATCGACCACAATGGGATCAGCAATAAAGGCTTGTGCTCCCGGGATCATGTTAGCCAGGTCAAAAGCAATGATAGCTCCAAGATTGCTGGCATGTTGCTGGGTATTCTCTCTCATCAGGTCATCGATCATCGCTTGATTCACCCGATAGACACCGGATTCGATTGGTTTCAGGAGGCCGCCCCGTCCCACGACCAAATGGATTTCCATGATATCAATACCAGCATTTTTGAGCTCATTGAGGATCGTGTTTTTCCGGTATTCGTACTGCTCGGTGACCTGTTTAAAATGCTTCAATTCATCAACTGAATGCCGGAGGCTCTTTTGGAATACCGGTTTAGTATTTTGAAAAACCGCGATTTTGGTTGAGGTTGAGCCGGGGTTGATTACCAGGATGTCTAATGGATTCATTTATTAATTACCGGTTATGTTCAGATTAGCCACGGTGGCCATCAGAATACTGTTCATTTTAGAGTTTTCCGAATCGGATCGTGAAGTAAGCACTATAGGTGCTGAGGCACCAAGGATGATGGAGGCCACTTTTGCATCGGCGAAGAATGTTAATGCTTTGTAGAGTACATTACCCGTATCTATTTGTGGCATAAGAAGTAGATCAGCATCTCCGGCAACCTCTCCCGAAATGTGTTTATGATGGGCACTTTCTTTGCTGATAGCATTATCAAAAGCCAGCGGCCCGTCGATCAGGCATCCGGTAATTTGTTGGCGCCGGTTCATGGCGGTCAGCAGTGCGGCATCGACAGTAGCTGGCATCTGGTCGTTGACTGTTTCAACTGAAGCGATGGCTGCCACTTTTGGCCGCTCATATCCAATGGAATGCATAAATTCAATTGCATTTTTGAGAATAGCGGTTTTTTCGTGCAGTCCAGGGGCAATGTTGATAGCCACATCGGTAATACCCAGGAGTTTGTGGTAGGCGGGTACTTCGAAAAGGGCGAAATGTGAGAGCAGTTCCCCTTTTCTCAGACCCAACTCTTTGTTCAGGACGCCTTTAAGAAGTTGTGCTGTTCCGCAGGAGCCTTTCATCAGAATATCGGCTTGGCCTTCTTTAACCAGGGCAACGGATCGAGCCACAGCCTTTACAACATCGGGTTCATCAATCACTTTGAGATCCTTGATGTTGAGATTGAGTTCATCAGCCAGACTCCAGATCTCTGATTTTTTGCCAATCAGAATGGGACTCACCAGGCCCTCAGCTGCAGCATCACAAGCAGCTTTGAGGGCATATCGGTCTTGGGCTGCAGCTAATACAAGTCTTTTCGGGGTGTTGGCACTGTTGAGGTTACGAAGTTCATGAATATGCTTGAACATAACGGGCTTTTTGTTGGTCCTAATTTACCAAAATATTGGTGTTTACGAGTGGGCCTTAACAATTCGTTCCGTATCTTCAGCAATAACCAATTCTTCATTGGTAGGTACTACCATGACGGTTACTTTGGAGGATTCTTGTGAAATCACCGCCAGTTTACCTCGCAGGTTATCATTTTTTGTTTGATCAAAATCAACACCAAGGAACTGGAGGTTTTGGCAGATGGCTTCGCGAATTTCCGGGCCATTCTCCCCTATCCCACCGGTAAATATCAGTATATCAACTCCATTCATAGCAGCTGCATAGGCTCCGATATACTTTGTTACTCGGTATTCGAACATTTTCAGAGCCAGCAAGGCTCGTTCATTACCCTTATTCCATGCTTCATTTTCAATTTCCCGCATATCTGATGAAACTCCGGAAATACCAAGCATGCCACTATGTTTATTCACCAAGGTGTTAGCAGTTTGCTGATCAATTTCTTCTTTGTCCATGATGAAAGTGAGAACACCCAGATCGAGGTCGCCTGCGCGGGTACCCATGATGAGGCCCTCAACGGGAGTGAACCCCATTGATGTATCCACCGAGTTTCCTCCTGAGATAGCTGCAATAGAGGCTCCGTTGCCGAGATGGCAGGTGATGATTTTCTTATCCTCGATAGAGACATTTAATGCTTGGCATGCGCTGTGAGCTACGAAACGGTGGGAGGTCCCATGAAAACCGTAACGGCGAATCTTATACTTCTTGTACAAGGAGTAAGGAATGCCGTACATGTAAGCATAGTCGGGTATTGTCTGGTGGAATGATGTATCAAAAACTGCAACCTGCTGGATTCCAGGGATCAGTTGTGCCATGGCATCGATACCTTTCAGGTTGGCCGGATTATGTAGGGGTGCCAGTTCGAATAGGTTTTCAATGGTCTGATGAACCGATGAATCAATAAAGGCGCTGTCGTTAAAATGTTCTCCGCCGTGGGCTACCCGGTGACCTACTGCATTGATCTCTTCCAGCCCGGCGATGCAACCATGCTTTTCACTGGTCAGAACCCCCAGTATATATTCTATACCTGTCTGATGATCAAGGATTTCACCTTCAAAAGTTATTTTTTGCCCATTGGCTTTTGTATGCTTTAAAAAGGAACCTTTTAGCCCGACTTTTTCAACGATGCCCTTAGCCAGCAAGGTTTTGTCGGTCATATTGAATAACTGATATTTAATAGAGGAGCTCCCGCAATTCAGGACCAATATTTTCATTACTGTATAGATTAAATGGTTGTGTTCTCGATTCTCTTCCCGTTCTCGTCATATTGAAAGAAACCTTGGCCGGTGATTCTTCCGAGCCGATTAGCTCTTACCAATCTTTTCAAAAGTGGATTGGCTTTGTATTTCAGATCACCAAACTCATTGTACAGGTTTTCCAGCCAGCGGACTACTTTATCCAAACCGATTTTATCGGCCAGTTCAAACGGGCCCATTCCAAGACCAAGACCGGTTCTAACGGAGATATCGATATCTTCCATCGCGCCGACACCCTCCATATACATTTCGCAAGCTTCGTTGATCAAACTGGAGAACAAACGTACCGTGATCAGCCCCGGGCTCTCCTGCACCGGAATCATTTTCTTACCGATCAGGCTGACAAATTTCTTGACATTTTCATACGTTTCATCTGATGTGTAAAGACCTCTTGCCACTTCAACAATATTGGCACCAGGATTTGAGGTGGAAAAATGCAAGCTGACACAGCGGTCGTTATGCTTCAGGCCAGTCGAAAGCTCAGTTGTAACTATGGTGGTTGAGTTAGTTGCGATTATGGTGGTTGGGTCAACATACTCCTCAATGTGCTTGAAAATTTCCTTTCTAAGGCTGATCCGTTCCTCACGGATCCTGCTTTTGATGGCTTCAATAACCAAGTCACATCCCTGCAAATCTTTACAGGAAAGGCTTCCTTTGATCCGGTTCATGACACCTCGTTTTTCACCTTGTGTCATACCCCAGTGGTTGATCATATAATCCAATTCGGATTCAATCCCTTTCTTAGCACTCTCGATCTTTTCCTCGTCCAATTCGATGAACACCACATCAATTCCTTTTGTGGCGATCATACGAGCGATCGACTGGCCAACAGAGCCGCAGCCAACGATTCCTACCTTGGAGAAGAGGGTCTTAGGCTTGTTTTTTTTGCTTAGAGCGTATGGTTCGATGGGTTCGATGATATCAGCCATAATTATGTTTTTATATATTAATAGTTTCCTGCTGCTTGGTTAGCGGTGATCGCTACCAGATTTACGATATCGCTCACTGAGCATCCCCGGGAGAGGTCATTGATTGGGGCTGCCATCCCCTGGAGAACCGGACCAACTGCTTCGGCATTAGCCAATCGTTGAACCAGCTTATAGGCAATGTTACCAGTCTCTAATGTCGGGAATACCAAAACGTTAGCTCTACCGGCAATGGGGCTATCCGGGCATTTTTTCCTTCCGATTGATTCGACGATAGCAGCATCAGCCTGCAATTCACCGTCGATTTGGAATTCAGGAGCCATCTTTTTAGCCAGTTCAGTTGCCTGAACAACTTTATCAACCATTTCGTGTTTAGCGCTACCCTTGGTGGAGAAGCTTAGTAAAGCAACTCTTGGTTCCATTTCTGCGATAGACTTGGTTGTTCTGGCGGTACTGACAGCGATCTCTGCCAACTCGCTGGCGGTAGGATTAGGGTGAACGGCACAGTCGGCAAATACCATCAAACCATTCTCGCCCCATTTTTTATCAGGAAGAATCATTAGGAAGGCTCCCGAAACCACCGAAATGCCCGGAAGAGTCTTAACATACTGAAAAGCAGGCCTCAGAACATCACCCGTGGCATTCATTGCTCCTGCAACTTCTCCATCAGCATCACCGGCTTTAATCATCAGCGTAGCTAAATAAAGGGGATTTTCGAGTAGCCTGATTGCCTCGTCCTTGGTCATTCCTTTGCTCTTCCTCAGCTCGACCATCAGGTCGGCATACTGCTCTCTCTTAGCATGCTTGGCCGGATCCAGGATCACAGCCTGGTCGATATGCTTAAGACCAAGGTTTTTAGCTTCACGATAAACCTCTTCGCTATTGGCGGTGAGGATCACCTGAGCCAACCCTTCTGCAATAATTTCATCGGCTGCTCTGAGGGTGCGTTCTTCCAATGATTCAGGTAAAACGATTCTCTTGTTATACTTTTTTGCATTCAGCTTGATTCTTTCTAATAATTCCATGTCTATCAATAATTTAGGTAAAGAATTTGATGGATACAAATATAGCCAAAATTGAAAGCCAGTCTGGAGTGTCTGTTATGATTTTTATCAGAAAAGAGAATTTCGGACAACAATAAACATTTTTTAACTTTTGTTGTTCGAATAAATAGAATGAATATTCCTTTTAAAATCTGATTATCATGATGTTTGATGCTGATCTGATCCGTGGTGTCTATCAAAGTTTTGCCGGCAGGATGAACAAAGCCCGCGAACTCTTGAAGAGACCAATGACCTTGACTGATAAGATTCTCTATACACACCTATCAGGTTCATTACCAGAGGTTCCTTACCGCCGGGGAATTGACTATGCTGAATTTGCCCCTGACCGGGTAGCCATGCAGGATGCAACAGCTCAGATGGCTTTGTTGCAGTTTATGCAGGCTGGGAAAAAGCGGACCGCTGTTCCTTCCACCGTGCACTGTGATCATTTGATTCTGGCAAAATCAGG
>Ga0265294_10003594_pt1 | contig 19765 bp, 16 predicted proteins | sample MunlanPumphouse3_FD_192504 | JGI IMG/M metagenome (GOLD analysis project Ga0265294, IMG submission 192504) | Groundwater microbial communities from a municipal landfill in Southern Ontario, Canada - Pumphouse #3 | ecosystem: Environmental > Aquatic > Deep subsurface > Groundwater | place...
CTCGATGAGAGCGGCGGGAGCAACATCTCAACGGGACTGGGATTTTTCGACCATATGCTGGAACAGATTGCCCGTCACGGGAATATCCGTATGACCGTAGAGGTGAAGGGGGATCTTCACATCGATGAACACCACACCATCGAAGATACCGGCATCGCCATGGGTGAGGCATTTCTACAGGCACTGGGGCAGAAAAAGGGAGTCTCACGTTACGGATTCATGTTGCCGATGGACGATTGCCTGGCACAAGCTGCTATCGATTTCGGAGGACGCCCCTGGCTGGTGTGGAATGCCAGCTTCCAGCGCGAACGGGTAGGCGACATGCCTACCGAGATGTTCCAGCACTTCTTTAAGTCATTCAGCGACAATGCGAAGTGCAACCTGAACATCAAGGCGGAAGGTGAGAACGAGCACCACAAGATCGAAGCGATCTTCAAGGCATTTGCCCGTGCCGTCAGGATGGCGGTGAAACGGGGGGAGACAGTTGGAATACCCAGTACGAAAGGAGTATTATAGGATGGTTGCCATCATTCAATACAATGCCGGAAACATCGCTTCGGTAGAGAACGCGGTGAAACGGCTCGGGTTCCCCTGCAGGGTGACCGGAGATATCGAAGAGATACGAGGTGCGGAAAAGGTGATCTTCCCGGGTGTAGGCGAGGCAAGCAGCGCCATGATCTATCTGAGAGAGAGGAAGCTGGACACTGTGATTCAATCGTTGGCTCAACCGGTACTGGGGATCTGTCTCGGTCTCCAGCTGATGTGCAACAAGTCAGAGGAGGGAAATTCAACATGTCTGGGCATCTTTGATGCCACTGTGAAGAAATTCCCAGCCGCCGGTATCGTGCCACACATGGGATGGAATAGTCTGCTGACAAAAGACTCTCCCCTCTTTACGGGTCTTGAAAAGGAGGATACCTTTTATTTTGTCCACAGTTACTATGCCGGTCTGTGCGAACAGACGCTAGCCAGCTGTGAATATCTCCTCCCGTTCAGTGCGGCCATGCAACAGGACAACTTCTTCGCAACCCAGTTTCATCCTGAAAAATCAGGCAACGTAGGAGAAAAACTGCTACTCAATTTTCTGAAAATGTAACAACCCATTCAATTGGACGCACCCTCTTTCAACCCTATTCAATCAGATCCAGATGAGAATTATCCCCGCCATAGACATCATAGACGGCAAGTGTGTCCGTCTCACGAAAGGTGATTACACCACACAGAAGACCTACCGCGACAATCCCCTCGACGTAGCCCGGGAGTTTGAAGATCATGGCATCCGCTATCTCCACCTGGTGGATCTCGATGGTGCCCGCTCCCAGCATATCGTCAACCACCACGTATTGAAACAGATCACTAGCGGCACCTCGCTGCAGGTCGACTTTGGAGGAGGAATGAAAAGTGATGAGGATGTGCAGATCGCTTTCGACAACGGCGCGGCTCAGATCACTGCAGGAAGCGTGGCTCAACAACAACCGGAGCTCTTTCTGCAGTGGCTTGATCGATACGGTGCAGAAAAAATTATCCTGGGAGCCGACAGCCACCACCGGATGATCGCTACCCTGGGATGGCAGAAGCAATCGGAGGAGGATGTGGTTGACTTCATCGCTGCCTACGAGCAGAAGGGGATACGCTATGTGATCTGCACCGATATTGCAAAGGATGGCATGCTCCAAGGCCCTTCTGATGAGCTTTATCGTGAAATTATCTCCAGGAGCAGAATCAGACTGATCGCCAGTGGTGGCATCACCTCAATAGCCGATCTTCAGCAATTGCAGGCTATCGGATGCGAGGGCGCCATTATCGGCAAGGCAATCTACGAAGGCCATATCCGGTTGCATGATTTGCAGACGTTCATCTCTATTGGTTCATAGTTCATGGCTCAAAGCTATCAGGTTAGTACGTTTATAATGAGCTGAATACTAAAATAACAAACATATGCTGAAAAAAAGAATCATCCCCTGCCTGGATATCAAGGAGGGACGTACGGTGAAAGGAGTCAACTTCGTGGGACTCCGAGATGCAGGCGACGCGGTAGAATTGGCACGTCGCTATGTGGAAGAGGGTGCCGACGAGCTGGTATTCCTCGATATCACGGCAACCGTGGAGAAGCGAAAGACACTCACCACCCTGGTAGAACGCGTGGCACAGGAGATCAATATCCCCTTCACCGTGGGAGGAGGTATTTCCTCCCTCGAAGATGCACAGGCGATTATCCGGGCTGGTGCCGACAAGGTAAGCCTCAACACATCGGCAGTAGAGCGACCGGAGCTGCTCACCGAGATTGCCGAACAATTCGGCAGTCAGTGCGTGGTGCTGGCTATCGACACGAAACAGGAAGGGACCGGGGACTGGATGGTATATGTACATGGCGGCAGGACACCCACTCCGCTGCACACAATCGACTGGGCTATGGAGGGGGTAAAGCGCGGTGCCGGTGAGATACTGCTCACCTCGATGAACCATGATGGTACCAAGAACGGTTTCGCGCTGGAGATCACACAGGCGGTCTGCGAAATTGTTTCCGTACCGGTGATCGCCTCGGGTGGAGCCGGCAGTATGGAGCATTTCGCGGAGGTATTTTCCCGGACACAGGCAAGTGCAGCGCTTGCAGCCAGCATTTTTCACTTTGGGGAGATTCCCATTCCGGCATTGAAACAATATTTAAAAGGACAACAAATACCGATCAGATGAAAATTGATTTTGACAAATCCGGCGGATTGGTGCCGGTCATTGTCCAGCACGCCGGTACCCTACAGGTGCTAATGCTGGGATACATGAACCGTGAAGCGTTTGAGAAGACCAGGGAGGAGGGGAAAGTCACCTTTTTCAGCCGGAGCAAACAGCGTCTATGGACCAAGGGTGAGAGCTCCGGAAACTATCTCACGGTAGATGAGATCCTCACTGACTGCGATGAAGACACCCTTCTGATTAAAGCCTTTCCGCACGGACCAACTTGCCATACCGGCACTACTTCCTGCTTCCGGGAGGAGACCGCAAAAGGATTTCTCTACGACCTGGAGAAGGTGATTGAGCAGCGCATCACTGAGAACCCGGAAGGATCCTATACCGCCCGGCTCTTCAGTCGAGGTGTGAACAAAGTAGCACAGAAGGTGGGCGAAGAAGCGGTGGAACTAGTGATTGAAGCGAAAGATGACAACCTCGACCTGTTCCGCAACGAAGCAGCCGACCTGCTCTATCACTACCTGATTCTGCTGAAGACCAAAAACCTGAAACTGGAGGATATTGAAACGGTGCTGAAGGAGAGACACAAGTGATTTGGGAGGTTCCTGGTTTATAGGTTAGTACGTTTGAAGCTGAAAGCTGGACGCTGGACGCTGAATGCTGACCTTACAGCTTCCTGCAACGGATCCACACCTTCTGCCCGTCGGCCAGGGTGGTGGCAAAGAGATAATGATCTCCCCCCTCTTGCAGTCTCCACCGATTGCGGATCTCTGACACTGTGTGCGGGTAGTTGCGAACGGTGATATTTGTCTGTGGAAAGGTTTTCACAAACTGGCGAATCTGTTTCCTGTCTGGCAGGAACCACTCCTCTACCTGAAAAGTACGACCAGGAAAGTTCTTTACCAATCGGCTGGAAGTGTATAGATGAGTGTGTTTGTGTAGCTTATGCAAAGAGAAACGATGTGCAGTCACATTGAAGGCTCCCGCCTTCAGAATGGAACTGTTCGGCTCATACAGATATCTGTCCGGTGCAACGCAGTATGCGGCTTCATTTTTCTCCTCAGCAGGTGAAAAATGAAGTTGCTCACTACCCCCCTCTTTTTTCAGGTTCACCGCATGAATAAGTGGGGTACCCGCATCTTTTGAGAGCAGGAAGAGCAGCTCCTTGCACTCATTCTCCACCGAGACTACATGCAACTCACTCACCCGACCAAGTGTTTTCACTGCCAGTGAGATATCCAGCATGGGTGAATATTTGATCATCACCTGCTCGGCCTTTTCCCTCAATTGGACAGTAAGTTGCGACAGGTCGGGGCTACAATCTTCAATCCGGATCACCTTCCTCCCCTCTTTATCCCGCCGAGCCGGATCAAGGTAAATTAGATCGGCATAAGGAAGTTGTGAAAGAATCAGCTCACTCTCCAGTTGGTGTACCTCAGCATGTGTCAACCCCAGTTTTGCGAAGTTGTGCATTGCCAGCCGGCAGAGCGTCTCATCCCGATCCGCGTAGAGTGCCCGTTGAAAATGTGGCGCCAGAAAAGAGAAATCGACTCCCATCCCCCCAGTCAGGTCGGCGAAAAGTTTCCCTTGCCTGCGGATGAGTGAAGCTTTGTAGCGTGCTGTCATCTCAGAGGAGGCCTGCTCAAGTGAGAGATGCACCGGATAGAGCAGTTCCCGGTTCCGATACCAGGTGGGGATCCTCTTTTGCGCCATCTGCCGCCCGGCAATCTGCACAAGGAGAAAGGGTATATCTTTCCCCTTGTAACGAAGCGCCAACGCATGCACCTCTTCCCTTTCGTGTTCCTGTATAAATGATTGTTGTGCAGGAGTTAAATTCATTGCTCTCACAAATAAAAAAACAACCTGCTTCACCAAGCAGGCTGTCCTTGTCCACTAAAGAATCATTTTATGGTTAGCCTCCATCCTCCGGAGAAGGCTTCGGTCACTTACGCTTCCGCCTCTGCCAGAGGTTGTACCGATACGAATGAGCGATTGTCCCTCTTCTTGCGGAAAACCACTACACCATCGGTCAATGCAAAGAGGGTGTGATCCTTCCCGATACCCACATTTTCACCCGGATGATGCACCGTACCGCGCTGACGTACAAGGATGTTGCCAGCCTTTGCGGTCTCTCCGCCAAATATCTTGACGCCCAATCGTTTACTTTCCGATTCACGGCCGTTCTTTGAACTACCTACACCTTTTTTATGTGCCATTTTCTTCTGATTTTACCTGATTAAGCCACAATCGATTTTACACGTACTTCCGAAAACTGCTGACGGTGACCGTTGAGCTTTCTGTAGCCTTTTCTTCTTTTCTTCTTGAATACGAGAACCTTATCTCCCTTCACATGAGAAAGAACCTCTACCACGACCTTTGCTCCTTCCACCAGAGGGGCACCTACGGTAACCACCCCGTCGTTGTCTACGAGCATCACTTTCTCAAATTCCACCTCTGCGCCCTGATCGGCGTTGATACGGTGAACGAATAACTTCTGGTCCTGCTCTACTTTAAACTGCTGGCCCTGAATGTCTACAATGACGTACATATCTGTAATAACTTATCGTTACCTGCCTGAGGCGAGCCGCACAACGCGTCTGCTTGTTGGGCCTATTGGCAAAATGAGGTGCAAAATTAGACAATTTATCGGGAAAAACCAAATCATTTGCCCCTTTTTTCCACGAATTGATAGGCATCACCAATGTGCTCAATGATATCTCCTGCCATGAAGCTGAGAGGATGGATGGTGTCACGTGTCAGGTCAGCGGTCAACCCATGCAGGTAAACCCCCACCCTTGCGGCATCCAGGGATCTGTATCCCTGAGCCAGCAGGGAGGTAATCATACCGGTCAGCACGTCACCGCTGCCGGCTGTCGCCAGCGCCGGAGTCCCGCTGCTGTTCACATGAAGCTGGTTGGCCCCAACAACCAGCGAATAGGTTCCCTTCACTACGATCACCAGGTCGTTCCTCTTCGCCAGAAGCCTGGTTTTTTCAATTTTCTCAAAGTCATCACGCCAGGCTCCAATCAATCTGACTAGTTCCTTCGGATGAGGAGTCAGAATGGTGCCGGGAGACAGTCTCGACAACCATTCGGGATGACGGGAAAGGATGTTCAATCCGTCGGCATCGATCACCAGTGGCCCCCGGTACCGGGCTAAAAACGCACCAAATGCTTCCTCCGTTTCACGCTGTTGTCCCATTCCGGGGCCAATACCCACAGCGTCGGAATGAAAGCCATAAGGAATCTCCGTAAGATATTCCCGACACGGGTCTTCCATAGCCATCGCCTCCGGCACAACCGACTGGATCACGGATGTACCGCAGCAAGGCAGCAAGGCAGTGACAAGACCGCAACCACTTCGCAAAGCAGCTTTTGCAGCCAGGCAAATTGATCCGCACTTACCCAGACTCCCCCCGACAAGCAATACATGTCCCTGGGTACCCTTGTGGGCAAAACGGCAGAGCGGTTTCAACAGGAGGGCAATCGCCTCCCTTTCAGCATACTCCATCTCACTTTGTGCTGCCGCAATTGCTTCACTATGCAAACCAATATCCACGATTCGCACCTCTCCGGCAAAATCGCCGTTCTCCGGCAGAAACAAAGCCAGCTTTGGGATCTGAAAAGTGACCGTTACGGTTGCCTTCACGGCAAGGGTGGTTTTTCTCTCCAGAAAGAGACCGCTCGGCACATCGATACTGTATACCGGTAGTCCACTCGCATTGATAGCCTCAATAACCTTCGCAGCGTTCCCCTCTATCTCTCTCGAGAGACCGGTTCCAAGGATGCCGTCAATGATTACCCCGGAAGTCCCCACCTCCAAGAGATCATCATTGCTGCGCACGGTGGTGCAATGGATATGTTCTGCCTTTACACGACGCAGGTTGTGTGCGCAATCATCCGAGTAGCGGCTACCCTGATCCACCATGTACACCTTCACCCTATAGCCAGAGTGATGCAGCAGTCGCGCAACGGCCAATGCATCACCTCCATTGTTACCGCTTCCTGCAAAGATCAGGATCTCCTTTTCTTTGTCTGGGCAACAGGCTACAAAAAAATTATAAAAGGCTGTTGCAGCCCGTTTCATCAGCTCGAGAGAGGATATTCCTTCCTTCCGGATGGTTTCAACATCAATTTTTCTGATCTGGTCTGAGGGGAGGATTTTCATTTCCTAAAAGGGTCAAAAGGATCTTCAGGATCGTGGGTAGCATCTTGTCGACTACAAAAGTGTAAAAAAAGGGGGCAGAATGAAAGTATTTCCATTTTTTTAACTAAACTTGCACCATAAATCGTTTCACAATGAATCACCATCCCCATTCAATACGTCACTATCTCCTGAAATGGATGATTATCTGCCTGTTAATAGTGCTTACAGGAAAAGCAACCCATGCACAGGAAAACGGATTGACCACCGATTCAGTGAACCATTATCTCCGGCAGCAACTACTCGAATATCCGCAGGAGAAGATCTACCTGCAGACCGACAAGGCTGCCTATCTCTCGGGCGAACGCATTTGGTTCCGTGCCCATAAGGTCGATGCGCTGACACACATACCCGCGACTTTCAGCCGTTACATCTATGTGGAGCTGGTCAATCCTCTGGATGACCTGGTGAAAAGAGTGAAAATCCGGCCCGACAGTAGCGGCATCTATGCAGGACACCTCGATCTGGATGAGGAGTTACCCCAGGGCAACTACACCCTGCGTGCCTATACCCAATATATGCGCAACAGCGGGGAAGAGTATTTCTTCAGACGAATGGTGTCGGTACTTGATCCCTTTTCCCTGCAAATTGAACCAGAGGTAAGCTTCCGCATGAAGAAAAACAAAATTGAAGCGACATTTTGCTTCCTCGACCGGCAAAATGGGGACACCATTCTCCCCGAGGTCGTCAATGGAAAACTGGGGCACGGGAAAGTGATGAAGCTCAAGTCAAGGGATAATAACCGCTACACACTGGAGGAAGTCGTCCCGGAAACGGAGCAAAAACCAATATTCCTGTTGGGATTGATATGGAATGGCCGGAAGTATAACCGTTACTATTCCATTCCGACCGATCCGGAAGAATTTGCTGTTTCATTTTTCCCCGAAGGAGGCTATCTCATTCCCGGAGTAACTTCGATGGTTGCTTTCAAGAGTCTGGGTGCGGATGGCATGGGGAAAAAAATCACCGGTACAGTGTACGACTCAACGGATAAGGAGATACTCACCTTTAATAGCTTTCCCCTCGGGATGGGTTTTTTCCATTTCATCCCGACAGCAAACGAAACCTATTATGCTATCTGCAGAACCGAGCAGGGCATCTCCAAACGGTTCGATTTACCAAATCCCAACTCCTCGGCAATAGTTCTGTCAGCCCGCGTGACGGGAAACAGGCTACGAATCACACGTACCGGTAGAATTGCGGATTCACGGGAAGAGATGTCACTGCTCATTCACCGTAAAGGGGAGCCAATACTGCACCAGCGATGGGATCCGGGGGTAGAGATCTACACATTTCCTACTGAAAAGCTGCCGGACGGAATATCCCAGATCCTGCTGCTCAACAGTCAACGGGAAGTATTGAGTGAACGAATGATTTTCAACCTGAACGGCAGTGAGCTGACACAGATTGAGAGTGAGTCACTGCAGCCGAATTACAGGCGTAGGGAGCTGGTCAGGATTCCCTTGAAGCTGACCGATAACAATTTTCTTCCCGCTACCGGCAACATTGCAGTGGCGGTGACCGACAAGAATAGCGTGGTAACCGACAGCACGACCAACCTTATCAGCACATTGTTGTTGACCTCCGAACTGAAAGGGTATATCGAATCACCCGCATCCTACTTCCCGGGGGGAAAGGTTGACAAGTATGCGATCGATGCACTGATGCTCACCCAGGGCTGGAAGAGGTATGAGATACCGGCTGTGTTAAAGGGAGAGATAGAGAAACCGGAAACCTTTGCCCCTGAGCTTGCACACCGCATCACAGGGAGCAGCGACCGGCTTATCGGATCGATGAAGGATGGGCAGATCAGCCTGATGGCCAAGCTCGACACACTGGTCAGCTACCAAACGACGCTGGCCGACGAAAAGGGAAGATTTAGCTTCCTGGTTGAATATCCGGAAGGAACCACCATTCTGGTGCAATCCCGCAGCAAGAGGGGAGGTAGCATGAACGTGATCAGTCTCGATCCACAGACATTCCCCACCCTGGAGCGGACGTCACTTGCACAAAAAGCAGAATGGAAAGCAGAAGAGAATATTGAGGATGCCTACCTGAAAATTGCCAATGAAGCCTATACCATGGAGAACGGGATTCGCACCATCCTGCTGGATGAGTTCACCGTGACAGCCAAAAGCCTGGAGAAATACAAGGAATCCAGCTACTACTCTCCCATCTATGCCACAGGTGTACAAACAGCAGAAGATATTGAAAAGATGGCTGTCTCGAGTCTTCGCGCCCTTCTGTACCGGCAACCGGGAATTCTTTTCAGGGGCGACCAGGTTACCACTACCCGTTCGGAGCAACCCGTACTCTTTATCATTGACAACATGCAGTTTGAGGATTTCTCGAGCCGCCTCGACGATATTGATGTCTCCTCCATTGAAAGCATCTTTGTACTAAGGGACAACACCTCCATGCCGGGTTTTTTTCCAAACACCAGTGGCGCGGTGGTCATCACCACCAAAATAGGAGGCTACCAGGGTGCTGTACGCAGACCACCCAGCATTGATGAAATCGTACCGCTTGGTTATCAGCAGCCGGCGGCATTTTATGAACCGGTCTACGAAACAAATGAACAGAAGGGAAATTCCCAACCCGACCTGCGCACCACCATCAGCTGGAAGCCCTCCCTGCAATTCAACGAAGCAGGAGAGGCTCTGATTGAATTCTATTCGGCGGATATGCCCACCCAATACCTGATCACGGGAGAAGGTGTGAGTGACAGTGGCAAGCTGATCCACTTCACCCGGGAGATCTCCATTGTCTCTTCAGAGAAGAACCTCACGCCATCTCCCTGAAATGGTGCGAGGTCTATTTTTTTTATCAAGGATGCACAGCATGCGGGAACGATGCTGGTGCGCAGGATGAGACTCGAACTCACACGCCGTAACCGGCACTACCCCCTCAAAGTAGCGTGTATACCAATTTCACCACCTGCGCGTGGAAGGTGCCCGGAACAGGACTCGAACCTGCACGTTGTAACCAACACTAGTCCCTGAAACTAGCGCGTCTACCAATTCCGCCATCCGGGCATTCACAAAATATCACTTTGTTGAAAGAGGCAGGCCTCCGCCTGCCGCGAAAGGAAGGAGGTGCGTGAACCTGCCTCCCGATTCGCGGATGCAAAGATACATCTTTTTTTGTGAATGAAGCAATCTTTTCAATTTTTATTTTGCATCGAATTGCATTAAATCCAGTTTGGGATCGATATGTTGCGGAGTATAAATCAGTTCATCCCATGTCACCTTTTCCTGGCGGGATGCCGCCTCTCTTCCCAGGATAGCGCTAAGAGTGGAATGGCAACCCGACTCGAGCTGATTCAGGTAGACACCACTTGTAATGCTGTCGATAAAGGCCTTACCCTTGTTTTTGTCCGCATCGTCGAGTGAAGAGGAGCTGGCACCCTGGGCAATTGACTCAGGGGTGAGCTCTGCCGCAGAACGCAATATGCCCGAATCCCACTCGTTCTCACCCGTGATGAATACCCCCCCGCTGTAGTGTGCTTCCGCGACACCTTTCGTACCGATAAAACGGGCACACACACCACCAAACACATTGGCAAACTTACTGGAATGGACAGAAACGTTGATATCATCAGGATACTTGTAGATCACCTGGTAGTTGGTCCAGGCGTTACCGAAGTCGACGCCACCTTTGGTGCCACCGTCACCAATAGCGTATAAGGGTTTGGCGTCGAGAATCCAGTTGCAAAGGTCAATCATGTGAATGGCCTGGTCCAGGTAACACCCCCCCGATATTTCATGAAAATGATAATGGTTCCGAATACGCATCTCATCGTACGACATCCCCTCATGTGGTTTGATGGCTGCTCCGGAGGAGAAGTAGTAGAGCTGCACGGTCACCACTTCTCCAATATCACCCTTTTTAATCCGCGTTGCCATCTCCAGGTATGGCGTGGCGTAACGGATCTGAAAGCCGTCGAAAGCCGATACCCGTCCCCGGATGTTCCTGGCGGTTCGCAAAACCTGCTTACACCCATCGGCATCCACGGCGACCGGTTTTTCGCAATAGAGGTGCTTACCCGCAGCTACGGCATCGTCAGCCATGCGGGGATGTGAATAACCGGGTGAAGCGATCACCACCGCATCCACCTGCTTGTTCTCCAGTAGACGGAGATAGGCTTCTGATCCCACATATCTGTTTTTTGAAGATACGGGTGCATATCCCTTTCTTTTGTTCAACTCATCGGCAAAACTACTCCATCCCTCCAACTGATCCTTGAAGATATCGGCCAGGGCTACGATTTCAATATTCGACGAATCGGCCATACTCTGCAGGATACCTTTCGCCCGCGATCCACATCCCACCACACCAATCCCTACCGCTGAGTTACGATTGGCTGCAAACAGGATATCCGGCTTCATCATGGAAATCGTGGAAAATGCAGAGACGTTCCTGATAAACTTTCTTCTGTTCATGACATTTATTTGATCAATCATTATAGAAATGTGAAAATACAACATTATCCGGAAGAATCACCATTGCAAGGGGAAGAATTCATAAAAATGAGTCATTGCAAAAAAATGGGAGACCATCTATGATAGGTGACCTCCCTTTGAAACACAATGAAAAGGGTTGCTTCAGGTTACTTCTGAAGCTTTTCCCGTTACAACCTCCCCAGCCTGAGATGGCTCCACACTGAAGTAGGTGCGGGTGTAACTTCTGATTCGCTTGCGCACCACGGAAGGTGGTTCCTGACTCCGGTAGTTGTTCAGCACATCGCTCACCTCCACCGTTTTACCTGGCGGAACTGAAATCTCAACCGTAATGCTCTGGTTGCGATATCCCTGGCTGATCGGAACCATCAGAAACTCGGGCAGGTAAAGCAGCGAGTCCTGCTGGGAGATTTCGTAACGAAACTCCTCCAAATCAGCCTTCGCACCTCTCAACTCACGACAGCTGCTTGCAGCAAGCGTCCGCACATGAAAAAGCGAATCACTGCTGTTGCGAATATGAAGATGTATGCTGCGAAAAAGCAGTGAATCCCGGTTTACGTTGGTGAAGGGCAGCTCATCCAGATCTGACCCCATGCCGAAGCCTAAACGAAACTCCGAGTAGTCGTCGTTATAAGGCTGCATATCCAGATAAAGACGGCTGCCGTTTACGGGGGTTAGTTCGAAAGTTTGTTCAAGGGTACTCTCCTCGCTGAACTTGTCAGCCACCCGAGCAGTCAGAATACCTGCAGTAACCAGCCCGCCAAACCAAAAAACCACCGAGATGACTCCAATCAAAGGTCGTGAGCGGGCTTTCATCACCCGTCGCACAATCCATATCAGGATCGACAGTACTGGCACCCCTATCAGCAGAACAAGGGAGACCAGTAGCATCGTGCTTTCCTGTCCCGGGTCTACAAAGAGCGACTTGAGGGGCATCAGCTGGGCACCGGCAAAGAACATCGCGACGCACAACCCGGTCAGCACCAGCGCAAAGAGCCCGACAAAGGAAAAAAAGATGATCTTCAACAGGAGGATCAATCCCTGCAGACAACCGGAACGCTCCGACGACGGGGCAACCGAAGGTCGGCCTGCAGGTGTCGATGAGGTTGGCAGACTTTCAGGCTGAGGCAGTGGAGGCATCTCATCAACCCATACCTTTTCTGCAGGCACCCCCCTCTCAGCTGCCAGACAAGAGGTGGTTACAGGTGTCGCCGTCTCTCCTTCGCCTCGGCTTCGGGCACTCGCCACATTGTCACTCACCTTTTCCCGAATGGAACGGATGTATTCTTCCTCACCCATCATCTCCAGCTTTTGTTTCACACTCTTCGCCTCAGGGATAATGATCCAGAAAACGATATAGACAACCACAACACCCATATTGATGTTCCAGCTGAAATCCACCTCGTCAAACAGGAAATTGAGCGGGAAGAAGGAGATCATCCCGATCAGATTCAGCAGGAACGGCAACAGAAAGACCAGACGAGGGATCCAACTGTCGATCTTGAAATAGGCTGCAATTCCACCGCAGACCCCTCCCAGAAAGCGATCATTGGGGTTGCGGTAAAGCCGTTTGGTCACGTTCGTTTCCAGCACCTTCGGCTTCAGCACTATCCAGAGGACGATGTATACCCAGAAAAGGAAACCGAAAAAGAGGACGAAGATCATGCGGAACCAGACCGGATCACTCCTGAAATAGTGTGCCAGACCACTACAAACTCCTCCCAGGATACGGTCACCGGAATTGCGGTACAACGATCGACGCTCTCCCCCCTCTCGGGATGAAGACCCCTCCTGCCGACTGCCCGCAGAGTCACTCACAGGTGACGGCTCTTCGTAGTCGCTGTCAAAATCCTCCGGCCTCCCGATACTGGTGATGATGGCTTCCACATCCTCATCGGTAATACAACTGATTCCGTGCCTGAGACGATTACCAAACAACTCGGCAATGCGGCATTCGATGTCGTTGACAATCTCATCGCCTCCCTCCTCATGCGAAAAAAAACGGGTCAGACGCTCAATATACTGCTTCAGCATTTCATAAGCCGACTCCTCAATGGCGATTACCTGCCCCTGAAAATTGATGTTGATTACTTTCTTCATATGATGTTGCTATTCTTGTCATGCGTTTCACCTGCGGCATGGGTCACAGCCTCCACACCGGTGGCCAGTTCATCCCAGGTGGTGGCCAGCAATGCATGGAACGCCTCTCCCTTCCCTGTGAGACGGAAATACTTGCGGGGAGGTCCCGAGTTACTTTCTACCCATCGGTAGGTAAGGATCTCTGCATTCTTCAACCGGTTCAACAGGGGGTAAAGCGTCCCCTCCAACAACTGAAGTCCCGCACTCCTCATCTCGTCGATGATGTCGCCCGGATAGGCCTCACCCCGCTTGATGATTGAGAGAATGCAATACTCGAGTACCCCTTTGCGCATCTGACTCTGTGTATTGTCTATATTCATACCCAATTTCTTCTTTCCATCGGTGCAACTGATGAAACACTCATCAGTACGATACAAAATTAATCAACGCAAAGTATTATGCAATACATAGTACCGTTTATTTTTTAGTTTTTAGTGTTCTTTAACGCTGCGGGTGATCCTGGTTGAATTGCATGAAAGTCGAAAAAAACAGTTACATTTGTGACCATAAACCATTTTGTATGTCACTACAGGGGAAGCATATCGTATTGGGGATCAGCGGAAGCATCGCTGCTTACAAATCGGCCGTTCTGACCCGGCTGCTGATCAAAAAGGGTGCAGAGGTGCAAATAGTGATCACTCCGGCCGGTAGGGAATTCATCACATCGGTAACGCTCTCTGCCCTTTCCGGCAAACCGGTTGTCAGCGAGTTTTTCGCCCAGGGCGACGGCACCTGGCATAGCCATGTGGAGTTGGGGCTCTGGGCCGACCTGATGGTAGTGGCACCCGCCACCGCCGCCACCCTTGGCAAGATGGCAAACGGTATTGCCGACAATATGCTCATCACCACCTACCTTTCCATGAAGGCCCCGGTATTTGTGGCGCCAGCGATGGATCTGGATATGTTCCAGCACATCACCACCCAACGCAACCTGGAGACCCTGCAGCGCGACGGCGTTCGGATCATCGACCCGGCAACAGGAGAGCTGGCGAGTCACCTGGAAGGGAAAGGGCGCATGGAAGAGCCGGAGCAGATCGTGGCCATTCTCGAACAACATTTCTCAGAAAAATCCGACCTGGCAGGGAAAAGGATATTGATCACTGCCGGTCCCACTTATGAGCGGATTGATCCGGTACGATTTATCGGCAACTTCTCTTCCGGTAAGATGGGCTTTGCCCTGGCAGAAGAGTGTGCTGCGCGGGGGGCGGAGGTATGGCTGATCACCGGCCCCACCGCTTTGTCACTCTCCCACCCGGCGATCCGCAGGATCGATGTGGAATCGGCAGGGGAAATGCATGCAGCTGCACTGCAGACCTTCCCGGAAATGGATATGGCTATCCTCTCGGCTGCCGTGGCCGACTACAGGCCGGAGCAGATGGCAAAACGTAAGATCAAACGTACCGAAGGTGAAGGCCTCTCACTGACCCTCATCCCCAACCCCGATATTGCTGCCGCACTGGGCCACATCAAGCGTGAAGGGCAACTGCTGATCGGTTTTGCCCTGGAGACCGATAACGAAGAGGTGAACGCCCTCCGGAAGATGGAAAGGAAGCAGCTGGACTTCATCATCCTCAACTCGCTGCGAGACGAGGGGGCCGGTTTCGGGCATGATACCAACAAGGTGACGATCCTCTCCCGCAGTGGTACAAAGCGATCGTTCGAATTGCAAACCAAGAAAGAGGTGGCGAGGAACATCATCGACACCACCTTTTCTTCATCTCAAATAATATATTGATGGTCAGATTCTCTTTTCCAAAAGGATTGTTCCTTTTGCTTCTATTGGCTGCCACCTCTGCACTCTTCCCCCAACCATACCGTAACCCGGTCACCATCCCTCCTGCTCTGAGCGGCAACTTCGGTGAGCTGAGAAGCAACCATTTTCACTCCGGCATCGATTTCAAGACCCAACAAAGCGTCAACAAACCGATTGTCGCCATCGAGGATGGCTATCTCTCCCGCATCAGCGTCTCACCGGGGGGCTACGGACTGGCACTTTATGTGGATCATCCCGCCACCGGACACACCAGTGTCTATGGACACCTCAACAGTTTCTCCGACAAGATTGCGCAATATGTGAAAGAAAAACAATATGAACTGGAACGCTATCAGGTGAATCTCTACCCCACAGAGGGAGAGTTACCGGTAAGACGGGGTGAACAGATTGCCCTCAGTGGCAACACCGGCAGCTCAGGTGGCCCTCATCTTCACTTTGAAATCCGTGACCGGCAGAAACAGGATCCGCTCGATGTGCTGGAATACATCGCACCAATTCCCGACACCCAAAAACCGGATCTGCGAGGTATTGCCTTCTACCCGATGGAGGGCAGAGCGGTAGTTAACGGAAGCAGCACCCCCCTTCGAATTACACTCGGAAAGGACAAAGCAGGGAAACCACTGCCTCCCGGCAGCAGGATCACCGCCTGGGGACGCATCGGGATTGGATTAAAAGCATACGACCGGATGGACGGTCAGTCGAACATCTATGGGGTGAAACATATCCGACTCTTCCTCGATGACGAGCCGATCTTCAGCAGCACTATCCGCCGCTTCTCATTCGATGAAACCCGCATGCTCAATTCATTTATTGACTTTGCCGATTGGCGTGAACGGCGTTCTCTCTACATGAAGTCGTTTCTCGAACCGGGCAACAGGCTTCCCTTCTACCAAACGAAGAACAGAGGTTATGTCGAGATCAATGAGGAGAAAGAATATCGTTTCCGGTATGAGCTGGAAGACCATTATGGCAACCGGCTCACCTACCCCTTCACGGTGAAGGGGCTTCCGGCAGAAATACCCCAACCCGTGCCATGTGACCACTTTATGTCCTGGCAGTTTGAAAACAGTTACATGAACCCGGATATGGCACTGACCATTCTATCCGGGAACCTCTACCACGATATCTGTTTCACCCATGCAGTCACGAAAAGCAGCAGCCACTACTCCGATATCCACCGGATTCACAACACGCCTGTTCCTCTCCACCGCGGGGCTACCCTAAGGATCCGGCTGAAGTCCGACACGTTGCAGCAAAAAAACAAGTATGGCATTGTGATCCTTGATAGGAACGGAAAAGAGGGTTGGTTGGGGGGAGACTATTCACACGGCGGGATAACCACTACCATTCGAGAGTTGGGGGGGCGTTATGCGGTGGCAGCAGACAGCATCGCCCCACTGATTACCCCTCTACAACCGGAAAACTGGAAAAGCCGGCGCATCATCCGCATACGGCTCACCGATGACAAAAGCGGGATCGCCTCTTTCCGGGGTGAAATCAACGGCCGTTTTGTGCTTTTCACCCACGACAGCAAATCGACCATGTATACCTATCGGTTCGATGATACAAGACTACCCGTGGGAGAGGCACTGGAGCTCACCTTTACTGCAACCGACAGAGCCGGCAACAGAAGCGAATACAAAGCGACACTGTAATACTGCCGACGCTTATTCCTATGGAGATTCAGAGCCCCAGTGTCTCCTGCACCAGACGGATCTCCCGCTTGCTACCGGTATGCTTTCCCGCCACATCGGACAGTTTCACGCATTCCTGCCATTGTTCTTTGTCCGTCATCCTGCAACGGAACAGCTTCATCACGATGTTCATTCCCTTGATCTGGTTGCCCACATCGTTGGTCAGGTTGGTGCCGATACCGAAGGTGGCACCAATCCGGTCGCCACAATACTGTTTGATCTGGATTGCCTTCTCCACGTTCAGGCTGTCGGAGAAGACCAGGTACTTGAGTCTGGGATTCACCCGCAGCTCCTCGTAGCGTCTGATCACCTTGTCCACAAACAGATAGGGATCACCGCTGTCGTGCCGCAGGCTGGTGAAGAGTGCCGCATGTTTCTTGCTGAAGTTGCGCAGAAACACGTCGGTGGTGTAGGTGTCGGTGAGCACCGTACCCAAGTCACCGTCGTAGACGTTGATCCAGTCCTCCATCGACATGTAGTTGGCCATCTTGTAGCCATAGATGGAGCCGTGGAACTGCACCCACTCATGCGGGTGGGTGCCTGACACGTTGAGATCATGCTTATACGCCAGGTAGACATTGCTGGTGCCGAACAGGCTCTCACCGGCATGCTGCCTCAGTATCCCGGTCACCCGATCCTCCACATCAAAGCTGAATCGACGGCGCATACCGAAAAGAGAGAAGATGATACCATGCTCCTTCATCCGCACTGCTTTCTCAATGGCTGCCTGCTGCATGTACTGCAGGTCAGGATACTCACCCCGCTCCCGGAACCATAGCTCCGAAACAGTGGCCAGGATGGGTGTTTCCCATAACGTCACCCTGTAAAGCAGGCCGCTGGCCTTGATCCGCAGCTTGCGATCCTCCATGGTGATCTCCACTTCAGAGGGATTGAAACGAAAACCTTTCAGGAAATCGATGTAGGTGGGTGGCAGATAGGTCATCTCTCTTCTGACGAATTGCTCCTCCTCACAGCTGAGCGAGAGCTGTGCCATCTGATCCAGCTCCTGTCGCAGCAGCTGGTCAAACCCCTCCGGGTAGTCGCCATTGCTCCGGTCCACAAATTCAAACTCACCGCAGGCGCGGGGAAACAGTTTGGAGTAGGCATAACTGGTGGTAAACTTGTACAGGTCGGTGTCAAGGATGCTTCGGATGATGGCCATAGCTCTTTCCTTTAATTGGTTAGAATGATAAACGTTTCAAGAATGGTTTCGTTCACTTTCCACATAAAAAGGGACGTCGCTTCCACAGCGACGTCCCCGTCAACCTATCGTTTAAAAAAATCAAATTCCCCCTTCAATGTTCCAGACAAAGGCACGGAGACCCAGATTGGCCGATTCGTTGTCCAGCTCCCTGAGGTAGGCCAGCAGAGCCTCCACCTTGTTGTCTTCCACTACTGTGAGAATGGCGTTGTTCACGGAAGGCCATGCATGGCTCCCGTAATGGGGGATGCCGTCACTGCTACCTCTGCCGTACACCTCTTTCCAGGAGGTGAATCCGCGGATGTTGAGTCTGGCCAGGTTTTCCACGATCAGGTCATAGTGTGCCTGGTCCAGCATGATCATTACTGCTTTCATATCTATCTGTTGTTATGCATTCACTTCATTGTTTACCAACACCGCACGATGCTTCCTGCGCCTGCGGCGTACACCGTAACCGGCCATCATCGAGTAGAGCGCTGGAATCAGCACCAGGGTGATGATGGTGGAGAAGCTCATACCACCAATGATGGAAATACCAAGCGACTTCCACATCTCCGACCCCTGTCCTGTGCCGATGGCCAGCGGCACCATCCCCAGGATGGTGGTAAGGGTGGTCATCAGTACCGGACGCAAACGGGAACGTCCTCCATGTACCACGGCGGTGATAATTGACATGCCTCTCTCCCGGTTCAGGTTGATGTAGTCGATCAGCACGATGGCGTTCTTCACCACCATACCCACCAGCATGATCAGCCCCACGAAACCCATGATGCCTAGTGGTTCTCCAGTGAGGGCCAGCAACAGGATCGATCCGGTGAAGGCGAAGGGCACCGTCAGGATGATCATAAAGGGATAGGTAAGCGATTCGAACTGCGATGCCAGCACGATGTATACCAGCAGGGAGACGATCATCAGCAACAGTCCCAGCTGTGCAAACGACTCCTGCTGTTCCTCCATCGAGCCTCCAATCACGATCTGCACACCAGCCGGAGTCTCATATTCAGCCAGCATGCTGCTCACATCGGTCACCACCTCACTCAGGGCACGACCATAAATGCTGCCTGTCACGGTGACAATGCGCTGACGATCCTGACGGTCAATCTGTGGCAGAGTGGATGTCTCCACCACCGTCCCCAGATCTCTGACACGAACACCTGCGCCCATCGGGTTGTATATTATGATGTTCTCAATATCCTCTATCGACTGTCGGTATTGCTCCTCATAGCGCACCCGGATGTTGTACTCCTCACCCTCTTCACGGTATTGCGACAGGATAAGACCATTGATTCTGTTGCGGATCGCATTGGCAGCGGAACTCATGTTCAACCCGTTCAATGCCAGCTTCTCCCGGTCAAACTGAATCTGGTACTCCATCCGGTAATCCTTGCGGGAGATGATGATGTCTCTGAGTCCATCTACCCCATCCATTCTCTCCTGCAGCTCACGTGCTACCCTATCGGTCACCGCCAGATCGTAGCCGAAAACCTCAAGTGCCACATTGCTGCCACCGGTCATGCCCATGTCACCACCTCCGGGCATCACTTTGAATCGTCTCACTTCCGGCATCGCAGCCAGATCCTGACGCATCTCCTCAGAGACATCATAGATG
>Ga0265294_10003595_pt1 | contig 19764 bp, 18 predicted proteins | sample MunlanPumphouse3_FD_192504 | JGI IMG/M metagenome (GOLD analysis project Ga0265294, IMG submission 192504) | Groundwater microbial communities from a municipal landfill in Southern Ontario, Canada - Pumphouse #3 | ecosystem: Environmental > Aquatic > Deep subsurface > Groundwater | place...
TGGTTCTTTTATTATTTGATTAGGAGCTGTTAGGTTATCTTTGAGCTGTTGAGGAGCGGCTTGAATCGGTTGAGTTAAACATATTAGACAATAGGCGGAGATGGTTAGTAAGCTTAATCCGACTAATTTAATGGAATAATTCATAAAATAATTGAATTATTTTTGACAATTGGGACAAAAGTGCGTTCCCCGACCAGCCAATTTTATTTTTTTAATTAAATTATTACAATGTAAACACTTTTTATCACTTCGCCCATAAACTTGTAATTGCTCAATAAAATTACCAGTTTGACCGCGTCCATCACGATAATCACTAAAAGATGTGCCTCGTTGACTAATTGATTGTTGTAGAATATTAACAATATTCTTTCTTAATTTTTTTATTTCTAAGACAGTTAACGTTTTAGCTAATCGATCTGGCCTTATACCTGATTTAAATAAACTTTCATCGACATAGATATTACCTAATCCAGCTAATCTTTTTTGTTCTAAAAGTAGTGTTTTTATTTTTGATTTTGGTCGATCTAGAAAAAACTTTTTTAAAAATTCATCATTAAAATCTAGGCTTAATGGTTCAATTCCTAATTTAGATTGATACTCTAACCAGTCTTTTTCAGCCATTAACTTTATCCAACCAAATCTTCGACTATCATTAAAAAATAATTGACTACCATCAGATAGACTAATTATTACTCGAGTTGATTTATTGGGCCAGGTTGGTTTAATGTCAGATGATAAATCATTAGTTGGATGTCCACCAGCTAACCAGTGGTCACGACCTTCCCAAATCATTTGGCCAGTCATTTTTAAATGAATGACTAGTCTATAATCGTTAGATAAATGAATAATTATATTTTTAGCCCGTCGAGAAACCTTTTTAATTGACTGGTCAATAATTAATTTTTGATTATGTTTAGTTGATAGATTAATTAACTTATGGTCGATTATTTTTATTTGTATAATAAATTTATTCACCATAAGTGAGGATAAATCATTAACGATGGTTTCTACTTCAGGTAATTCAGGCATAATTATATAAAAGAAAAACGCCGAGCTATTTTAGCTAGCTCGATTGAGCTCCTGGTTTACTTAAAATAGCGGCTGCTTGTTTAGCGGCTATCTTTAAAGACTTTTTAAGATTATTGGTTTTAATAAATTCAGCCACCAAGGTACCACCGAAAGCGTCACCAACACCAGTTGTATCGATTACCTTTTTAACCGGATAGGCTGGTTGATGAATCAATTGTTGTCCATTATAGGCCCAAGCCCCCTGCTTATCGGCCGTAATAATAACCATTTTTGGACCAGCTTGCCAAACTTTTTGTATCAATTTAGCAATATCTTGATTATATGATTTTAATATCTTTTTTTCATTTTTTTGATCAGATAATAATTGCAGGGCTTCATCTTGATTTATAATTAAAATTTCGGTTTTTTGCAAAAACTTTTTAAGCTTAATTGATCCAGCTAATAATTGAAGCTGACCAGGGTTCCAGACTATTTTTTTACCACTATTAAAAATATTATTTAAATTTTTTGACCAAGTTTTACCACTTAAAGAACTTATATACAACCAGAGGCTTGGTAGATTTTTTATTTTAAGCTGACGAAGATCTAGGAAATCGTTAGCACCACGATGAGAAATAATAGTATGTTCACCGTCTTGACCAATTAAGATTAATGATAATGCAGATTGTTCTTGAGAAATAATTTTGATTAAGTCAGTCTTTATTTTATTAATTTGAAGGTTTTTTAATATATTTTGACCGCGTTGATCTTGACCAATAGCTGTTATTATTGCCGGCCTAAGACCGCGACGACTAATGGCTATGGCTAAATTGGCTGCTCCTCCACCATAGCTAGTAAAACTATGGTGAGCTATTGTTTTGGCCCCGTATTCAATGGATAATAATTTTTTAGCCAATAAATTTTTATGATTGTTAATAATTTTATAATCATCAATTAACAGTGATATATCTTCGGTTGCTCCGCCGATTGTAATTACGTCAAATTTTTTCATATATTTTTTTTTCAATCTTTTCTTTGACAAGTTTTGATGATTGAGTTATATTTAAAAAAGTTTTTCGGGGATCGTCTAATGGTAGGACAGTGGCCTTTGAAGCCATTAATCGAGGTTCGAATCCTTGTCCCCGAGCTAATTAAACCGTTTTTGACGGTTTTATTTTATTGGTAAATAATTAAATAATGGTTGATGTCGATAACTAGGTGATGGCCAATTATGAGTTGTCATATAGCCTGGATTAGCAACAATTAATTCTGGTAAACGATTAACAATGGTTGCACAAGCAGCTTTAATAGTACTAGATTGCTCTAGGTGAAGCTTGATGTCCGATTCCCCTTTGATTGTCCAATCACTATTATTAATAGTTGATAAATCGGTTATTCGACCGTTGCTTTCAATTTTTATAATTGGCCCTTCATTAGTTTCTAGATTTATTAAAGCAGTCATACCACAACAATTACCGGCTTCGATAGGCTGATTAAAAGACTGACTTTTAATGGCTTGTTCGGCAATTAAGGGAGTTAATTTTTGGTTAATATTTTTAATCGTCCAACCAAGTCTAGCGGTTAACCATTCAGTAGCATTCCATAAATGTGATGGCAGTAGATTGTTTTGGGTTATTTTTTTATCAAAATCGGCAGTAGTTAAACCAACCCCATGACTTTCTGCTCGAGAAAGACCATATTCTTCTAAATTGTAATTTAAAGTACCTTCGATAGCATTGATTTTATGACTTGATCCGGCTAAAACCGTGGTCAAATTACCCCAGAAAACATCCTGATAGCCACTAGCGGTCAATGTGCAATAATTTTTTTTAGCTAAAACATCAAGTCGTTTAGCAAATTCTGGTGAAGTGTTCCAAGGGAAAACGGCCTCTTCACAAGTTGTAATGGTGTTGACACTATACTTTAAAGGAATAGACAGTAGTGGGTACATTTTAGTTATTAGACTGCCAATTGCCACAATACAAACATCGGCTGAATTTTTCATAAAAACTTCTTCGGGATTACTGTTAATAATAATGCCCAGTTTTTGTTCTAACCCAATTATTTCACCAATATCTTTACCAATTAAATTTGGGTCGTTATCAATTGCCCCAACAATTTCTGCTCCTTTGTCGTGAAGATACTTCATTATTAATCGACCCATTTTACCGCAACCATATTGAATTATTTTTATATTTGATTGTTTATTGATTTTATTCATATAATTTTTGATAGCGGACAAATAAAGTAATAGCTACAGCTGTAGCTACATTAATTGAATCAATTAATGGTTTATGTTTAATGGCAATTGATTGAGTGTCTATTGGTAGGGTTATGCCTTGTCCTTCTGAACCAACAATTATGACAACCTTATCAACTAAAAAATTATTATTAGTTAAATTAAGCTCTTGGGCGGATTGACTATTTTCTAGACGATAAATTGGCCAGCTTATTGTTGACAACCAATTAATAGCGGCTGATTTAGTCATTTCTATCCAAGGTGTTTTTAAAACTAAACCAGCTGATGAACGAATAACCTTAGGATTACCAGGATCAACACAATCACAAAGAATTAGACCAGTATCAAAAGCACCAGCTAAACGAATAATTGTTCCTAAATTGCCGGGATCTTGAATATTGTCTAGCAATAGAATAGTTTTTTGAGAAATGATATCGGTTAATTGAAATTGTGGTGGAATAACTAAACCAGCCTCGGTTGGTGGTGTTTTAGTAGTAGTTAATTCAGCAAAGTTACGGCTGTCGCTGGGACTAAATTTTAATTTTACTGAAGAGCCAGCTAATTTTAAAAACTTAGCACCCTCAATCAACCATAAACCAGCCTTAACCCGTCCCCGATTGTTATGCAGTGACTTAATTAGTTTTTCTTGCGTCTGACTAAGCATTTGTTAAATTTTTGAATATTTACCGACTGCAAGATAGCTAGCTAATAAATTAACTGCAGCAATACCTAGAAACTGAAGTCCAGCTATTTCTAGCCAACGGCTATTGAAGTAGCTGAGCAGATCAATATTATAGCCAAAAAAGAAAGTATCTAGATATGGTTGTAAAATATTTAAAAATGGATAAAAAATAACAGCTGTTAAGATGACGCCAGTAATAGTATAAATTAGACTAGAAAATAGGAATGGAGCTTTAATAAAAAAATTGGAGGCACCAACTAGTTTCATTATTATAATTTCTTGTCGATGGCTATAAATAGCTAGTCTAACTGAATTAAAAATAACCAATAACATTATCATTAAAAATATCGAACTAATAATAATAGCAATATCGTTTATTTTGTCAGTTATATAATTAATTTTGTCTAATAATTTTTTATTATCTTGAAAATTACGAGAAGCAATCAGCGGATCTTGGATTTGATTTAGTTCTTCAATTAAATTTTCATAAAGGCTTGGATCTTTTGGTTTAATAACTAGACTTGAGGTTAATGGATTTTGATCTAATTGTTGTAGAGCTTGAAGTATTTCAGGGTTAGCCTGGTAACGCTGTCTAAAAGATTCTAAAGCATCTGCTTGAGAAGTATAAACAACTTCTTGAACATTATTAATATTAGCTAAGCGAGCCCTTAGATTTAATATTTTATCTTCAGATACCCCCTGTTTTAAATAAATAGAAATGTCAACCCTATTTTTTAAATTATCAACCGCAGCCTGACCGATAATCCTTAAGGATAATAATAAATTAACTGAAAATAGCGTTAAAATTAAAATCATTATAGTGGCTAGTGATAGCCAAAAATTACGCCAAACATCTTGAAAACCAAACTTAATGATGCGTGCTAAAGATAATAACATAAAGCTTAAATAATATATTTTCCTTTGGCTTGATCGCTAACTAGTCGTCCATCGCTAACCGTTAAAACACGTTTATTTAAATTATTAACTACTTCTCGATTGTGAGTAACTAAAATTACAGTTGTTCCAAATTTATTAATTTTTTGTAATAAATCAATAATTTCTTCAGCATTAATAGAGTCGAGATTGCCAGTTGGTTCATCGGCTAAAAGAATTTTTGGCTGGTAAACCAAAGCTCGGGCGATAGCGGCTCGTTGTTGCTCTCCACCAGAAACTTCACCGGGATATCTATCCATTTGTTCATTTAGTCCAACTATTTTCATTAGACGCGGGACTATCGCATTTATTTTTTTAGGCGATTTTCCACAAACTTGCAAAGCGAAGGCGACATTTTCAGCCAATGTTTTTTTTGGTAATAATTTAAAATCTTGAAAAATTACACCAATTTGTCGGCGCAAATAAGGGATCTCACGATTAGAAATACGAGTTATATCCCAATCGCCAACGATAATTTTTCCACTATCTAATCGTTCTTCGCCGATTAAGCATTTAACCATAGTGGTTTTACCACTACCGGATTGACCAACAATAGATACGAATTCACCGGGTTGAATATGGAGACTAAGATTATCTAGAGCCTTAGTCTGTGGTGGATAAAATTTACAGGCTTGATTAAATTTGATCATAGCAATATCGACTAATTCAAAGCAGTTGTTAGAATTTGACTAGCTGTTTGATAGCTTTTGGCCCAACTAGGTGAACCAAGGGTAACCACAATAAAGTTCTGGTTAGTTGTTTTATCCTGAATAGCCATAGCCAAACAATGACCAGCCTCAATTAAATAACCAGTTTTTGATGATTGTAAAGAGAAATCTCCACCCGATAGCAATTTGTTTGTGTTTTTAATAGTATGTTTTTGCTTAGTATTAATAGTAGTGAATTGATAAGTAACGGTGGTGCTAATTTTTTTAATTTGAGCGTCTTGGGTAGCATTTTTTAAGATTAAAGCATAGTCTTTAGCTGTGCTAATATTGTCAGTTGATAAACCAGTTGGCTCAATTAATTTGGTATCAACTGCACCCCATTTTTTAGCATTATTATTCATTTGGTTAATAAATTCATTTCGAGATAGACCGCTGATTCTAACCAAAGATTCAATTGCGTTATTAGCCGAACCAATTAGAGCGGCATAAACTAAGTCTTGAATTTTGATTTGATCACCATCTTTGAGACGGAGCATGGCTGCTTCTGATGGCTTACAATATTTACTAATTTCTGCTTCATCTTTTTGACTATAACTAACAATTTTATTTAAATTTGGTTTGGTATCTAAAAATGTCTTGACTGCAATTATTTTTGTTAAACTGGCGATCGGCAAAATTTCAGAAGAATTTTTTTGCCATAAAACCTGGTCATTATCAGCATCTAAAATAATGGCGGCAGTTGCATCTTGTCCTGAGACAGTTAATTGTTGAAAATCCGTAATAGTTTTAGATAGTTTTTCTAAATAAGCTAGTTGATGAATAATTTGCCAATCAGCCGAATTTTTGGGTAATCGACCATATTTTTTGGTAAATTGTTGTAAAGCTAATCTTTCTTTATTTAAATCTCTGAGTGATTGATCAGTTTTTTTCTCAATCGGTTTGGTTTGATTGTTATTTAAAACTTCTAAATAAGCTAGTTGATGAATAATTTGCCAGTCATTTGAGCTTTTCGGTAGGCGACCATATTTTTTGGTAAATTGTTGTAAAGCCAGTTTTTCTTTATTTAAATCTCTAGCTGGTTGACTAACTTTTTTGTCAACAATCATTACCGAGGTAGTGCTTAATTTCGTAGTAGTTAGTTCATCACTCAGTGGCTCCAGACGAACAGATATTACACCGGTTCCTAGGGTGGCTAATTGAAGGAAAGCTTCTTTTTGTAGGTCAATTACTCTATCGGGATGCTGCTGTGGGTCAGGTCCATAATCATTAATTATAACATCAACAAACTTTTTAGTGGCAATATGATGAACCCTAACTTTTTGTCCTTTGGGATAAATAGTTGAAGCAGCAAATAGTCCAGTTTTAAAATCATACCAACTGGCTTTACCAGTTATTCCAATAGATAGGTCAGGATTATCAGCTAAGGCTGTTGGTAGTGGTAATAATATGCTGATTAATAAAGCGATATAGATAATCGGCTGTTTTAATAAAAAAATAATTGATCGAGTTGATTTCATAAGTTGACGGATTAAAAGTTTTATTCTTATAATGAAATTATAACATATTTTAAATTGACCACCAAGTTTATTCGTTATCATTGTTTAGCGGGTGTCGTATAGTGGTTATTATGCAAGCTTCCCAAGCTTGAAAGGGCGGTTCAATTCCGCTCACCCGCTCCACTAGCCCGTGTAGCTTAGCTGGTAGAGCAGTCCCTTCGTAAGGGAAAGGTCGTCGGTTCAACTCCGACCATGGGCTCTGATAAATAAAAAACGCTTTAACAGCGTTTTTTATTTTATCCGGCTGAGAAAAAATATTTAAACCATTGCCTAGGATTATGATTAAGAGGTCTTTTAATTTCTTGTAAAGCTGGTAAATCAAAAACTCGATCAGATATTTCTTTATCTTCACTGTCCGGTTGTTTAATAACTATAATTTGTTCGTTTGGTTTTTTTAAATCAAATTTTAAACGAGCCTCTTCTTCTAAGAACTCACGAGAATCAAGATAATCAACTAATTGGTTGATTTCTTTATTTTTATTATTAAGCCGACTAATTTCACTTTTAATTTGATTTATTTCTTGCCGGGCATTAAATAATTGACGAATATTTTTAACTAAACCGGTTATTAATAATACGAACAATAAAAGACCAAGCAAAGTAATGGCTAAGGGTCGTTTTAATTTCTGCCAATTGGATTGATTTTTTTTTGTCATAGTCGGGCTATCCGGAATCGAACCGGAACTACATGCACCCCATGCACGCGTACTACCACTATACTATAGCCCGTTAGCGACTTTAGTCGCTATTTTTAGTCTTCCTCTTCTTCTTCACCTTCATCTTCAGCATAAATTGCTTGAAGATCTAAGCGATCCCAATTAAATATTTCCTCAGAGCCAAAAAAACGAGTTAATTCTAAATGGGCATTCTCTACACTGTCGGAAGCATGAACGACATTAGCTTGGATACTCATAGAAAAATCTCCACGAATAGTTCCAGCATCAGCTTTACGACCTAAAGTTTCTCCAGTTAATAAACGAACGCTATTAACTGCCTCCATTCCCTCTAGGGCCATTACAATAACCGGCCAATCGGACATAAATTTAGCAATACGAGGGAAAAATGGCTTATCAGCCAAATGAGCATAATGTTCAGATAGAATAGCATCATCTAATTGCATCATTTTGAGACCGACTATTTTTAAACCTTTTCGTTCAAAGCGATGGATGATCTCACCAGCTAGACTACGGTTCAGAGCATCAGGTTTAATAATAACCAATGTTCGTTCTTGTCTTTTTTTAGCCATATTATTTTTTATCAATAAATTCCGCTTAATTATAGCGGCTTTAATTATATTATAAACTAGGTTAATTGTTTTGCCAACTCCCCTATTTTTTTATTTGCCAAACCAATTGACCATTACTATAAATAACCAAATCACCATCAAGGTCAGTGCGCCAAATTTTAATATTTAATCTTTTTAAACGATCAATGGTAATTTGACTAGGTAAATTAAATTTATTATTTAGACCAACGCTAATAAGAGCTAGATTGGGTTGCCAATAATTTAACCAATCTGGGCTGCTAGCTGTCCAAGAACCATGGTGACCAATTTTTAAAAGATTGATTGATTTAGATAATTTTTTATTATTGATAATTTTGTTTTCAGCCGTACTTTCTAAATCGCCGGTCCATAAAAAAGAATTTAGCCCATATTGCCAAAGAATAACTAGCGATTGGTTATTAGGATCATCAATAAAATCATTAATCTGCTGATTATTGGGCCATAAGATTGATAAACGACTATTATCTGGTAATTTAATTTCGGCCGGAGCATAAATATTAATAATTTTAGTCTCTTGACTAGCTAATTGTTTCAACAAGGCCGATAATTCATTGGATAATTTCGGAGGGGTGGCCAGTAATACTTTATTTATTTGGTATTTTTTTGATAAATAAATTAGCCCACCCCAATGATCAGCGTGATCATGGCTAATAATTACTAAATCAATTTGTTTATTCCACCAACGGATGTGTCGATTTAGAGCTGATAAAATTATTTGATCAGGGCCACAATCAATTAATATGTTTTGTCGGCTAGCTGTGGTTATTAAAGAAGCATCCCCTTGTCCAACATCAAGGTAAACTATTTTTAATAAATTCTTATTATAATCAATTAATTTTAGACCAAAAAATGTCAGTATAATCAGTCCAGCGACAATTAGGGCTATTTTTAATCTAATCATATTAATGAGCCAAAGCAATAGCAATAACTTCTTTAGCCCCGGCTTTTAATAAAGATTTGGCCGCCACTCGCAAAGTTGAACCAGTTGTAACAATATCATCAATTATAATTATTCGATTAAATTTAATAGGTCTTGACCAAATTATCGAATTTTCTAAATTTTTTAATCGCTGTTCTCGATTCAAGCCAGTTTGGTTAACTCGATATTGCCTGTGCCAGTTAGCTAATAAAACATTACCGCAATTTTTAGCTATCGCGCTGGCTAAAAATTCTGATTGATTAAACCCGCGCCAATTTTTTCTTGATTGACTTAATGGTATAAATGTTATGGCTGATTCCTTAAACCAATTTGTTTGAGCAATTGTATGATTAATAAAACAGGCTAAGTTATTAGCCAATATTTTACCAGGCCGATTTAATCGGTAATGTTTAGTTAATTTAATAAGTCGATTAACAATTGGGTCGTGATAACTAGCACAAAACAACATTTTAAGATGACAATCGGTAAACGAGGTAGTGAATTGACGCCAATGCCAATTTTTAGTTAATTGGGCCTGACAATTATCACACCAATGACAGCCAACCAATGAACAACCATAACAGGTTGGTGGCCAGATAATATTAAACAAATTAGCCCATAAATGAGCTAATAATTCCCCTCCTAACATAATTTATTTTTTTAATTATTGATATTGGCGATCTTGCCAGGTTAATTTATCGGCCAACCATAAATGGCCAGATTTAACTAAGGTTAATTGATAGTCTTGATAAAAAACTTTTGGTTGACCAGCCGATGAAGCAATAGTCTCTTGTCCTTTAATTTTTATCTCAATATCAAAAGAATTGGCCGTTAAACTGTCTAATCGTCCATGAGAAACAATGGCTTTGGCTTGAGTACCAATGTAAAGGTTGTTATTTTTACTTGATGATTGTTCTTTAATATATTGATTAGTCCAATCAACCATCTTATTAGTCATTTTATTTTTTAAAATTTCTAGATTGCTAAAATTATCTTGACTAGATAGATTAGCCCAACGTTCAACAAAAACTGCCGCCTCTTTTTCTAATTGGATTTCAGTTCTTCCACGATCATCTAAAGGAATTTGATTTTGAGCAACCATTTGATCAATATCTAAAGTTTGTGGTTTAAATTCATCAGACACTGGATCAATCGTGCTTGATGGTTGTTTATAGTCAGCTGGAATTTTTAGTTTTAAATTATCACCAAACAAAAGATAAAGTAAAATTATTAAAATAATTACCCCAAGACTTAATAATAGCCAATTAAGTGTTTTTGTAGACAATTTCATAAATTTAATTATCAGGTTTATTGATCATTTTCTTTATCGGCGTCAGCCTTGTTTTGTTTCTCAATTTTTAATAATTGTTCAGGATTTGAAGTAATCAGTTGATCTTCCATATAAGAAGCAACGATTTTGATCGCAGCGTGCTTATTACCAGCAAAAAAGATTCCTTCACCAACGCCACTTTCCAAAAGTAAATATTTTTCACCTTCAGTTAGCATGAAAGTTTTTTGGACTAAATCAATGGCCGCTGGTGATTGTTTTAATAAAATCTGCATAGCTGAGTTAGTGACAATCGCTTTACCGTAGGGTGACAATAAAAAGTCATTAACATCTTGAGTGATAGTCGTTACGCCTAAGTAATATTTACGACAACGTTTAACCAGGGCGTAAATAAATTTAGCACTATCATCATGTTGCATTAACCACCAGGCTTCATCAATTACTAAAATTCTTCTTTTTAATTCACTGCGAACAACATTCCAAATATAGTTGACAATAGTGTAAATAGCCAATGGTCTTAATTCATCTTCTAAGTCGCGAACTGAAAAAGCCACTAATTGATTACCCATTTCAACATTAGTCGGGCTATTAAATAGCCCAGAAAAAGTTCCTTCAGTATATTTTTTAAGCCGTAGGGCTAAGTTTTCTCCACCCTCCATGCCTTCTAAAATATATTGAAAATCTTTCATGGTTGGCGGTTCAACTTTACTCAAATCACTATCGGGAGTAATGTCTTTTTTGGCATAAGTTTCCAAAAGAGCCATATCAATAATTGAATCCTCCTCGGCCGATAAATTACCCAACATAATCCTAGCTAAACCTTTAACAGTGATGACGCCACTACGAATAATATCTTCAGTTTTTGTTTCTTGACCAACTGGTCTTGGTAGGTCGAATGGATTAATCTTAGCTTCGCTGGCTAAAGATATATTAATATAAGTGCCACCAACTGCTTCAGCTAATTCTTTATATTCATATTCTGGGTCAATAATTATAACATCAGTCCCCATCATCATGGTTCTTAGAACCTCTAGTTTAATAGCATAACTTTTACCAGCACCAGAAGTGGCAAACACAACATTATTGGCATTTGGTAAACTAAATCGATCAAATAAAATTAAGCTATTATTATGACGATTGATACCATAAAGAATGCCATTATCGCTAGTTAGCTCACTAGATATAAATGGAAAAGATGAGGCAACTGGCGATGAGTTCATGTTATAGGCAATATTTAGCTCATCGTCACAAAACGGTAAGGTCGAATTAAAACCTTGTTCAGATTGATAAAAAACTCGCTTAGAATAAATCAATCGAGAGCCAAATAAATCTTCTAAACGATTGTATAATTGGATCAACTCCTCTTCAGTTTTAGAATAAATTGTAACATAAAGAGCAAATTGAAAAAATTTTTCAGTTCCTTGAGTTAAATCATCTCGTAAAGTTTCAACATCACGTAGAGCAGTTTCACGAATTGGATCGCGCGGATTACCTTTGTCAGCATCAGCACTAATCTGGGCTTCTAAGACACCGACTTTATTTTTTAATTGCTTTAGGACAATTGCTGAATTAATCGGATAAAAAAACATCGAAATATCAAACGATTCATTGAGATTAAGAATTGGAGCAAACCAACCAACACTAATATACCGAGGATAAGCCACAATAAAAATTGTGCTAACATATTGTCCGTTTAGTAAAAGATATTTTGGTTTTATTTCTAAACTAGCCGGGGAAATTAAATCTCGAATATTGACAACACCATAGCGATAAGCTTTTTCTTGAGCAATTAATTGTTCAGCTAAAACAGCTTGTTCGTTTAACAAGCTGGTGCTTTGTTGATTTAAGAAACTAGCATTGTTTTTGTTTGGAGTTGGTTTGTCTGGCTTAATGTTGAACATGGCTAAATTTAAAAACTATTATTAATATTGATTTTCTCGATATTATCCAATGGTTGATTAGCGGCAGTTTCTTGATTATAAGAATTATAAAATAATTCAATTAGTCCCTGAGTATCTAGACTGGCTACATTAAGCCCCATTGACGTTAGTCCACCAGAGATACTTTCTACTCGAGTGTCTAGTTGTTTTTTTAAATGAATAAATCTTTCTTCTTTTAAATTGATTATATCAATTGGTCGAAATGCCTCAACTATTGATTGCCAAAAGCCCTTACGCTTATCTGATAAAGGATTATATGGAACAACAATATAAAAATGTTTATTCATAATTTTACCCAAACTAACCAATTGCCCAATGTAGTCTATATATTGTAAGGTTTGATTTTTTAATAATTCATTGGTTTGTTCGTTAGCCTTTTTACGCATTGAATCTAGATAGCCAGCAATGTTTAATTCACGAGATTGAACAACAACTTGAAGAGGAAAGTCGATATTATTTAAAAAACTAACATAACCACCAATAATCGCCTGCTGCTCGTCTTCACTTTTTAACGCAAAATTTATACTGGAAACCATTAAAACTGCTCGCAATGTTCCATCTTTCATAATAACCGTATCTTTTTTGATATCGGCTATTTTTAAATACCTTTGCGTAGAAATTGATCCAGTTTTTTGATTATCAGCCATAGCTAAGAATTAGTAGATAAATCTTCAAGGTCATTAATTTCACCACTATAAGCCCCTCTAGTATCAACAATTAATGATAACTCAGCTAATCTAGAAGAATTAAAATGAGCTTTTAAAGCTGGTGGTCGTGATTTTATGATATTTTTAGCATCAAATTGAACTAACTCAGTATTTTTACCAAAATTTTTATTCCAAAGACGAAGCTTGGGAAGAAAAATACTTTGAATTAAATTTAATATAAAAAAATGAAAGGGACGACCATTAATCCGACCAAAAGCAAAGGCCATAAAAAAACCAGCAGTAATTAACCCAGAAAATAAAAACAAAGAAAAATCAAATAATTTATATTCTAAAAATAATACTCCAGCCATAACTAGTATAATAATAAATTGTCTAGTAGTTATCGGCCCTAAAATTTTATCTTCTTCGTCAATAAATTGTGGAATGGTAAATTGTTGCATTAATTTAAAAACGAATTTGCTTATTTAAATTCATTATAGCTTTAAACTCATCAAAAGTTAAGTTTTCTTCTTGAGAATGATTAACTTGTTCATTTAATATTTGTTCAGCTGTTTGTTCACTGGCAATACTAAGTTGACCTATTTTTAAGTAGAGCATGTTTAATGGACTATGTCGCCAAGCATCAATCCCCTGCAATTTCTTACCATAACCATATTCGGCTAGAAGATCAATTTTTTCTTTAATTTTTTTAGCTCTTTCATCAGCATTAGCACCTAAATAACGAAATTTTCTTAAACCAATTGTGGCTAATTCATCAATTGGGGTTAAAGTTTTTGGTTCAAAACGAACATCATCCATTCGAATTTTTCCAGTTTTAGTATCAGTCGCTCGCTGATCAAGCGGCGATACCATAGTTGGATTAGTTGATTTAAGCGCAGCTGGTTCGATTTTTTTATTTTCCTCTTTTTTAGTTTCCTCAATAACTTCTTTAGTTTCGATTAAAGGCGGTTGATTATTAGCTGGATCTTTTATTTCTGGTTTGACGTCTTCGATTGGAGCTAATAATTTTGGTTCATTTAAATTACCGGCTGGTAATTCTGTCTCGGTATTTAAATCTAAACGAGGTTTTTGATCGATTTTTTTTAAACTAACTAATAAATCTGATTCAAAGTCTTGAGTGGCGGCCTGATTAATTAATTGATCAATTGAATTACTAGGTGGTTGAATATTAATTTGTTGTCTAGCCTGTTGATCTAAGTTTTGTTTGATGGTTAATAAGCTATTTATTAATTCTTCACTTTGTTGAGAAGATAAACCTAGACCACCCTCAACGAATGGTTTGGTTAAAAAATCAGTTAACGCTTTTTGATTACGAACACCTAATAAAAATGTTTTAGCTACTTGTCGCCAACGACTTAGCTCAATTGGTTTTTTTAAGAAAGATTGATGACTAACTAATTTGTTCAGCGATAATTCAAGATCATCTGATGAATGATTATTAGTTTCTGGTGGAATTGATGTTTTTTCAACTGAATAATTATTGATAACTTTTTCAATATTAACTGGTTCAGATAATGGTTTTGATAAATAATCTTGTACTCGACTAAGAATATTAACCTGTATTTCAGCCACTAGCTTTTGAGCCGTTTCTTTATCTAAGCCATTTTTATCAATTAAATAAAAAGTTAAATCGCTAAGTCGAATATCTTTAACAATTATTTTTATTAAAGTGACTGATAAAGAAATTCGATATTTTTCTTCTAGACGGCGAATTATTTCATGGACTTCAGCCGTGTCTAATTTTGCCTTGATTTCGGTTGGAACTTTTTGATATTTTTGTAGATAATCAAACATAAAGCTAATTCTGATTTAATTTTTCTATTTCTTCTAAAATGGCTTGACCCTCTAGGCTGTCTTGCCCATATCGATTAAGCATTAGTCGTAATTGATTTATTTTATTTTCATTATCCGGATTGATAATTACCGGCTCTTTTTTACTAATAATTGGCGCGGCTACCATTTCCGAATCAATAATTTTATCATCATCAAATGAAGATAATTGATCAACTGACTTAAGCTCTTGGGCTTGTTTTTCTGGTAAAGGAATGATTGACCAATCTGTTCCATCGTCGCTAGGCATACTGTCTGGAAAAAATTTTATATTGCGATAAGCACTTAGTAATGATCTAAGAATTGTTTTATCTTCTGGGGTCAAATTAGCAGTATTTTTAGATAAACTAAGAAACTCAGAGATACTTAATGAATTAAAATTTGCTGCCCCCTTTTCAGCAGCAAAACAACGAAGCCAATTAGCAATTGTTCCTGGTAATTGTTCACCATTAATTAATATAGTTGATTTAGTAATAATTTCTTGATTTTGCAACATGGCGTTTTCAATTTGTTTTTTAGCGCCAATATCTTGATTTAACCAAGCAAAAATTCGTTGATTAATTGCTTCAATTATTTCACTATAATTTTTTAATTCAATGATTAAATTATTCTTGAATAAATCAATAATGATATTTTTTTCTTCTTCAAAGCTGGGTGATTGTTTGTCTACTGATTGATTAAAAAAATTTAATCTCTGAATTACTGGTTGAAGATAAACCTCATTTAATTGTTGAACAATTTTTTCTGATAAATCAATTGGTAAATCATAACGATTAGCTAGGTATTCAGCTATATCGTCAAAATCAAGCTCGTTAATAGCAATTAATATAACTAAAAAACTTAATTCAATGCCATATTGATCACTGAGCTTTTCCAGCTGTTTTAAATAAATTGGACTATTTAATTCCAAAACAGCTAAGCTTGGTAATTTATAAAATTTATCTAAGCAATCATTGAGATATTCTTGGTTAGCCATATTTTTTATTTACCCCTTTTGGAACTTTTTTTAATTTTTTCACTCAGATAGTCTCTGTTTTTTTTATCTTCTTTTAATCCATGGAAATATCGATAATCTTCAGTAATCTTTTTATCTTTGTCATTATTAATTATTTTATTTAATTTTGATTCTATTTGATTATTAGATTTACCATCACGACCAATATTAATAACTGTTTGACCAGACTCTTTAGCGATGACATTAGCTGCTTGGCTCAGTGGTCGAACGCTTTGGATAGCTTGGGCGATATCTTCGGCGGTTAATTGATTTTGAGCCAAGCCTTTTTCAGCCATTATATTTTTAAGGCTTTGAGCAATACCGCCAGCATCATCGATTCGATATGATCCACTAGCCATTTGTCGAGCAACTGATTCAGTCAAGGTTTCATCGTTAAGACCAAAACCATGTAAAGCTTCGTGCATATTAGTGGTCACACTCTCACGAGCACTAATCATGGAAACACCAGTATTTTTAAGGCTAAGATTACTTAAAGTAGCAGGATCAGCTAGTTTGTCCTTAGCAACTCGTAGATCTTTTACTCGAGAGGCTTGTTCTAATTCAGACATTAATTGATTAGCTGAATCAATATCACCAGAACTTAGAGCAGCCGATCGACGAGAGCGCAAATCAGCAATTTTTTGTTCTAAGGAATCTAGTGGTTCATCAATGATAGCTCCGGCCGATTGTTTTAAGCTAGACAATTCATCATTAATTAGCCCAGTTAATTCACTAGCCACTGCGGTCATTTTATCTGCTGGAATATTAGCTCCAGCCGCTAGTCCATCACTGGAAATATCGCCTAGAGAACTTAACTTGCCAAAATCAGCTCCGATTATATTAGCTTGATGTTTGCCACCAGCAAAAGAATTAACCCTGAGTGAGCCATCACCATCACCACCTATTGAAGCGGCATTAACCTGACGTAGCTTAACCGATTTAGCATTACTTAAATAATCTTTATAATCTTTACCACTTCCGGTATTATCTAGTGCCGACTTTAAATCATTAAAACGACTAACATCGCCACCACTTTTTTCAAAGGTCGATAACCCCTTCATGATTGATTGAATTACAGCTAACTCACTCTGCTTATTAGGATCCAATTTACCAACCGAGGCTTCTAAGTTTTTAATAGCGTCTTGACTGCCATCAATTTTTGGATTAGCTAGAGCTTTCCAAAATTTGCCATGCTTATCATCTAAGTTATTGAGTCCACCAGAAAATGTTTTAGGACTGAGATTGGCTGCTAAATCGGCTGGATCTTTATATCCAGCAATACTCTTAACGGTCTTTTCAGCTTCTTTACTATTTTTTAAAAATAAACCAGCAGCATCAGATGATGTTTGAAAAGGATGATAATTTTCAATATTTTCTCCTAAGCTTTTAACTCCACTGCCAGCTGAAAGCCAAGCGGCTGATTTAACCCAGCTGGCCTTTTTGCCATAATTAATTTTATCAGCATCTATTGACTTAATCTGATTTTCATAATTATTCCACTCGGGTGATCCTTGTTGATGTTGCTGCTGTTCTTTTTTTAGTGTTTCTATTTGTTTATTATGCCCACCACCACCTCTAGTATCGGCAAATTCTCGATGCATTTGATTGGTGGCCTCTGCTTTTGTTGTTTTATATGTTTTTATAGATTCATCAACTTTTGCTGCATGTTTTTTATCAGCCTCGGTTCGTATGTTCTCATACTCACCTTTAGTAATATGACCTGATCTAAAAGCTTGTTCGGCCTTTTCTTTTATTGCATCTCTATTTTCAGCTGAATCTTTACGGGTCTTATTCATTTGACCAGCCGCATTATCAATAGCAGTATGACGACGGCTATAAGCATCCTCATAGGCCATTACTTTACTATTATTAACTCCTTGCTTAAGAGCTCGTCCAACAAAAGGCATTTTGGCTACACTGGAAAGAGCCATGGCAGCAAAAAGAGGGTTACCAGTTAAAGCCATTAAAGCACCACCCTGGACAGCTCGCTTAGTTTTGCCAACTCCTTTGACCACGTCATCATCAGCTACATCTTTAAATCTTTTCATAGTATCTTCACCAACTCCAAGACCAACTTTTTTCAAAGTATCCAGTCTTTTTTTGGTCTTTTCTTTGGTTCTTTCTTCAGTTAATTCATTACCCCAGGTTTTAGCAGCTAAACCGATTTTTTGAGCCGTTTGTCCAACCTTACTATTACTATTTTTAGAAAGAGCATACATTAACCCACCAGACCCCTTAAGTGCATTACGGCTGGCCCATTTGGTCGTATTTTTAGCCCTAGTACTAGCAGTTTTCTTGGCAAAATTACCCATTTTCTTCAATGACCCGATACCACCACCAACTACTCCACCAACTAAAGAACTAGCTTCTTTGGTTAGCATCATACCACCCCATAGGATGCCAATTGATACTAAAAATTTAATAATAGCATCAGCTGTTCCACCTTCAGTAACGCCAGCATTAATATCAGTAACAAAATTGGATGATTGACTTGGACCATCCACTTGAATATTTTCTCCCTTATTAAAACCAGTATCAGAAACAGTAAAAAAAGATAACCAAATAAAGAAAGCCAATAATGGCCCAGTAATGACTAAACCAGTAAAATCGGTCCACCAGCGACTGGCCATTTGACCAATTTTACCAGACTTGGGTAGAGCTGACAGTAGATAAGGAAAGGGCGATAAAACAATAAATAACCATAACATAACTGCCCGTTGAATTAACATTATGGTCATGGTTAAAATAACCACCAAAGCAACGATTAAATAAATTAAAGCCAATAAATAACTAACAAAAATACCCGCACTAGCTACTGCTGTAGCATCAGCATTATTAGTAACAACATTAAATAATGTAGTTATTCCGAGCATTTCAGTTAAGTTGCCAGCACCAACATCTTTAAAGCCATTAACAAAAGTCAACATAATGACTTGAGCAAAGTCTAAAATCAGACCACAAATTGTTTTGGAAAAATTAACAAAAATAGCTCCAAAAATAAAACTTTTTAAATTACTTTTAGCTTGATAGTTTTGCAGTCGCAAAACTGTACCAAAGGCAATGATTAATAAGCCCAAAACAAAAAACATATTGCAAATATCTCGAACCACTTTCCAGCCTTCTCGAACTACGGACTCATTAATGAAATTATTATATTGAGCAACCCAAATTAGAGCATGAAGAACAATAGCTAATAAACTACCAACAAAAGTTACTAATAAACTAACGATTCCAGTTAAAATTTGCAGTAGAGCTTCGGTAATTTTATCTACAGCTGCTAAAGCTATCAATGGAGAAAGAATAGTTAATAAACAAACAAAAACTAGTAAATATTTTTGTTGCTTACTTAATCTATCCCAATGTTGTTTTAAATAATTAATTATTTTATGCCACATACTTAAAATGAAAGCCATATTGATTAAAAAGAAATACCGAATAATTCCCAAAGAATACCAAAATTTTTAATTGGATGAGCAATAGCATCAGCTATTAGAACAATTAAGGAAACTAGAGTTAAAATAATTATAAAAACAACAAAATCTAAAGTAAAAATACCAATCGCCTCCAACATACCAATAGCCTTTTTAAACATAGCTGGCGATTTGGTTTCTTCACCTAATTTACAAAAAACTTTGTTTCCTTCAATAAAACCAGCCCAAGGATGAATATTTAAATAAATTAAGGTCAATCCCCATGAATCAATTAAATTTAGCCAGCTTTGTTTTAAAAGTTCCTTAGTAATCATTTTACCACC
>Ga0265294_10003596_pt1 | contig 19763 bp, 18 predicted proteins | sample MunlanPumphouse3_FD_192504 | JGI IMG/M metagenome (GOLD analysis project Ga0265294, IMG submission 192504) | Groundwater microbial communities from a municipal landfill in Southern Ontario, Canada - Pumphouse #3 | ecosystem: Environmental > Aquatic > Deep subsurface > Groundwater | place...
ATTGAATTTTTACATGAATTAAGAAAAGAAGTTCTTCTAATGAAGACCAATATTTTTGCTATTAACAGTTCTATTGACCTAATACATGATTTTTATCAGAACCAATATATTTTGGAATTCAAGAAATATTATAAGGATTTGATGGATCATATATATAGGTTGAATGATAGATTGGTTATTGATTGGGAAAATCTAAAAACATTGTACGAAATGCATATAAATAACGTCAATGAAAGAACAAACTCTATAATGAAAGTCTTGACTATCTTTTCTGCGATATTTATTCCTCTTTCCTTTATGGCAGGTGTCTTTGGAATGAATTTTGTACACATGCCTTTACTTCAAGATACTAATGGAATATGGATTTTTATAGCCATATGTGCTTTTATAGTTATAACGATGTTGTTCTATTTTAATCACAAAAAGTGGTTATAAAAAAGCGCTAAAAATAGTAGTTTAAGCGCTTTTTAAAAAATGATAAAAAATTATATTTCGGTAACTTTTGATACGATAGTTTTTATAATTTCTACCGCTAAATTCATTTCAGTTATTGAAGCATATTCATAAGGACCATGGAAATTATAACCACCTGTACCGAGGTTTGGACAAGGAAGACCCATAAACGTCAATCTAGCGCCATCAGTACCACCACGTATAGGTTCAATTATTGGAGTTATTCCCTTTTCTTTTATAGAAGCTATCGCTATATCTATTACTTCTTGATGATCATCAAGTATATCCTTCATATTAAAATATGAATCTTCAATGTCTACTTTTACGGTATTTTTACCGTATTTTTTATTTAAGTAAGTAGAATTTTCGTTAAAATCAATTTTTTGTTTTTCAAAGATTTGCTTATCATGATTTCTTATAATATATGTCATCTCACATTTTTCTACAGAACCATTTATGTGAAGGAGATGATTAAAGCCTTCATAGTTTTCAGTGATTTCTGCACGCATAAATTTTGGAAGCATTTGGTTAAACTCATAAGCAACGTCAATAGCGTTTAACATTTTGTTTTTAGCTGAACCTGGGTGAACTGATTTTCCATAAACTGTAATTTTAGCAGTAGCTGCATTAAAGTTTTCATATGCAATTTCACCTACTTGAGAACCATCGAGTGTATATCCAAAATCAGCATCAATTGATTTTATATCAAGGAATTGAGTCCCATTTCCTACTTCTTCATCAGGTGTAAATACGATCACTATATCACCATGCTTGTAATCGGGGTTATTAACTGTATATTCAACAAAATCCATAATTTCTGCAACGCCTAACTTATCATCAGCGCCTAACAAAGTAGTACCGTCAGTAACTACTAAACTATCTCCAATTTTACTTTTCAAGTTTGGAAAAATATTTGGGTTTAAAGAAATCCCCTTTTCTTCATTTAAAAGAATTTCTTTTCCGTCATATTTTTCAATTATTTTTGCTTTTACATCTTTACCACTAGCATCCGGTGAGGTATCTACGTGTGCTATTAACGCTACTGTTTTAGCCTTTTTATTTATATTGCCTTTTATTCTAGCTATAACATAACCGTAGTTATCAATGTTAGCTTCCAGCCCAAAACTTTTTAGCTCTTCTAGTAAATCATTTAATAATACTAATTGTTTGCTTGTAGATGGATAATCTTCAACATCACTCTTAGACTGTGTATCATATTTAACATAATTTAAAAATCTATTCAGTACACTCATATTTTTTACCTCCTATAGTAATTCATTTTTATTATATAATATTTTACCCTTTTTTTAAAATGTTTTATTCAGACATTATGATTATGAGCTAATATGATATAATACTAATGAGGTGAAATAATGGGCGAATATGTATTTCATGAACAAAAGATTTCTGATAAGTTTGGTGTCGGCTTAGTGAGATTTGCTTTTAGGTTTAAAGCAGCTAGAGAGAGATATAATTTTAAATTTAAGTATTTTTTTACAAATACTCTATCAAAAAAATACTCATATGGAAAAGATATAAGTTATAATATTATTGAAGTTGATGGCGCTAAAACAGAAGTCATTAGCTATTCAAATGAAAAACCTAGTCATGCAATTTTACACTTGCATGGTGGAGCTTATGTTTCAGGATATAACGATACATACAGAAAAGTAGCTAAGAAATATTTAAAAGCAAATAGAAGATTGAAAATATTTTCACTTATGTATTCTTTAGCTCCTGATAATCCTTTTCCAAAAGCTTTAGAAGAAAGTATAAGTCTGTATAAAAAAATTCTTGATGGAGGATTTTTACCCGAGAATATAATTTTCGTTGGCGATTCAGCCGGTGGGGGACTATCATTAGCTTTAGGTCTAGCTTTAAAAGATAAAGGATTTTCACTCCCGAAAGCTATGATTACAATGTCTCCATGGACTGATTTAGCGGATGAGGGAGAGTCGCATATAAAGAATAAAGAAAAAGACCCTTTCTTTGGGAAAGGGACTGTTCCGCTTGATAAGAAGGCCTATGCAGGAGAACATGATTTACATAATCCATATATATCGCCTAAATACGGTGAATATAACTCTTTTAGCGATTTGTTAATGTTTGTTGGTAGTCACGAAGTGATTGAATCAGATACATTAGCTGTTGGTAAGAAAGTTAAAAATTCAATAATTCATGAGTTTGAGGGCATGTTCCATGTTTTTCCATTCGGCTTTAATAAAATGGCTTCGTCAAGAGAAGCCTGGAGAATAATTTACAAATTTATAAACGATATAATCGAGGTTGATGAAAATGAGTAAAGATTTAAATTATGACACATGGTTTCGACTTGATAATTCAGGTAAAATTTTCCCTGAAGTTTCTAATCATCGTGAAACCAATGTTTTTAGAGTAGGAGTATCGCTAACAGAGAAAATTGATAAAGATTTATTGCAATTAGCGGTAGATGGTATTTTAAATAGATATCCAATGTTTAAAGTAAAATTAAAGAAAGGTTTATTTTGGAGCTATTTTGATTATAATTCTAAGCCTTTTATAGTTGAAGAATTAAAGCATTATGTTTGCGGTGAGATTCATCCAAAAAAGAATAATAGCTATTTATTTAGAGTTATGTATAGAAACAAGGATATTGTGATAGAGATGTTTCATTCTCTGGCTGATGGTGCTGGAGTTATTATGTTATTAAAAGCTTTAACTTATGAGTATTTAGTTTTGGCCGGAAAAGATATTAAACCTGATAACTTAGTTCCAACAAAAAATCAACGCCCAATGGCTGAAGAATATGAAGATGCAAATTCAAAGTTCTACGATCCGAAAAACAAAAAACACGTTCCAGAAAAAAGAGCTTATAGAATTAAGGGAACTTATCTCTCTGAAGACTTAACAGGATTAATTTCGGGAACTATCTCTACTTCAAAGATACTTCAATTAGCTAGGGAAAATAATTTGACTATAACAGAATATTTAGCCGCCTTAATGATGTACACTATTTATAATACTCAGATTAGATACAGAGGACATATAAAAAGCAATCAAGCGCCAGTAAAAATATTTGTGCCTGTAAATTTAAGAAAACATTTTCCATCGAATACTTTACGAAACTTTTCTAACTTTGTTAAAACAGATTTAGTGATGACAGAGGATGATATAACTTTTGAGAATTTATTAGCACATGTTAAGGAACGTTTTGAAAAAGGAATGACAAAAAGTGAACTAATTCGAAAAATGAGTGAAAATGTTGCTTTTGAAAAAAATGTATTGTTAAGATTTACTCCATACTTTTTAAAGAAGTATGCTTTAAAAATAGGATATAATATGTTAGGTATGAAACTTAATACAATGAGTTTAACCAATATAGGTAGAATTGATTTCCCTGAATCTATGGAGCCATATATAGTTGATGTAACTGCGGCTGTATATGCTGGTAAATTTAATACATTAAATTGTTCTATTGTATCTTACAAAGACAAGTTTAAAATTACTTTCACAAGATCAATAATTGAAACAACAATTGAAAGAGAATTCTTTAGGCATTTTACTGATTTGGGATTTGATGTTGAAATTGAAAGTAATTATGTGGAGGAGTATTAATATGAAACACTGTGATAAATGTAAAATAACAATAAATACTCACAATAATTATTGTCCTTTGTGCCAACAAGTTTTAGAGGGAGAAACTGACTCTAAGGTTATTGAGAAATATCCTGAATACGTCTCTTTAAATAGAGAAGTATATCCTCTTACTAAAAAAATATTAATGTTTTTTACATTTGTATCTATAATAATTCTTGCGATAATTAATTTAGCTTCTTATGATGGTAAATTATGGTCTTTAGTTCCTATAGGAAGTATTGTGTTTTTTTGGATTTTAATGAGTGTAGGAGTGTTTTCAAGACATAATATAGCGTTTAAGTTCGCCACTATAACATTATTGTTAATTGGACTACTTATATTGATTGATGTAATGGCTGAAAACTCAGGTTGGTCTTATAATTACTTAATGCCTTTCCTTTTGTCATCATGTAATTTAGCAATTTCTACAACTATTTTGGTTAGAAGAATTGATTATAGAGATTACATACTGTATCTTTTAACAATATTAATTCTATCATTAATACCCATAGCTTTAGTTTTTGGTAATATAATAGATATTACATGGCCTTCAATTACTTCATTCGCTTTAGCTATAACAATATTATTCTTCATAATATTTTTCTTTCCAAAATCAATTAAAGACGAGATTAAAAAAAGATTTCACGCATAAAAAAAAGCCAAAATAAAAAACCCTATAAATAGTAAGTGATACACAACTATTTATAGGGTTTTTTTATCCGACTAATATTTTCTCTGAAGCGTAATTTACGTGTGTGATTTCTGGGTGTCCCCAGTTTTTATTCATGATTCCAAATATAGTAATAGGTCCAAGACGTCCTATAAACATTAGCAGAGATAAAACTATTTTTGAACCTGGTAATAGATAAGGAGTGATTCCTAATGATAACCCAACAGTACCAAATGCAGAGAATGTTTCAAATAGAACTTCTAAAAAACTCATATCATAACTGGTGTTTTTAGCTTCTATAAGTGATACAATCAAGAACATAAAAATTGTCACAGAAAAAGCTAGAATGGCCACAACAAAAGCCTTTGTTTTATTAGCATCTTCGATTTTTCGTTTATGAGTTATAAATGGTTTACCAGCTAAAAAGCTCGTAATAGATTTGAAAATAATATATAGTGTAGTGGTTTTTATACCTCCACCAGTGGAGTTTGGAGAGGCTCCGATGAACATAAAGATTATAATCACTATTAAAGTTGTATAAGAAAACAAACTTAAATTTACGGTAGAAAAACCAGCTGTTCTTGTGGTGACACTTTGGAAAGCAGCTTCTAACCAAGTGACGTTATTGTACTCGAAAACTTTTATAATTAGAGTACCTAGAACAATTAATAAAAGTGTAGTTTTTAAAACTATTTTTGAATATATACTTAAATTTCTCCAAGATTTTTTATCTACAATATCCCTGATAACAATAAAGCCAATACCTCCCACTACAATCATTAACATTGTATTAATGTTGAGTAAAAGATTATCACTGTAATTTTGTAATGATGAACTTCCTAATATATCGAAACCGGCGTTATTAAAAGAAGAGATAGTATGAAACGCTGAATGGCCTATTGCTTCGAAAAATGAAAAGTCTTGAATGAAGACTATGAAATTCAGTATAAAACCAAACCCTTCAATAATTAAAGAAGTAAAAATAATTGATCTTACTAGTTTAATCATTCCACCTAAATGATGTTGATTTAGCGCTTCTTTGATAACATATCTTTCAGTCACGCCGATTCTAATCCCTAATACAACTAATACATATATCGCTATTGTTACAATACCTAATCCACCTATCTGTATTAATATCGCTAAAACTACTTTACCAAAAATAGAAAGTGTTTCCGCTATATTTGGTATTGTAGATAGTCCAGTTACACAAACTGCTGAAGTAGATAAAAAAAGCGAGTCTACCCAACTTAGAGGATCTAAACCTTCTTTTGTAGAAAAAGGTAACTTCAGTAGTAACATTCCAACTAATATAATAGTAAGAAAGCTTATTACTACAATAGCGAAAGGTGATATCTTTTTATTTTTCATATTAGTCTCCCTGTTTAAAAATATCGTTGATATTATACTACTTTTATAGTATTTTTACAAACTACTTTTAAATATTAGTAATTGTGATTTAAAACTATGAATGAGTATAAGTATTTGTTATAATATATAGTATAATTTAATTCAAGGAGAAATTTAAATGTTAGTTTTAATTGGCCCAAGTGCTTCTGGCAAAACAGAATCTGCGAAAATAATGATTAATAGATATCCTATTTCTAGGGTTGTCACTTGTACCACCAGGAAGAAAAGAATTAATGAGATTGATGGTTTTGATTATCACTTTGTTAGTAAAAACAAATTTAATCAGTTAAAAAAGGAAGGTTATTTTATAGAAACTGCTTTCTATAACAACAATTTCTATGGTACACCAAAAAATGAGTTGAGTGATGATAAATTTATAATTTTAGAACCTCAAGGTTTAAAATCATTTTTAGATAAGAGTGAATGTCAAATAGTTTCAATATTTTTAAAAACAAAAGAGACTACTAGAATAAAAAGGATGAAACAAAGAAAAGACGATCCAGAAGATATAAAAAAGAGAATTGCAGCGGATAGAGATGATTTCAATCTAAAGAATATACAAGGTTTAGATTTGATAATTGACACAAGTGAAATAAATTTATCTGAGTTAGCAGATAGAATATATAGTAGTTATCTAAGTATTCTAGAAAAAAAGAAAATATGCGGAAAACAGTTGAGTCTATTTTAGATAGATTTTTAAAGAAAGAGAGGTTGTATGGGTTTAGAGATTAGATATGCTTTACCTGAAGAGAGTGAATTGATTCTAAATTTTATTAAGGGTATAGCAAAATATGAAAAATTAGAAGATCAAGTTATAACAACAAAAGAAGAAATTTATAGAAGTATTTTTGTAGAAAAAAGCGCAAATGTTGTCTTCGCCTTATTAGATGATGTTCCAGTTGGATTTGCTTTATTCTTTTATAATTTTTCTACTTTTAAAGGAAGAAAAGGATTATATTTAGAAGATTTGTTTGTTTATGAAGAATTTAGAGGAAAAGGTATAGGTAAATCTTTGTTTGATTATTTGTTAGTTCAGGCTAAAGAAAACAACTGTGGTCGAATGGAATGGGTTTGCTTAAACTGGAATCAACCAGCTATTGATTTTTATCTTAGTAAAAAAGCGATTCCTATGAATGAATGGACGACTTTTAGAATCGACGAAAAAGATTTTAATCAAGAGTAAGCAAATCGCTTTTAAAAAACGAATGACTTTGTTAAAATATGTAAGAGTAAAAATATAAACAATTAATATGGAGGATTATATTATGCCAATCAAAGTAACAACAGACACTTTTAAAAAAGAAGTTTTAGAATCTGATATTCCAGTAATCGTTGATTTCTGGGCTCAATGGTGTAGACCATGTTTGATGTTAGCTCCAGTTCTTGAAGAAATTGCTAAAGATTTTGAAGGAAAAGTAAAAGTAGTTAAGATCAATGTTGATGAAGAAGGATATTTAGCAAATCAATTCCGTGTATCTAGTATTCCAACTGTATATCTATTTGAAAATGGACAAGTAAAAAACCAAGTTATCGGCTTAATGAGAAAAGAAGATTTAGTTAAGAGATTAGGTCTATAGATTAATGTATGATGTAATAGTTATTGGCGGAGGACCTGCAGGGGCATCCGCCGCTATTTATTTACAAAGGTTTAGATTAAATGTTCTTATGATTATGAAAGACTTAGGTACTTTAGGTAGAACTAATCATATTGACAATTACTGGGCTTTTGAAAATACAGTTAGTGGTAAACATCTAGTTGAGCAAGGTGTAGCTCAGGCTGTTAGACTTGGTGTTGATGTTGTAGAAGAAGAAGTAATCGGAATTGAAAATTTTGAAAGTTATAAAGTTAAAACAACAAAGAATGAATACGAGGGAAAGGTTGTTTTAATCGCAACCGGACAAGCAAAGCCAAATATAAAAGTAAAAGGCTTTAGAGAATATATTGGAAAAGGACTGAGTTTTTGTGCTATTTGCGATGGTTTTATTTATAGAAATAAAAAAATTGGAGTCATCGGTAACGCGGAGTTCATGTTAGAAGAATTAGAGGTACTAAGAAATTTCTCTGATGATATTACAGTATTTACTAATGGATTAGGTTTGCCTTTACATATAGAGGAAGAGATTAAAGAGAAGTTAGTTACGGACCCATTATGTGAGATTCAAGGTGATGAAGTTGTCAAGAAAGTCGTAACTGAAGATGGTGAATACGAGGTTGATGGATTGTTCGTCGCAATAGGAACTCCTTCCGCAAATGATTTTGCTTTAAGAATTGGGGCTTTTATAGAAAATAATTATATTGTTGTTGATGATAATTATATGACAAATGTACCTGGTTTATTTGCGGCTGGTGATTGTATAGGGGGATTATTGCAAGTAGTTAAAGCTGCTAGTGATGGTGCTCATGCTGCGATTTCAATAAACAAATATCTTAAAACACTAAAATAATTTTTAAAATCTAAAAAAAACCAAAAGTGAACAAAGATTAAAAAATGAGTAAAATATTAACTTTTAAATGCCCAAAAATGGGCATTTTTTAATTTCATTTTAACCGCTAGATTCAGCGCTTATGTTCGATTTTAATTTGCGAGATAAAAAAATAAAAAAATATTAGTAAAAAACACTTGCATTTTTGAAAAAATAATCTATAATTATCTCTTGTAAAAAAATAAAAATAAGGGGGTTTATAATGGAAAACAAAAAAGCTTTAATTGAATTAAAGAATTTAACTAAAAGTTATGATGATGAGATAGTTGTCAATAATGTCAACTTAACAATATACGAGAATGAATTTCTTACACTCTTAGGACCGTCTGGTTGTGGGAAAACCACAATCTTAAGGATGATTGCTGGGTTTATCAAACCGGAAGAAGGGGAGATAATTATTGATGGAAAAATCTTCAATGAACTTCCGCCATATGCTAGGCCAATTCATACAGTTTTTCAAAAGTATGCATTATTTCCTCATTTAAATGTAATTGATAATGTTGCTTTTGGACTTAATAATCGTAGTTGGGAGTATTTAGAAAACTTTTATGGGAATCAAAGAATAGCTGCAGAACAATCTGCTTTAGGAGAAACAAAAAATATTTCTGTCAAAAAAGCTTTAAAAAGTTTAATTTATAAAGATTCTGTACAAGCATTAAAACTAGTTAAACTTGAAGGGTATACGAATCGTAAGATTGATCAGTTATCTGGAGGGCAGCAACAAAGAGTTGCTTTAGCTAGAGCTTTAGTTAATAAACCAAAGATTTTGTTGCTAGATGAACCTTTAGCAGCCTTAGATTTAAAATTAAGACAGAATATGCAATATGAATTGAAAGAAATGCAAAGGAATTTAGGTATCACATTTCTTTTTGTAACACATGATCAAGAAGAAGCTATGACTATGAGCGATAGAATTGTTGTTATGAAAGAAGGAGTAATTCAACAATTAGGTTCACCGAAGTCTATTTATAACGAGCCTATAAATCGTTATGTAGCGAATTTTATTGGTGAAACTAATATCATTAAAGGTACATATGTGAAAAAGGATCTCGTTAATTTCTTAGGTGTTGATTTTGCTTGCATGGGATATAGTTTTAATGATCAAGAAGAAGTAGACGTAGTAATACGGCCTGAAGATTTTGATGTAGTAGATGTGGATAAAGCTAAACTAGTAGGTCAAGTTATATTTAGTTTGTTTAAGGGCGTACATAACGAGTATGAAGTTTTAGTAGGAAATGAGAAACTTACTGTTCACACTTACGAAAACTATGAAGTTGGGCAACCGATTGGTTTAACTATAGATCCATATGAAATTCATATGATGAAGGTAGAAAAAAGTGAATAGTGAGTTTAAAGTCTTAGCTAGACCATATAAAGTGTGGCTAAGCGTATTGGTTTTCTTTCCAATAATCGCTATGATTTTTATTAGTATTTCTAATTTAAACTCGTCAGTACCATTCAGTGATATTGCTATATCTTTTAGGCATTTCGAATTGCTATTAGAAAGTTCTACTCTTATCGCTTTTAGAAACAGTTTACTATATGCTTCTCTAACAACATTAATCAGTTTTGTATTAGGCTATTTTGTGGCTTATGAAATAAAAAAATCTAAGTTTAAAAATAAATTTATTTTATTAACTATTGTGATTTTACCAATGTGGTCTAACTTAATTTTAAGAACTGAGAGTTTATCAAATATTATGTCTGAGAATAACATTCTTAAAAGTTTAATTGGGTTTAATATTTTTGGTAATATTAGCGGAACTGGGATAGCTGTATTATTTGGTTTAGTTTTCACATATATGCCATTTATGATATTATCAGTATATACAGCTTTAGAAAAAATAGATTTTTCTTTAGAAGAAGCAGCTTTAGATTTAGGCTTAACTCCTCTGCATAAGTTTTGGAAGGTTATTTTTCCTTTGTCTTTAAAAGGGGTAGTGACAGGTTCAATAATGGTATTTTTACCTACTCTTGCAGGATTTGCAATTCCAAAGATTTTATCAAAAGGAAGAATTGTATTCATAGGTAATATCATTGAAAATAAATTTATTTATACTAATTATAATCATGGTGCTTTGTTAGCTATTGTAATATTAATATTTATTTTAGGCTCAATATTTCTTCTTACAAAATTTGATAAAGAAGGAGAAACGTTGTTATAATGGAAAAGAATATAGCATCTTTGAAAGATTATGGATATCATGATTTTTCAAAGTTTAACAAGATTAGTAACATAATAAAAAAACTCTTAGTTGTTTTAATAATTTTAGGACTTTACCTGTCAATAATTGTCATTGCAATTCAATCAATTAATGATAGCCAAGTTCTTTCAGAGTTTACCGGTTTTTCATTAAAGTGGTATGGAAATATTTTGAATGAAGAAGAATTAATGCAGGCAATTAAGAACACCTTCTTGGTCAGTTCTATAGCTACTGTTTTAGCTACAATTTTAGGAACATTCTTTGCTATTGGACTTTATGCGTTAAGTAGAAAATCTAGAGTTATTTGGATGTTACTCAATAACGTACCTATTTTAAATGCTGATATAGTAACTGGATTTAGCTTAATGTTAATGTTCAGATTATTAATGGTTGTTTTCCCTAATATATTTGGATTATTTACCTTAGTAATGGCTCATTTGTTTTTCACTATTCCATATGTCATTTTAAGTGTTATGCCAAAACTAAAAGAGACAGATCCAAACTTAATGGATGCTGCTATGGATTTAGGAGTCAAGCCTTACAAAGCGCTTATTAAAGTTGTTATTCCAGCAATAAAGGCGGGAATTTTCTCAGGAATGCTTTTAGCTTTAACTATGAGTATCGATGATTTTGCGATTAGTTACTTTAATACAGGTGCAGGTTATGATAATTTGTCTATTTGGATTTATGCTGTAATAGGCAGAAGGAATTTAACTCCGTCTGTATATGCGTTTTCAACTTTACTGACTATTTTTACTTTAATAGGTTTATTAATATATCAATTTTTGCAAAAGCAAAAGAAAGGGAAAAAAGTATGAAAAAAATTGTTTTAAGCGTTTTATTCTTCAGTCTTGTTTTAACATTTATTGCATGTGACTCAAAACCAAAGCTTAGAATCTTAAATTGGGGTGAATATATCAATGATGAAGTTGTTGAAAAGTTTGAAAATGAATTTGGAATTGATGTAGTAATTAGTGTAGCCGAGTCTAATGAATTATTCTATTCAAAAATCAAAAGTCAAACTACAGCTTTTGATTTAGTAATTCCATCTGATTATATGATAGAAAAAATGGCAGATGAAGATATGTTAATTGAACTTGATTATAATTTATTACCAGCTTTTTCTAATGTTAATTATATGGATGGTGTAGAACAAATATTTACTTCTATGAATGCAACTACACTGACTAGAACCGGAGTAGATGTTGATTATAAAAACTACGCAGTACCTTATTTTTGGGGAACATTTGGAATCGTATATAACAATCGAGTTGATGGATTGAAAGAAGCTTTAGAAGAAAATGGATGGGAAGTATATTTCCAAGCAGATGAGTATTTTCCAGAAGCTAGAAGAGGTATGTATGATGTTCCACAATTTGCATATGCAGCTGCTATTATGTATCAAGACAATAATCCTAATAGTTTTAATCAAACTTTCTTAAACGAAGTTGAACAAGCTATTACAGGAGCTGATTTCATCGAATGGGGAACTGACACTTTAAAGAAAAATGTTGAAGCTAACAATTTAGATATGGCATTTGTTTATACTGGAGATTACTTAGATAGATTATATATTCAATTAGATACTGGAAAAACAATCGACGAAGTAAGAACAGATTTTGATCTATATATTCCAAGCACTACAATGGTTTTTGTAGATTCGATGGTTATTCCCAATACAGCAACGAATATTTCTGGGGCTCATCAGTTTATAAATTTTTTACTAGATCCAAATAATGCAGCTTTAAATGCTGAAGTTGTAGGATATGCGGTAGCTACAGAAGAAGCATTTGACATAATCCTTGGAGAAATGGATTCAGAAGATGCTTGGCAAAGAAATTGGGCTATTGCAAATAGTATTTATTATGATATGGAAGTTCAAAGAACTTATTATCCTTTAACTACTTTGAATCCAGATGATATTGATTCAATTAATACAATGATTCAAAACGTAAAAACAAAATAAGATAAAGAAAGCGACTATTCGAGAAATAGTCGCTTTAAATTTATGTGTTTTATTTACTATCTTCCTTTAAAGTTGAAAGGTATACCAGAAGCTTTTGGAGCTCTTGAAGTTTTAGAAGAAATCGCTAAAACTACCATCGTAGCTAAATAAGGAAGAATTTTGAATATTGTTCCAAAAGGAATATTAGGATATAATAAAATCCATTCGTTAATAAAATCAAATTTAAAGAAAGTAACGGATAATGCTTTAAATAATCCGAAGAAGATAGCTGCTAGAAAAACTCTAGTCGGCTTCCATTGCCCGAAGATTAGTACAGCTAAAGCTAAGAAACCATATCCAGCAACAGTTCCATCAAAGCTAACTGAAATTGGTAGAGCATATACTACGCCACCTATTCCACCTAAGAAGCCAGATATTAATATGCCGAGCCAACGATATTTATAAACATTTATTCCAACAGACTGAGCAGCCTCAGGATGCTCTCCACAGGCAGATAATCTTAGCCCGAATTTTGTTTTATAAATTACGATTGTTGTAACAACAAGAATTAATATACCGATATATAGTGTTAGGTAAGCTTGGTTATGAAATACATAAACAAAGAAATCTCCAATACCTTTTAATTCATTTTCATCCATAAGAATGTTAGTTCCTAATCTGAAAACTTCTGGATTATAACTGATATCTCCTCTGCTTCCTATTACAGTTCCAAAATCATCATAGATAGGTTGAAGCTGTCTAATTAAGAAAACTACAAGAGCGGCAGCTAATAAATTTAAAGCAGTACCACCAATAACTTGATTAGCTCTCATATTAATCGCTAAAAATCCTAAAAGAGCTGAAAATAAGGCTCCACCAATTCCTGCGATTAATAAAGCGACAATTAATAGTAGATGAGGAGAGTTTTCTAGAAACCCTATTTCTTGAATCTTACTTACAAAGAATGTACCGCAAAAAGCTCCGACAACCATCAAACCTTCTAACGCGATGTTAACTGTACCACTTTTTTCAGAGAATAAACCTGCTAAAGCAACGATTAGTAAAGGTATAATGAATAATAATGCTTGAGCAAAGAAAAACGCCATTAGTTTTCACCCGCCTTTACTTCTAAGTTGTTTGTCTCATCGCTATCTTTCTTTTTCTTTTTAAAGCGATTGAACAATTTTTTGATATTTCCTAAATTTTGAGTCATAATTAAAGCAAATGCGCTAAAATACAAGATAATCGCAATAATAATTTCTACAATTTCAAGAACAAATCCTGCGCTTTGCATAGCTTCTCCAGCAGACTTAATATAACTTACAAATAATGTTGAGAAGACAACTCCTATTGGATTACTAGACGCTAGCAAAGCGACAGGTATTCCATCAAAGCCCTGAGTCATTATTGTATTTTCAATTGAGTAAGGCGTTCCTAGGTTATATACATTAGGAGCTAAAATTAATAAAGCCCCTCCTAAACCAGCAATCATTCCAGATATACCCATAGATAACATGATACTCTTGTTTTCGTTAACACCAGCGTATTTAGAAGCATGTCTATTTAAGCCCACGCCCTTAAGTTCTCTACCAAAGACAGTTTTGTTAAGAACTATATAAAGAATGATAGCTGTACCTATAGCAATAAATATTGAAATGTCTAACCCTGAATTAGGAAGTAAAGTATCGAAAAAGCCGTAAGATGTTCTGGCAGCCTGATCAACTGCAACAGTTCTATTAGTAGCTCCATTAACCACTTGTGTTTTTAGAAATGGTGATTTCAGAAGCCCGTTTACTACATATAAAGCAATATAATTGAACATAATCGAAGTAATAACTTCGTGAACATTATACTTTGCTTTAAAAAAGCCAGGAATGAAGCCCCATAAAAAGCCTCCAGCCATACCTCCTAAAACAGCCACTATCCATTGGAATGAACCCAGTTTATCACCAAGTATACCTATTAATGCAGCTACAAATAGTCCAACTGTAAACTGTCCACTGGCACCAATATTGAATAACCCAGTTTTAAAAGCGAAAGCGATAGCTAAACCAGTAAAAATTATTGGAGTAGCTTGCGCCAACATCTCACCAAAACCTATCAAAGCTCCTTTTGGTTCATTATAGAATCCTCTTAAAAGTCTGCCTATTCCAATTAATGATCCGCTAGGATTAATTACTATCATTAACAATATTCCAACCGTAAGACCGATTACAATAGCCAATAAAGCGCCTAAAATAGCAGTGGTAGAATCAGATTTTTTAATCTTTAACCAAGTAGGATAAAGTTTTTGTCCGATTTTTTTTGCTTCTTTAGTAAATAGATTAAAATATTTCTTTGCGACTTTAGCAATAAAAGCTGCAGTTTTTTTAATTGTATTAAGAAGACTATTAAATATTTTTTTCATTGTTAGCCTCCTCTTTTTGTTTTGGTTCAGAGAGTTTATCCGGATAAACGATATCTTCTTTAACGCCAGCCATATATAAACCTAATTCTTCAACATCGATATCTTTAGTAAGGACATTCTTTACTATTCTTCCTTCATACATGACTAGTATTCTATCGCTTACATTCATAACTTCATCTAATTCAAAAGAAATCATAAGTACCGCTTTACCTTTATCTCTTTCGGCAATAATTTTATTATGCGCGAATTCTACAGCACCAACGTCTAGGCCTCTTACGGTTTGTATTGACAATAAAAGGCTTGAATTTTTATTTATTTCTCTAGCGATAATTGCTTTTTGTTGATTTCCCCCGGAAAGATTTTTAGCTTTACTTTTGTAGCCTTCGCCACTTCGGACATCAAAACCCTCAATTAAGTTTCTAGCTAAATCAACAATTGATTTTTTTTGTATAAACCCATGTTTTTGAAATGGGTTTAAATGATATTTTTTTAATGCTAGATTATTAGCTAAACTATCATCTAAAATTAACCCATGTTTATGTCTATCTTCAGGAATATGGCTCATACCATTATCATTTCTAAATCTTATTGATTTATGAGTCACATCATTATTGTCTAAAATTATTTGTCCATCGTTAGCTTTAATAAGACCAGACAATACTAATCCCAGCTCACTTTGCCCATTTCCATCAACACCTGCAATACAAACTATCTCACCTTGTCTTACTCTAAAAGAAACGTTATCAACTACATTTTTTTTGGTTCTTTCAGATACTACGGTAAGATTATTTACTTCTAAAACAACATCACCAAGTTGTTGTGGTTTCTTTTCGATATTAAAAATAACATCTCTACCAACCATCATTCTTGATAAATCTTCTTTTGTAGTATTTTTAGTCTCGACAGTTCCGATTACTTTTCCTCTTCTAAGAACAGTAACTCTATCACATACTTGCATGATTTCATCTAGTTTATGAGTAATGAAAATAATTGACTTGCCTTCTTTTTTAAGATACATCATTGTGTTCATTAATTGTTCGATTTCTTGTGGAGTCAATACAGCAGTAGGTTCGTCAAAAATTAGAATATCATTATGGCGATAAAGCATTTTTAAAATCTCGGTTCTTTGTTGCATGTTTACTGAAACATCTTGCACTCTAGAATCTAAATCTACAGACAAGTCATATAGTTTACAAAGTTCTTTAATTTCTTTTTTGGCTTGATTTCTTTTTATAAAGCCAGCCTTATTTGGTTCAACTCCCATAATGATATTGTCCAAAATCGTAAAGACTTCCACGAGTTTGAAGTGTTGATGAACCATCCCAATACCAAATTCATTGGCATCATTAGGACTTTCTATACTGATTGGTGATCCATTCTTAAAAATTTGTCCTGATGTAGGCAAATATATACCAAACAAAATACTCATTAGAGTGGATTTTCCAGCTCCATTTTCTCCCAGTAATGCATGAATTTCTCCTTTTCTAAGTTCGAAATTCACACTATCGTTAGCTTTTATTCCTGGAAACTGTTTAGTAATATTGCGCATTTCAATAATATTTTGCATAAAACATCTCCAATCTCTTAATGTTAATTATTAAAAAGAGAGGACAAGAAAAATTTTCCTCATCCTCAGTCTTCTAATTTAAGTAAAATTTATCCTTCAAAGATAATTACATTTACTTTTACTTGAGTAGTTTCAAATTGTTTAGAAGCAGTACCATCGTCACCGAAAGCACCGATTACACTACTTACTGTATAAGTTGCATCAACTAATTTTGCAAATAAAGAATCATAATCAGCTTTTGTGAAGTTATCAAATTTACTGAAATCTTCTGGCATACCAACGCCGCCTTCAGCAGCTCCTAATATTACAGATACTCCACCAAAATCTTCTTCCCAAGTACCATCTTCATAGATAGCTTGTAAAGCTTGTTCAACTGATAATGATAAACTCTTCATAGCTGAAGTAACAACTGTAGGTGAGTCAGCGCTTTGATCAACGTCAACACCAATTACATGTTTGTCTCCAGCTTTTGCAGCAGCAGCCATAACAGATTGACCAACAGCACCACCACAAGCAAAGATTACATCAACACCATTACTGTACATTGTAGCAGCAGCAGCTTGAACTTCAGGGCTTGCAACGAAATCTCCTGTATAAAGATATTCGATTGTAATTGCGTCAGCAGCTAATCCTAGTTCTTCAGCAGCTTTAGCAGCTCCTTGAACGTATCCATGTCCATATCTTTGAACAGCTGGAACAGCCATACCACCCATGAATCCTAAGTGTCTCCATCCTTCCATAACAGCAACATATCCAGCTAAGAAACCAACTTGTTCTTCAGCGTAGAAAATTGAATAAACATTTTCTCCTAATGTTCCATCAGTTGCGTTAGCAGGGTTTCCATCTAATAAAATGAATTTTACATCTGGAAATTGAGATTGAACGATGTTGATAGCTGGTTCAAATAAATAACCAGGTGTAACAATTACAGTAGCACCATCATTTATTGCAGTTTCAATAGCTGAAATGTAATATGCATCAGTAGCGTCAGTAGGTTTTAAGTAACCATATTCGATACCCATTTCTGTAGCGTAATTTTGAACACCTTCATAAGCGCCTTGGTTGAAAGACTTATCGGTGATATCGCCTTTATCAGTAATTAAAACGATTTTTTCTCCTTCAAATGGATCTGTAGTAGCTGTTCCATCTGCAGTTGTGGTTGTAGTTGAACTTGTTTCTCCATTACAACCAATAAATAATGTTAATGATAATACTGCTAATAGTAATACAAAAACTTTTTTCATTGTGTTCTCCTCCTATTTTTTCTATTTCTAAAGAATATTTTATCACTATGAAAACATTTTCACAAGTAAAAAATAAAGTTTAGTTTTTAGATGGTATTTCATGTTAGTATTTTACAAATACTCAGAAATAATGTTTTGGTTTTTATTTTCTAAAGTTTATTGACAAAACATACGATTAACCATTATAATTAGGTGAAAAAGTTAATATTCAAAAAGAGAGATATAGAACGAAATCCGAATTTTTGACGGCCTTTTTCGTTCTATTTCTAAATTTCAAGGTGAAAAAATGATAAATCAGAAAGTTATTCCAGCAATATCCGATTTTAAAAAACTAAATAGGTTTCTTAATTCAGATTTAGAATTTGGAATATTAATGAATTTTCATTTAGCTCAACTTGAAAGTTTGGTAGAAGCGATGAAAAAAAACAAGAAGAAAGTGTTAGTTCATTCTGAGTTAATTAAGGGTTTAGCAACTGATGAGTATGGTGCTATATATTTAATTCAGTCTTTAAAAGTTGATGGAATTATCTCTTCAAAACCAAAGGTGATTGAAGTATGTAAAAAAAGGAATGTTCTAGGTATTTATAGGTTTTTCATAAAGGATACAATATCTTTAGATCAATCAATAGAAATAGGGAAAAGATTAAAACCAGATTTTGTTGAAATACTCCCGGCTGCTTGTTATGATTTAGTCTCTCAAATAGAAAATGAATTAAGATGTAAAGTCTTGATGGGCGGACTTATTCAAAATGAAGAATTGATTCATAAATGTTTTGATGCAGGAGCTTTTGCTATAACCACATCAAAACCAGAATTTTGGGATATAAGGTAAAAAAGTTAATAAAAATAAGAGAAACTAGCGAGTAAGTAATGATTTGTTAATCATTTTTTACTCGTTTTTATATATAAAGGAGAATAGTTAAAATGTACGATTTCTTAATTATCGGGGCTGGAATAATCGGCTCAAGTGTAGCAAGAGAACTATCAAAATACCAAGCAAGGATTATAGTTATCGATAAAGAAAATGACGTAGCTAATGTTCAAACATCCGCAAATAGCGCAATTGTTCATTCGGGTTACAGCGATAATCCCGGAACTTTAAAAGCGAAGTTATCAGTTAAAGGGAATAAAATGTATGAAGAGTTAGAAGAAGAACTTAGACTTCCATTACTAAAAACTGGGGCATATGTTGTTGCTCATAACAAAACTGAGGAGAATCAGCTATTAGAACTTTATGATAATTGTAAGAGAAACCAAGTCCCAAAATTCGAGATTATAGATGGTGATGAAGCCAGAAAAAACGATCCGAATTTAAGTGACAGTATTTCTAAAGTTTTGTCTTTACCTACAACAAAAGTCACTTATCCATGGGAAGTAGCTTTCGCTGCTATGGAAGTTGCTATTCAAAACGGTGTTGATTTGGTATTGAATTCCAAAGTTATTCAAATTGAAAAAAAGCATGATTTTTTTGTAGTTAAAACTCAAAAAGGAATAGAATATCATACAAGAAATATAGTGAATTCCGCAGGAGTAGAAAGCGATGATATTACAAAATTGATAGAGGGAAACAGTCCTTTCACTATAAAAGGTAGAAAAGGGGAGTATTTTGTTTTAGACAAAAGGACGAAAGGCTTTATGAATCATGTAATTTATCCACTTCCTTCTGAACAAGGTAAGGGTGTTTTGATTACTCCACAATATCATGGAGAAACTTTATTAGGGCCAAACTCTGAATATGTAGATAATAAATACCACGCAGTAACT
>Ga0265294_10003598_pt1 | contig 19759 bp, 30 predicted proteins | sample MunlanPumphouse3_FD_192504 | JGI IMG/M metagenome (GOLD analysis project Ga0265294, IMG submission 192504) | Groundwater microbial communities from a municipal landfill in Southern Ontario, Canada - Pumphouse #3 | ecosystem: Environmental > Aquatic > Deep subsurface > Groundwater | place...
ACTCGATGATGAGGAAGTTAAAGGATATTTGATTGTAGAGTTTCAATCCCTCTAAGGTCTGATTTTAACCAAGGCGATTTTGCCCCAATTTAGGCTTTCCAAGCTTTGAAAGCTTAGTTTGTCAATATTTAACAATTGGGATCATGCTCTGGTTTTTACAGAATAATAGGGGTTTTCTTACTATATAAATCCATCTTTTTTCTAAGAAAATTAAATCAGCCTTTTCGTGGATCTTCCTTTTGGGGGGTATTATATAAAGATCCACGAAAAAAAGAGAAAAGGAGCACTTAGATACGCATCCTAAATAAATTATATATTTATACACTTATGTTTGATTTCATTTAAGTCTAAAAGCCCCTCCTTTTATTGCAGAGTAAAAACGTTTCAAATAATGTTTCCTGTTTCGGCTTTTGGGGTTCCAAGCTCTTCAATGCCCATATATTTTTTATCTCTTGTGCTATAAAATACTACATGGTCCCTAGAATTGGTAAGTTCTTTCAAGTTGGAGCGGACTTTCACGTATTCAGCTTTCGTAAGCTCTCCTTCAAACACACTGTTTTGTCTCCAGTTCATATATTGCCTAAGAAAAATCCTTACCTTGTTTACCCTCTCAACTCCCACATCATAAACAACAACCACATACATTCTTACCACCACAAAATCAGAGGTTTGTATTCTTCAATTCCAAGAACATGTTTTGAAAGTTTGTATAACTCCAGCCTTATCAGGCGTTTGTATGACACATTGCGCTTCAAGCCTTTGTGTTTAATCGTGGTCCTGAGTTTTTCCTCATACTCTTGAAGAAAAATTCTCTTTCCTTTCTCGCTAAGCAGCATATTGCCAATTTCTCCCCTAAAACAGTTCTCATCTAGCATATTTTTATTCACAAGTTTAAAAATAATCCTATCAATTAGGATCGGTTTGAAAATTTCGCTGATATCCAGAGAAAGGGAAAACCTGCGCTCAAAAGGTTCATGCAAATAAGAAATCGTCGGATTTAATTGCGTATTATAAATTTCCGAAAGGGTTGTTGAATAGACCAGAGAATTTCCAAAACTTATTAAGGTATTCATCTTATTTCCAGGAGGTCTCCGAGTTCTTTTAATAATCCTATACTTCTCAGGAAATATTTCATCAAGGGCATTATAATAAAGCTCTCGGATTTTTCCCTCAAATCTCATCATTCCAGGAATCGACTCGGCCTCCCCAAGCCTTGAGATCTCAGTTTCAATTAAACTTATATAATTTTTAAGAGCCTCTTCATCTTCCTTTTGGTTTCTTGAATAATACTTTAGGTTCCTCAAAATATTTCCGGAAGCCCCTTCAATAAACTTCCCTGCGATACACATCCTTTTTTCCGGGTCAAGATAATGCTCTGCCTGCCGGATTACAAGATCTCCGCTTATCAGAGTTTCCCTGGGGTAAATCGAACCTTCATAAAACCCATAATAATTAAAGAAGTGAACCGGAATTCCTTCTTTGGAAAGATAAGAAAGCACTCCCGAAGAATATGAAAGCTTTCCGTATGCAAACATGGCATTTATCTTATTTACAGGTAAAATTCTTCTTCCTTCTTTATTCTCAAAATAAATGGTATTTTCCTTCCTTTTTAAAATCCCATCCTGTAATATGTAAAAATCTTCTCGGATATCAATTCCCCCTTTTTCTTCCAATTTCCTTTTGCTTCAATTCCTTTTTTCTCAGTCTCCGCAAAAACAAAATTCCATATATGCGCACTTCGAACAAATCCTGCTGCGTTTAGGCTGTGGCATTGGGCCAAGAACTAGTTTTTTGATATTCTCGATATCCTCTTCAAGCCTTTTTTCAGCCTCAGGCTCAAGTTCAAACCTCTCCACTTTATTCAAGAGGGGATAATTTATAACTCCTCTCGCTTCAAATCCCTTCTTTTTAAAATAATAAAGGTAAAAAAGCAGCTGAGCCCGATCAGCTTCATCCATTTTTTTACTTTTCTTTATTTCATGGATCTCAAGCTTTTTTCCAGCTTTTACAAAATCAATACTAATAGTCCCATCAATCATCACATTTTTTGTCTTTTTTCGATAGCGTTTTTCATGAAGTTCCCGGCCAAGCGCTACATAATCATTTTCTTTCTCAAGGCTTATATTGTGCGAAAAAAGCCAGAGCTTTGTTTTGCAAATCTGAAAATAGTTGATTTTAACTCCGTTAATCCTTACAAGCTCCAGCAGATATTCGGTTTGAAAATTTGCATCCTCCCCCATTTCTGAAGAATTTAGGGCTTTCCTTTCAGCTTCAGTTTGAATGTTACTCCCTCCCTCTGCTCTATTCTTTTTTTATTTCTGGGCTTCCTTTTTTAAGACCTCAACAAATCCAAATCCCATAGCATTTTTTTCTCCAAGGCCTGCTTCATATGCAAACTCTAAGAGTTTCGGATTTCCAAGAAGGCTTATCTCCATCAAACTACATCGCCTGTAATTGTTATCTATGCTAATGCGTTTGGGTTTGAAATTTCTAACTTCCAAAACTTCAAAATAGTCTTTATCAAGCTTCTGTTCATAGAATTCTTCATATCTGGCCACAAGGTTTTTGTGCAAATTTTCATAAAATTTGCTATCCTTTGGGTACAGGTCAAATTCTATGAGTTTCTCTCCTCGCTTTCTCAAAGTTTTTACATATATTGGGGAAAGGGTTCTAAAAGTACAGGAATCTGTAATACTTATTTGTGGAAGTATTTCGATCCTCTCTATTATAAAATTTACTTTTCTTCCCTCTTTATGCAAAAAAAACTCTGGTTCAAGCAAAAGCCCTTCCGAAAAACTTTTTATAAATTTTGAATCTGGGGATGAAAGATAAAAATGAGCCTTTTTGAAATTAAGGCCCTTTTTATCCGGAATTCTATCCTCAAGCATCAGATTAGAAAAGGTATAAAATTTAAAGCCTTTTTTTTCGTGGGCTGCTTTCGCAAGCTTTTGGTTTGCAGTCGCAAGTTTTGAATAAAGCATTGAGGCGAGTCCATACTGGTAATCGTAATGAAGAGGGGCTGGGGAAGTCTTCTGAAGGCTGATTTTGCATCTCATATAGAAGTGTTGATAAAAAGTTATATTTATAATTTAATGTTTAAGTTTCGGATTATTGGGCTTTTTATACGCAGAGCAAAACAGCTCCTCCTCTAAAAAAAGATAAGAATCTCAGAGCAACCCGATAACCTGAAAAAGGCTTGGGCTGCCCCAGATCACTCTCAGGTTGCTTATAGTGAGTATAAGGCCTGAAATTTCAATAAAACGTTTTGTAAAGCTCCATTTGAAAGGCGAGTTTTTTATAACCCCGGCGCAGAAAAAAAGGAGGAATAAAAATATGATTTTCAGGTAAAGGAGGGGAAAAATCCCGTATTTATCCAAAACAAATGCAAGAATCGGGTTTTCTTCATAAGCAAAGGGTATTGCGTACCAAGTGGTTAGCCAGTCTCCCAGTACGTAAAACAGTATAATAAATCGGATTTCATATAAATAATCTCGAAAAGATTCCAAAGAGTATCGCTTAAAGCTACTTTTTGTTTCCACTCCCGCTTTCCCCTTTTCTCTAAGCCCTGCTTTCCGGAATGAATTTATTTTAGTTGTTTATATACTTAGAAGAAACAAAAATCTCATAAATAAGTCCAAAATTACAAAGAGGCCTTCAATATGGATAAAAAAACAGAATCCTGCTCCAAAAACTCTCCCCTGCTCGAACTTCGAAACGTAAGCGTTGTTAAAGGGGGAAAAAAGCTTCTGGATTCAGTTTCCCTTTCTTTAAACGCCGGCGAACACCTGGCCATTCTAGGACCTAACGGTTCAGGAAAATCCTCCCTTATCAAAATATTTACGAAAGAATATCATCCTCTTGCAAGCAAAGCGGAAAGTTCTCTGAAGCTTATGGGAAAAGAACACTGGAACGTCTTTGAGCTTAGGAAATTTCTTGGAATTGTCTCCGGGGATCTGCAGCAGACTTGCGCTCGGCCAATCCCAGTGCTTGATGTCTTGCTTTCGGGCTTTTTCAGCAGTATAGGGGTTTACTACAACCACAAAATCACTCCTGAAATGCGAGCTCGAGCTTTAGAAGTCCTTGATTTTTTGGAACTGATCCAGCTTTCTGATCGGCTAATGAACGAGCTTTCCTCTGGAGAAGCCCGAAGAGTTCTAATAGGCCGAGCCCTTGTGCATGATCCTAAAATCCTTGTTTTAGACGAGCCTGCAAATAGCCTGGACCTTAAAGGGTTGTATTCCTTTCGAAAAAATGTCCGAAAAATTGCAGCTTCGGGAAAAAGTATTATTCTTGTAACTCACAATCTTGAAGATATCATCCCTGAAATCGATAGAGTAGCCCTTATAAAAGCCGGAAAAATCCTCAAAGACGGTCCAAAAGAAGCAATTCTAACTCAGAAAAATCTTTCCGAGCTTTTTTCTCTACCTGTAAGGGTCGGAAAAGCTGGCGGCTATTTCTGGGCTTGGGCTTGAAATTCCTATAGGAAGCTTATAGGTCTTTGCTAAAATGGTTGGATTCGGGCTTGCACCAAAAATTTACTGGATGTAGAAAGATATTAATTAGAGTATATAAGATAGTATATGGGTTACAAAATAGCCTCCCTTAACAAAATTCTGAGGTGACTATAATGTGTAGTGTTGGAGATGCATTTGAGCTTGAAATGGATGGGAAATTCTCGGTTAAACATTATGTCTGCAAAGCGTGTGGAACTAAATTTAAAGGCATTGGTAAAAATGTAAAATGTCCTTCTTGCCAGTCTGCAAATGTGCAGGAATCAAAATAATAATCCAATGTTAAAAAGCCTAGTTAAAAAGCCTATGTTTCAAAACTCACTTTATTTATTTTAATATGAAGTCCGCGTTCTCCTCTAAAGCAATTTCGCTAACTGAGCTAGAGATCCTTTTCCTGCGCGGTACGGCAGGAACTGTAGCTGTTGTGAAAGTAGGCTCGCATGCCCAATTTTTTTTGGAAACGGAAGAAGAAGAGCTCGTACTTGGGCTTGAACCTCAGGATATACTTGTCGCCTCTGCCATTTTTAGGGAAGATAATTTTGAAAAAATTGAAAAGGGACTTAAATGTGTGCTCTTTTTAATTCGGGAAATCCGGTCTCCCTTAATAGTTCTTCCAAAAAATCACCCCGCTTCGGGAAGGCTTCCAATTGTTGTCTCGGCAGGCAAAAGGACAGTTCTAAGTTGCAATATAAAGCCTGGCACGCACCTGGATCAAGATCTTTTATGCAGCTTGAAGCAATTTGAGGGAATGGAAATTATAGGAACGTCTGAAGGTGTTTTAATTAAAAACATGCCGCAATGTGAAATTTTAAAATTTAGTTTTGGAAGCTAAGGCGGGAAATGGCCCGCTTTTTCTGATTTCAGGCTTAAATCTTGGTAGTTCTTGGTCGATTCCTGATCCATTTTTGCTTGCTTTTTTTTGCATCTGCGCTCAAAGCCCAAAAATCCGGAATAATAATCCGAAAGTATATTATTGATCATGTTATTTTGGATAGTACGAAGTTTTTACTTGTTAAATTAGATGTTTTTAAAAACTCTAATAATTTCATTATATTCTTTATCTCTATGATCCAAAATTCTTATCATAATTCTTTGGAGATTCATCATGAAAACACGTGAATACATGCTTGGAAACGTGGCAATTGCCCGAGGCCTCCTTGAAGGAGGGGTACAGGTTGTATCCGGTTATCCCGGAACGCCTTCCTCGGAAATCGTTGACACGCTTGCGGCCCGAAAAGAACGGGATTATCATGTAGAGTGGTCCGTCAACGAAAAAGTGGCAATGGAAGTTGCGGTAGGCGCTGCCTGGGCCGGAGTTCGGTCAGCCGTTACTATGAAGCACGTTGGACTAAACGTTGCAGCTGATCCTTTCATGACCCTTTCCTATTCGGGAGTCAAGGGAGGCATGGTTATAATCGTAGCCGACGATCCTTCTTGCCACTCTTCCCAAAATGAACAGGATACCCGGCGCTATGCTCAGTTTGCACTCGTCCCCTGCTTTGATCCCTCAACCCCTCAGGAAGCCAAAGACATGCTGCCTTATGCCTTTGAGTTTTCTGAAAAGTTTGAGACCGCCGTGATTTTTAGACCGACTACCCGGATCTCTCATGGCAAATCCGATATTGAACTTGGGAATCTGCCAGTGGAAAAGAAGCCCACTTCCTTTGAAAAACTGCCCGATCGCTGGGTCATGCTCCCAAAAAATGCCCGGAAAAATCATTCCCGGATTCTTGCAGCTCAGCCTGGAATCGAAGAAGCCCTTGCTAAAGCTCCTTGGAATTCTCTTGAAATAAAAGAAGGGTCAAACTTTGGGGTAATAGGAGCCGGAATCGCTTCAGTGTATGCAAAAGAGGCGCTTGAAGAATTAGGGCTTAAAAGCTCCTTTTTAAAAATCGGGGCTTATCCTCTCCCGAAAAAATTGGTTTATAAACTCTTAGAAAACGTCGAGGCAGTCCTTGTTTTCGAAGAGCTCGAACCTTTTGTTGAAGAGCAGGTAAAAATTATTGCCCAAGAAAAGGGGCTTCCAGTTAAAATTTTCGGAAAAATGGACGGAACAGTCTTACGAGAAGGCGAATTAAATGTAAGTTCCTTCCTCAAAGCTCTCGGAAAAGTCTTTGACCTTCCCGAAACCTCTAAAAGCGGAGCCGAGCTTGAAGGAGCTGAGGAAGCTGCAGCAGCTGAGGCCGAAATCCAGCAGCTTGAACTTGCTCCCCGCCCCCCTGCACTCTGTGCTGGCTGTTCGCACAGGGCAACTTTTTATTCCATGAAAAAGGTTTTTGGAAAAGAGGCTATTTACCCAAGTGATATCGGCTGCTATACCCTTGGAATCCAAAACGGGACTGTTGATACCACCCTTTGCATGGGAGGAAGCATTAGTGTAGCCTCTGGGCTTTATCATGCCGGAGAAAAGCGGCCCATTTGCTGTTCCATCGGCGATTCTACTTTTTTCCACACAGGCGTAAATTCCCTTCTAAATGCCATTTACAATAAAGCCAACATTACGGTCACAATCCTGGATAATCGTATTACCGGTATGACTGGGCACCAGCCAAATCCGGGAATGGGCCGGACGGCTACTGGGGAGCCTACTGTTGAAGTATCCCTAGCCGAACTTTGTAAAGCTATGGGCGTTAAATCCCTAAGTGTAGTCGATCCTTATGATCCCCCAGCTCTTCAGGAAGCTTTCAGAGCTGCAAAAGCCTTTGATGGAGTCTCCGTAGTCATCGCAAAACAGCCCTGTGTGATCTCTGCTAAAAGAGCCGGAATAAGGCGGGCTCCTTATCATATCGAAGCTGATAAATGCGAAGGCTGCAAACAGTGCGTGAAATTTGGCTGCCCTGCAATCGAATTTGACGAGGAAAAAAAGGTTGCGAGGATCAATTCTCTTTGCAGCGGTTGTGGAGTCTGTGCCAAACTCTGTCATTTTGATGCAATCTCGGAGGGGAAACAATGAGCGTAAATCCGGCTCAAAGCCAAAAGCAAAGCTTCGACCTCCTGATTACAGGAGTCGGAGGACAAGGCGCAATCCTAGCCTCGGATATTATAGGAAAAGCAGCAGTTGCTGCAAAGTTGCCTGTCCGGGCTGCTGAGACCCATGGGATGGCTCAAAGAGGGGGATCCGTGGAAAACCATATCAGGGTAGGGACAGAGTTTGGATCCATGATCCCCAAAAAAGGTGCAGATCTGCTCTTGGCCCTTGAGCCCATGGAAGCAGTTCGCTATCTGGGGTATCTTAAAGACGGAGGCGTCATAATCATAAATACCGAGCCTGTGGTTCCTGTAAGCGTTACATCCGGGCTTGCCAAATATCCAGAAGTTTCAAAAATCCTAAAAACCCTGGCCAGAAAATATGATGTCAAAGCTTTCAATGCAGAAGAACTGGCACTTGAAGCTGGAAACAGGCTTGCAATGAATGTGGTGTTGGTAGGAGCGGTTTCGAATTATCTGCCGATCCCTTCCGATATTCTGCTTGAATGCGTAAAAAAACTCGTTCCTCCTAAAACCGTGAAAGTAAATGTAAAGGCTTTTGAATTGGGAAGAGCTAAAGTAAAGGAAAATTCTGAACTTTCCTGAATTTATCCTTTTCTTTTTTCTTTTCCTCTCCTTTTTCTTTGTTTTCTCTAATTCTTCCAGCTTTTTCTTTTATCAGTTTCTTGTTTTACAAAGCCTTTATATACTAGATCTGCAATGTAAAAGCGCAAAGCACTGTGAGAACAGTAAAATATCGGTTTCAGGTAGTCGATGCCTGAACTCGAAAGCTTTGAGATATGTGATTTAAAGCTTATACCCCGGGATTTTTCGGGGATAATCAGGCTTTCTGCTGTCCGTTACGGCAGATTGCTCAGCTTGAATTTAATCCAGTGAGAAACGTCGGATCGACATGAGTGTCAAAGGGCCAATACATTGAAATGCCCGTTTTTGGCGCCGCAGAGGCGCTTAAAATCGCACGAAAATGCCAATTTTCGCTGATGATTGGGTAATAACATTGTAGAAGTCAGAAGTCGTTAGACTGTCTAAACTTTCAAACTATACTTTCAAAACTAGGCTTCCCCGCCTGAGTTTGTTACTTCCGGAATGGTGGAACAGTTCCCATAAGGAAATCCCGTTTTTGCGGGCCTGCAGGGACTGTGAGCCTTTATAAATTACCAGATGCCCGAAGGGATTAGGGTAAGGAAGCTTTAAGGCTTGGACTGCCCGAGGCTTTTGGCCAGGCAGGTCTGGAGACTTCCGGTATCATTTGAAAACTCGGAAATGCGGGATTTTGTCACTCATGTGCCGTCGGAGAGGCTGGTATTTCTATCGAAACCTAACGGAGTAGAAATATGGTAAATATACACCGACCAAATCGAGGTTCTCTCGCATTCAGCCCGCGTAAAAGGGCCAAGAGCCACATCCCAAGGTTCAGGTCATGGCCGGAAGCGGCAGGTGAGCCAAGACTGCAGGGTTTTGCAGGGTACAAGGTGGGTATGACCCACGTGATCATGACTGATGACGTGAAGCACAGCCTGACCGAAGGCATGGAAATCTCCGTGCCGGTTACCGTCATCGAAACTCCTGCAATCCGGGTCGCTGCCATTCGCGCTTATGGAATGGACATAGAAGGAGAAAAGGCGATTGCTGAGGTCTGGGCTACAGAACTAGACCCCGAACTTAAACGCCGGATCAATATACCGAAGAAGGAAGGAAACGCAGACTCTTTAGAAGAGCTCGGCAAACTCCTCGAAGCAGATAAGGTCTCGGACATAAGGGCTATTACCTACACTCTTCCAAAGAGTCTTAGTGGGGTTCCGAAAAAGAAACCCGATTTAATGGAAACTGGGATTAGTGCCCCTGATGTAGGAGCCAAGTTTGAGTATGCCAAGTCCATTCTCGGCACGCTCGTAAACGTCTCAGATGTTTTTAAGAACGGGGTGCTTGTGGATACAGCTGCAATTACTACTGGAAAAGGTACTCAAGGCCCAGTCAAACGCTGGGGAATCCAGCTGCAGAAAGGCAAACATTCCCGTCAGGGTAGCCTTAGGCAGGTAGGTACTCTTGGACCTTTCCACCCGGCCCGCGTCTCTTGGCGTGTGCCCCAGATGGGGCAGATGGGCTACCATCAGAGAACCGAGTTTAACAAACGCATCCTTAAAATCGGAAGCGACGGCTCAGAGGTTAACCCTAAGGGTGGCTTTATTAACTACGGCTTTGTCCATGGAGACTACGTACTGATCAAGGGCAGTGTTCCAGGCCCCTCTAAGAGGCTTATTCGGCTCAGAGATCCTATCCGAGCCAAGAGGGACGGCTTTGGCGAACCTCAGATCCAGTACATAAGTAAGGAGTCTAAGCAGGGGTGATCTAAGATGGCTACAGCAAAAACCATAGACCTTTCAGGAAAGGTCCTACGGGACATTGAACTTCCCGCTGTTTTCGACGTGGACTTCCGGCCTGACCTGATTAAAAAGGCAGTGCTGGCAGCACAGGCAAACAGGCTTCAGCCTTATGGGCCCAGACTCTACTCAGGTATGGATACCTCCGCAAGATCCTGGGGTTCAGGCCGCGGAGTTGCTCAGATTCCAAGGCTTGCAAACGGAAGCCGGGCTGCCAGAGTTCCTCAGGCAACAGGTGGAAGGAGGGCTCACCCCCCAAAACCGGAAACCGACAGGAGCGAAAAAGTAAACACAAAGGAACGTCGCTACGCAATCCGTTCGGCTATTGCAGCTACAGCAGATCCAACTCTTGTGAGTCTGCGTGGGCATGTCTATGAAGGCGAACTCCCAATTGTTGCAGATAATGCACTTGAGGGGCTTGAAAAGACAAAGCAGGTTGCAGAATTCCTTGAAGCTGCAGGTTTATATCCCGATGTCCTTAGGGCAAAGGATGGAAAAACTATCCGAGCCGGGCGCGGAAAGCTCAGAGGCCGAAAATACAAGCACAGAAAGAGTGTCTTAATCGTTACAGGAGAAGACAACCTAGCCCTTGTAAAGGCTGCAAGGAATCTCTGTGGAGTAGATGTTATACGGGCTGATAAGCTCAACGCCGAACTCCTAGCTCCAGGCACACATGCCGGGCGCTTGACCGTCTGGACGGAAGCTGCAATTGAGAAACTGGAGGATGCGTTTCAATGAATTCGATTAAGTATCCCTTCATAACAGAAAAAGCGATGATGCTGGTCGATGAAAACAAACTCCAGTTTGTCGTAGACACTCGCTCGAACAAGCAGCAAATTAAAGAAGATGTTGAAAAGCTGTACGGGTTTAAGGTGGTCTCTGTAAGGACTATGACAACCATGAAGGGTCTGAAAAAGGCAGTCCTCACTTTCGAGGAAGCCGAAACGGCTAGTGAGATTGCAACCCGTATCGGACTTATGTGAGGTGTGATGTATGGGTAAGCGAATCATATCACAGAACAGGGGTCGAGGCTCTCCTACCTACAGGGCTCCCTCTCACAAGTATAGGACAGAGCTTAAACATCCTCAAGTGGATGAAAACACAACTCTGAGAGGAGAAGTTATCGGAATTGAGCACGATCCGGCTCGCTCCACGCCTATTGCAAAGGTGGCTTTTGAAAACGGAGAAAAACTCTTTGTGCTTGCCTCTGAAGGCATAGCAGTAGGAGCCGAAGTTTTCTGCGGAGCCGAAGCCGAAGTAAAACCTGGCAATGTTGTACCTTTAGGCAAAGTACCAGAAGGGTTTTTGATCTGCAACATTGAAGCCAAGCCAAATGACGGGGGCAAGTTTGTCCGATCTTCTGGAGGCTATGCAACCGTTGTGACGCACGAGGCTAACAAGACTGCGGTCTCAATGCCTTCCGGGGCTCTTAAATGGCTTAATTCCAGCTGCAGGGCAACGATTGGCCTTGTTGCAGGTGGGGGTCGAGTTGATAGACCTTGGCTCAAGGCTGGTAAGAAGTATCATAAGATGAAGACAAGGGCTGCAAAGTACCCGAGAGTTTCGGGAGTTGCCATGAACCCGCGGGACCACCCCTTTGGGGGAGGTAACCGGCAGCACCCATCCAGGCCGACTACGGTTAGCCGGAACGCGCCCCCAGGAAAGAAAGTAGGGTTGATCGCAGCACGCAGAACCGGAAAGAAGCGCTGAACAAGGGGTATTAAATATGGCAAGAAAATCAGCATCAAGGTTACCTAAGAGAAAAGGTGAGTTCACCTATCGAGGCAAGACCATCGCTGAACTTCAGAAACTCAGTCTTGAGGATTTCGCCGAACTTCTGCCTGCAAGGGAACGCCGCAGCATAAAGCGCGGGTTTACCGAAGGGCAGAAGAAGGTGCTCCGCGAGTTTAAAGAAGACAAGCAGATCCGAACTCACTACAGGAATATGATTATCTTTCCCGATATGATCGGAAAGAAGGTCGAAATTTACAATGGGAAAGACTTTGTAAGTGTGGACTTCCAGCCAGAAATGGTGGGACATCGCTTCGGGGAATTTGCCCCCACAAGGGGAAGGGTTTCCCACGGAAGCGCAGGGGTTGGTGCAACCCGTTCCAGTAAGTTTGTACCACTGAAGTGAGGTGAGACAGAATGGCAAAAATTAATTATTCTGTTGAATTGAACCCTGAGACTAGTTCTAAAGCAATGGGTTCAGAACTTCACATCTCCCCTAAAAAGTCTCGTGAAATCTGCAGGCATATCAAGGGCATGAAAACTAAAGAAGCTCGAAAATTCTTAGAAGATGTGATTGTCCTGAAAAAGGCTGTGCCTTTCAGGAGACATCACGACGGAGCAGGACACCGAAAAGGGCCCATGGCCGCAGGTAGATTCCCTGTCAATGCCTCAAAAGAGATCTTAAAGATCCTCAAAAACGCAGAAAGCAACGCCGAGTACAAAGGGCTTGAACCTTCCAGGATGTACGTCGCTCACGTGGCTGTTCAGCGCGGAAGAGTGATTCGAGGGATTATTCCGAGAGCAAGGGGACGGGCCACACCCAAAAACACAGATACAGTAAACATTGAGATGATCCTCTCCGAGGTGCTCTAATATGGCAGTAGAGAAAAAGTTCGTTCAGGATGGATATGTAAAAGCCTCCATGAACGAGTATTTCGCAAAACAGCTCAGTAGGGCTGGATATGGCGGGATGGAACTTAACAGGACCCCTATGGGGACCCAGATTGTAATCTATTCCGAAAAGCCCGGAATGGTTATCGGAAAGGCCGGAAAGGTCATCCGAAAACTTACTCGGGATGTCGGAAACAGGTTTGATCTTGAAAACCCGCAAATCGATGCTCAGGAAGTTAGGAGGCCAGAATTAAACGCTCAGATGATGGCATCCAGACTTGCCTCCTCCATTGAGAGGGGCTGGTATTTCCGAAAAGCCGGACACAACACTATTCGTGCAATCATGAATGCCGGAGCCCTTGGCTGTGAAATTGTAATTTCTGGAAAGCTTACTGGGGCTAGGTCAAGAGTTGAGAAGTTCGTAGATGGCTATATCAAACATTCTGGAAAGCCTGTAGACGATCTGGTAGACGAAGGCTTTGCTGTAGCTGTTAAGAAACTCGGAACTCTTGGCTGCAAGGTTCGCATTATCCACCCTGGAGTTGTTCTCCCGGATTCATTTAGAGTAAAGGATGCAAGCGAAGTTGTGGAAGAGGCGCCTCTTCCCGAAGAAGCCGCACCAGAAGAAGTTGCGGAGCCTGAAGCCAAAGTAGTGGAAAAAGCTGAGAAAAAAGCCAAAACCGAAGAAGTTGCAGAACCTGAAGCCGAGGAAAAAGCCGAAGCTTCTGAAGAAGCTGCTTCCGAAGAAGTTGCAGAACCTGAAGCTGAACCTGAAGCTGAAGAGGAAGGCGAAGTCATCCAGGTTGAAGGCTCTGATGAAGTCCGCAGACAAGTCGATGGCGTTTGGCAGCACAAGCATGAAGGCTATGATTATTGGCATCCCATGGCAAGAGTCCACAAGGAGGCTAAGGACTGATGGCAATTCTGAGGAACAATGACATCAGGAATATGACTCCTGAGGAAAGAGCTGACGAACTAGAAAATCTGAACAATGAACTTGTTCGGGAACGTGCCTTGGCCTCCGCAGGCGGGGCGCCGGAAAATCCGGGCCGAATTGGAGAAATCCGGAGAACCATTGCCCGGATAAAGACAATCCAGAATGAGCTAAATGATGAGATCTGATGTGGAAATTTCGCCTTCGAAGTTGATCTATCACGAATTGATAGGGCTTTTCGTCAAGGTAGTTGCTTCCACAAATCCATCATTGATCGGAATTCAGGGTTCTGTTATCAACGAGACGAAAAATATGCTTCTTGTTGAAAATTCGCAGACCCGAGAACTTATGATCCCGAAGGCGGGGACGGAATTTCTTTTCCGTATTCCCGCCAAGCTCTCTGAAAATGGCCGCAGATCCGATACATTCGTTAAGGTTCAAGGAAACCTTTTGCTCTCACAACCCGAAAATCGGATTAAAAGCATAAAGAAATTACATAAATGGGGCTGAAAGCTTATGGCTAGAGATATTGGATTAAATATACCGGCGCCATCTGAGGAATGCAAGGATGTTAACTGTCCTTTCCACGGAACCCTCCCTGTCAGGGGCCAGATCCTTGTAGGGACCGTGGTTAGCAGCAAGATGGACAGCACGGTAGTTATTGAAAGGCAGCACATGAAGATGGTGCCAAAATATCAGAGATACGAAAAAAGACGTTCAAAGATTCATGCGCATAACCCACCCTGCATTGATGCGAAAGTAGGCGATATCGTCACAATCGCAGAATGCCGGCCGATTAGCAAATCCAAGGCCTACGTGGTGGTAAAAGCGGAGGTTCCGAAATGAGAGGGATTCGCTCGACAATTCCGCGAGCCCTTAACGCCGGAGCCAATATTCCCTGTGTGGATAACACCGGAGCCAAGGTGCTTGAAATTATTTCCGTTAGGAAATACCGCGGGGTTAAGAACAGAATGCCCTGTGCAGGCATTGGGGACATGTGCGTTGTTTCCGTAAAGAAAGGCACACCTGAAATGAGAAAACAGATTCTCTTTGCGGTGGTTGTAAGGCAGAGACAAGAGTTCCTCCGTCCGGATGGACTCAGGGTCAGCTTTGAGGACAACGCAATGATACTCACAGACGAAAACGGGATTCCCAAAGGGACCGATATCAAAGGCCCTGTTGCAAGGGAAGCTGCGGAAAGATTCCCAAAGATCGGGACTACCGCATCCATAATTGTCTGAGGTGACAAGCATGGTCTCAAAACAGCCAAGAAAGCAGAGAAAAGCAAGGTATAATGCGCCTCTTCACCAGCGGCAAAAGTTTATGGGAGCTAGGCTCAGCGAGGAGCTTACAAAAGAATACGGAACCCGTAGTGCCGCTGTCATAAAAGGAGACACCGTAAAGGTCATGCGCGGGGATTTCAAAAACACAGAAGGAAAAGTCCAGTCAGTATCTCTTAAGGAAGGGACTATTGCAGTCGAAGGGGTTATTTCCACAAAGGTAGATGGAACTGAAGTTTCAAGACCTCTTTATCCTTCCAATGTCAGGATCACGAAACTGGAATTGAAAGACCCGCAAAGAGCGGCTAGTATTAAGAAGTGAGACAGGTGATTCAGTGACACACCAGAAACGATTATCTATTCCAAAAAGCTGGAGATTCGGCAAGAAAGCTAACAAGTGGGTCACCGCTACTCAGGCAGGCCCACATAGCAGGGAGCGCAGTCTTCCCCTCGGCGTCATTATCCGGGATATCCTCAAGCTTGTGGACAACCGCAGAGAGGCAAAAAGGGTTCTTGCAGAAGGCAAGATCCTTGTGGACGGGATTCCCAGAAAGGATGTGAAGTTTCCTGTGGGGTTGTTTGACGTTATTTCAATTCCCCTCATGGAAGTGGAATACCGGGTTCTTCAGGATGAAAAAGGCCGGCTTTCTTTCCATAAACTAAGCGAGGCTGGAGCTAACAAGCTCTGCAGGATTGACAATAAAACCACCATCAAAGGCGGAAAAATCCAGCTTAACTTGAGTGACGGTACAAACATTCTCGGGTCTAACGCTTATAAGACAAAAGACTCTTTGATTCTTTCCGTTCCTGATAAGCAGGTCGTAAAGCGCCTGGAGTACAAGGTCGGAAATCTTGCAATGGTTGTTGGCGGAAAGCACTCTGGAGAAATCGGAACCATTAAGGAAATTAAGGAAGTCCTGAGTTCTAGACACAACACGGTCATAATTTCCGCAGATACGGAATTTGAGACCATTGAGCCTTACGTATTTGTAATCGGAGAAGAAAAGCCCGAAATCAAGCTCGGAGGTGAGTCCGTTGAGTAACCCGATGCGCACTCCCAAGGTCGAAAAAGTTATTGTCCACATGGGTGTCGGTGAAAGCGGACAGCGACTTGTAGATGCAGAAAACATCCTCCGGGGAATCACCGAGCAGGAAGTTATAAGGTGTTTTGCAAAGCGGACTCTTCCGAATTTCAGCATTAAGAAGAACGAACCTATCGGCTGTAAGGTTACTTTGAGAGGGCAGAGAGCGGAAGGATTTTTGGAAACCGCTTTCAGCATCATTGAGAAAAAGGTTGAAAGGTATCAGTTCGACTCCCTTGGCAACATTTCTTTCGGAATCGAAGAACACACAGACTTTCCAGGCATGAAATACGACCCCAACATCGGGGTTTTCGGCATGGATGTGACCGTTGTGCTCAAACGCCCGGGAGAAAGGGTTAGCAAGAGAAGAATCGCAAAGCATAAGATTCCAACCTCCCACAGGCTTACTGTGGACGATGCGATCGCCTTTCTGAATGAAAGTTATGGCGTGGAGGTCGAATAATGGTTCAGACTAAGAAAAGATTTGGAAGAGGCGCAAACGAATGTAAGCGCTGCGGCAGGAAACAGGGCTTAATCCGAAAATACGGAATTTACCTTTGCAGGCACTGTTTCAGGGAAATCGCCCATGAGATGGGTTTTGAGAAATATACATGAGGTGAAAAAATATGGCATTACTGGATCCTCTTGCAAATGCCCTTTCCACAATCAAAAACGCAGAAGATGTCGGGAAAAGTTCCTGTGTACTCAGGCCCGCCTCAAAGACCATCGGTAATGTGCTCAAAGTCATGCAGGACCTTGGGTATATTGGCGAGTTTGAGTTAATTGACGACGGGAAAGCCGGTATCTTCGAAGTAAGCCTTGTGGGAAGGATTAACAAGTGCGGAGCTATCAAACCGAGGTATTCCGTAGGAACTGAAAACTTTGAACGCTGGGAAAAGCAGTTCTTGCCTGCAAAGAACTTCGGAGCTTTGATCGTGACCACCTCAAGTGGGGTCATGTCTCAGTACGATGCTCGTGAGAAAAAGATCGGCGGGCAGCTTCTCGCATACGTATACTAAAACTCTGGAGGGAACTGGATGGCAAAAGAACTTGCAAAAATTATAACAATTCCCGAGGGAGTGACTGTTTCCTATGCCGGAAACGTCTTTTCCGTAACCGGTCCTAAAGGTTCAGTCGAAAGGCAACTTTGGTATCCGGGAATCGATATCCAGATTAAGGATTCCGAAGTGGTTGTGGATTCTGCAATCCTTAGAAGAAAGCAAAAAGCTATAATTGGAACCTTCTCGGCTCATATCAGAAATATGATCAAAGGCGTAACGGAAGGCTTTGAGTATAAAATGACCATTGTCTACTCTCACTTCCCAATGCAGATCAAAGCCGATGGAAAGGTATTTACGATCGGAAATTTCCTTGGTGAGAAAAAACCGAGAACCGCAAGAATCCTTGGGGAAACCAAGGTAAAGGTAAACGGAAGCGATATCCTTGTTTCCGGAATCAACAAGGAAGACGTCGGGCAGACTGCGGCAAATATTGAGCAGGTGACCAACATCAAAAGGTTCGATCCAAGGGTTTTCCAGGATGGAATCTACATTGTAGAGAAGGCCTAAAGGTGTCAGCATGGTAGAGCAAGTTAATGATAATGAAGTTTCCACTCTTAACATGGACCCCGAATCCAGGCGTTTGTTCAAGGTAAGGAAGGTCCTGAAGGGGAAAAAGCCCCAATTTAAGAGGGCTTGCAGTCACAAGTTTAAGAGGCTCGACTCTAACTGGAGGCGTCCGCGAGGGCTGCAGGGCAAGCAACGCAGAAAGTACAAAGGCAAAGGGGCCGTTGCACAGGTAGGATATGGTAGTCCTGCCGCCGTAAAAGGCTTGCACCCGTCCGGTTATGCAGATGTACTTGTTGCAAACCTTGCTGAGCTTGAGCTTGTCGATCCGTCCTTTGAAGCTGTCAGGATTTCGGCAACTGTAGGAGCAAAGAAGAAAGTTCTCATTAAGGAGAAGGCTGAAGAGCTTGGTATCAAGGTTCTTAATCCGGGAAAAGGTGAATAAAGATGGCAAACCTTTCAAACCAGAGAAAGATTGCTTCTAGGATCCTTGCCTGTGGGCTTGATAGAGTTTGGCTTAATCCCGATGCTGAAGAAGAGATTGCTTCTGCAATTACAAGAGAGGATATTCGCGGGCTTATCGAAGGCGGGAACATCAAGGCCAAACCTGTAAAAGGAATTAGCCGAAGTCGGGCAAAGGCCTTGGATTCAAAGCGCAAATACGGGCACCGGAAAGGTCAGGGTTCCAGAAAAGGAAAGAAGGGAGCTCGCAGCCCGAGTAAAGAACAGTGGATCAGAAAGATCAGAGCTCTTAGAAGAAGGCTCAAGGAACTCCGTACGGAAGGAAAGCTTGACAAGTCTGTGTACTGCGAGCTTTACCGGAAGGCAAAGGGCGGAGAGTACCGAAGCGTTGCTCACCTTGAGGCTCACCTCGAGTCTGAGAAACTGATTAAGAAGGAAGAATAAATGCTTTTACTTACCTGGAGGAGCTAAGAATGGCAACAGGACCAAGATATAAGGTTCCATTCAGAAGAAGAAGAGAGGGACGCACCAACTATCACCTGCGTCTCCGACTACTTCTCTCAAAACAGGACCGTGTGGTCGTAAGAAAAAGCACTAGAAATATGCAGATCCAGTTGGTAGCTCCAACCCTTGATGGGGATTTGACCCGCTCAGCCGCCATTTCCACCGAACTGGCAAAATACGGCTACACCGGACCTACGGGCAACACAACGGCTGCATATCTTACAGGGCTTTTATTTGGTTTAAAGAGCTTGAAGAACGGTTACGAGGAAGGAATACTGGACATAGGCCTGCAGGCTTCATCGCCTGGATCCCGGGTTTATGCCGCACTTAAAGGCGTCATTGATGCCGGTTTTGAGGTTCCCTGCGATTCGGATGTGTTTCCCTCTGAGGAAAGAATCAGAGGCGAGCACGTTGCTGAGTACAGGGAAGGTTCGGACCTTCCAGAGCAGTTTGAAGCAACCAAAGAGAAAATCTTTGCAGAGTTTAATTAAGGTGATTGAATGACATACGAAGATGAATGGGTTCCAAAGACAAGGCTCGGGAAGCTTGTTGTCGAGGGCCAGGTTGCTACAATGGAAGAGGCAATCGAGTCCGGACTTCCTATCAGGGAACCCCAGATTGTGGATATGCTGCTTCCGAATCTGGAAGACGAAGTGCTTGACATTAATATGGTCCAGAGGATGACTGACTCCGGTCGCCGTGTTAAGTTCAGAGCTACTGTGATCGTCGGAAACGGAGACGGGTATGTCGGGCTCGGACAGGCAAAGGATGTGCAGGTTGGACCTGCCATCCGCAAGGCAATTGATGCTGCAAAGCTCAATATTACCTATATCCGCCGTGGCTGCGGCTCCTGGGAATGTGCTTGTGGACTGCCCCATACTGTGCCTTTTGAGGTTAGCGGAAAAGCAGGAAGTGTAACCGTAACCCTTATTCCAGCTCCAAGAGGACTCGGAATCGCTGCGGGAAATACCGCAACCAAGGTGCTTGAAAAAGCCGGAATCAAGGATGTCTGGACCAAGACTTTCGGGACAACCCGGACTACGCTCAACTTCGCAAGGGCTACTTTTGAAGCCTTGAGCAATGTCAATATCATGAGGCTGCCTGTAAACTACCGTAAGGAGGAAGCCTGAGATGTATGCAATAGTTAGGGTTCGTGGCCAGGTGAGTGTCCGCTACACAATTGAGGACACAATGAAAATGCTTCGCCTGCACAGGGTAAATCATTGCGTGCTTGTGCCGGAAAATTCCCATTATAAGGGTATGATCCAGAAGGTCAAGGACTACGTTGCATATGGGCAGGTGGATGCAGAGACCCTTGCGGTTCTTCTTAAGAACCGCGGCAGACTCGAAGGTGGAGTGCGCTTAACCGAGGAGTACGTAAAGGAAAACACGGACTATGTGTCTATTGACGCCTTTGCAAAAGCTCTTGT
>Ga0265294_10003599_pt1 | contig 19758 bp, 15 predicted proteins | sample MunlanPumphouse3_FD_192504 | JGI IMG/M metagenome (GOLD analysis project Ga0265294, IMG submission 192504) | Groundwater microbial communities from a municipal landfill in Southern Ontario, Canada - Pumphouse #3 | ecosystem: Environmental > Aquatic > Deep subsurface > Groundwater | place...
GTGATATTGAAGAGCTTCCTTTTGGAGAGAATTCTTTCGACCTTATCGCACACAATCAGGTGCTTCATCATTTTTTGGGCAGGCATGTAGCACTTTCGGAAATAAGCAGGGTACTCAAACCAGGTGGAATATTGCTAAGTATAGAAACTAACGGATGGAATCCTTATGTATATTACTGGCATCACTCTCCAAAAAGCAAAAAGAAAAATTTTATCGGGGATAATGAAAATCCTTTTGGGTTGCTCAGGTTTAAACAAGAAATTCATACAGCAGGCCTTGAGGTGAGGGCTTGGAAAATGATTAATTTTGATTTTATCAGAATCTTATCCCCGTTTGATACTTTTTTTGGGAAGATCCCTTTTTTTAACCTGGTTTTTGGTGGTTCTATGGTGGTGTGTGCTCAAAAATAGCATCTGAAATCAGGAAAGGATTACGTTATGAACGGAAAAGATTTTTTGACTCACATTTATCCCAAAACATTGGGTTTTAAGCTTGCTTACCACAGATTGATCCAGCCTATTCGACCAATAACATTGACGTTTTCGGTGACAAACCGATGTCAGAGCAAATGTAAAACGTGCAGCATCTGGAGAATCTATCCGCAAAAAATGCAGGATCCAAAGAACGAACTCAAACTGTATGAGATTGAAAAAATATTCAAATCGTTGGGAAGCAAAGTCTATTTTTTCAATCTCAGTGGCGGTGAGCCTTTTCTTCGTCCAGATCTACCTGATATTGTAGAAGCAGCGGTCAACTATTTGAAGCCAGCCATTATTCATTCCCCTACAAATGCCATTGCAACCAGAAAGGTTGTTGATGGAACTAGAAAAATTCTCGAGATGCTAAAAAAGAAAGGGCTCAAGACGCCTGTCACGATAAAACCTTCGTTGGATGGTATCGGAAAAATGCATGATGAGATCCGAGGTGTTCCTGGTAATTGGGAAAAACTTATGGACACCATTACTGAACTCAAAAAGATTGAACAAGAGTTCGATAATTTTCATCTGGAAATAGGAACGGTTGTCTCCAATTTCAATAAAGATAATTTGGATGAGATTGAGGATTTTGTACATAATCTCGGAGTGCAAAGTTACAGGAATGAGATTGCAGAACAAAGAGAAGAATTTTTCAATATTGGTGATCCCATAACACCTACTGGGGAAGAATACGCGGAACTCATGCATGCGTTTGCTGGAAAGATCCGGAAAAATATCGGTGAAAAGAAAAGGCTCGCGAGAATAACCGAGTCACTGCGCCTTGTATATTATGAATTGGCCGCAAAGATCGTCATGGAAAATCGTCAGGTAATCCCATGTTATGCGGGGATCTCCAATGTTCACTTGACTCCCCATGCGGAACTTTGGCCGTGTTGCGTTTTGGGCTATGCAAAGTCCTTAGGGAATGTCAGGGATGCAAAGTATGACTTTTGGAAGGTATGGCGAGGAGAGCAAGCAACATCAGTGAGAGAATATATAAAAGTAAAATCTTGTGCCTGCCCTTTGGCAAATCAGTCGTATTCAAATATTATATGCGACAGTAGATCCTTGATCCATGTTGTTAGAAATGTTTTGTCCTATCGTTAAATTGGTAATTAAATGAAATCATTAGCACAGCAAACATCGATATTGATTATATGTAGATTTATAACCTATTCTATTTTGTTTGTAACACCGGTATTTTTAGTAAGGATTTTAACTATTGAAGATTACGGGAAGTATAGAGAGTTTATGCTTTATGCTACATTGTTATGTAATCTTTCTGGATTTTCTGTTAATGCTAGTATCATGTATTTTATTCCTAAATATGGAGATAATAAAAAGTATATTTCTAATAGTATCATAATAATGATATTTGTAACAGTTGTAGATGTATTTTTCCTGATTTTATTTAAAGATATTATAAATAAAAATACAAGTTTTGAATTTTTTGTTGTATTAATTCTTTATATATGTATTTTTTTAAATTTTAATTTTTGTGAACAGTATTGGATAGCAACGAAAAAAACTCATTATGTGCTGTATTATAATAGTATTAAAATGACTTTTAGATCGGTTGTTGTTATAGGATGTGCTTTATATTATCATAGTATTATTTTTATAATATATTCTCTTGTATTTGTCGAGTTAGTTCGTTTTATATTTGTATTTATATATGCTTTAAAACAAAAAATAATAAATTTTAAAATAGATTTTTTTTCAATTAAAGAACAATCATCGTATTTTATTCCTGTTGGTTTGTCAAATTTTATATTTTATTTTAATAAAGAATTATCAAAATTTTTTATATTGTATACCCTTGGTGTGGAATATCTAGCATATTATTCTATTGGAGCGTACCAAATTCCTGTTATTGGGATAATCAGGAGTAGTATAGGAGATATCATATTTCCAGAGGTATGTAATCGGAGTAATAATGATAAAAAAAAAGGTTTAGAGTTATGGAAAAAAACAAATATTATATATGTAGCATTAATTTTACCTTTTTTTGTGATTTTTTATTATTACTCTGAATTTTTTATTAAATTTTTATTTACAGAAAAATATTTGAATGCTGTGATTATATTTAAAATATACATGTTTTTAATGATAAAAGAATGTTTTGAGATGGGGATCCCTCTGAGAAGTGTCAATAAAAATATATATTATATGTATGGAAGTGTTTTAGCTGTTATCACAAATATTATACTATTAATTCTTTTCCATAAAACTAGTGACTATGTACTTCCTGCAGTCGCTTATGTTTTTTCTGACGTCGTTATGACTCTATATATGGGTAAAAAAGTTTTAGAAACTTATGCGATCAAAATAAAAAATCTTTTTTATTGGGAAAAAATTGTAAAAATTGTTTATTTATCTTTAATACCAATTCCTTTATTATATTTAGAAAAGATATTTAATCTTAATAATCTTGTAGAATTTATTTTATTTTCTTCGTTATATATGTTTTCATACACACTCCTATTGGTTAAATCAAAAATTTATGAATTAACATTTATATATATGAAAATTAAAAGAAATATAATAATAATTTATAACAATCAAAAATTGAAAATATATTGAGTAATATAATCATGATAAATGATGTAACATTTTTAATGAATTAATATATGCATGTTAAGGAAAAAATAATGAAATGTAGCATTGATTATTTTTATGAAAAAGTATTTAAAAATGAATTTTATTCGATATTTTTGATTGTCATGATATCTGTTCTATATAGAATTCTAACTGCTACGTGTATATCTAGTGGTGGAGATGCTTTTTATAAGTGGTTTCAAGTCAAACGTTGGTTATATGGATTCAGTTTTGACGGTTGGGCCCCTTTGTATGGAACTTGGAACCATCACACTGCTCGATGGGCAATTACATTTCCTACATTTATATTTCAATATGTATTTGGAACAAATCCTATTGTATATTATCTTGTTGTTATTTTTTTTATAACAGGAGCAACGATTTATTTATATAAAATTGCTCTAAATATATTTGGATTGTATTTTGCTTTTTCAACATCTTTGTTGTTTATTTTTTTCCCTGTTATGGGGACCGTTGGGTCTCAACTTTTACCTTCTGTTTTTTCTTGTTTCTATATGCTTGCTTCTTTTTATTTTATAATAATTTTATTAGATAAAAAAGATAGTCGGTATGTATTATTTTCTGCTATAATGTTGTTTTTTGCTTATTCTGCAAAGATTACAAATCTATTTTTTATACCTGGATATATTTATATACTATATAAAACGAAAAATTTTAAAAATATTAAATTATTTTTTGGAATTCTTTTCGCCCTTTTTTTATTGGAAAATATTTTATTTTATATTTATTCTGATGGAAATTTACTTTTTGGAAAAATTGAATGCATCTTTAATGGGCATCTTGGTGGAAATGATATATCTTTCAAAGATAAATATTCTATATTATATTTTTTTTCAAGATGGATTAATTTACCAATTTCATGGTTTTTATTGTTTGTTATAAGTATTCCAATTTCTATCTATATTATTTTTAGAAGAGAAACAACAAAAAAAATTAAATATGTAGTTTTTATATACTTATCTTTTATCTTTTTTGAAACATTTGCAGTAAAAAGTATCTTTCCTTTGAAAATAGCAGAGCCTTTTAGGTCTCGATATCTATCTATAACAATTCCATTTATGTTGTTAATAATAAATTACGTTATTATCTCGTACATAAAACACTTAAGAAAAAAAAGTGCATTATTTTATATTTTTCTTATTTTTTTTATACCATTTATGTTTAACGGATCTATATTTATACGTAATAATAATGTTATTAGTACATATGCATATTATAAAAAAATTAATAAATATTTTTTTGAAGGCTATAAAATTTTTTTCTTAAGTAAAAATGAATTATATCGGTTTGTATATGTTTTTATGGATGATAAATATATTTTTGAAAAAAAATATGTAAAAAATTATATCCCAATTTTAAAAACTTTTGATGATAAAGAATTTTATTGTATATCAAAATGCAATATAAAAAATAATAATGTAATTATTATATCGAATAATTATGAAATAAATAAATTTAAATCATATAATAAATAAATAATTTTCATATCGATTTAGATATTATTTTTAGATAATTTATGCTGATACGTTTTAAAAAATCAAAATAAGAGGAAGTATGAATAAAATAAACTATTTTTTAGCTATTTTGTTTATGATTTTTATTTTTATTTTTGAATTTTGTTTTGAAATAAGTCTTTCAGATATAAAAGGTATAAGTCTTAAAAATATTGTTCTTTATTTGATGATGTTATCTTTGATCGTTCAAAAAATTTTCTTTCGGAAAGATCTTTTTGTCCATAATGAATTAACTTTTTTTATTTTATTATACTGTGTATACTATTTTGTTAATATTAGTTTTAAAAATCTTGTACTAAATAAAAGTTTATTTAGTACTGATTTTTTGATATATTTAAAATCAAGCTTGGATCCATTGATTGTATTTACAGTATTGTATAGTTTGTCATTAAAGTCTAGTCACCTAAAAAAAATAATTTTTTTTATGACGATAATTATTTGTATATTTAATTTATTATCTTTATTTTCTTCTTTTGGATTAATAAATTTTTCAAATATTTATTATAATGAAAAATATGGTCGTGTTGAAGGTGCTTTGCATGAACCAAATGCAGATGCTGCGTGTATCGCAATGTTTATCCCATTACTTGCAAGTTATATTTTCTTTTATCGTCATAAATTTATTCAAATTTTTATGGTACTAAATTTTGTATTAGCTATTTTTGCGTTGATGTTGACAGGTTCAAGAGGAGGATTTTTGGCTGCCATTACAGGACTTTCTTGTTTTTATTTTCTTAATCAACAGCAAAAAAAAATCAGATCAATTTTAACGTTTTTTTCTTTCGCAACCGTGGCATGCTGTATTATTTTTGTGGTTTTTTTGACTCTTCCAGCTGATTCACAGTTCGGATTGGAAAACAATGTTGTTTTGCGATATGAAGAACAGGACCTTGATTCGTATAGTTCCGGAAGACTCGGGGTATGGATAAATTGTATTGAAATGTATATTGAAAATCCGTTGCTCGGATCTCCAAAAACTTTTAGCAAAGTTTTTGGATGTAATACTCACAATACATATCTAGAAGTATTGTTTTATCAGGGGATAATAGGGATTTTCCTTTATTTAGCTATTTTTTTATTTCAATATATTTATGCTAAAAAATATTATTTGAGAAATAATTATTATATATATTCAGCCTATATTAGCTGTTTCATATCTTTTTTTGTATCTATGTGTTTTTTGAATATGTTCTCTCTTTACTATTTTTTCTTTACACTTTCTGCATTCGTTTTAAAGTTGGGTTTAGTGGAAAATTCTGAAGTCGTATAAAATATAATATAATCAAATATAATTATTTTAAATATGTATTAGTTAAATTGTATATTCCTAATATTTTGTGATATAAATAGTTATTGAATTTTAAATATTATAACCTTTAATTTTTTTTAAGGAGGCTGTATGAAATTTTTAACGTATTTAATCTTTGCTATTAGTATATTTTGTTTTTTTATGGAAAGTGGTACTGTTACAGCCCAGGATTATTATATTGATTTTAATGAGGGTAAAGATGCAAATGATGGAAAAACATTAACATCTCCGTGGAAATCATTTGTTAATGTTGGCGAAACGTATTTTGATCCTGGCGATAATATTTTACTTAAACGAGGTAGTCAATGGGAGGAAACTTTGGTTGTCAGTCTTTCCGGTACAGAAAAAGATCCGATCACCATTGGTGCATATGGGACAGGAGACAATCCTCTTATTAAGTGTTCTACAGCATTTTCGAAATGGTCATTGTATATTGATGATTCGAATAAAAAAATTTGGAAAGGTAGTATTTCAGGTGTAAAGACATCTTTAGGTGCAATGAAAAATAATATTCTTTTTAATAAATATTTTGAATACGCAGTTGAAGGTAGTGAGTTATCTGCACCTGCTGATTTAGAAAGTATGAAGGATGGTTATTTCTTTTCACCGTTAAATAACTATACTTTTTATCTGAGAAATGATGATGGTAATCCTGGAAATATAGAAGTTGGCTCAAGACCTAATACTATCAATGTGAAAGAATCAAAAAATGTTGTTATTGACTCAATTGATTCTTATGGGATTAGTGGAGCTGATAGCAATAGTGGTACGACTGGATTAGTACAAGTTATAGTGAAAAACTCAAATAATATAATTATTAAAAATTGCACTTTGAGTTACAATCACAGTGGTGGAGCAGTTATTGGTAGTGGCTCAAGTAATTGTACTTTTTATAATGTTACTTCTTTTAAGCATGGATCAACAGGGTTGTATTTTGCAAATTCAGGTTCTGGTAATAAAGCAATAGCTTGTAAGGTCTATGATTGCGGATACACTCCTGTTTTTAAAGGGGATCAAGGATCAATTGGAATCTGGAATACTCCTGATGTTACGATTGATAAATGTTATGTATCTGGTAATGGATATAAGGGGGATCCAGGTATTGATGCTGCAGTGTCTTTCGTACAAAGTCCTAATGGTGCGATAGTCAGGTCGCATGTTAAAAATTCTGGGGGGATAGGCATATTGTTTGCTGAAGGATCCAATAACAGTATTGCCGCGTATAATATAATTGATAAATGGGCAGTATTGGGAGAAACCCTTACAGATGTTATGGATTTTGGAGGTATACATATTGGTGCGGGTAACTTGAACATTCTTCAAAATAATTTTCAGATATATAACAATCTTTTTATTAATGGAGGTATGACTTCGCGACGTGAGGCTGCGTTGCTGGTTCGTAGGGGAGATTACACTGGGATTAAAGTTAAAAATAATATTTTTTATAACAATATTGGCGCATATGATGTTTATGCGCAAAGCCCTAATAGTTTTAAGGAATGGGAGTTTTCAAATAATTTATACTTTAGAAAAAGTGGTAATGCCATTAGCTGGAACGATAAAATTTATGATTTTGATCATATTATTGGCGTGGAAAGCGGCTATTTTTCATTTGATCAAAAACTAGATTTGAATTCTATCGTTGGTGATCCTTTATTAACAGATGATAAATTAAATATAAAATCAGATTCGCCCTGTATTAATCGAGGAGTGTGGGTTGGATTGAATGAAGATTATTACGGTAATCCTGTCACAGAAGATGGAATGGTTGATATTGGGCCTTTTGAATTGAGCGATGTTTCGACTCCGAAGCCTCCAAGTGGTTTGCGTATTGAGTAATTTTTGAAGGATTGAGAGTGGTGCATTTGGCATGAAAAAGTTCTGTTTAGAAAAAATATACATGAATGCCCACTCTTTTTATATCTGTCCTGAATGCCCTGGAAATTGTAACTATGAATTGGAAAAGACGTAAGTGCTCAATAAGTCGTGGAGAGATATAATTTCAGTATGTTACGTATACAAAAAACAGCTTTTAACTACATACTGTGTCATAATTAATATACCGTATTTATAAGCTCTTTAAATTTCGGTCCTTGAAATGGTAATTTAAGATACGAAAAAGAAGTTTTTTATGAGCATATAACATCCTGGTTGCATTGTTATTTTTTGTTTTCCACGACTTTTTGAGAAGTTACCAAAAGATATTCTAACTATCTAAAAGTAAAGTATTTATCGTTTTTGTTGTTAGTTATTATATCGTTATGAATGTCGTGTTTCATAACGAGGTACTAATACAAATGTAAATCCTCATCCTTCGTATTTGCAACAAAACATGTAAACCTGCAAACCTAAGTGCACTGGCTGTCTACAGTTCACCACCATTTTAGGACAACAATTTAAACTGAAACATCTGTATCAGAAAATTTAAACCATACAGTGTACTAGGCGTGTTCATACAATTATTTGGCTATATTTTTAGAGTTTCTAAAGTGGTTCATTGGTTTTTTATCGTTATTATTTTCTGGAATGCAGAATGTATTGCTTATGAAGCATCCCTTGAGACTGTGGATAAACTGAATAGTCACCCTTGAAATATTGAAAATTTAGACCCCCAGAGGATGTGTTCGAAAGCATTACAGGCGTTAACGTGAAATAATTATTGAATTATGCACTTATGACTTGAATTCAGGATATATAAAAAGGGGTCGTTTTGTATAATATTGCAATTTTACTGGGGACGTTCGTTGGAGGGGGAATAGAACGTGCTGTTTTAACTTTCTTGCAGGGATTAGATTCCTCATTATTTTCTCCTTATATTATTTGCTATTCGAAATGTGGAAGTTTAGCTCCGATGTTTGAATCATTAAATTTTCCAATTTATGTAGTCCCTCTTCACTCTTGGAATATGCCATCTGTTATTTTAAACGTTTATAGATATATTGTGAAAAATCGAATCGATTTAATTCATAGTCACGCTTATCATGCCGATGTTGTTGCACGATTGGCTGCTCATTACGCAAATATTCCCATTGTTAATACTTTGCATACGAATTCAAGATGGAAGAGGCAGCCTTGCTCAATATCGCAGTATGTTCAACGGTTTTTTGATCAATATACAGCTAAAAATTATGGGGTAGGATTTATTGCGCTATCCAAATCCATCCGAACCTTTCATGTGGAACAACTTGGGTATCCTTCCGGAGTATGGCGTATTATTTCAAATCCTGTGGATTTTTCGAGGCTAAACAATAAAACTGATGATCGATTTGTTATCAGGAGGAAGCTAGGAATACGTTCTGATCAAATTGTTGTAATTGCTGTTGGAAATCTTTTGCCTGTAAAGGGACATGCCTTTCTACTTGATGCACTCCCCTTAATTTCTTCTGAATATTTTAAAAAAATACGTGTGATTATTGCAGGGGAAGGGAGTGAGCGGGCTCATCTGGAAAGCAAAATCAAAAAGTTACATCTCCAAAAGGTTGTCAGTTTGCTTGGGTACAGAGAAGATCTTGGTTCTCTTTTGGCTGCATCGGATATTTTTGCTATGCCATCTTTAAGTGAAGGGCAGAGTGTCGCTATTTTAGAAGCAATGGCTATGAAGCTTCCATTGATTGTTACATCGCAAGGCTCTCATTGCGATTTCCTTGAACATGATAAAAATGCTCTGATAGCGGAACCATCTAATAGTAAGCAGTTAGCTATTTTGTTGGAGTATCTGATTAAAAAACCAGATGAAATGATACGATTAAAACGTAGTGCGTTTGTAACATTTCAAAATCTTTCGATTTTTTCTTCTATAGAAAAACAGCAAGAATTTTATTGTGATGTAATTAACAAATACAAATTTAAATAAATGCCAATGCCATTGGGGTAACACAAATACGATCAGAATCTGTTGGAGCATATTCGATTGCAGCTAATTGTTGAGTCGAGGAATCCTTGCCTCCTATGGATGCAAGGCAGTGCAAGCCCCTTCTAGTGGCAACCTAAATCATGGCCCTCTGCGTCAGTATTCTTTAATAATATAAAAATAAATTATATAGTGAATTTATATCGATGTTTAATAAGTGATTTAGATATGTATTTTATTTAATTAAATTTTTAAATATAATATTATATATACTAAGGTGATCTTGATAATGAATTCTGTTATTACGATAATGTTTCATACTGTTGGATTAGATAAATATAAATGGGTTTATTCCCATATTTCAGAATCTTATAATGTATTTTTTGAAAAGATGAAAGCTTTGTATAAAGCTAATTATAGTACAGTAACATTTAGCGATGCATTAGTTGTTAATCAACGATGTAAGTCAGTATGCTTAACTTTTGATGATGGATATCTTGATAATTGGTCGTTAGTATTTCCTATTTTGCAAAAATATTCATTGCGAGCAACTATATTCGTAAATCCTGAATTTGTTGAACCTCGTGAAATTGTTAGACCGCAATATCATCCACAAAATATAGACGATATCGTTGATTTGCCAGTTGAAACGTATGCTGGATTTCTTTCCTGGCCTGAAATACGTATTATGGAAAAGAGTGGTCTTGTTGATATTCAGTCCCATGCCCTGACGCATACATGGCATTTTAGTGGGCCCCAAATTGTTGATTATTGGCATCCAGGCTCCGCAACTGAGAGTGGTGGTCCTGTATGGATGTTGTGGAATAGATTCCCCGAATTTAAACCTTATTATTTAATTGATGCCGCAAGGTATGAAAAAAAAATTCCTTATGGCACAATCATTTATGAACATGGCAAATCGCTTGAAACTAAAATATATAAGCCTAGTGACTCTGGGTTGGAATTGAAACTTATTAGTTATGTTAAAAAAAAAGGAGGAATTGATTTTTTTAAAGAACACAACTGGAAAAAAATACTAGACGATATTGCCGCTGCACATCGCTTATCATCGGGGGAGGACGAAAGCGTAGGTCACTATGAAACCGATTGTGAGTATAGGAATCGTATCACATATGAATTAGAAGAATCAAAACGTATTATTGAGCGTAACTTAAATAAACGAATAGATAGTATTTGTTGGCCTGGAGGAGGAGTATCTGATGAAACTGTTGGAATTGCTTTAGATGTTGGGTATAAATATTTTACTATGCCTAGTAAATGGGCGAAAAAAGTAAAAAATGGAATTTATAGTAATATGGTTTCGCGTATGAGTAGTGGGCCAAGAATTTTATGGAAGGATCGTTTTTTGGGTTATCCAACGGGGAGGCAGTTTGTTTATGCAATAGAAAATGCTAATGGTTCAAAAATTGCTAAATATAAAGGTAAAGTTTTGAAATGTATTCAATTTATTAAATACATTTTGAAAAATAATTGGAGATGAATGTATTGTGTGAAAAAATGAAATTTTTGAGGCATATATCTTTTATCCTTTATCATGATTTGATAAAAAATGATAATATATCGAGCGTTTGTCGCCAGTATAATAAAAATCAGTGGAAAGATAAAAATGAGTTGCATGCTATGCAGCATGTAAAGTTGCATACTATGCTTATTCATTGCATGCAAAACGTTCCTTATTATAGTCGTATATTTAAAGATAGAAACATTCATGTTCACAATTTGCATCAATTTAGTATACTCAAAAAATTACCCTTTTTGGATAAGGATCTTATTCGGAAACATTTCGGCCAAATTCAGTCGGAAAATGTTCCAAAATGGCGGATTCAAGGATGTTCTACCAGTGGATCAACAGGAGAGTCTCTTTTTTTTAATGCGGATGTGATCAGCTCGGTGATGCATGCGGCATCGACATTTCGTAATTATTCTTGGTGTAATGTTAGCCCTTTTGAACGACAAGCAACCTTGTGGGGCGCACGTTTTGATGAACCTTGTAATAAAAAAATATTAGATAAGGTTCGGGCCTGGGGCCGGCCGTTGCTTTTTCTCTCGTCATATCAAATGACAGAATCTATGATGAACGATTATGCTGAACTATTGTGTAAATATAAACCAAAAATATTGACAAGTTACCCCAGTCCATTGGAACGCTTTGCGAAATTTTGTATGGACTCTCGAGTACAAATCCCATCTTTGAGAGCAATCGTTTGTTCTGCTGAACAACTCACTGAATCGCAGAGGTATTTATTTCAAGATGTTTTTAGGGTGCCTGTATTTAACCGATATGGTTCTCGTGAATTTGGTAATTTAGCTTGTGAATGTGAGGAACATAATGGATTACATCTAAGTATGGAACGGGCTGTTATTGAAGTTGTAAGAGATGATGGAACGGATTGCTCAGAAGGTGAAGTCGGGGAAATAGTAATTACGGATTTAGACAATAAAGTGATGCCATTTCTGCGGTATCGAAGTGGTGATATGGGATGTATGGGGAAAAGTAAGTGTGCTTGCGGTAGAGGTTTGGCATTATTAAAAAAGATAGATGGTAGGGTTTTTGATTTAATATATACACCCTCAGGGGGCTCTATCTCTGGAACTTTTTGGACTTTGTTATTAAAGTATATATCCAAAGATATTTTGAGTTTTCAAATCAGGCAAAAAAAAATTGAGAAAATTATTATTTATCTTAAAATGAGACGTGGCATAAAACTGACTTCTGAACAAATTTCTCGTTTGCGTCATAAAATTGATGAAGTAGACCCCAGTTTATTTTTTAATATTATATATGTCGACAATATTTCTCTTACTCGATCCGGGAAAAAGAGATTTGTAATTGGTTTGGGAAAATTTCCAGCTTCAATATAGTGGCGAGGCATTCTTTATGACGTTGGTCAATATTTAACAAAAAAAGTTGAGCTACTGTTTCAGTGGGCGAGGGTGAGATTTTTATGAAATCAATGAGGCAACCATCTATTTGCTTTGTTTCTCCTTTTGCATATCCGATTCTTGTAGGAGAAGGAGGTGGTCCTGGAGGTGCTGAACGTCAATTTTTCTTTTTTGGGCGTGAAATGAAAAAACAAAATTGGCGTGTTTCTTATATAGTAGATCGATCAAGCATAAAAAATAAAAACTTAGATACATTACTCCCTGTATTAACTTCAAGTTTTAAATTCATGGGAGGAAAAAATGTATATATAATTTTTGACTGGTTGAATTTAATGCTTGCTATGAAGCGTGCTCAAGCAGACTACTATGTTATTAAAACGCCAGGACATCTATCGGCACCGATGGCTTTTTTTTGCAAAATATCAAAAAAAAAATTAGTGTTTTGGTCTCAAATGAGTTCTGATTTTAATAGATCAGAAAAATCTAATAGGACTTTAGCGAATATATTACATGATTGGGGTGTTAAAAATTCTGATATTGTTATTGGCCAGACTAAACAGCAGTGCCAAGATTTTATGAATAATTATAGAAAAATAATTTTTCATGTGCCAAGTATGTGTGGACAGATCCTTACAATGAGAAAAGAAATTGAAGGAAAAGAGAATATTGCTGATGTCGATATCCTTTGGGTCGGTAATTCGTTATGTAAAAAAAGATACGAAGTCGTAATCGAACTGGCACGAAAAATGCCAGATGTTACGTTTGTACTTGCAATGAATAAGGCACATTTGGTGCGATTCGAACAAGCGGAAACTGAGTCGAAATCCTTGGAGAATGTCCGTTTTTTAGGACAAATTCCCCCTTATGAGATGGAAAATTGGTTTGATCGATCAAAAATTTTTCTTAATACTTCCTCAGCTGAAGGATTTCCTAATACTTTTTTGCAGGCATGGATGAATTATTTACCAGTGATTTCATTAGAAATTGATCCGGATGGAGTGATTGCGAAGAGGAATCTTGGTCGGGTTGTGGGGGCAGATCGAACTGGTAATTGTAGAGGAAACGCATCTTGTTTAGCGGAATTGTTAGTGCCTCACGTGAAAATGCTTTTGTTAGACAATGGATTGCGTAAGTGTATGGGGAAAGAAGGGAAAATCTATGTAACAAATAATCATTTTCCTGATATAGCAACTTCGAGTTTATTACATGCGCTGACGAATCAATCTACATCTATCTAACATAATGGATATTGTTATGAAAAAATATTTCAGCGATAATGAAAAAAAAATCTCGGAGATCAATATCCTTGTTATAAGTGAGTGGTACAATGGATTTCGCTGGCATGTGCCGCAATTTCCTCCTGAACTCAATAATGGAGATTTTGACGTGATGAATATTCCGTTTTTGGAATGGCCGAAAGATTTTTTTTCGATAATCTATCATATAAAAAATATTATAAAACATATAGAAAAATATGATGTTTTGATATTACGAGGGAATACGATATCTACTTTATCTTTTGTGATATTAAAGTATTTAAAAATTGTTAAAAAATTTGTTGTAGTTGCTGAATTTAATACTAGCGAAAAAAATTCATCTATTCGATCTAATATAAAATATTATATTTATGGTAAGATTTTTAATAAATGTGAACTTATATTGCCTTTTACTGATATTCATTTAAAATATTATGAAGATAAGCTGAAATTGAGTAGTAGAAAAATGGTTACTATTCCAGAGGCTGTTAATTATTTAGGTATTAATGAATATCCTGCATTGATAAACTGCGATGGCGATTATATCCTTTCCGTTGGTCGAACTGGTCGTGATTATATGACATTTTGTGAAGCGATAAAAGATCGTAATGATAAAATAATTGTAGTCTCAAATAAAAAAAACGTAGATGGGCTTGAATTTCCCGCAAACGTAAGTATTCTTTTTGATATTCCGTTAGATGATTTGTTGGATTTAGTATCTCGAGCTAAATATATCGTCTTACCTCTCAAAGATAGTATACATCCTGTAGGCTTAAGGATGCTTTTTTATGCAATGGAAAGAGGAAAGGCATGTATTGTTACGAATACAAAAACAATTTCTGAATATTTTTCAGAAAATTCACCATTGATTGTTGTACCTCCTGGAGATTCGGAATCGCTCAGGAATGCAATGGATTTTTTGGATTCTAATTTTGATGAAATTAGAAATTTAGGAATTCAATCTAGAAAACTTGTAGAGAAAAAATTTACTAGTAGAAATTATATTGTGAATACATATATGGCAATACATGAAAGATATAGCAACTAGAGTACATAGCTATTTTTTATATATAAAACAAGAAAATATCATTAATTTTCTTGGTAACAAAAAAGGTGTCTCATGGCTAAAAAAGCTAGTTTGGGAGGAAACCCACGGTTGTTTAATCTGTTTCGTAATTGGATCCATCAGGCATTGTTTTATCTTGATAAAACAGAGTTGTTTTCTCGTGTTGTTATCGAGGTTTTTTTTATATTGATTTTAGCTATTTTTTTTGCAGGAGGGCTAGACTATGCTAGCTGGAGCCCTTGGGATTTATTTTTTAGTTTTTTTATCGTTCACACGCTTAATTGGATTTTTAATGGGAACTGGTGGGCATGCATACTATTTGCTTTCCCAAACTTAAAGAATCCAGGTGAATATTCAACATGTCAATATTTAAATAATATGGCCACAAGGCTACGGAATAGTTCTTCGATATCAGCTATCCTTGTTTTTGGTAGCATTTCGAGAGAAAAGTGGCATGGAAGAAGTGATATCGATATGAGGATATTACGAAAAACAGGTTTATTTAATGCTATAAGTGCTGTTATGATACAAATGCGAGAAAGATTTTATGCTTTTTTTTCAAAACAACCATTAGATATGTATCTTGCAGATAATATTGAATTTTTTAAAAATCTAAGAGAAGACGAGTATCCTATTTGTTTGTTATTAAATGATAATAAAGTAAAAAAAATATATCCAACAATAAAAGAGAAAATTTTAAAAAAATTATAATCTACCTATCTTCTCAGGAATAGTAACGAGGCAAGTCTGTGGCATACTTTTTTACGTTTCATTGGAATATAAAGTGAACCCAAAATGTTGGACAGATTGATGGCATCTTTACACTTGTCTAGGCATTGTTTGTTATGCTGCCGATTGAGTGGACAAAAAATATGCTTGTTCAGGTGTCATGTTTTGAAGACTGAATGCGGACGTTCATGGCTATAGAATGTGAATCAGTTTCGCAAGCCATCTTTTAATGCTTTGCCATCCTTGAACTCCTGAATGTAGACAGATTTATATTTTGCACTTCGCCAAAGACGCTCAATGAAAACATTGTCCCTCCATCGTCATTTACCATGCATAGAAATTTGGATTCCATTCTTTCTTTACTATATGCATAAATAAGAAGCTCTAATAACATTGCAGGATTATAAACAGAAGCTCCTTCCATAGAATAATTGTCATAAAATTTTTCTAGATCAAAATTTTTATGCAATCATGAATAAACTTTACTTGATGATTCGCTGGAACCAATCATTAAGAGCTGGTTGCATTAAAAAAAGCAATCCTTCTTCCTTTGATATAACATTTTTGGATGTTTTTATCACCAAAATGCTTTTATTTTGTTCTAAAGTTATATAAATCTATACAACTTGAATGCATTTTAGGTGATAATTAATCTATCAGTTTTGCAACAGCCACTATAGTAGAAAGCTGATCGACATATGCCTACAAGGGAGCATTGACGCATAATATTGAGTCCTTGATGGTTTGGGTCATGTCTAGAACATTAAGAATGTATTGCTTTGATTTTTTTATATTTGCACTCAATATTTTGTACGGGATGAAAATGGGAAGATTTAATACCATATTATTTTGTTTTTCAGGGTTCAAAAAAGAAAATATTCGTCTACAGCCATGGCTTACGATTTATAATGTTTCAATGTACTGTATCTCCAAAGGATATTCTGTTTATGTTCTAACAGATGGAAAGTCCGATAACGTTATATTTGAAAATATAAATATACATTTTGTCAAAACTTTAAAACAATATAACTATTCAGAAATTATAAAAAATATATTTGATATAAATCCAGACGTTGTATTTGTTTCAGTTACCCCGTTTAGTTTGGTTTTTAACTTATGGTACAAAATATTATCAAATTTTAAGTCCTATTGTTTTGCATCATATCCATTTTATAAATTTGAAAATTTTAAAAAAATTTTTTTTAAAATTTCAATGATCGATAAATTAAAATACGGTAAGCATCTTTTAATACCTGATCGTTGGTGGTCTTATAGAGTAAGAAAATATTTTAAAGGGATAATAGCTCAGTCAGATTATACAAAAAATGTGATAAAGAAAAGAACTCGTAACAATATTAGCGTTTATTTTTTACCTCCTGGTCTTAATACAATGAATCATAAACATATCCAAAATACAGCTAAATCACAAAAAACAAGATTTATTTATGCCGGTTCTTTAAAAAAAATACGTGGCTTTGAAATGATAGTACAAGTTTTTAATAAGATAAAAGACCAAGATGTATCTCTTATTATTTTGGCTAGAGGGGCAACAAAAGATCAAGTTTCTGAGCTCAAAAAAAAATTTATATCTGGATTAGTAGATGTTAAAATATATGGTGGCTGGCTTTCCCCTGATTTAGTAACAGATTTAATTTCCATGGCAGATGTCATGTTGTTGCCATTTTTGCTCATTCCTTCGGAGTTCCCAGTGACTGCAATGGAATCGATTGCATTAGGAACCCCTGTTATTGTTTCTCGGGTTGCAGGATTGCCTGAGTTTGTTTGTCGGGCTGGTTTAGTTGTTGAACAAGGATCTACATCCTCACTGTTGCAGGCTGTAAAAGAAGTACACCGCGATCATAAACGCTTAGCATCCATGAAAGAGGAATGTTTTAAGCAGCGAAATAAATATTTGGGTTGGGATGATGTCGCTTCTTTATGGATCGCTCTCATGGAGGGTGAAAAATGAAAAGCTCGCAAAATGATCTCGTGTTTTTGGTAGGTGCTGATGGGTGTGGAAAGTCCTATTTTTCGAGTTGGCTGCAAACTTATTTTGTTCAGAATGGATATTCTTCTAATCTTGTGTGGTCCCGATTTAACAATTATTTTTCTAAACCCATACTTGGAATTTTACGAGTAACTGGTCATAATTATTATAAAGAGCATGATGGAATTCGATTCGGTTATCATGACTTTGAAAATTTTTTTGTTATAAAAATTATATATATTATTTCCCAGATGCTTGATGTGAATATCGCAACATATTTCAAAATATTAAGATTAAGAAAAAAATTTGATAATACCATTTGTGAAAGGGGACCTTTTGACACACTTGTAGATGTTTTAGTTGATATAAATATGAAAGATATTCCATTTAAAAAAATATTTTTTTGTATTATAAAAAATAATTTCAAGGTTTTTTTTATTGATAGGGATATTGATAAAATTATTAGTTCACGTAATGAGCTTAAAAATGATTTCAAGCTTTGTAGAAAGATCGATACGTATAGGATATTGTCTGAAAAGTTTAATTGGATTATTATTGATAATAACGGATCAATCGATAATACAAAAAAACAAATCTTAAAAAACTTTACACTATAGATATGAATATATCGATTATTATACTTACACGTGATGAAGAAAAGAACATTGAATTTTGTTTAAATTCTGTTTCTTGGTCTGATGATATCGTCGTTTTGGATTCGTTTAGCAAAGATAATACTCTAAAAATTGCACGGAAGTATAATACAAGAATATTTCAAAGAAAATTCGATAACTATGCAAGGCAAAGAAATTTTGGGATTAAAAATATTGAGTACAAAAATGACTGGTTGCTGATGGTGGATGCTGATGAAGTCGTTACCCGTGAATTAAAAAATGAAATGTTTGATGTTCTAAATACTACAGATGCTTCTAACTCTTTATTTTATATACGTCGGAAAGATTATTTTTGGGGACGATGGATTAAGCATAGCAGTGGATATCCTACGTGGTTTGGCCGATTGATAAGGATTGGACATGTTATTGTGACTCGATCGATCAATGAGCAATACGAGACGGACGGTGTTATTGGATTTTTAAACAATCATTTGTTTCATTATCCTTTTAGGAAAGGTTTGGAGTATTGGATTATGAAACATAACAGATATTCAACGTTGGAAAGTTTGATTTATAAAGAAGAAAAAATCAATTTTTTAGAAATGTTTGCATGTAATCCGCTCAAGAGAAGGCGAGCGTTTAAGAGATTTATTTATCGGTTACCAGCAAGACCGTTGGTCTATTTTATCTCGATATATTTTTTTAGAAAGGGATTTTTGGATGGTATCGCAGGATTTCATTTTTGCATTCTTAAAACGGTATATGAATATTTTATTTGTTGCAAAATAAAAGATAAAAAAATGATGAAAAGTTGATAAAATAAAAATATTGAATATATTATTATTTGATGTTATGCGTGGACGTTGTACGCTCAGTACAATTGCAACGTCGTTAATTTGAATTTTTTGCAGGTTCAGATTTATCTATTTCCGAATGCAAGGCAGTACAAGTCCTTTCTAGAGATAACCTAGGTCCAGGCCCTCCTGGGTCCTTTAAATCTTTATTGTGACTGAAGCCAAACGGGGGGGGGATGCGTGTATTAAGCTTACTCTGGGGGTTCTCTTTGGGAGGAGTTGGTAAGTGTGCTCTAACATACGATCGCTTGAATGAATTACCCGGTTTTGAAATCCAAACCGCTTGTATCCATGGCATTGATTGGACGTGTGATCTTGATGCCTTAAGATATATTGATGCTATTTTATTGCCTATTAATGGTAGATCGGATTTTTCTTGGATTCATCGTTGTGTTGACTTGATAGAAAATTTTGTTCCAGATCTTGTATTTGTACATGGATTTAATGGACCAATAGTTGCGAGAATACTTCAAAGAAAAAGTCGCTATTATTTTGATTTTGTATGCTCTTATCATGGATCGTATCATTCTCCTGATGTTTCTCGTGTTTTTTTAGCTCCGATTTTTAATATGGGCATGGA
>Ga0265294_10003600_pt1 | contig 19758 bp, 17 predicted proteins | sample MunlanPumphouse3_FD_192504 | JGI IMG/M metagenome (GOLD analysis project Ga0265294, IMG submission 192504) | Groundwater microbial communities from a municipal landfill in Southern Ontario, Canada - Pumphouse #3 | ecosystem: Environmental > Aquatic > Deep subsurface > Groundwater | place...
AAGCTGAGTTTTGAAGGAACATGGAAAAGGGGCGAAAAGCTCGATGGGAAAAGCACCCGCACCAATTGGGCCTAGTGAAAAGGTATAATCGAGCCGGAATTCATTCCCGGCTCTTTTTTAGCGTATCATAAAAAAAGAAAGGCCCGCCAAGCCGGGCGGGTTCTTTGATTCAAATGGTCGGGGTGACAGGATTCGAACCTGCGACTTTCTGGTCCCAAACCAGAGGGAAGCCGATTTTACAAGGTTTTGGAAAGTTTTGGAATGTGTCAAAAGGTCAATAAACTCAAAATAAACAGACTGCAAAGTTATTAAAAAGTTTTCGCAAGTTTTTGAAACTTGTGGCAAAAATATGGCGAGTCTCTCGCCTGCTAAGGCCAATAAATCAACTATTACAGGAACTAATGTTTCAGAATAATGAACTAAAACGCGCCCTGCAGGTTAACCCGCCAACCGCACCATGTCACCGTCCTTACTGGAGGCCAGGCTTCCACTTCCTTAATAGCTTATCAATCTCTTTTTGCCGACTGTCTTTCTCCTGCTGAGTTTTTGCACGAGCCTTAGCCTGACGTAAATTCTGGTATCTCTTGTTAAACTCAGGATCCTTTTCCTGTAGCTTATCGTTGGTTTTTTTCTTGGCACATTCAGAACTGCAGACCTTCTTATTAAATCTGTGGTTAATATAGGGAAACGCCGAACCGCAAACCTCACAAAACCCCGCGTAGATATCATGTTCAACGGCAAACGATATCTCAGCCCAAATTAATGGCAGTAGGCCTTGCCGGGACGTATACAGTTTTGACAATACGGTTTTTCTAGTAACATATCGGTTATCCCTCTCCCCTCTCCCCGTGTAAACACTCTCTTTACGTTCAGCATCTATAGCTATTAACTCCGCAGTGACTTCCTTGCTTCGGCATCCTACGGCTTCATAGGCAAGAAGAAGCCAGTAATGCACTATGTCTTCAACATCATCAACTACAATATTCTTTGCAATCATAGACACCTCTTTCGCATAATCTATCCCCCCAGCAAGTTTAATATTTTCGCAATAACTGTCACTAGGGAGAAGGTATTTTTTAGTTTTGCAAAGTTTATTAATTTGTGGGGATAACCAGAGTTTAAATGCATTTGACATGCCTAGAAATTCAGCCAAATACCGAAAGCCCTCAATATGATCTGGGTGAGCATCCTTCATGTAATATTTAAAAGCAATGGGGCATTCCCGAAGATCTACCCATGATAATTCGTGAGCAAGGCTTTTACATTGCAAATTATCACGCACCCGGGACAAAATACGGTTAGCATATTCTGTCTTGGTGCCTTGTTCGGGCACCGCCTTTTGTACGTTAACAAGAGCGTTATAGACTCCGAATAGTGGTAAATCGTGTTTGATCTCTTGAGAATCAATTAGTATTTCTCTATACTCTTGTCCTTTGTGAAAAATATATAACTGGAACCTCGAATATTCCTCTGATTCTTTAGTGTCTAAATATCCATTCACGTTTAGCCCCACCTTTTTTACTAAAATGTCACATTGACCAAGTTCATGAACCCGAATTTTTACTACCTCCCATTGGAAGGCGTTTTTAAACCTGTCACAATGGGGAAACAATATGCAATTAATGTGACTATATCATAACATTTAAGAAGCAGGAAGAGCAACCTGCCAATACATAAGAAAGGGGATGAATATATGAATAATTCTGAATTTTCTTTCGATAAGTTTCCGGACATTTTTGGACCAAAAGAACTCATTACAGCTAAGTACCCAGGAAGTAAAAACGCAGTTTATAGCCTGTTCAACAGGCCGGACTTCCCATGTTTGCGACACGGCAAAAAGCTTTTGGTTAGTAAGACGGCATTTTTACAATATTTTCGAGCAGCAAACTAAGGATTTAACACATGAACAATACTGCAAACCAATTAGATGAAACTAACCCGGAAAATTGGCCTTATATAATGAACCTAACTCACATCATGAAGCTATCTGGAATGGGCAAGAATAAGACGCTTGACGTGCTCCAGAGTTGAGAACTTTGTGGCAAAAAAGTGCGTGGTAGATGGTTGATCACCCGTGACAGCTTTTTAGCATGGCTAAAGAAAACTAACTAGTTTCTAGCTTGACAAAACAAGTACGTTCTTTGAAAACTTAATCTTTCGCTGGCAGCACCTGTTTAGGGGGGTGCAATGCGATAACTAGAGTTCCCCGGATGCCGAAATCGTCAGGGATAAAAAGCGGAATGGCTTCGTACCTCGCCTCCTAGTAATCGCAGGGTTATTGCCACAGAAAGCAATTAGCATGGAGGTAGGAAGCAATAAAACCGACGGGTGAGCCGGTATCCATGGAGGTGATATTTATGAGTAGTAATAAAAATCAGTCCATAAATTTCGAAGAAATTTATAGGCATACTCTGGATCAACAAATAGGCGGACGGTCAGTTGATCCGTTAGATGAGAGCTTTACACGGCATAAAGTACAAGATAGGATGCTCGACTTAATTAAGAGACACGGCCTGCTGGATGTCCTAATCAGTGATTTGGGCCTCTGCTCATTATGCCGGGATAGGACGCCCCGGTAATGGCGCGCCCACGCAAAGAAGGCATGGATTATTTTCCTCATGATTGCGATGCTTCAACCGATGACAAGATTGAAGCAATGCGATCATTACATGGGAATGACGGTTATGCCTTTTACTTTATTTTACTTGAAAGGGTTTTCCGTATGGAAAACGCAGAGATAAACATGGGAATACCTGCAATAAAACTTGCGCTTATTAAAAGAGTGGGTGTTACACCTGAAAAACTTGAAGTTATTTTAGCTACTGCCCTTGAAATTGGGGCATTTGACCAGACCATTTTCAATGAAAGAGGAGTTATAACCAGTAACGGAATAAAGCGAAGATCCCGAATGGTTGAGGATTTGCGGACTTCCTGGAGGGACAAAAAAACAAAAGGAATTATCCCCCGAGAAAACCGAGAGGAAAACCCAGAGAAAACACCATAAATAAAAAGAAAAAAGAAATAGTTATTACCCCTGAAGAGCATGAGTTTATGACGGAATTAGAGCGGATAAATAATTACCCGCTTAATCGTGACAAAGACTTAGAAATGTATAAGACATTGGAAGAAAGATATCCGGATATTGATTTGATAGCAACGGTCAAAGACTGGCGGATTAATAAAATAAATCAGCCACTTGAACTAAATAGCAATGCAAGAAGCCAATTAAATACGTGGTGCAAAAATGATCAGGAGTGGGGCAAAAACAAAAAACCGGACAAGCCCAAAGATGCAATCGAAACAGAACGGCAAAAAGCACTACTGGAATCAGTTGTTGGTTTTGGAAAGGTGGTGTCATAGTTGGAGCCTATGCAAGTTGCTTACCGCATAGTTGGCGGAAAATTTAATGTTAAAGGCAGAGAAATTATCCCTGACTTTTGTCCATTTTGCAAAGGCGGCAGCCATAATGACCGCTATACCTTCGCCTTGAATATCGAAACCGGGGCCTATAACTGCAAACGCGGTAATTGTGCGGTGTAGGGCAGTATTAAGCAGTTATGTGACCACTTCAACCTAACCGAAGCCCCAATTAAGCGCGTAACATAATCAATCGCTTCCCATAATGACGCTTATGTTACGCGTAACATAAGCGTCACACCCATGCTTCAATCTTATTAAGCCAAGGGGTTAGTTTAAAGTTATTCAAGAACGGTTGGGACATGAATCCATTGTTACCACTGGCGATGTTTATAGTCATGTTTGACCAGTCATGCAACAGGAAGCGGTTAAGATCCTGGGCAATATATTTAAAGTATCCGGGTAAATTAATATTAGAACTTGGCCAGGGGAGACCCTGGTTTTTTATTTTCTGATATGATCAAGAGCCTCGGCTTATCTTTTACCGTCAAATGTAAAAATTTATGATATAATGAAAGTATTAGAAGAACATTGTCGATAAATAAAAGCAGGAAATAAATCCTTTTTGTAGAAGAACATAGATACATTAAGTGTTAACCATGACATATAGGTTAATACGAACTTATTTAATTACGACAAAAATAATGAATGCAATATAAGCGAGGGGTAAATTATATGACTTTCCCTGAAATATTCATAACAGAAATAAGTTCAGTATTATTTATAGAATCTATTGAAGGAAAGTTTAATAAGGTTTTAGTAGCAGCCGACATTGTTGATAATTTTAATTACTTTGATAATGAACAAGTGATTTTACCAATACCAGACGATGCGCCTGGTGAAATTCCAAGGATAGTACTTAAAGGTAGCGAATACCAATGTCAAATTAGCCTAAAGCAATTAATTTTAATTAATAATTCATCGACCTTAATTCTATCAAATGCCGAAGCATTAATTGTAAATCTGAAAAAAATAATTGAAATAGTTACAAATAAGCCGGGTATGAGATTTTCGCGTATCGGTTTTGTTGTCAAGGGTTATTTAGAAGCTGAACCTTTTGGCTATATAAGAGAATATTATATTAAGGATAAAATAATTAATTGTAATGGTTACGATTTGGGCTTTTTATTTAAACCAGAAATGGAAGAAATAAAGTTTAATAAATGGGTGAAATTTACTAGCGAAAAAGAAAGGGTGAATTTCATTATTGATTATAATACTGTTAATGATTTAAATAGTGAATTCTCTGTTATAACATTAAATGGAATCTTGGATTATATAAACAATGAATTTAAAAATGATAATATTGCTTTATTTCAGACAGGTGTTATAACCGAGGCTTAATAAAAGGAGAATATTATGCTTAATGGATTAGAACAAAGTTGCAGTGCTTCTAATATTGGTATTTATTCCTTTATACAATTTGCCCTTCTAGGAGAATTGAAAAAGGCTACAGAGAGTATTAAAGGGCAGCGGAGACATAACGCAGAAGGGACATTGCTAAAATACTTTACAGATATGGGAATAAACGGTGATTATTTGGATATAAATACTAGTGAAGAGGATCAAGCTTGGAGGCGCTTCACTAGAATGATGATTGACGATAATATGTTAATATATCAAAGTTTAGAGGCATTTAGAATATATAATGAAATATCTGAAATATATTATTCCCTTGAGGACGATACAGTTGAATTTTTCATTCTCATAGACAAAGAAGAGTATGATTTTAATTTTATGCATGAACTTTTTAGTATTGAAAGAATAGTGAAAAAAATGTGGGATGGAAAGTACCTTGATTTTCACTACGTTCCTACAAATTATATTGATAGGTCTATACTTTATGGTTATCATATCGGCTTTAAGAGAGGATAGTTATGGCAGCTTTTAATGAGCATATGGTTCAAGCTGAACATAATGAGGAAATAGCTGATATTTTACTTAATCCTGATTGTACCTCACCAACTTGGGTTACCGTAATTGCGTTTTATTCTGCTATTCAGTATATTGAAGCAGCTTTTACTAAGACCCCAGTAGGACATCTTGAGCAGTATTATGCTGACCTTCGGAAAAAGAAAGACCTAAAACATATTCCAAGCAAGCATACAGTCATGGAATACATAATTGCAGGGGATCCTAAGTTTACCAGTTTTTATAATTGTTATCGTGATTTAAGAATAGGATCGGAGTATTTTCGATACTTACGGCCTGGATATACATACTTTTCTAATGATAAATTTGCTAGGCAGTGCTTTGAAGATAGTCTGCAGAAGATAAAATGTGATCTTAAGGCTAACAATTTTATTTAAGGTTTTTCTTTAATAGAGGGTCTTCAACCCTCTATTTATTTTTTATCACAATATTATTGACTATTTTAATGAAAATAGTAATCAATTTTATCATAATGTGGCAAAAATGTGGCAAGAGGACTAATCTGAATAATACTCACAAAAAACAAAAAAACCGCCATCACTGGCGGGTTCTATATTCAGAATGGTCGGGGTGACAGGATTTGAACCTGCGACTTTCTGGTCCCAAACCAGACGCGCTACCAAGCTGCGCTACACCCCGAACCTCTAAATAATAACATTAGATATGAAGTTGTGTCAATTTGAAAGTCTAACTTAACCGTGTCAAAATTCTTTGGAGTTTCGTTTCAGCTCCAAGCCAGCCTGGTTGACTTTAGGGGAGTATATCGTCCAGGGCAAGATCGTGGGCTATCTGCAAGGCCTTGCATGTCTTGGGTCCGGCTATTCCATCGCAGGTTAAACCTTCATGTTTCTGGAAGTCAAGTACTGCCCTCCGGGTACGTTTACCGAAATATCCGGACGGAGTCCTGGTATAATAGTTCAGGTCAAGAAGCATCTGCTGTACCTCCCGTACATCATCACCCTGCATGCCTATCCTTAAATTACGTATTTTTCTGACTGTACCGGTTATACTAACGGGGGTTCCTATTGGGACCAGATCATATAATTGCGTTACATCTTCATTATATAAGCGGATACACCCATGACTGACCGCCTTGCCAATCGAGTTCGGATTATTGGTGCCATGGATACCATAGCCGCCCCAGGGGACACTTAATCTCATCCATCGTACTCCAAACGGTCCCCCTGGATCAACCGATTTGAAGACAATAGTCCACTCGCCCACAGGAGTAGGAGTAGATGGTTTGCCTACTGCCACGGGGTAAGTCCGGACTGTTCCATTAGAGGTCATGGTCAGAATACGGGTATCCACATGAACATGAATCCTGGGATAAGCTGCCGAGCTGGATAATTCGGCTAGCTGCTCCAGGTTGGAATGCCGGGTCAATGCCAGCCATGTATCTGGACCCACAACGCCATCCTCGTTTAGACCATGAGTCTTTTGAAATTGTCGCAGAGCTGTAGCGCTGGCAAGGCCAAAGAATCCATCCGGGGGCCCCGGATCAAAACCATTCCTTAATAGACAGGTTTGGACTTCCAGTATGTCAGGCCCTTCCATAGGGGGGGAATGCAACCGAATAAACCTGCTGGCATAAAGCATGTTAAACCCAACCTTTCAATAATTAATAATCCTATTTGTATAATATTTTTAAATACCCCGTTGGTTACGCTATAAAAATACCGTATTATTCCTGCAACCAAGGTATTTGTATCAATAAACAAGACTCTAATGGTCTATAATAGTAGATAGGCAGGCCAAAATATAACAAAAGACGCGCTGGTTATCGTGCCAAGCAATATGTGTACTCCCTCAATCCTGGGGGGAATTGGGTTATGTCAGCCAGATGAAGAAAGCTGATGAATATGCGGACAGCAAAGATTGATTCTTGTGCCCGATCAATGGGGAATAAAAATTAGAATAATCTCCATAAGTGGTTGGGATTGACTAAATAGAAAATAAAGTGGGCTAATTGCTTGACTTACCCGGATAGTTTATTTATGATTTTAATCGTAGGACAAGATTAAGTGCGGAAGTGGCTCAGTGGTAGAGCATCGCCTTGCCAAGGCGAGGGTCGCGAGTTCGAATCTCGTCTTCCGCTCCATAGTAATCTATGCCTCGGCTTAGGCCGGGGTGTTGTCTTTTTTTAATCTTGCGAGACACAATTTAATATGTTGGTTCGAGTTGGATTATAATATTTGGATCTATAATTAAGTTAGGGGGAGCATAAATGGATGCCCGGTTAGAGAAAATAGAAAACAGTGAGGCCTATCTGGAAATTGAGGTAGATGCAGAAACCTTGGAGAAGGGGCTGGAGAAAGCCTACCGTAAAGTGGTTAAAGAAGTAAACATTCCAGGTTTCCGAAAAGGGAAGGTTCCTCGTGAGTTTCTAGAGGCTCATTTTGGCAAAGAGATACTCTATGAAGATGCGATGGAGTTAGTGATTCCTGACGCTTATGAACAAGCCATAGATGATCTTAAGATTGAACCGCTTGCCCAGCCGGAATTTGATATAAGCGATATCCAGGCGGGTCAGCCATTACAATTTAAGGTAAAAGTAGCGGTTAAGCCGGAAGTTAAGTTAGGCAATCTGGAAGGGCTGGAAGTAAGCATACCCGTGATGAGGGTAAGTGAAGCGGATGTAGAGCTTAGAATGGAAGATATGCGTTCCGGCTATGCCCAGTTGGTGGAGAAGGTCGAAGCCCCTTCCGAATTAGGCGATACAGTTATTATTGATTTTGTGGGCTCTATTGATGGAGTTCCTTTCGAAGGGGGAGCCGGTGAGGACTATCAGTTGGAATTGGGTTCCAATACCTTTATTCCTGGCTTCGAAGAACAACTGGTGGGATTAAAAGCGGGGGATACCAAGGATGTACAGGTGACATTTCCAGAGGAATACCATGCCGAAGATCTGGCCGGTAAGGAGGCCGTCTTCCAGACGACCATAAACAAGATCGAGCATCGGCTGCTCCGGGAACTCGATGATGAATTTGCTCAGGAAGTAAGTGATTTTGAAACCATCGAGGAATTACGTGCCAGCGTACGCGAGAACTTGATTAAAGCCAACGAATACAGACAAAATGGGGTGAAGAAGAAAGAGGTTTTGGACCGGGCCTTAGAGCAATGCAGTATTGATATTGCTCCCGCCGTGGCAGAGATGCAATTCCAGACTATATTGAGCCAGTTTGAACAACGTATCAGTTCGCAAGGAATTGATCTGGATCAATATTTCAAGATGACCAATAGCAACCTGCATGAGTTCAGAGAGGATATGCTGCCGGAAGCGGAGCGCAACGCTAAGACTAATTTCATGCTAGAAAAAATTATTGAAGAAAAAGGGTTTGAATTAACCGATGAAGAAATAGATAAGCAAATTGCAGAAATAGCCGAGCAAATGGGAGTGGATATCGACCAGGCCCGTCAGAATCTGGAAGGCGTTATGGATAGGGTAAGATTCAACATGAAAGTGGATAAAGCGATTCAATATCTGGTGGATAACGCGGTTATAACCGAAAAGGAACCTTCCCCCGAGTCGGGCGATAAAAAGGAAGAACTTGTGGATTAAATTGAATACTATATAGGAAAGACCATTAATACTATGAGATGAGGAGGGATAGCAGTGTCATACCTCGTACCAATGGTAGTTGAGCAGACCAACAGGGGTGAACGTTCTTATGATATTTATTCGCGTCTGTTGAAGGATCGTATTATTTTCTTGGGCAGCGGGATTGATGATAATGTTGCTAATCTGGTTATTGCTCAACTTCTATTCTTGGAAGCCGATAACCCCGACAAAGACATAAACCTTTATATAAACAGTCCAGGTGGGTCCATTACTGCAGGCATGGCTATTTATGATACCATGCAATTAATCAAGCCTCATGTATCTACGATATGTGTGGGTATGGCCGCTAGTATGGGGGCCTTTCTTCTAGCTGCCGGTGAAAAGGGCAAGCGTTTTGCTCTGCCCAATGCCGAAATTATGATTCATCAGCCGGCGGGAGGAACCCAGGGTCAGGCCACTGATATTGAGATTCATGCCCGGAGAATACTCCAGATGAAGGAAAATCTCAATAAAATCTTAGCGGAGAGAACCGGGCAAGATCTTAAAAGAATCCAGAAAGATACCGAGAGGGATTATTTTATGTCTGCCCTTGAATCCAAAGAATATGGTATTATAGATGAAGTATTCGCCAAAAGAAGTTCGTAACTAAGTAATAGCCTTCCGAAAAAGAGAGGTGAGAGTATGCATAAATATGGGGAAGAAAAAGGCCAGTTGAAGTGTTCCTTCTGTGGTAAAACTCAAGATCAAGTTAAAAAGCTGGTAGCCGGTCCAGGTGTATATATTTGTGATGAATGCATCGAGCTGTGCAATGAAATTATTGAAGAAGAATTGGCCGACGATATCGGCTTTAAGCTGGGAGATATACCTAAGCCGCAGGAGATACGCGAAACCCTGGATGATTATGTAATTGGGCAGGATACAGCCAAGAAATCTCTGGCAGTTGCAGTATACAATCATTATAAACGGATTAATTTAGGTATGAAGCTGGATGATGTTGAACTGCAAAAAAGTAACATTATGATGCTGGGTCCTACTGGGAGCGGCAAGACTCTCTTGGCTCAAACTCTGGCGCGCATTTTGAATGTCCCCTTTGCGATTGCCGACGCTACTTCACTTACTGAAGCCGGATATGTTGGCGAAGATGTAGAGAATATATTGCTTAAACTTATTCAAGCGGCAGATTATGATATTGAAAAGGCTGAAAAGGGCATCGTTTATATTGATGAAATTGATAAGATTGCTCGTAAAACCGACAACCCCAGTATAACCCGCGATGTTTCCGGTGAAGGCGTGCAGCAGGCGCTCTTGAAGATTCTGGAGGGAACGGTGGCCAGTGTGCCTCCCCAGGGGGGGAGGAAGCATCCTCACCAGGAGTTCATCCAGATAGATACCAGCAATATACTTTTCATATGCGGAGGAGCGTTTGAAGGCATAGATAAGATTATCCAAAACCGGGTAGGCGAAAAGGTAATGGGTTTTGGGGCGGACATTAAGAGCCGGGAAGAGAAGGAAATTGGTGAAATATTAAATATGATTTTACCTCAGGACCTGCTTCGTTATGGATTGATACCTGAATTTGTCGGCCGGGTTCCTATTATCGTCAGCCTGGAGACCCTGGATAAGGATTCACTGGTGAAGATCTTAACCGAACCTAAGAACGCTCTGGTACGCCAATATAAGAAGTTGTTCGAACTGGACGGGGTGGATCTGGAGTTCATGCCGGATGCCTTGCAGGCAATAGCTGAAGAGGCCTTGCACCGGAGTACGGGCGCCCGAGGCTTACGGGCTATTATTGAGGATGTAATGCTGGAGGTAATGTACGAGGTCCCGTCCCGGGTAGACATCACCAAGGTATTAATTACCAAGGAAGTTATCAACAAAAAGGAAAAGCCTCTGTTGGTTACGGTAGATGCCAAACGCAGAGTAAACTAGTTTCGCAATAAGATTATTCATCTGGGAAAAGGTAGCGTAAGCTACCTTTTTTTACTGTTCATATCCTTAATTCAATCTTATCCTTATGGGAATAATAACATTGATTAGTTGGGAAAGGAACATACCTGATGAATGAGCTTTTTATGCAATATGGAGGAATTTTATACCTAATACAGATGTTTTTTGGGATAGTCATCGGGGTATATTTTTGGAATATGCTTAAGAGCCAGCAAAGCAGAAAAGCGGTGCTGGTCAAGAGTGCCGAAAAGGAGTATAGACAGCTGCAGCAGATGCGCAGTGTGAGCTTGACTGAACCACTTTCCAGTCTCAGCCGCCCGGATTCCTTTGAAGAAATACTGGGCCAGGAGGAAGGCGTTGAAATCCTAAGATCGGCGTTATGTGGTCCCAATCCTCAACATACAATCATTTATGGGCCGCCGGGGGTAGGGAAAACTGCGGCTGCCCGTCTAGTACTTTCGGAAGCTTGTGCCAATATGCTTTCCCCATTTAAAGAGAAGGCCAAGTTCATCGAAATAGATGCTACGATATGTCGATTTGATGAGCGCAATATAGCTGATCCATTGATTGGTTCGGTTCATGACCCGATTTATCAGGGAGCCGGTGCCATGGGAAGTGCTGGTATTCCCCAGCCTAAACCAGGTGCGTGTACCCGTGCCCATGGTGGTATATTGTTCATAGACGAGATCGGGGAACTGCACCCTTTACAGATGAATAAATTGCTTAAGGTACTGGAGGATCGTAAAGTATTGCTTGAGAGCGCCTACTATACTGAGAGTGATAGAAACATTCCCAGTCATATCCACGATATTTTTAAAAATGGTTTGCCGGCGGATTTCCGTTTGGTGGGGGCAACTACCCGTAAGCCCGATGATATTCCGCCCGCCTTGCGTTCCAGGTGTATGGAGATATATTTTAAACCGTTGGATAACAAATGCATTAATGATATTACCCGCAATGCAGCTTCAAAAGTTGGCCTACAGTTGGAGGAGGAAGCTCTAATGGAGATCAGCCGTCATGCCAGCAATGGACGGGAAGCAGTAAATATGGTCCAATTAGTGGCAGGAATGGCCCAGGTGGAGAAATCAACGGTTATTAGTCAGAGGATAGTGCAGAAGGTAATCAATAATGGGCACAGATCAGCCCGTTTGGAACTGAAAGTAAAAGATTCTCCCCTGGTGGGGGTAGTAAATGGTCTGGCAGTCTATGGTGCTAATGTAGGAACCTTAGTTGAAGTCGAAGCATCGGTGCTTGCCGTGGACAAAGGCGGGGGGGCCTGGACGGTTACAGGCGTAGTGGAAGAAGAGGAACTCGGCACAGGAGGCAGAACATTCCGCCGCAAAAGTATGGCGATGGGTGCGGTGGAGAATGTGCTGACTGTATTAAAAGCTAAATTCGGCTTGAATATCCATGACTTTGACATTCATATTAACTTTCCCGGTGGTACTCCGCTGGATGGACCCTCCGCCGGCGTTTCCATCGCGACAGCTATATTTTCAGCCCTGAATAATGTGCAGGTTAACAACCTGATAGCCATGACGGGCGAACTATCTGTGCATGGTATGGTGAAGCCAGTAGGGGGAGTATGCAGCAAAGTAGAAGCGGCCCGCAAGGCGGGAGTAAAAGAGGTTTTAATTCCGCATGACAACTGGCTGGATACGTTCAGCAGTCTGGCAGATATAGACGTAACCCCGGTTCGTGATCTGGAGGAAGTATTAGGCTGTGCTTTGGTGAAGGAATAATTTACTATATAGAAGAGGTTTGTTATAATAGGATACTATTGTGGCAGTTATATAAATTTATCTTATTGACTGCTTGCCTGCCTGTTAGAGTACCGTTATTGCGCAGATTTGATCCATATAGTACAATGAACTTGCTTGGGAGGTGTTAATATGCCGCAGGAAAATGAAATTCATTATCGTGAAATACCGATATTACCGCTTAGAGGTCTATTAGTTTTTCCTTATACCGTTATTCATCTGGATGTGGGCAGGAAAAAGTCTATTAATGCCATAGAAGAGTCGATGCTCGGGTCTAAAGAGATATTTCTGGCGACCCAGAAGGAGGCCCAAACCGATGATCCGGAAGAGGATGATATTTATGAAGTTGGAACGGTTGCGGAAATCAGACAGGTCTTAAAGATGCCGGGCGGGACTATGAGGGTTCTGGTAGAAGGATTATACCGGGCCAGAATAATAGCATTCTTGCCCCACGATGAATACATGAAGGTGAGCATCGAGGAATATAAAACGGAAAAAGTGACCAAAGACGCGAAAACGGAAGCCCTGATGCGAACCGTGGTTAATCAGTTTGAGCAATATGTGCGTATGAGCAAGAAGATCCCACCGGAGACGGTGGTTTCAGTAGTGGCGATAGAAGAACCAAGCCGCTTAGCGGATGTTATAGCTTCTCATCTCAATCTGCGGATACCTGATAAACAAAAGGTTCTTGAGTCAATGGATGTCGGTAAACGATTAGATTATGTGTGTGAGATACTGGCCAAAGAGATGGAAGTTCTGGAGCTGGAGAGAAAAATAAATATCCGGGTGCGCAAGCAGATGGAGAAGACCCAAAAGGAATACTACCTGCGCGAACAGATGAAGGCCATTCAAAAGGAACTGGGCGAAAAGGACGAACGTTCCGCTGAAGTAGAGGAATTAAGGGACCGTATTCGTAAAGCTAATCTCCCTCCCGAGGCTCTGGAGAAGGTCAACAAGGAAGTGGAAAGGCTGGAGAGGATGCCTTCTTCATCAGCCGAGGCAGTCGTAGTGCGTAACTATCTGGATTGGGTTTTATCCCTGCCCTGGTCGGTAGAGACCCGCGACCGGCTGGATTTAGACCTGGCCGAAAAGATTTTAGATGAAGATCATTATGGCCTGGAAAAACCCAAAGAGCGGATATTAGAATATTTAGCGATAAGGAAATTGGCCAAAAAGATGAAAGGACCGATATTATGTTTGGTGGGTCCTCCCGGAGTAGGTAAAACCTCCCTGGGCAAATCGGTCGCACGCTCCCTGGGACGCAAATTTGTGCGCATGTCGCTGGGTGGAGTTCGGGATGAAGCGGAGATCAGAGGTCATAGAAGAACTTATGTTGGATCGATGCCGGGTCGGGTCTTAAATAGTATTAAGCAGGCCGGCTCTAAAAATCCGGTGTTCCTTTTAGATGAAATAGACAAGATGACTACGGATTTTCGGGGTGATCCAGCCTCGGCCCTGTTGGAAGTTTTGGATCCAGAGCAAAACAATACCTTCAGTGACCATTATCTGGAAATGCCTTTTGATCTATCCAAGGTCATGTTTATCACTACCGCCAACTCGTATTATAATATTCCCCGTCCGTTGCTGGATAGGATGGAAGTAATCGAACTATCCGGCTACACCGAAGAAGACAAGTTACACATTGCTATGGGCTATTTGGTGCCAAAACAAATAAAGGAACATGGGCTCAAGGAGAATAATATTTCTTTTTCCGGGGCCGCCTTGCGTAAAATCATTCGCGAATATACTCGGGAAGCCGGGGTCAGAAACCTGGAAAGACAGATTGCTTCCATATGCAGAAAAGTAGCCCGGCAGGTAGTTAAGGATAAAAATACCTCGGTCAATGTTACTGTCAATGGGGTAAGCAAATATTTAGGAACATCGAAATACCGTTATGGCACGGCCGAAAAGAAAAGCCAGATAGGAGTTACCACTGGTTTGGCCTGGACTGATACAGGCGGAGATATTCTCTCCATTGAGGTGGCGCTTATTAAGGGTAAAGGCCGGCTGACCCTTACTGGTAAACTGGGTGATGTAATGAAGGAATCAGCCCAGGCAGGTTTGACCTATGTCAGATCTAAAGCTGACGAGTTGGGGATAGCGGCCGAAACCCTGGCCGATTATGATATCCATATCCACGTTCCGGAGGGAGCCATACCCAAGGATGGACCTTCAGCTGGCATTACCATGGCTACCTCCCTGGCTTCAGCTATGTCGGGGCGGGCAGTTCGCAATGATATTGCTATGACCGGGGAGATTACGCTGCGCGGCAATGTTTTGCCCATTGGCGGCCTGAAAGAGAAAGCTCTGGCAGCTCACCGGGCTGGTATAGATACTGTTATTGTGCCCCTGGAAAACAAAAGGGATTTGGAGGAAGTACCGGCCAATGTAAAAAGGAAGATGAACTTTATTTTGGTGAGTCACATGGATGAAGTAATAGCCGCTGCTTTGGTAAATGCGGATGAAGCATAGGCGGTTATAGAGTGCAGATTAAACAGGCGCAGTACAGCGGTACTTTTGTGAATTTGGGGCAGCTGCCGGAAGGCAATCTTCCTGAAATAGCTCTGGTGGGACGTTCTAACGTTGGAAAATCGTCCTTGATTAATAAATTAGTCAATCGTAAGAACCTGGCTAAATCGAGTTCCACTCCGGGCAAGACCCGCACCATAAACTATTATCTGATTAATGAACAATGGTATTTGGTGGATTTGCCAGGCTATGGCTTTGCTAAAGTCTCCCGCACGGAGAGGGATAAATGGGGGAAAATGATCGAGACTTACCTGCAGAAGCGCTCGCAATTACGGGGGGTTATCCAACTACTGGATATCCGACATGCCCCTAATGAGAAAGATATACTGATGAAAGATTGGCTGCAGCAGTGCGGAATTCCCATATTAGTTGTTGCTACCAAAGCAGATAAAATATCCCGGGGCAGCAGATCGAAAAATCTGGGTATCATTAGAAAAGCAATCGGGCTTGCCGAAGCCCCCCTGTATTTTTCGGCCCAAACCGGTGAAGGATTAGCAGAATTAACCACGGCAATTGCAGAAGTAATTCAATGCCCCAATCACCCAATATAATGAAAACCGTCCTCTTTTAGATAGGACGGTTTTATGTAACAAGGGGACGGTTCGAGACCACTGAAAAAGTGCTCTTTTGCGTGTCATTCTGAGCGATAGCGAAGAATCTCGATAGCTAAAGTCCCAATATTACGGACTTCCAAAAGAGATCCTTCGTCGCCTGCAGCTCCTCAGGATGACATTTGTGATACTTTTTCAGTGGTCTCGAACGGTTCTGTTGTTACATTATCCTTTCACGCATGTAGTTTACTAAATCTTTACTATATTCATTGTCCAATGACTTTGAGGCAAAGGTATCTAACATAGTTTGGAGACGTTCGCGGCCATTTTCTTCTTCCAGGACTTGCAGGGGGGTTTTATCATTTAGTTCGCTGTGCACTGTATGCAGCCAGCGTTCGGTTTCCTGCTCCCTGATAACCGTATACCAAATATCATCCATTTCCGGCGCCGGTGGTCTAAGCAGGAAAAGGCTATTCACAACTTCCCACTGGCTTTGGGGTAACAATTCTTGAAGCCAGTCCTCCATGCGAAGTATATCTGCTAGGATATTGGCGTAAAATACCATATAATCGCGGTGTATTCCGATACGGACCTGACTGAAACTTTCTTTCAAATCGTACCAGTTTATTCCCTGGGTGGTATGTACTAGGGTGCAGGTCGCAGAGAGGGTTTGTTCATTAATGGGGTTGGACTGGCCGGGTTCAAAGCGCAGCACCCGGATATCTTTCAGGAACACAGTAGCTTTTTGATTAGCATGGTCAAAAAGTCCGAAGAGGATTTCAGTATGATATTTTAGGAGATTAATCATTTCTTCATCCGGTCTGAGTTGGTGTAGATATTTCATATGTTGATTGATAAAATCACCCTGTCCCTCATCGTTTTTCAGCATAAGAACCATGCCGGAAAATACTTTTCCCAGTGGCAGAGCGGCCAGTCGGCCCAGGAGTAACGGTTGGAATTCGCCGGCCTCCATATCCAGGGGTTCCTTTAGCATGATGAGGTGATTCTCACCGGTAATGTAATCCTTAACCTGGAGGAAGTCGTCTTCCATACCGACAGTTTCATACAAGGACAGATAAGATGAGTTCAAGGCCTGCAAACACTCGCGCAAGGGTTCTTCCATAAAATCACCATTGTCGCGCATATATTCAGTGCCGAAACTCATACCTTGGCTGTCGACCATATCAAACCAGAGCCAATCAGAAAACACGGGTTCTTGTTCCGGGGGCAGATAATGGGTGATAGATAAACGCATAAATTTTTCCTGCAGGGGCTTTCTTATTTTTCTTATCTGCAGGTCATAGTGCTGATCCAATTTTAATTTAAGGCTAGAAATTAACTGGCTGTAGCGATCGAAGGGCTTTAAACTTTGATCTGTCAAGCTTTCTAAGGCCAGACAACAACTTTTGTACTTTTTACCACTGCCACATGGACAGGGGTCATTTCTTCCTATTTTGGAACGTTTCATTTATTTCCTCCTGCTGATTTCTTAAATTGACTGCCAAGACTATTATTTTACCTTCCTTTACTTTTTTAGCTTAGCACAGGGGTTAAGTTTAGACAAGAAACATCAACATTGACTTGCAATGGGTTCTGTTTTTTAAGTAGAATCTATATAAACTTGGACCAACTGTAACTGTAACTGTAACTATACACTGAGGTCTGACTCTGGAACGTATGCGAGACCACTGAAAAAGTATCATTAATGTCATCCTGAGGAGCTGCAGGCGACGAAGGATCTCTTTTGGAAGTCCGTAATATTGGGCCTTTAGCTAACGAGATTCTTCGCTATCGCTCAGAATAACACGCAAAAGAGCACTTTTTCAGCAGGCTCGAACGTATGCAGGGAATCAACTATTTAAAGGAGGCAATTTATGCAACATGTGTATGAAGGAAAAACTAAAAGCGTTTTTGCATTAGAGAATGGCAACTACCTGCTAAAGATGAAGGACGATGTCACCGGAGAAAACGGCCAGATTGATCCAGGCGCCAATAGTCTTATGGGCCAACTGGAGGGTATGGGCAATGCCTCGCTGCGGATGTCCCGTTATTACTTTGAATTGCTGCAAAAGAATAATATACCCAGTCATTACATCGATGCCAATCTGGACGACAATACCATGATTGTCAAACCAGCTAAAGCCTTTGGTGACGGACTGGAAATAATCTGTCGTTATAAAGTCTATGGGAGCTTTTGGAGACGTTATGCTCGCTATGCTCAGAAGGGACAAGATCTCGATGAGCTGGTGGAGGTGACCCTGAAAGATGATGACCGGGGTGATCCACCCATCGGGGAAGAGGCACTGGTTCAATTGGGTCTGATGACACATGCGGAATATAAACTGGTTCGCAACATGACTCAGCAAATAGCTCGTATAGTTAAGAATGACCTGGCCGCCAAAGGTATGGAGCTATATGACATCAAGTTTGAATTTGGCCGGGTGGGTGATGAAGTGATGATTATTGATGATATTTCCGGGGGCAATATGAGGGTATTTAAGGATGGCAAACAGGTTGACCCACTGGAATTGGCAGTATTAGTAACCCAGTAATAAAAGAATAGGTTGTTGATGAGGAGGTCTATTTAATGTCAATCGGAGGACATCTGGCCAGTGTATATGACCCCGAGCAAGTTGAGGGTAAGTGGTACGATTATTGGAAGAGGCACAATTATTTTGCACCTGGTGATGACTATAGCAAACCACACTTTTCCATAGTTATGCCTCCCCCCAATGTCACCGGGCAATTGCATCTCGGACATGCACTTGATAATACACTGCAGGATATACTCAGTCGCTGGCGCCGGATGCAGGGATATAACACTCTGTGGCTGCCCGGAACTGACCATGCGGGAATTGCGACTCAGGCCAAGGTAGAAGAGAGTCTGGCCAGTGAAGGTTTGACCAAGTATGATTTAGGCCGGGAGAAATTCCTAGATAGGGTTTGGGAATGGAAACGCCTCTATGGGGATCGTATTACGCAGCAGCTCAGTCTGCTGGGCTCCTCCTGCGATTGGAGCCGGGAGCGGTTTACCATGGACGAGGGGTGTTCCCGGGCAGTTCGAGAGGTATTTGTGCGCCTATATGAAAAGGGTTTAATCTATCGGGGCGACTATATTATCAACTGGTGTCCCAAATGTCAGACGGCAATATCTGATATAGAGGTGGAACATGCCGACAGTGATGGCCACCTTTGGCATATAAAGTATCCGGTTGAAAACTCGGATGAGTTTCTGGTAGTGGCGACGACCAGACCCGAAACCATGCTGGGGGATACCGGGGTAGCGGTTCATCCTGGTGATGAACGGTACAGCCGCCTGGTTGGCAAAAATGTAATTCTGCCTCTGGTGGGGCGCAGTATTCCAATTTTTGAAGATCATTATGTTGATCGGGAATTTGGTACGGGAGCGGTTAAGGTTACTCCCGCTCATGATCCTAACGATTTTGAGATGGGGATGCGTCATGATCTGGACAGGATCGTAGTTTTGACAGCGGATGCTTGCATGAATGAAAATGCAGGCGCTTATGCAGGTCTTGATCGCCAGGAATGCCGTCGGCAGGTGGTAAAAGACCTGCAGGCCGGGGGATATCTGCTGAAAATTGAAGACCACCAGCATGCGGTAGGACATTGTCAGCGCTGTGATACTATTGTTGAACCCATGGTATCTCTGCAGTGGTTCGTCAAAATGAAGCCCCTGGCCGAGCCTGCTATTCAAAAGGTCGTAGACGGGGAAATCAAGTTCATCCCGGAGCGTTTCACCAAAACCTATATTAATTGGATGGAAAATATACGGGATTGGTGTATTTCTCGGCAGTTATGGTGGGGACATCGCATTCCGGTATGGTATTGTCAGGAGTGCGGTCAACTTATTTGCACCCGGGAGGACCCCACTGAATGCCCTGTCTGTGGTTCAAGTGAACTTAAACAGGATGAAGACGTGCTGGATACCTGGTTTTCCAGTGCCCTGTGGCCTTTCTCTACGCTGGGCTGGCCGGACGATACTCCTGACCTGCAGCACTTTTATCCCACCAGCGTATTGGTAACCGGAAGGGATATA
>Ga0265294_10003601_pt1 | contig 19755 bp, 13 predicted proteins | sample MunlanPumphouse3_FD_192504 | JGI IMG/M metagenome (GOLD analysis project Ga0265294, IMG submission 192504) | Groundwater microbial communities from a municipal landfill in Southern Ontario, Canada - Pumphouse #3 | ecosystem: Environmental > Aquatic > Deep subsurface > Groundwater | place...
CTTGAGCCGTTCGATCGAGACATGCGTGTAGATCTGCGTGGTCGACAGGCTGGCGTGGCCGAGCATTTCCTGGACGCTGCGCAAATCGGCCCCGGCGTCCAGCAAATGCGTGGCGAAACTGTGGCGCAGTTTGTGGGGCGTGATCTCGGGGGGCAGCCCCGCCGCCTTGAGCCATTTTTTCATCTGGCGCTCGATCGAGCGCGGCGTGAGCGCACCGCCCTTGGCATTGAGAAACAGCGGGGCGCCGACGCCGTCCGCATCCGGCCACAGCAGGCCCGCCTGCCCCCGCAGCGCCTGCAACGCGCGGCAGGCCGGCCCGCCCAGCACGCACAGCCGCTGCTTGCGGCCCTTGCCCTCGACAATCGTCGTGCCTTGCTCAAAGCGGATGTCGCCCCAACGCAGCGCGGCGATCTCACTGATGCGGCAGCCGGTACTGTAGAGCGCTTCGAACACGGCGGTGTCGCGCAGCGCCGCATATTCAGCGGCAGGCGTCACCACGCCGTGCCGCGCGCGACTGGCGGCCAGCGCGGCCAACGGCGCGGCCAACAGGGCCTCCACGTCCTTGACGCCCAGCACCGACGGCAGGCGTCGCCCCAGGCGCGGCCCGTGCAGACCCGCGAACGGATTACCCGGCACCATCCCCTCGCGTTCCAGATACCGGTAAAAGGCGCGCAACGAGGAGAGCTTGCGGCGCGTGGTCGGCGGCGACCACCCTGCGCGGTGAAAGGCCACCAGAAAGGCGCGCGCCCGGTCACGCGACGGCGCGCACCAGGCGAAAGGCGGCTTCACGGCGGCGTCCGGCCACAGGTATGCGGCAAACTGCCCGATGTCCTGCACGTAGCCGGCCACCGTGTGGTCCGAGGCATTGCGCTCCGCCCGCAGGAAGGTGACAAAACGCGCGACCTCCGCATCGTCCGCCGCGTCGGCACGATTCGGCAGCGGCTCCGGTGGCGTGTCGCCGCCGATCCTGACCTCCAGATCCACGTATCCTTCGGCGTCCACAGCGAAACTCCTTGGCGCGCTGACCGACGGCCGTCCGTCACTCTTGCGTCGCGTGTGCCGCGCGCCTGCCATCCTTTTCGCCTTTGCCCTTCTTGTTCAGGCCAAGCTGTTCGGCCAGACGCTCGAATTCAGGAATCTGGCTCTTGTACCGGAAGACCATGCGTTTCATGGCATAGCGCTGGCGGGGCGAGAGGGATTTCTTGCGCCCATACTGCTCCTCCAGACTGGTGAAGAAAACATGATCGTCAAACGTCATCTTGCCGCGCGTCACCGGCTCCTGCCAGGTGGTGACATGGCGCAGCATCTCCAGCAACAGAGGGCTCTCGGTGTCCGGCTGCATTTCCTCCGCGCCGGCGGCCAGCCCCAGCTCCTGCTTGATCTGGTCAAACTGCGCGATCTGCGCCGCGTTCTGCACAATGATGCGGTCGATCGCCGCGAGTTGCCGTTCGCTCAGCTTGCGCCCCGATTCCATCTGCTGACGTAACGAGTCAATAAAGGCCGTCTGGCTCTCGGAGAACGCCAGCTCTTTCAGCACCTCGAAGCGGCGCATCGCCACCTCATTGCTCGGGGCCGCCTGATCCTTGGCCACCTCCTCTTCAAAGCCCATATCGGTCAGCGCCTGGCCGGCCTGCGGGATCTGCTCGCGATAGCGGAGCGCGATCTTGACCAGCGCGGCGAGCTGTTTGTCGGAAACCGCTTTCTCGCCGGCTTCAAGCTGCTCTTTGACCGACGCCACAAACCGCTCGTCGCTGTAGGTGCGCTTGCCGCGCTGCACGGCGGGTCCCCACGCCGTGACCTGCTCCAGCAGCCCCAGCACCGCCGTCACCTTGCCAGCATCGGCTGGCGGCTCTTTGGCCTGCTCCATCCACTGTTTGAACTGCCCGAAGAAATCGGCCATCATGACGGTCCACTCGACCCCGCCCTCCTCGATCCGGTCGAGACTTTCCTCCATGCGCGCCGTGAACCCGACATCGAAGAGATGCTCCAGCTTGCCGACCAGCAGATCGCTGACTTCCAGCCCGAGCGGGGTCGGCGCGAGCTGGCGCTTCTCGCGCGCCGTATAGTCGCGCGAATTCAGCGTCTCGATGATCGAGGCGTAGGTGGAGGGGCGCCCCACGCCGTTCGCCTCCAGCGCGCGAATCAGCGAGGCTTCGCTGTAGCGGGCCGGCGGTTTGGTCTCCTTGCGCTCGCACAGCCAGTCGAGCGCCACGAGGCGATCGCCTTCGGCCAGCGGCGGCAGACGGTCGACCTCATCGCTCTCCTCCTCCGCGTCATCCTCTTCCGGCTTCTTTTTGCGGATGTCCAGCGCCATGACTTTGAGAAACCCGTCAAAGAGGACCTCGGAGGAGGTCGCCGTGAAGAGGTAGCGATGGGCAAGCCCCGCCTTGACCGGCTCAATCTCGGCCGTCTTCTGCGCGATGCGCGCCGCCGCCATCTGGCTGGCGACGAACCGCTTCCAGATCAATTCATAAAGGCGTAACGAAGGCGCGTCCAAAACACCTCTGAGGCTTTCCGGCGTGCGGGAAACCTCGGTCGGGCGGATCGCCTCGTGGGCCTCCTGCGCACTCGCACGGCTCTTGTAGAAGTTCGGCGTCTCCGGATAATAGGCTTCGCCATACGCCTCGGAGATGAAGGCACGCGCGGCGGCCTGCGCATCCCGCGCGATATTGACCGAGTCGGTACGCATGTAGGTGATCAAGCCCACCGGCGTGCCGCCTCCCAACTCGACGCCCTCGTACAGTTTTTGCGCGAGGCTCATGGTCCGGTTGGGCGAAAGGCCGCACACGCTGGACGCCGCCTGCTGCAGCGTCGAGGTGATGAAAGGCGGCAGCGGACGCCGCGTGCTTTCGCGCTGGCGCACCGCGCTGACGCTCAGGGTGCAGCCTTCGAGATCATCCAGCAACGCCTGGGCGGTCTGCTCGCTGCCGACCGACGGCTTCTCGCCGTCCACACGGGCGAGCCGCACCGTAAACGGGTCGAGCGGTGCCTCTTCGCGCCGCACCGTGGCGCCCATCACCCAGTACGCCTCGACCTGGAACGCCTGGATCTGGCGCTCGCGCTCCGCCACCAGACGCAACGCCACCGACTGCACGCGCCCGGCGCTCAGCCCCTTCTTGAGGCGGCGCCAGAGCATCGGGCTCACCATATAGCCCACGATACGGTCCAGCACGCGGCGCGCCTGCTGCGCATCGACGCGCTGCATGTCAATGACGCCCGGATTCTCGATCGCCGCCCGCACGGCGCGCGGCGTGATCTCATTGTATTGAATGCGGTGAACCGGCTTGCCCTTCGCGCTGTCCGCCAGCGTCTCCTGCAGATGCCACGCAATCGCCTCGCCCTCGCGGTCCGGATCGGGCGCGAGGTAGATCTCGTCACAGCCCTTGGCCGCCTTCTTCAACTCGGCGACCACCTTGGCCTTGCCTTTCGACAGCACATACTTCGGCAAGAACCCATGCTCGATGTCCACGCCCAGCGTGCGTTCCGGCAGGTCACGGATGTGACCGACCGACGACTTCACCACAAAACCGGAGCCCAGAATCTTTCCGATTGTCTTCGCCTTGGCAGGCGACTCCACGATAACCAGCTTCTTTCCCATGTTCACTTCCTTACCTAAAATCAAAGGGCCCGCTCATGCCGAGCGGCGCGCCACCCGTCCGCCCGGCAAGACCCGGACCTGTCGCTTGATCTGCAGCCCGACCAGCAGGGCATTCACGCGGCCGGCATCCAGCCCGCTCGCGCGCACCACCTCGTCCACCGGCACTCCGTCGACGCCGAGCTGCGCCAGCACGGCGCGCTCCTCGGGCGTCAACACCGATTCCGGCGGGCGCTCGGCGGGCGCCGTCCGCACCGGCTCCGCGGCGCGCGCTTCGGACGCACGCCGCATGCCGGCCATCAAATCCTGCAGCTCCTCGATCACCTCATCTGACTGGGTCACCAGCCGCGCGCCCTCGCGCAGCAGCTTGTGGCAGCCTTGCGAAGCCGGCGAGTCGATCCGCCCCGGCACCGCCATCACGTTGCGGTTCTGGTCCAGCGCCTGACCCACGGTGATCATCGTGCCACTGTTCAGCGGAGCCTCCACAACCAGCACGCCCTTACACAGCCCGCTGACAATCCGGTTGCGCATCGGAAAGGTCTGGCGGTCCGGCTGCCTGCCGAACGGATACTCCGACACCACCGCGCCGCCGCATTCGATCATCGCGCGCGCCAGCCCCGCGTTCTCCTTCGGGAACAGGCAGTCGAGCGCCCCGCCCAGCACCGCCACGGTCACGCCCTTGGCCTGCACCGCACCGGTGTGCGCCTCGGTGTCGATGCCCAGCGCCAGCCCGCTCGCCACCGTGTAGCCTGCGCCGGCGAGCTGAAAGCCGAATCGGCGCGCGCACTCCCGTCCGTAGACAGTCGGCCGGCGCGTGCCGATGATCGCCACCGCCGGCCGGTCCAGCGCCTCAACCGCCCCGGCGACATACAGCACCAGCGGCGGGTCGGCGATCTGTTTGAGCAGGGCCGGGTACCCGGGATCACCCCAAGTGACCAGCTTCACGCCCTTCTTGGCCGCACGTTCCAACTCGTCGTCGGCGCGCACCTGCCGCAGATCGGACCAGAACTGATGCGCCTTGTCCGGGCCGATACCCGCCACGGCCAGCAAATCGCTTTCAGAGGCCTCAAAAACCGCTGCCAGCGACCCGAACCGCTCCGCCATCCGTTTGGCCGTGATGGCGCCCAAACCGGTCACCCGGTTCATGGCGATTAAGGCATCCCGCTCAGTCACGTTATCCTCGTTGTTCGGCAGAAACCGTCCAGCGGTCCCGCAAATGGAGTAGGGTAATTAGCATATTCACGCGCATCTGACAAGCCGCACGCGGCAGGAAACCCGAGCGAAACAGGCCGTGCGTGCCCATTTTTTGTAACGGGGCCGCCCGTTTATGTGTAATATGGGGATATGAAACTTTTCCTGTACTTACCCTTCGCCGTCCTGCTGGGCATCCTGATCGGAGGCTGGGCCCCCAAGGAAGAGCTGCGGACCCTCCGGCGCGAGCTGGACGACCTGCGCAAGGGTGCTGCCAGCCGCGAGAAAGACACGCGTTTCGACGCGATCACCCGCATGGTCCAGATTCCTGAGAGGGCCGCCAAATCGGCCCAATCCAAAGCGTCTGCCGCAGCGCGCGCAACATCAGGAACCGCATCAACGACCTCGCAGGTCGCGCAGGCCTCCGCCGACCGTCCTGCCTCACCTGCCGCCCCGGACAGCCCGGCCGCCGAAAAAAGCGAAACGTCCCGGGAGTTTTCGCCGGAAGATCTCAAGGCGCGCATCGAAGAGGCCAAGGAGCTGTGGGCAACCCGTGTGCAGATTGCGCGGTCGCAGTGGCTCAACCGGCTTAAACTCAACGCCGAGGGCGCAGAACTCTTCGACGCCTCGATCAACGCGATGAACGGGGAGCTGCAAGCCTCGATGCAGGGGCTTGCCGACGCCTTGGCCTTGGGCGAGGAGATGACCCCGGAGCTGGGCACCCGGTTTTTCAATGAAATGACCGCTTCGCTCGTGCGCACGTATGACGACCTCAACGTGATCGTGCCGGACGAACAGCGCGGCGAGGCGGCCAAGCTTGAACTCACGGACTTCATCGACCCAGCCGTGGCCGAACCGCTGATCGCGGTTCAGGACAAACTCGAGAACATGCCCGGCCCCGCCGGCCGCCGTTTCCCAAGGGGGGCACGTTGAACGCGCTGCGCCAGACCTGGCGCGTCGCGTGTTACGAGTGGTTCGACGCCCTGCGCAGCCGGCGCGCGCTGGTCGTGTTGCTGCTCTACCTGGCTGCGGCCGTTTGCAACATGTACTGGTCGATCAACCTGCTGCACAAGCTGGAAACCGAACTCGCCTCCGCCCTGCAGCTCCCGGCGTCCGAACAGGCCGGCGTGGTCTCCACCGCCCTCTGGAAGTCCAAACCGTTTCAGCGCATGATGACCAAGATGACGCAAAACGATCTCGTCCTGCGCGACATCACCGGCAAACACCCCGTCGAACTGATCTATGCCTGGTTCGCATTCTTCTACACGCCGCTGCTGGTCGTTCTGGTCGCCGGCAACCGTATCGCCGAGGAGATCGGTTCAGGCTCGGTCCGTTACGTGATCTTCCGCACCTCGCGCGCCAGTTGGTCGCTGGGGAAATTCGTCGGTCAAACGCTCATGATCGGCCTGGCGCTGATGCTCAGCGGCGCCAGTGCCTATGCCGTCGCCAAGTTCCGGCTGGCCGGCTCCGGCACGCCCGACCTCTTTCTCAACATGGTGCAGTGGTCGCTGCGCGCCTGGATCTATTCCATCCCCTATCTCGGGCTGGCCATGGGCCTCTCGCACCTCACCCGCTCGCCCAGCAAAGCGACAGTCATGGGCATTCTCGCCATCACCCTCTGTTTCGCGCTCTCCATCCTGATCCGCCACTTCACCCTCGACACCGGGTGGCGCGCCTTCCTGCCGCATCTCGGCCAACTGCTACCCGACGGGCACAAGATGCTGCTTTGGCGCAACGCCGCTGCACCGCTGGTCGCTGGCTCGGCCACCCTCGTCACGCTCGGCTTCTGCTACCTGCTCACCGGCTATGCCTTTTTCCGCAACCGCGACGTGTAAACCCCATGGAAAACGCCATTGAAACCGTCTCTCTGGTCAAACGGTACGGCGCGCGCCGCGCGCTGGACGGGCTCTCCCTCGCCGTGCCGCGCTACGCCGTGCTGGGCCTGGTCGGACCCAACGGCGCCGGCAAAACCACCTGGATGATGTCGGTCGCCGGCCTGCTGCACCTGCACGGCGGCACCGTCAACCTGCTGGGCGGCGGCCCCTTTGACCCTGCCGTGCACAGCGGACGCGTGACGCTGCTGCCGCAGGATTCCGAACTGCCGCTGGAGAGCCGGCCGGTCGACCTGCTCACCCACTACGGCCTGCTGCAGGGCCTCACGCGCCGCGAGGCCGAGCGCTCTGCCGCCTCGATGTTGCAGGAAGTACACCTAGGCGACCGGCTGGCCGCCACCGTGCGCTCGCTCTCGCACGGCATGCGCAAACGCGTCATGATCGCCCAATGCTTCATCGGTTTCCCGGAACTCGTGCTGCTCGATGAACCGCTCAGCGGACTTGACCCGCGCGAAACCGCCCACATGCGCGCCTTCCTCACACGGCGGCGCGGTCGTCAAACCCTTGTCATCAGCTCCCACAATCTGCACGACATCGAAGTCATGTGCGACCGCGTGGCCTTTATCGAAAAAGGCCGTACCGTGCGCAACGCCACGCTGGATGAAATAATCGGCGCGTCCAACATGCTGCTCTACCGCGTCACCGCCGCGCCGGCCGACCTAGCCCCGCTGAGCGCCGCCGTGCCGGACGCCACCCTCGCATACGATGCGGTGAACGGCCTGCTGTGCTGCCGGTATGATCCGCGGCGCGACACCCCTGAGCAGATCAACGCCCGCGTCCTGCCGCCGTTGCTGGCCCAGTGCGGGGTGATCGACGTCTCGCGAGGCGACTCGCTGGAGGCCGCCTACCTGCGGACGGCAGGCGACATGCAGAAAATTTGACCGGGGCTCACTCCACCGTGACGCTCTTGGCGAGGTTGCGCGGCTGATCGATCTCGCAGCCGCGCTCGCGCGCCACATGGTAAGCGAAAAGCTGCAGCGCCACCGCCGTCACCACCGGCGCGGTGCTGGCGCTGGTGCGCGGCAGCCGGATCGCATGGTCCACCGCCTGAACGGCTTCGTCATCACCCTCCGTCACCAGCCCGATCACCGGCGCGCGCCGCGCGCGGCACTCCTGCACGTTGCCCAGCGTCTTCTCCTTGCCGGGAATGTCGTTGAGCAGCGCGACCACCGGCAGGCGATCATCGAGCAGCGCGATCGGCCCGTGCTTCAGTTCGGCCGCCTGATACCCTTCGGCATGGATGTAACTGATCTCCTTGAGCTTGAGCGCACCTTCCAGCGCCGTCGGATACAGGATGCCGCGTCCGATGAAGAATGCGTTGTCGGCTTTGGCATAGACCTTGGCGATCGCCGCGATCGCGTCATTCTGCGCCAGCACGCGCTCGATCAGCGACGGAATGGCGGCGATCTCCTCGCACAGCGCCAGGCCGGTTTCGCGCGACAGCCGGCGGCATCGCCCCAGCTTCAGCGCCATCATCAGCAGCACCGTCACCTGCGCCGTGAACGCCTTGGTCGAGGCCACACCGATCTCCGGCCCCGCATGCAGATAGACGCCGCGCCCCGACTCGCGCGCGATGGTGGACCCCACCACGTTGCAGAGTCCGGCAACCAGCGCCCCCTTCTGAATGCCTTCGCGCACCGCCGCCAGCGTGTCGGCCGTCTCGCCCGACTGGCTGATCGCAACCAGCAGATCATCCGGCCCCAAAATCGGATTGCAGTAGCGAAACTCCGCCGCCTGCTCGGGGTCTGTCGGCAGATCGGCCAGCCCCTCAAAGAGGTATTTGCCCACCATGCCGGCATGCAGCGACGTGCCGCAGCCCACAATCACCAGCCGGCGGATCGCGGCCAGTTCGCGCGGCGTCAGGTTGAGCCCCGAGAGCACCGCCGTGCCAAGCGAGCGGTCCAGCCGCCCGCGCACCGTGTTCTGCAAGGCGGACGGCTGCTCGAAGATCTCTTTGAGCATAAAATGTTCATACCCGCCCTTTTCCGCCGCGCCGACCTCCCACTCCACGCTGGCGACCGCTCGGTCGACCGACACATTGTCGAGCGTGAACACCTGAGGGCCCTCCGCCGTCACCAGCGCCACGTCGCCGTCCTGCAAATAGATCACCTGACGCGTGTGCGCGACAATCGCCGACACGTCGCTCGCCACAATGGTTTCGCCGTCACCGATGCCGATCACCAGCGGGCTCCCTTTGCGCGCCACCACCAGCCGGTCGGGGTGGCGTGTCGAAACCACGGCAATCCCGTACGTCCCCTCCACGCGTTTGAGCGCCTGCGACACCGCCGACAGAAGGTCGCCCGACTCAAACGTCGCGATCAGGTGCGCCAGCACCTCGGTGTCGGTCTGAGACACAAACACGCAGCCGCGCGCCTCAAGCTGACGGCGCAGCGAGGCGTAATTTTCGATGATGCCGTTGTGGACCAGCGCCAGCCGTCCGCCGTCGGCCAGATGCGGATGCGCGTTCGCCTCGGTCGGCAGGCCGTGCGTCGCCCAGCGCGTGTGCGCAATGCCCGTGCGCGCCGCTTCACGGTTCACGGCGGATACGCTCTCGGCCAGACACCGCTCGAGCGCGGCCACTTTGCCGGTCTGCTTGACGACCGTCAACCTGCCGTCCGCCAGCAGCGCCACGCCGGCCGAGTCGTATCCTCGGTACTCCAGGCGCCGCAACCCGTTGAGCAGGATTTCCGACGCGCTGCGCCGTCCGACATATCCGACGATTCCACACATAGGCGATTCCTTATAAAAGATTGAAAACGCCGCTAAAATCTACTGGAGTGTCGCATCCGGGCGCAATCCTTTTCTGATCTCGCGCCGGAAAGCCAGCGGCGAACGGTCGTAGAGACTGCGGAACTGACGGTGAAAATAGGAGAGATTGCCATACCCGCACGACAGGGCGATCTCGCTGACAGGCAGATCGGTCTCCAGCAGATTCCGGCAGGCGGCGTTCAGCCTCACCTCAGCCAGAAAGCGGGTGAAGGGCTTGCCGGTGTGCCGTTTGAAATGGCGCTCAAACGTCGCCTTGCTCATCCCTGACTCGCGGCGGATCGACTCGAAGGGCAAATCCTCATGAAAATGATTGAAAATCCGCTTGATCGCTTTTTGCAGCCCGCGATAGGCGAGCTGACTCTCCGGCGGCGCGAACGTCATGCTGGCCAACGCGTGCCGGTCGCCGGCATCCGCCTCTGCCAACGCGGCCAGGATCCGCATGAAGGCCGCCAGCCGCCGCATGCCGCCCCCGTGCTCCGCCGCCTCGCGAAGCGCGACAGCGGCAGCCTGGCCCGCCGCGCCCGAAACCCTCACGCCACGACGCGCCTCCTCCCAAAGCAGGCGCAGCGCGGCACTCTCCGGAAACTGCCAGACGGGATGTTCAGCGCCAGCATGGAATTGCAGGGCGAAACCGGCGGAAACCTGGCGCATATGCCAGAAATGCGGCAGGTCCGGTCCGATCAGCACCAGATCAGGCGCCTGAAAACGCGTGATGGAATCCCCGATGAACAGCGTTCCCGACCCGCGCTCGACCAGAGTCAACTCCATCTGGGGATGGTGATGCCACTCGTGGCCCGCGCCGACACACGCGCGGCACGTTCCATCCGCCGCCAGTAGCGTGATGTCGCGCAGGTTCGTCTGCCAACGCAACAACCGAAACGATTCATCCGGCATCAGTTTGACCTGTTCGTCTTTCACCGTGATGCTATCGTACACTTTTTTGATGCAGGCGGTAAAGACTGAGCCTGTTCTTTCATGTATGCTCGCCTCACATTCTTACAAAGGAGCTATCATGCAGGCAACATTCCGTTTCACTTTCGGCCCCTGGAACATCCACGAGGGCGCGGATCCTTTCGGCCCGTCCGTGCGCGACACGCTGTCTTTCGCCCAGAAACTCAAACAGTTTAAACCCCTGGGTTTCGACGGCGTTCAGTTTCATGATGACGACGCCGTGCCCGACATGAACGACCTCGACAGCGCTGCGATCACCCAAAAGGCCAGAGCCCTCAAAAACATGCTGGACGGCGAGGGGCTGGTCGCCGAATTCGTGGCACCCCGCCTCTGGGAAGATCCGCGCACGATCGACGGCGGCTATACCGCCAACGACCCCGCCTGCCGCGCCTACGCCATCGAACGCAGCCTGCGGGCCATCGACATCGCGAACGCGCTGGGCACCAAACTGATCGTGCTCTGGCTGGCCCGCGAAGGCACCTACGTGCGCGAATCCAAAGACAGCAAACGCTCGGTCGACTATCTTGTCGAGGCCGTCAACCGCATGCTCGCGCACGACTCCGCCATCCGCATCGCGATCGAGCCCAAGCCCAATGAGCCCGTCGATCACGCCTACATCCCCACCACCGGACACGCGATCGCCCTGGGCCACCTCTGCTCTGATCCCGCGCGCGTCGGCGTGAACATCGAAAGCGCGCATGCGATCCTCGCCGGGCTCGACCCCTCGGACGAGATGGGCTTCGCGCTGGCGCACAAGAAACTTTTCACGGTGCATCTGAACGACCAGAACGGCCTCAAATTCGATGAAGACCGCAGTTTCGGCAGCATCGACCTGCGGCGCGCATTCAACCAGGTGCGCATTCTCGACCGCTATGCCTACGGCAGCAACGGCGAATTTGTCGGGCTCGACATCAAGGCCATGCGCACGCAAAAGCTCGGTGTCAGCACCAAACACCTCTCGAACAGCCGCACGATCTTCCTGAACCTGCTCGAGGTGTCGCGCGGATTGGATCAGAAGACGGTTGACGGCCTCATCGCCGAGCGCGATTACGAAGAACTCGACCTGTTGATCATCAACGCGCTGATGGGGAAATGACCCCAAGAAAGGCGGAACCTCATGCAGAGAATAAACAGACGCGGCTTTTTGGCCGTTTCAGGCGCTTCGGCTGCGGCCGCATTGACCGGCTGCGCGACGGGCGCACCGCGCAAAACGGTTCAGGCCGCGACCATCAACCACGCCTGCATCGGTGTCGGCGGCATGATGGGGTCCAATGACCTGAAAAATTTCCTCTCTCATCCGCGTGCGCGCATCGCGGCGATCTGCGACGTGGACGCGAACCATCTCAAGAAAGCTGCGGAACTTGTGCCGGATGCCCGCCGCTACACCGACTGGCGCGAGATGCTGGCCAAGGAGGGCGATCAGATTGATTCTGTCAACGCCACGGTGCCGGATCACATGCACCTGCCGATCGCGCTCGCGGCCATGCGCGCCGGCAAGCACGTCTACTGCCAGAAGCCGCTCTGCCACGATGTGGCCGAGTGCCGCCTGCTGGCAGAGACCGCCCGTCAAACCGGAGTCGTGACCCAGCTCGGCACCCAGTTTGCCTCCGGCGCGGGCGATCGCATGGCCGTGCAGTGGCTGCGTGACGGCGTGATCGGCACCGTCAAGAACATCATCCTCTGCTCCAACCGCCCGGGCGCGATCGACGATTATCGGCTCGTCGGCCCGCGGCCGGCCCAAGGCGAGCCGCCGCCGGCGCATCTGGCGTGGGATCTCTGGCTGGGCACCGCACCGGCGCGCGAATACTCGCCGAACATCTATCATCCCGTCAAATGGCGCGCCTGGCAGGATTTCGGCACCGGCTGGGCCGGCGACATCGGCTGCCACATCTTCGACGCGGTCTGGAAAGGCTTGGAGCTGGGCGCGACCGCGCCGCTGACTGTGATCGCCGAAGTGCAGGAGAGCTGGAAGAACGATGCCGCGCGACGCAAGGATGTCTGGCCGCAGAGCGACCACGTCACTTGGACCTTCCCCGGCAACCGCTACACGGGCGGCAAGACGTTCACCATGGAGTGGTTCGACGGCCTGATCTATCCGCCCGCCGACGTGCAGGCCATGGCGAAAGAGGCAGGGTTCGAAGAGTACCCGGCCGAATCGGCGATGATCATCGGCACGGAAGGTGCGCTGCTGTTGCCCCACACGTCCGGCCCGGTCCTGCTGCCCAAAGGCCGCTTCGCGGGACAACCGAAGCCCAAACTGGACGCGCGCAACCACTACCATCATTTTCTCGACGCCTGTCTGGGCGGCGAGATGTGCGAATCGCACTTCGAACAGGTCGGCCCGATGGCCGAAACCATCCTGCTCGGCACGGTCGCGATCCGCGTGCCCGACACCCTGCTGCAGTGGGACGGCAAACGGATGCGTGTCACGAATTCCACAGACGCGAACCGCCTGCTGCGGCGCGAGTACCGCGCCGGCTGGTAGGGCGGTCTCGCCGAGGCCGCCGTAAAGGCTGGCTGCCGCCGGCCGCCAGTCTGCTGCGGCGCGAGTACCGCGCCGGCTGGTAGGGCGGTCTCGCCGAGACCGCCGTAAAGGCTGGCTGCCGCCGGCCGCCAGTCAAACGCAGAACGGGAGTACAGCTTTCTCGGCGTGTCGGGCAATCCGGTAACGATGTGCTCCGTCAGGGAAGCGCTGTGCTCTTACAGTGCCGATTCCACACCTAAAAACACGGTCTAAGGCCCCAAAACAACACCAATTTCTCGATATCTCCTTGATAGTTAGGCAGTTACCGACGCTTAGCGTCGGCAACTGGAAAAAGGCCTTGGAACTGCTCGACCTCTTTCGCAAGCATGACGGCCAGCCCTACGATGATGAAAACCATATGATTGACATTCAGGCCTTGCTCCGCAAGGATTGGTGGGAAAAGAACAAGTTGCTTTCTACGAGGAACGCTGTCTTGGGCGGGCTCACGCCCGTCACCCTCGACGGGACCGACTATCGCCCGCGTTTTCTGCGTGTGAGTCCCAGTAAAAATCCGCTATGCTCTGCGCGTCATGACGAAATCGCTGCATCAATGTTTCCATCTTCCGAATCCCCACCTCCCCCTGCTGTTCCTCGCTCCGATGGCCGGCTACACACAGGCCCCGATGCGCCGCCTGTGCCGGCAGCACGGCGCCGCGCTCACCTATACCGAAATGACGAATGACCTCGGCCTGCTGCACGCGTCCGACAAAACCTGGCACCTGCTCGAAACTTTTGAAGACGAGGGACCGGTCGTGGCCCACCTCTACGGCTCCGATCCTGTGTCTTTGTCTGAGGCCGCCGCACGGGTCGAACAGACCGAACGCTTTGCCGGAATCGACCTCAACGCCGGTTGTCCGGTCCATAAAATCACCGCGAACGGCGCCGGCGCCGCTCTGATTCATGATCCGCGCCGCATTCATGCCATTCTCGCCGCCATGCGCCGCGCCGTCCGCTTGCCGCTGACCTTGAAGACACGCCTCGGGCCGCGCCCGGACCGCATCGCGATCTTTGAAATCCTCGACGCCGCCGAACAGGCCGGCGCCGACGCCCTGGCGCTGCACGGACGCTTCACCTCGCAAGGCCATGGCGGCCCCGTGCATCTCGATCTGCTGGCCGAGGTGAAACAGCGCGCGCGCATCCCGATCATCGGCAATGGCGGCGTCACGTCGCCGCACGATGCCTGGCGCATGCTGCATGAGACCCGTGTCGACGCCGTCATGATCGCCCGCGCGGCGATCGGCAACCCCTGGATCTTTGAGGACACGCTGACGGCGCTGGCCTCCGGCAACGAGCCCCCCGCAACCGCATTTTCCGGCGCGCGTCCGCGTCGCGAGCTCACGGTGATCCGCGACGCGCTGGAGACGCACATGGCGGCCGAAGTCGAACTGATCGAACGTATCCGCGCACGCTACGCCCTGCCCCGCAACGCGGCGGAGACAGACGAAACGTTGGCTACAACCTTCCGCTGCCATCTCTTCCGCTATCTGCACGGGCTCAAGGGCTCGTCGTACGTGCGGGGCCGCCTGCATGAACTTCATACGCTCGATGCGATCCGAGCCGCTGTCGCAAGCTGCCTCGAACGTGAGGCCGCCTACCGCGCATCGGCACCGGACGCGCACCGCTGATCGCGGCTGCCGTGCGCCGGCTCACCGTGCGCCGAGCGTCACCCGCACCATCACCGGATCCAGCGGATCAAGCCGGAACGCCAGCCGGCCGCCATCCAAGATTCGCGGCGCCTGACCGAACTCCTCATGAAGTCCCGAGACCCCTCCCGCGACCGTGACCTCGGCATCGGCCGGAACCGTGCCGCCGTTCACAGCCAGCAGGTAAAGATGCTGCCCCATGCGCCACGCGCGCGTTTCCACGGCCGCAGGCCCCTTGCAGGCCAGTTGCGGCAACGGCTCAACCGAGAGCAGGACCGGAATGTAGCGCTTGATTTCCGCTCCCATCTCACAGACATCCGACCAGCGCCGTTCAAACGGATCACGCTCGTTCATCTTGAACAGATCGAAAAAGGAGTAGAAGACCAATCCGTTCGCCCCGGCAGCCACGCACTGCCATGCCATGGCGCGCATTTCGGCCAAGGTCGGCGCGCGCGTCTTTTCGCGGGCCGCGCCCTTGCGGTACGCCCCCCAATCGAACACCTGGGGCACCTGCCACACCGCCCGTGAGCGGAACGTGAGGTCGCGCGTGTCGCGCGTCCACTGCAACGCCGTGCCGACCGGCTTGTCAGGCAGCGGATACGGATCGGTGCCGATCACATCAAAGGTCGGCAGATAGGCGTCCACCTGGTTGTATTGATAGAGGACAACCCACGTGGGATGGTCGGGATCAAGTTCCTCCATCAACGCCTGGCGGGCGGCGAGCCGGTCCACCATCGTGAGAGGCAGCTCGTCATTGATATACCACGCTATCAGTGCGGGATGCCGGCCATGCCGCGCCACACGCCGCTGGATCTCAGCCCGCTCATCCGCCTCGGTCTTCATGGAGGCGGGGGCCCAACGCGTGCCTGAATAGTAATCTTTGATCGAGTAGATCACCTTGAGGTTGCGGGCCTGGCAGGCATCCATCTGATTCGTTGTTGGACTGCCGTACGGCATCAGGCAGTTGAAGGGGCTCTTGGCATAAAGATCCAACTCCTTCTCTTTGATGCCGCTCCAATACATGCCGAGCGGAAAGAAAGGCTGACCCTCCACCATCAGCCGCTGGTGCTCGTCAATGAACACGCGCCGATTGGGCAGCGTTTCGACACGAGAAAACCGCGTCTGAGCGCTGCCGCAGGACTTCCCGTCGCGCGCGGTCAAGGCGAAACGCACCGTGTACGCGCCGATCGGCAGCGACCGCGCGTCCAACGTGCAAACGGCATACCGACCGGTGAGCATTTCAGGTGCCAGGCGCTTCACAGCGCGGCCGTCGCCCGTTTCAACACTGAACAGCCCGGCAACCTCTGAAGGCGCCACGCCCGCCTCGTCCAGCGCGAGTACCGCATGCAAAGAAACCGGCCCTTCCGCCGCAACATGGCGGTAGCTGGAAAGGCTCACGGCTCGGACCAGCGGCGGCACGTGCCGCGTCACCTTGAGATCGTCGAACCACGCCTTGCCGGTCATGCCGCGGCGCACATACGGCGCAAGGCTGACGCGCGTGGCGTTGGTGGGGATCATGCGCGTGAAACCGTGAACACGCTGCCAACCCTCGCTCGTTCCGCGCACGCCCTCGGCATATGCGCCGCCGAGATACCGGCTGCCGTCATACCACTCCATGCAGACCGTCGCGCCAGACTCGTCGCCAGACAGCCCTTCGGTCTTCACCCACACCTCATAGGCGTAACAGCAGCCGCGCCGCAGATCCAGCGCCTGCGACGGAAACGAGTAGAAAGCGGGGTCGCCGTTCTCGAACACCAGTCCGCGCGTACCCTCGCGCCCCGCGCCGTCCGCAAAACGATACACCGGCTTCCGTTCGTTCCAACCCACGGTGGCACCGGACGGCTCCGTCTCTTCGAAACCAGGATTTCGCACGAGATTCTCCTGCCCGCCGCAGCAGACGAATGCCGCCGCCATTCCCGCCAGCCCAAAACTGCGCACCATACAGCCCACCCCTTTCCAGTTTACCAAATACGCCAACGATCTCTGGCGGCCCCTCATCGAATCTCCGCGCACACCTTCACGCCAAAGATCTCTTTGTTCAGATGTGCGTCGAGCGCGACGACCGTCACATCGCCCGGCGCAAGCGCGCGAACCGTGCCGCTGGCGTCGACGGACGCACGGTGACGGCGAAACGTCCAATACTGATCCGGCGTTGTGGCTTGGCTGTCGGTATGCGCACCGTCTCCGTCGTAACAGAACCACGTGACCGCGCCTTTTAGCTTTTCTGCGGCGAACGCCCGGGTGTTGCCGACTGCCACAGAGACGGGCTTGACGTGGAAGACGCGATCCTGCCCGCCGCCTACGCGCGTCGTGTAGAGTAACCCGTGCACGGGATCAACCTGAATGACATCGAACGTCTGCTCGTAAACCGTCCCCGCCTTTTTTTCCGGCAACACGCCCGCAAACGGCGTCCGCGCGATGTAGTCGCGATACGCCGCGTCACACGCTTCCGTCACGTGCAGGATACCGTTGAAATGGTTCACGCGGTCGCTGTGGTGATGGCCCGTCAGATCGAGAAGGATCGTGCCGCGCGCATCCGAAAAATCATAATCGCGGCCGCTGAGCGACACGCGTTCCCGGTTCTGGTAGGCTTCCAAGAGCCGGCGGAAGTCCGCGAACATTTTCACTTCGCTGTCCGATGCCGTGATCGGCGCCAGCGGAATATGGTGGATCACGATGACTGAATAGCCGTCCGGCACGGTGGCAAGCGCCGTTTCGGCCAGCCACGCGAGCTGCGTTGCGCCGACGACATATTTGACGCCCCAATAGGCACGCGGATCATCGCTTGCAGCGTCCGAAGTGTCCGCAACCACATAGCGGATCTTCGCCGCGGCATCGTCGGCATAGTAATAGCAGGCCGTCGGATCGGCATCGTTGGTCACCGCCGCTCTGCAGCCGTTCGCCGTCATGTAGAAATCCCTCGCCGCTTGCGACGAATAGGTCCATCCATCTGCGGAGGTACGGCTCGTGCGGATCGTGAAATCGTGATTACCCTTGGCGTTGAAAAGAAGGCCACCGGCCTGCTGGATCGGGACCGACCAGAATTGGTCATACTGCGCCATCTCCGCGTCGAGGTCGGCCTTTGTGCCGAACGCGGACGGAATGTCACCGCCACAAAACACCTTGTTCAAACCCGTGAGACGTATCAACTCGGCGATAAGGCGTCCAGAGAACCGTCTGTTCGCGCTGACATGCGGATCGGTGAAAAAGAAAAAGCCGGCCGCGACGCCTGGCGTATTTTTGAGCATTCGGATCTTCTCCGCGAGGCCGGTCACGTAAGAGCGATAATACTCAGGAAGCGCATCTGACGCCTCCCCCGCCCTAAGCCCCGCCCAACCCGCAGCCGCGAACGCCGAACCGCCGGCGAGAAACGACCGGCGTTTCAACGCCATGTACCCACTCGTATCTGACATGTTCTAAAGCCCCAACGATGAATGATGCACTGAGAGCCGCATCTTCAGCCGCGTCAAACGACGCTCAATCCGAGACATTGTGGCACAGGCATCAGGAATGTTCAAGTGCCCCTGCTTCCGCATTTCGCACGCAACGAAGAGTTGTCGATCTTGCGGCAAGACGGTATGCTCATCGCCACATCATGCAAGGAGCAGACATCCCATGACCGCGCCGCCCCCCACGTCGCGCGCGCAGCGGTGCCGGAGGCGGGCCGTTCGTGCAGGCCTGCTGCTTGTGGTGTGCGTCGCCGCGCTGGCTGCTGCTGAAGGCGTCGCCCGCCATCTGGGCGGCCGCTCGCTGACGGCCCGTCTCATTCCGCCGCGCCGCTACGACTGCGTGCGCCTGTGCGGCGCCGCGGCCAGCGGCACCGTTCTGGACGCCGGAGGCGGTTGGCTGAATGAAGGCAAACGCACCGAGATCCTGATCTGTTCGCGCTGGAACGGGAGCGCCTGGGATCGTCCCGTCGACATCACGATCCGCAACGCCAAGCTTCGCGGCGCAATCCGCATTACCGGCATGGGACGCAACGGCCAAGGCACCGCCGTGCGCGCCTCGTCGCGCACGGCGGGCCACACCGCGCGCGCGCAGGCGGCGGCGCCGACCCGCATCACGATCAGCAACGTCTGGATCGAGGCCGAGGGACGCATCCCGATCTACCTCGCGCCGGGCGTCACGCATGTCACCGTCGAGGCGTGCGTCATCACCGGCCGCAGCCGCTCGGCCGCCTTCTATTTCGATGCGGAAAGCGGACGCAACATCTTACGCGGCAACACCTTTGCCGCACGGGTGGCGCGCGAGGCGGTTGCCGTGGACGGTTCGGCCGGCAACCGCATCGTTGGCAATGTGTTCACGAGTATCCCGCTGGGCGGCATCTACCTTTACCGCAACTGCGGCGAGGGCGGCACGGTGCGCCACCAGACGCCCAACGGCAACATCCTGGCGGACAACCGCTTCATGACGCGGGGGCTCGCCCTGCGCACCTACGGCATCTGGCTGGGTTCGCGCAACGGACGGCGTGCCTACTGCGGCTGCGACGCGGGTTACCCGTTCGGCAGCAGTCTCGACAACCGCGACTTCGCGGATGACAACACGGTGACGAACAATATGTTTATGCCCATGACGTCACGCGCTCTTCGCGACGACGGCAGCCACAACCGGATCGTGCCGTAACGGGCCAAGGAACCGTTATTCTCAGTTGAGCGAGCCAACGATTATGCTAAACTGTCCTCACTTCAGGGGAAAGAGATGACTGTGACACGCAGACATTTTTCGCACGCTTCGCTGGCTGCCTTGTTCGCCGCCGGGCAGGCCCCTTTCATCCTACGCGCGCAGGACGCGCGCCGGTTTCGCGTTGTTCTGATCGGCTCGGGCTGGTGGGGCACCAACATTCTGAACACGGCGCTGGATACCGGCGTGTGTGACCTTGCCGCACTCTGCGATGTTGACGAGCGCATGCTGGCGCTCTGCTGCGCGAATCTTGCGAAACGCGGCATCGCCCCGCCCAAACTCTACAAAGATTTCCGCGAGTGCCTCTCCTCTGAAAAGCCCGACATCGCCCTGATCGCCACGCCGGATCATTGGCATGCCCTGATCATGATCGAAGCGTGTCGGCAAGGCGCCCACGTCTATGTCGAAAAGCCCATCAGCCACACGATCCTCGAAGGGCGCGCCATGGTCAACGCCGCCGCGAAATACGGCCGTGTGGTTCAGGTCGGGACACACCGCCGCGCCTCGCTA
>Ga0265294_10003602_pt1 | contig 19753 bp, 21 predicted proteins | sample MunlanPumphouse3_FD_192504 | JGI IMG/M metagenome (GOLD analysis project Ga0265294, IMG submission 192504) | Groundwater microbial communities from a municipal landfill in Southern Ontario, Canada - Pumphouse #3 | ecosystem: Environmental > Aquatic > Deep subsurface > Groundwater | place...
TCGAACATATTCCTCAAAGACCTGAGGGTCTTCTCGAACATATTCCTCAAAGACCTGAGGGTCTTCTCGAACATATTCCTCAAAGACCTATAGTCCATGGCAAATCATAGATTTGCCTGAACAGGAAAATCTCCTATTTTTCCATATTCCCATCCTCGCTGACACTCAGGAATCCAAAAATCCCTCCTCAGGAGATCACATTCAGTATACTTCCAAAGCCCCTGCCAGAGGTGTCATCACAGCAGACCTTTGTGACTTTCCCGGGTCCGGCCCTGCCTGTGGCAGTATGCAGGGGACAGTAGTCACGGGCAGGAGAGGAATGCCAGGTCCCCTCAATCATGAACATTCTGGAGTGAACACAGAACCTGCACCTGTCGAGGGGTTCACACTTCTCAGGCAGACACTGAACCGAGCCCTCAGTCACCTCAAGAATGCGCGTCTCAGTCATAGACCTCTACACCATAGCCATGCCTGCTCAGAATATCTGAGACCTCTTTCATCCACGCAGCGTCGTCTGCTGTGGAGATGGGCACCACCTCGCCCTCCCAGAGGGCTGAAAGTTTCTCATCCTCTGAAGACAAGCTCCGTCTTCCTTTCACTTTTCCGGCTTCCTCCCCGTCATGTGCAAGGATACGCATAGAGCAACACCTGTAATTCCGGCAGAACGCAGGTCTGTTCTCATGAATTATGCAGAAATACTCATTCCCGGTCTCGCCTGCCATCAGGAAGGGGCACCAGGACTCCTGGCCGTCAGGAACATCATCAGGATCATAATCTTCACGAAAACGTGGATCTATGGTGGCGTAGACCACCTCATTCCCGAGTTCATGCCTGACAACCGGCTTATACTGCCCCATTGTCCCTACAATTTTGACATATCTTCCCATTCCCATGCAGCAACGGCCGCAGAGGGTGCACTCAAACCCACCCATGATTACTGAGCGTTATCTCCTGCACATTATGTCAGTCTGCCGATCAGGAACAGTCAATACAACAGGATTTTAAGAGATCGCAAATCAATTCATGAATATGAAGGTATGCATAATGTGCGGAGGCGAGGGGACACGTCTTCGCCCGCTCACATTCGAAAGACCAAAACCCTGCATACCAATCGTGAATGTGCCGTCAATCCAGCACCTCGTTGCACACCTCTCAAACCTCGGGTTTTGTGACGTCATTATAACCCTCGGCTACAAGGGTGACGAGATCAGGAAGGCACTTGGTGATGGTTCACTCTTCGGCGTTGAGATCACATACGTTGAGGAGCACACAAAACTCGGCACTGCAGGGAGCGTAAAGAATGCACAGAAATATCTCGAAGGTTCCCCATTCCTGGTTGTAGGGGGCGACCATGTCACAGACATCGATCTCCTGGCATTCTATCGCGATCACATCAATGATAAGAGTATAATCTCCATCGGCCTTTTATCCATAGACGAACCCTCAGATTACGGGATCGCAGAGATCGACGTCAAATACCACATAAAAAGGTTCCATGAAAAACCTGCACCCGGGGAGATATTCTCAAACCTGGCCAGCACTGGCATGTATATCTGCAACCAGGAGATCTTCGACTACATCCCTGGAGACACAAAGTTTGACTTTGCAAAGGATCTCTTCCCACTCCTGATGAAAGAAGGCAGGACCCTCAAGGGCTGGCTCGCACGCGGCAACTGGAGTGATGTAGGCAATCCACGTTCACTCAGGGAGGCCGAGCGCTGGAAACTTCAGGACCTGAACTACACCACCATCAGCGGGACTGTGACAATCAAAGGCGCAAATGTGCTTGGGCCGGTGAGGCTCGGGGATGCAGTCAGGATTGGCAAGAACACACAGATCATAGGGCCAGTCTCAATAGGAGCCGGCACAGTTGTGGAAGGCAACGTGATCATCGGCCCATATACAAGTATAGGAGAGAAGTGCTGGATCAATCATGATGCCAAGATCTTCTCCTCATCCATCTACAACAACGTGACCATAGGTGCCTCATCAACAGTCAGCGGGAGTATAATCGACAACGACGCCCGCACAGGTGAGAAGTGCAGCATAGAGAATGACACTGTCATCGGCCCGCGTGCAGTGCTGAATGACAGGACAGTTGTCCACTCAGGCACACGCCTCTGGCCTGAAGTCGTGATTCCGGAAGGAACAGTGGTAAAAGAGCATGTGCTGAATAAAAAATTCAGCACCAGTTGCCAGGGATCTTAATCATGGCTTACAAGGCGGTGAGTGATGGCGACCAGAGGGTGGCGGGCATAATCCATCACCCTGACATCATCGAGTGTGTGAAGGTTCATCCTCTCCGCCGTTTTTTCAAGGCCTAATTCAATATCTTCATTTATATCAATAATATATGCATCGAGTTCCTGGATCTCAAGACGCTTTGCAGCGACCGCACGGTGGTGGCCGTCCACCAGTATATACCTGCCAGCCAGTCTGACAACGATCAGGGGTTCAGCAAGGCCTTTCTTTATCTCGTACATCCTGCCCTCCAGTTCATCCTCATAGATCTTCGACTGGGTTGGACGCAGGCCATTGACAGGCACACGCCCACGATTGAGGGTTGGGTCAATGTCATGGAGATGCTTCAGTGTCTCTATGAACTTGAAGACCTTGTCAGGGGAGACATGCTCGATCTGGGATCTGATCACATCGGCATTGGAGATGATGCCAATAAGCTCATTCTCCTCATTGACTACAGGGAGTTTCTGAATCCCGGATCTGAAAATAACCCTGGCAGCATCATTTACACTCATCTCAGGATCAGCCACGATGAGATGACGGGACATGATCTGTTCAACAGGAGTAGATGGATAGACAAAGAGAATGTCACGGGCTGCGATATAACCAACCACACGGTTGCCATCAACGATGGGAAATCCATCATGTTTTGTGGTCCGTATGGAGTCAAGCACGTCCTTTACAGTTCCATGAAGATCGATAGTATCGACATCATAGGTCATGTAATTCCTGACCTTTTTTTTATCCATCATCTGAATGTTACTCCTTTCATTACTTGAAGGGATCGGTGGCGTGGTGAGCAGATAGTTAAGATACATTTCAGAACCTCATTACCTCATCTGACGGGCTTTTTCGACCAGATCTCTGGAAAAGTCCTCTGAGAAGCAGGCATGGGTATACCCGGCAAGCACATTCTGCTCACAGAGGCCGTCCCTGCCGTCCTTAATGCCCCTGCCACGTGAGAGACATATCGCAAAACGGGCATCAGCATCACACTCAAGGACGGAGTTATGGAACTCATGACCACGGAAGTGCAGGCCCTGCCTTAGCAGTGTTCTTCCGGAGGTGCAGGTCGCATCCACATATCCAAGTGCCTGGAAACGCTCCTTCATGACAGCCCTCGCAGGCAGGACACCTGCCATCTCAGATTCTGTATCATATGTGAGACTCTCACAGAGATATACCAGCCCCCCACATTCCGCATAGACTGGCATGCCATTGTTGGCTGCCTCTCTGATCTCCAGCCTGCATGGCCCCTTTTCAAGGAGATTTGCGTGGAGTTCAGGGTAACCGCCCCCAAGATAGAGGAGATCAACCTCAGGCAGATGATCTTTCATTGGACTGAAGAAGACCAGCTCTGCACCAGATCTCCTGAGAAGGTCAAGATTCTCCTGATAGTAGAAACAGAATGCCTCATCACTGGCAACACCGATCTTCACCCGTATCTCATCAGTCTCAGTCCGGGATATGGAAGGAGAGCTGATCTGGGGTGCAGATGATGCCAGGGCCATGATCGCGTCAAGGTCACAGTGTTCCTTGATCACCTCACCAAATGCTGACATGCCAGAGTCCTCATGTGCCATTCTGAGACCAAGATGTCGGCTCTCTGTGGAGCTCTCGCGCTGCCATGGGATCCACCCCAGAGCCGGCAGACCAAGGGACTCCCTGATCATCTCAGAGTGCCGCATGCTTCCGACCCTGTTGAAGATCACGCCTGCAAGGTTTACGTCCCTGTCAAAGCTGCGGAACCCTGCCACAACCGCATTTGCACTCCTTGACATGCCCTTTACATCCACAACCAGTATTACGGGAGCATCGAGGATCTTTGCAACATCTGCGGTGCTGCCCAGTGCTGAGCCCTCAAGGCCGTCGTACATGCCCATCACGCCCTCAATGACCGCAATGTCTGCACCCTCAGAGGCACGACAGAATGTATCCAGCACCCCGTCCTCGCCCATCATATAGGGATCAAGATTACGCGAGGCTCTCCGGCAGATTGAGGTGTGGTGTGTGGGATCTATGAAATCAGGGCCAACCTTGAATGGCTGGACAGTCAGGCCGCGGGCCACAAGGGCTGACATAATGCCACTTGCGATGGTGGTCTTCCCACATCCGCTGTGCGTTCCGGCTATGACTATGCGGGGCATCATCGGATTATATTTATTTTTCAGGCAGTTATCTCTTGTTTTATGTGTCACCATTCTGGTCAAAACAACAAATATTAATTAATATCAAAATTAATTGAATTATGGATATGGAGAATAAATCATGCACATAATGGAAGGCTTCCTGCCAGGTCCCTGGTGGCAGATCTGGTTCATCATCTCTGCGCCATTTATCATCTACGGATTATATCAGCTGAAAAAACTCGTCGAAGAGCACAGAGAGACCCTCCCGCTTCTGGCTGTCGCCTGGGCATTTGTATTTGTCCTCTCGTCACTGAAGATGCCTTCAGTTACAGGCAGCTGTTCGCACCCCACAGGCACCGGCCTTGGAGCGATCATCTTCGGGCCCTGTATCGCCGCAGTCCTTGGCCTTATTGTACTGATCTATCAGGCACTCTTCCTTGCACATGGCGGAATTACCACACTCGGGGCTAATGTCTTCTCAATGGGCATTGCAGGGCCGATCGTTGCGTGGATTGTCTACAAAGGGCTTACAAAAGCCGGAGTCAACACCTATGTCACAGTATTCCTTGCAGCCGCACTGGCAGACCTCTTCACCTATGTGGTCACATCAATACAGCTCGCACTGGCATTTCCGGCAGAGACCGGCGGATTTGTGGCATCCCTGCTGGCCTTTGGCTCGGTCTTTGCAGTCACCCAGGTGCCTCTTGCGATCATTGAGGGCGCCGTAATCGCACTGGTCTTCAAGTATATCATCCACCTCAAACCTGAAATTCTCACCAGACTTCACATCGTCTCAGAGAGCACAGTCAGAAAACTTCAGGAGTCTGCATTATGAAGTATGGACTTGAGATCTTCCTGATAGCACTCATCGTCATCTTCGGAGCCATATTTCTGATACAGAATGCCGGGTTCCAGTCCACAGGACAGGAGGCCTGGGGGGGGAGTGATGACGGCGCATCCTCCATTATAGAGGAGACAGGATATGAACCCTGGTTCAGCCCGGTCTGGGAACCACCTTCAGGTGAGATCGAGTCCCTCCTTTTCTGCCTGCAGGCGGCAATAGGCTCAGTCATCATCGGATATGTCTTTGGTTACTGGAGAGGGCGAAAAGTAAACGCCTGATCACACCCCATTTTTATCAGAGGAATTCCGAGATTACATGCAAGGGTTTTTAGAAGAGATCGCAGAGACAAACGGACTCAGAGACCAGAGTCCATCACTTAAACTCCTGCTTGGGCTGGGGTGCATGATCCTGTGTGTCTCATCGTCAGGGCCACTTGCACCACTGTTTGTGGCCTTTACAATGAGCCTGGTCATTATATTCATGGCCAGGGTGCCTGTCTGGTATTATCTCAGGTTACTGCTCATCCCACTCACATTTGCCCTGACCAGCACTGTGGTCATCCTCTTTCTTACAGGGGGCGGCGAGGTCATCTGGGTCCTTGATCTTTCTGAACAGGTCTCCCTGAGTGTAACAACAGAGAGTCTGAACCAGAGTATTCTGGTTCTTGCCAGAGTAGCAGGGGGGATGTGCTCTCTCTTTTTTATATCCCTGACAACTCCGGTCACAGAGATCTTTTCACTCATGAGACTGGCAAAATTTCCTCAGGAATTCATTGATCTCTCAATGCTGATGTACAGATTTATATTTGTCTTTATAGAAGAGGCAGGCATGATCTACAGATCACAGACCATGCGCCTGGGATATGGGAGTTTCATGGAATCAGTACGATCATCTGGCATGCTGGCAGGCGCCCTCTTTCTAAGAACATGGGAGAGCGGCGAGAACCTGATCCTGGCAATGGATGCCAGGTGTTATGACGGCAGGTTTGCACTCCTTGAGGATACCCCCACTCTTTCAGTGAAATCCCTGATCCTGGTAATATCATACCTTGTTCTGGTTCTGGTGATTGCCTGTCTGACCAGGAATATGACAATATTTGAGGCTGCAATATGAGTGTGCTCATTGAAACAAAGGATATCAGTTACAGATACCCGAACGGCCCTCTGGCTCTCAGGAACGTGAGTGTCAGTATAAAAGAGGGGGCAAGGATCGCCATTGCAGGCCAGAACGGGGCAGGGAAATCAACACTCCTCCAGATGCTCAATGGCATGCTCAGGCCTGACTCAGGAGAGGTGCTCTTCGAAGGGAAGGAACTTGCATATGAGAGGAAAAAACTCAGAGAACTCAGAAGAAGGGTCGGGTTTGTCTTCCAGAATCCTGATGTACAGATCCTGGCCCCGACTGTATATCAGGATGTGGCATTCGGGCCTGTGAATCTCGGTTACAGCGACTCTGAGGTGAGAACTGCGGTATCAGAGGCCCTCCATTATGTGGGCCTCAGTGGTTATGAGAGGCGCCCCCCCCACAACCTGAGTGGGGGCGAAAAGAAAAGAGCTGCAATAGCCGGGGTTCTTGCAATGGATCCTGATGTGCTGGTTTTTGACGAGCCCACGAGTTCCCTTGACCCGGCCGGCGCTGAGGAGATCATGGATCTTCTGGATGAGATGCATGAGAATGGCAAGACCATCATCATCTCGACACATGACGTGGAGCTCGTCTACCCCTGGGCAGATACTGTGATTCTCATGGGTGATGGCTCTGTCCTGAAACAGGGAACTCCTGAGGAGGTATTCATCAACGATAAGCAGCTGAGATTTGCGAAACTGAGGATGCCGGCCCTTCTGGAGATCTACTCTGGTCTGGTTGCGAGGGGAATGCAGGGGGCAGGAGCACCGCCAAAGTCTGCACTTGATCTCATCCACCTGCTTGAGAGGGACCGCCACGGGGAGATGCAGTGTGACAGGTGCGGCTCGATATATCTCGCAGATGTCGGTGCAATCTCTGAAGGTGACCTCTCAGAGTTCATGCATAAGGATCTGGTCTCATCTGTAGGTGCGATGGGTTCAAAGGCCAAATTTCTCGCAGAGAAAGAATCACTGGAACTCGATTTTACCTATGGTGTCATAGACAAATGCATCCTGAAAGCCATGAATGGCAGAGACTCGCTCATCCTCACATCAGGCGGGATGGTAAGCAGGGTGCATGAACGTGTCCAGGCATTTGGTGAGGAGAGCGGGCGGCATGTGGGGATCATCTCATGCTGTCCGGAGAAATCCTCACAGGCTGTGGAGAGGGGACTGGAAGGCGTAGAGTCCGGAGTCTGGGAGGACTCCTGACAGGGGTGGTGCAAGCGTCAAATGCCCGCCAGCCCCCTCGAAGATGTAAACATCCATGGCAAATCATAGATTTGCCTGAACAGAAAAATCTCCGATTTGTGAGCGTCAGCGAAGATGAAAAGACCCACAGGTCTTCGATTTTTCGTCTTCTCAAGTTCACTTCGTTCACACTGAGCCTGGGATTCTCCCCCTGGTGGGAGAATGTTCCAGATACCATCCTTCGTCAGGCAAAAATTATCGAGTGAAAAAACTGGATCTCCAGTCTTCCTGGCCATCATCAATATGATATCCACACACACCAGAGGCATACAAAAATGAGATCCACATCCTGGCAACCGGTCGCATATGCAATTGGCGCCGCAGTCCTCTTTGGAGCCAGCGCCCCGTTTGCAAAGCTCCTGCTTGAGGGGGCCGGGCCTGTGACACTTGCATCACTCATTTATCTTGGGAGCGGGACTGGCCTGTTCCTGTACAGTTGTCTCAGACGCCTCAGACACAGCAGCACAGAGGCCACCCTCTCCAGACAGGATCTGCCCTGGCTCCTTGGTGCGATCATCTCAGGCGGAGTCCTTGCGCCAATCGTACTGATGATAAGCCTTGAACAGACACCTGCCGCGACCGCAGCCCTGCTTCTGAACTTCGAGGCCGTGGCAACAGCCATCATCGCCCTGCTCCTCTTTAAGGAGGCAATAGGGAGACGTATCTGGTGGGCTCTGGGTCTCATCACACTTGCATCCATAATACTCTCCTGGAACTCTGGAGAGGGCTGGGGCATATCAGTGGGCGCCGCTGGAGTCATCCTTGCCTGTGCCCTCTGGGGGGTGGACAACAACCTTACAGCGCAGATCTCAGCAAAGGATCCTGTTCTGACAGTCACCATCAAGGGACTTGTGGCAGGCCTCTTCTCCCTCGTACTTGCCTATATCCTGCATGAGACAATCCCTGAAACAGGAGTTGTGGCAGGCGCGATGCTCCTTGGTTTCCTGAGTTATGGCGTGAGTATTGTGCTATTCATCATGGCACTCAGAGGAATGGGTGCCGCAAGGACAGGCACGCTCTTTGCAGTCTCACCCTTTATTGGAGTAATCTTCTCTCTCCTGATCTATCAGGAGCCGCCCGCCCTCCTGTTCTGGGCTTCCCTGCCACTGATGGCAGCCGGCACCTGGCTTCTTGCGGGCGAGAGGCATTCACACCCACATGTCCATGCCCATGTGATACATGAACACCGGCACAGGCATGATGACCTCCACCATGCCCACCACCATGAGGCAGGGGAGATCCCTGAGTCAGGAGAGCACTCACATATCCACACCCATGAGATGACAACACATGACCACCCACATGCCCCCGACATCCACCACAGGCATATGCATGAGGATGGAAAAATAAGAAAATCAGAAGACTCCAAACACAAGCACGAGGAGTGAGTATTCAACCTCAGGCGGGGAGACGGCTGTCCCGAGAGCCAGGCGTTCGTCAGGATAACCAAGTTTTTCACAGAGTGCAATCCGGCATTCCACACCAGAGTCACGGAGGAGTGACGCCATCCAGGCGACCTCTAATTCAGGGTCAGCGATGACAAAGGCGACGTGTCCTCTCTGTACCTCATCAACCACCTGCTTCCCTGCCAGGAGATGCTCTCTGGCATGTGCATTGACAACCACCCCTCTTGTGAGGGAGATGCCAAGGTGGGCAAACGCGACCTGCATCGAGGATATCCCGGGGATGACCTCCCCGCCGAGGTAGCCCAGACCTGCGAGCATTGGATCACCGGTAGAGAGGAGAACCGCCTCATCAGGAAGTTCACGCAGGTGTTTATAGCCCTGTATCTCAGATACCCTGCAGTTCTCAGTGATATATTGTGCGGCAAGTTCGATCGCCCTTCCAGAACCATAGATCAGAGTGGCCTTCCTGATCGCCTCAGCCGCTGCCTGGGTCACCATATCAGGCCCGCAAATCAACACCCACAATTTTCATCCAGGGTGGTCTTCCAACACCCGCTGTTGCGTTCCGGCTATGACTATACCGGGCATCATTGGATTATATCTATTTTTAAGGCAGTTATCTCTTGTTTTATGATCATCTGCCAAGATCAAAATCACAAATATTATACAGAGGATTTTAAATATCAGGCAGGAAATCTGTTTTCAGAGTGGGGATTTTTCTCTCTTAATCCAGATAAATCTGTTCATTTCCTAAGATATATGTATAAAGAAAATAATCTCTTTTACATAAGGGGAGTTATATGACAGATACACATCAAAAAGACAAGGTTATATTTGCAGCGACGATGGCCTCAACCTTCGAACCTGACCTGATGACCAACGACAAACTCGAGGCAGCAACGAAAGGGCACGGATCCCTGGTTATTCCGGTTTATGCGGCAGCGAATTCAATTGCCGAGGATATCTTCTGCGCGGTTGCCGGGCCGGAGATGATTCTGATGGATCGTATGACTGTAGTGGACGCCTCCGCAGGGGAACTGCCTCTGGACATGGTTATCGAAAAAGCAGTCAGGGAAGCGAAGAACGCCGGGGCAGAACCCGCGAATGCCGCTCTCATTGTAGCCACACTCGCCTATTTTGCAGGCTCCTCCGCCAGATCCGGTGTCCCACTTGGCAACCGGAAACTTGGTGCTATCGCGCGGATACACGCCGGGGCGGCAAGGACAAGTGCGATCGCTCTTGTTACCGGCAAGTCCACACATCGCATCCAGGCGTTCCCGGCTTATATGGCGGTCTACACGGCGCTTATGGACAAGAAACTCACCAGGGTTGACGGCTCCATTCTCCCGCCATTCATCTCAGGCGGGACGATCTACGGCCACTCGGCCCTTGGCGAGGACTACAACTTCCCGGAACTTGCATACAACGCCGCAAAAGTTGGTACTGAAGCGATGATAAAGAGCATGGCCGGCGCAGGCATTTCACCACTCGCTCTATGGCCCGCTCTTATCGGTGCCGCTGTCACCATGGAAATCGTTCACCCGGATGCTATTCTCGGTGGGGACCTTGGCAAATTTGGTCACGTCGATTCGTCCTACCTTGCAGGGAAGGGAGCCCGTGACGCTGCACACCTGCCTGAAAAACTCCATATCAGGGGGACGCATGAGGAATACGACACTGCAAAGGTGATAGGTGACTTCGGGCTGATCCTGAAAGACATCGGCGGCCCCTCAGTCATTGGCTCGATGGCCCTGTCAGAGATCTTCGCCGCATTTGAAGAGTCATCATCCATTGGGGCAGGATTTTCAGGCGGTCCGGTAAACCCACCACTCGGCCATCTTGAGGGCGACTGCGTCCCGGCCCTCAGGCTTCTCATACAGCACAAAGGTGACGTCTTTGAGACTGCCAAAGCGATCAGGGACTATAAGATGGATGCATTTATCGATCCTGAAATGGCCCTCTGCGGCCTCAACACAATAACCAGAAAGGCTGAGCAGGTGACACGCGGCAAGATCACAAAGGCCTGCATCCTTGCCTCCGAAGGGGTGCGGGACCGGGCAATCTACCGCAGGGCAGCCCACACCTACGATATTATTAAGTCAGGAAAGACCGTTGCCGACGCCACCCATATCCTCGATGAGGAACGGCAGGCCTACGTTGAAAAACGGGGCTCCATGATCCTATCAGCATTCACTGGCCGGCAGATCTCGTTGAAGTTCACCGCGATCAAGGCCCACGGCCGCCGGACCGATAAGTTCACCGCACGGTACTGGGGTTTTGACTCCAATACCTCATATGATATTTCCATCGATGGAAAGCAGTATCACGTCGAGAACCTCAGTGGTAAGGAAGTTCCCGCATTCGCACTGGACGGGAAAAACCGGGACATCCCGGACTGGCCAGTTGCTCTCTTATGCGGCGCTGTGCTGACACAGGAACTCCAGTATATTGGCCACACGATCATCAACATCACTGTGCCTGCAGCGGTCGCCAGCCTCGTTGGGATGGAGGCTAAGGACGCTGCCACCGGGGCTGATAATGGGGCCTTCCTGACCCGCGCTATTCCGGGCGCCGACGAAAAAGCCTTTGAAGTGGCAAAGCTTGCACAGAGGATATATGCAAAGATCAACGAGCCATTCCCACCAGCACAATGAAGACGCTGCTCATTGACCCCCGTGTCGGGGGAATAGCAGGGGACATGCTCATTGCTGCCCTTGTAGACCTCACAGGCTCAGCAGCCCCCCTTTATCCCCTTACCAATGCGATTATTACCGCACTGCCAGGCTGTTCAGGATTCAACGTCAGCATTGAAGAGACCGGGAACGGCATCAGGGCAAAAAAACTCTCAATCAGGATTACAGAGGAGAAGCCTGGCTCTGACGGCGACCTTGCTGCGGCAATGGAAGAGGTGATCGCTGCAGTCAGTCTCTCCGCAGGTGCGGCGGTGACAGCGAGAGCTGTTCTTACAGACCTCGTCCAGGCAGAGCGAAGGCTCCACCCCTCAGGTTTTTCACACCACGCCATCGCCTCGGCCGACACGATCTTCGACATTCTCGGCCCGCTCCTTATCATGGAAAACGCCGGTTTATATGGTTGTCCAATGTATGCAACACCGCCGGCCCTGGGGGGCGGCATGATCCGGACAGGACAGGGTGAGGTTGGGGGTCCAGCCCCTGCTGCCCTCGAAATCTGTGCCAGGCACCGGATCCCAGTATCTGAGAGTCATCTTGACATGGAACTCACCACCCCAACCGGCGCTGCCCTCCTTGCAAATCTGGCAGACGTCGCGGATCACTTCCCGGCGATGATCCCGCTCCGCACTGGTTATGGTGCAGGCACCAGGGAGAATGCCTCTGGGCAGCCAAATCTTCTGCGTGTCGTTGAGGGGGATGTCTGTGATCTGATGACTGAGAGGATTATCATCTTAGAAACAAACCTTGATGACGTCACAGGTGAGATTCTCGGCTACACCTTTGAACGTCTCTTCGCAGCCGGCGCAGTGGACGTTTTTGTCACCCCGGCAATCGGGAAGAAGAACAGGCCAGTGCAGGTGCTCTCAGTGATCACCGATCACATCAGGTACCAGGATCTGATCCGGGTTCTCATGGACGAGACCGGCACCCTTGGGGTCAGGGTGCGGGAGGAGCCACGGCTTGTTGCCGACCGGACACGTAAGGCAGTGGAGATCATAGTGGCCGGACAGACCTTTCAGGTGCGGGTGAAATCTTCCCGCAGCAGTGGGCATGTGGTGGCAGTCAAACCTGAGTATGAGGACATGAAAGAGATCGCACTCACCCTTGGCATACCCCTGCGGCAGGTGGCGGGGGCAGTGCAACAGCAGATTCCGGGATTCAGAGGTAAGTGACAACTCCACACTGAGTATCAGAAGACTCCGACCACAAGCACGAAGAGTGAGTTCCCTACCTCAGGCGGGGAGACAGCAGTCCCGAGAGCCAGACGTTCGTCAGGATAACCAAGCCTTTCACAGAGTGCAATCCGGCATTCCACACCAGAGTCACGGAGGAGTGATGCCATCCTGGCGACCTCGAATTCAGGATCAGCGATCACAAAGGCGACATGCCCCCTCTGCACCTCATCCACCACCTGCTTTCCTGCAAGGAGATGCTCTCTGGCATGTGCATTGACAACCACTCCTCTTGTGAGGGAGATGCCAAGACTGGCAAACGCGACCTGCATCGAGGATATCCCGGGGATGATCTCCCCCCCAAGATACCCAAGACCTGCCAGCATCGGATCGCCGGTGGAGAGGAGAACCACCTCATCAGGAAGTTCACGCAGGCGTTTATAGTCCTGTATCTCAGACACCCTGCAATCCTCAGAGATATATTGCGCGGCAAGTTCGATCGCCCGTCCTGAACCATAGATCAGAGTGGCCTTCCTGATCGCCTCAGCCGCCGCCTGAGTCACCATGCGAGGCCCGCAGCCAACACCTACAATCCTCATCCACTCTCCCCCTCGATCTCTCCTTTCCGGTTTACAATGACCACACGGACACCAGGGTATCTCCCTTTGTATTCATTCAGGTTCTTCATGACAATCTCCTTCCAGAGTGGGGAGGCGGTCATCTCCTCCACTGTTTTATATCCGGTGCCCTCAAGGATGACAGGGTTGATGAACTTCAGAATCAGGGCAGGAAGGCCGCAGAGGATGACATCTCCCTCTGCCGCATCGATCCCCTTCTGCATATTGGCACCCACCAGCACCACCTCATGATCAGGGAAGAGCATTCTCGAAAATCTGAGACCTGTCCTTCCGGTGGTGATAACCACCCTCTCTGCGCCTGCAATACGTTCATAGACAGACTCAGAGAGATGGTCATCCCAGGGCTCGACAAGACCTGTGGAGCCCAGCACAGAGATACCACCCTCCACCCCCACACGAGGATTCAGGGTCTTCCTGCCGACCTCAGCACCCCCGGGGATCGAGAGTTTCACAACCACCCCCCTGATCCCTGTCTCATTCATGGCCTCTCTGACAGCAGTCCTGATCGAGTGCCAGGAGGGCTCGCTGATTGCAGGATCACCACAGGCATACCTTGGAGTGTCACGCACAAACCTGCCTATGCCTGCCTCGGCAATCACCCTCATGCCGCAATCTGCAGGCTCTGCACTGGCAGCAAACTCCAGGCCTGCTGTCATGTCGTCTCTGTAATCGCCGGCATATTTGAATGCCGAGGCGGCCCCGCCAGAGCCCCTGACAGGCAGAGTTGCCATTATGCCGCATGGCAGGCAGAGATCCACAGATGAGACCTCACCAGAAAGTGAGAGAACCGCAGCCTTGCATGCGGCAGCAGCCGTGGTTCCTGTTGTAAAACCCCGCCTCAGGCAATCCCCTGAGGAGGTCAGAACAGAGAGGCCCTGCTCAACAAGAGAGAGGGCGGCCCTGTCACTGCACCTCTCCACCCAGAGAGGCGGGTATTCATACTCTGTTACAGGGTCTCTCATCTCTGCTGCTCGATATGGATGGTGATTATCTCATTCATGGCCGCAACAGCCGGGGGTGTGCCGCCACGCGTCCCTATGTTGGAGATCGACGGAACCTCTGTCTTCCTCAGCACTTCCTTGGACTCTGCGGCATTTACAAACCCGACCGCCGTTCCGATGACAAGTGCAGGCCTCAGACCCTCATCTATCATCCTGCAGACAGAGAGCAGGGCCGAGGGTGCATTCCCGATGATGATGACAGCACCTTCTAGCTGATCCCTGAGTGCCAGATAACCGGCAGAGGTCCTTGTAATCCCGCGTTTCCGAGAGATATCACTCCCATAGTCAAGGGCGCATATGACCTCGCTTCCATGTTCCTTCTTTCTGACACCTGTCTGAACCATCCTGATGTCAGTTACAAGGGGCGCCCCTCTCTCAAGGGCCTTCAGACCTGCCTCCACAGGGTTATGCCTGAAGACCATCAGGTCAGCCATCACAAAGTCTCCCACAGAGATTGCGCACCTCTGGCGGATCCGATCCTCAGGGGTCTCATTACCTACAACGGCCCTTGCAAGGCTTCTGCTGGTGCTTGATATCCTGTAGCCCTCCTCTGTGTCGGCCCCTGGATCAATATACATATTTTTTTTCATAGCCCCTCGGTGTGATCATAGCCCTGATCTCGTCTCCTGACTTCCAGAAACGGGTCTCCTCACCGCCAATCAGGACAAGTGAGTGCATATCCACAAAACTGTCATCCTCCTTCAGGCCACCAAGTGTGGTAAAGAAGTGCTCCTCGCCCTCGCGGAAGGCATTTTTGACAACGCCGACAGGTGTCGCCTCATCCCTGTGCCGGAGGGCAATTCCGACGGCCATCGAGAGATTCTCTGGTCTGCCCCGGCTCTTTGGGTTGTAGAGCACAACAGGCACACCCATCTTAAAAGCACAGTCAAGGCGTTTTTTTATCACCTCAATTGGGGTCAGGAGGTCTGAGAGTGAGAGGGTGACATAATCACCTGAGAGAGGGGAGCCGATCCTGGACGCGGCGGCAGTCGCCGCTGTGACACCAGGGATGACCTCCACAGGCACCTGTGTATCCTCATGCTCGGCCACCTCAAGAACAATGCCTGCCATTCCATATACCCCGGGATCGCCACCGCTGACCATGCAGACCACATGCTCTGACGCAAGCTCCACACATCTGCGGGCACGCTCAACCTCATGGCCCATGCTGCTTCTGATAACCTCTTTTCCATCAAGATATGGCTCAATCAGCTTCAGATAGAAGTTGTTGCCTATGACATAATCTGACTCACAGACGGCTTCAATGGCCCTCTGTGTCATCTGACCCGGATTACCGGGCCCTGTTCCGACAATATAGAGTTTGCCTGATTTAACGTGCGATTGCAACTGTAACCCTCCCATATACCTGTTTTTTCATAACTATCTCCTTCCTGACAGCAAGCGCAAGTGCCGCCGGTTCTGCCACCCCTACAAGACCAATAAGGCCTGCACGGGAATCAGACGGCGGGGACTGTGCGTTGATCACCTCGTCCTTTAAAAAGACGAGGTTGCCTTCCAGGAGACTGACTGCCTCTTTCAGACCTGCCTCATGCCTCTTCTGGACAGTTGTCGCAAAGGCAAAGACCTCATCCAGAGAGACTGATGCCTCATCAAGGGCGGTTCTGATGGCAGAGACCACCTCTTCAGCAGAGACGCCCTTCCTGCACCCTACACCCACGATATAATCCCCTTTACTGAAGAGAACAGAGACACCGGGTTCAGCGATGGCAACCGAGGGGCCGGGAATGGTGTATACAGGGACATCCCCGTCAAGAATGGCCGCATTCACAAGGCGTGTAGAGTCACGGTTCAGAATGCCGCAGCCTGTTGCACCTGCTATGCCCTCGACAGAGGGCCTGCCCATCGTCTCTGTTGCTGTGGTGATCACAGGAATTATTCCAAGGCATTCAAGCTCTCTTGCGAGATCATTTCCACCATGATGACCGCCGCAGACAGGGACTGCATACCGCATATCCGGGCCCACCACAACGACACATGGATCAGTCCACTTGTCCCTGAGAAGAGGGGCAATGCCACGCACCACTATGCCTGCGGACATCACTGCCACGATGCGGGCATATGAGGCAAAGGCCTCCTCAAAAACCCCACTGTGATAGGGAATGAACTCTCCGCCAATGGCCTCTGCTATCCTGGATGCAGACTCTGAGAACCTCTCAAGAGCAATGACTGCTGTATCTCTCATCCGTAGAGATCCGAGTTTGTAAATGATGCTTCTGAGGCATCCACGACATTGCCTATGATGATGAGCGCCGTCTTTTCAATGCCTGCTGCCCTTGCCTTCTCTGCGATATCAGCCACAGTGCCCCTGACCACGATCTCATCAGGCCAGGTAGCCCGGCAGACCACAGCCGCCGGGGTCTCAGGGGGATACTCGACCTTAGAAAGCACCTCCTCCATCTGTCCTGTGCCAAGGAAGACCACCATGGTTGTTCCAAGGCGTGACATCTCCTTAATCTGGTCTGATTCAAGGGTCTGACCGGCAGGGCGGGTTATGATCACAGACTCTGAGACGCCCCTGAGTGTGAACTGCGTCCCGAGGGCCGCGGCCGCACCAAACATGCTGGATACACCAGGCACCCTCTCTGCAGTAATCCCGCGCTTTTCAAGAAGAGCCACCTGCTCGACGATCGCACCATAGAGTGCAGGATCGCCGGAGTGGAGACGGACGACAGTCTTTCCGGCATTGACAGCCTCTGCCATCAGGTCGACCATCTCACTGAGTTTCATGCCCCAGCTGTCATATTTCTCAGTCGCAGAGGAGAGCTCCACAAGTTCGGGGTTCACAAGTGAGCCTGCATAGATGAGAAGATCAGCCTTCTCAAGGAGCTCTCTTCCCTTTACTGTAATGAGCCCTGGATCGCCAGGGCCTGCACCGACAATATAGATCTTTTTCATATTCTTCATATGGAGTCCCCCTTTTCTGCAAACATAACACTGAAGTACGGGCTCTTTTCAGGCAGATCAGGCCCCCGGAAGACACGCTCGCCTTCCATGTACATCTTCTCAACAAGCACGAACTCATTGAATCCCTCCTTTCTCAGGGCAGAAGCTGTCTCCTTTGGCTTTCTTACCTTCAGGAGGATCTTTGCTCTCTCATCAGAGCCATCTGATATTCCAAAACCCCCTGATACTGTAACACCTGCCACAGAGGCAAATGCAGTGATAGAACTGATGCCAGGCACTGTCATGACCTCCATCTCAGGATGGCGCTCCCTGATGATCATAGAGAGCCTGCCAAAAGTGCCATAGAAGTTTGGATCACCCAGTATGCCAAAGACAGCAAGCCCGTTCAGTGCGGCGGGAGCGATTATATCCACATTTTTTTCCATGCACTCTCTGATATGTGCCTCATCATCTGTCATTGGAAAAGAGAGCACAGTCACATCTCTGCGGAATGGTGCGACGATCTCACGCGCGACCTCACCCGGGACAAAGACCTGATCTGCCTCCTTCAGGAGACGTGCGGCCCTCAGGGTGAGAAGTTCAGGGTCGCCTGGCCCTATACCCACTGCAACCAGCATTCAGGAACACCTGCCTATGATAATATACACAGGGTTTACGGGTTTGAGCATAATGCCGCCTGCCAGAGGATATGAACGGGAGATCTGGATGTGGATGACCTCCTGAAATATTCCGAGCTCTTTCATTTTTATAACAGCTGTGTTAAGGGTCTCAAGCAGGACTGCATTGACAACAATCATGCCACTGACCTTTTCTGAGAGAAGCCTGAGTACAGTCTCAAGATCCCCGGAACCTCCGACAAATGCACAGTCAAGGTGATCAATGCTGCTGAGAACCTCTGTTGCCTCGCCCTTGATCACCTCGACATTCTCTGCTCCGGCCTCGTTGATCCCTGCCCTCGCACACGCAACTGCCTCCTCCCTTCTGTCGACAGCAATAACCTTACATGCGACTCTGGATGCCTCAATCGACACCTTGCCGGTACCACAACCGATATCGGCCATAATATCCCCGGGTTTGAGATTCAGCCTGAATAGAGAGACAGCCATAACCTCGTCCTGTGTTGGCCCCCCTTTAAGATTCATATTCACTCAGATAAAGTTTATTTTTCTTAAGTATTTAAAATTGGTATTACGTTCTGCAATCTGTCTCTGTGAATCTCAGAACAGATCTGCTGGGAATGAAAAAAAGCCAAAAAAAGTATAGTTATTATGGATTCTGGTACGTAATTCACAGCTCAATTAATCGGGATTGTGGTGCCTGGCTCAGGAGGAACCTTTTTCAGGTGAACCTCAAGAACACCATTCTTGAAACTTGCTGAGGCACCCTCAGTAGTGACTTCTGATGGCAGATTCACTGTTCTGCTCATACTCCCATAGGCGCGTTCACGCATATAGTAGCCTCTCTCTTCATCCTCCTCTTCAACCTCTCTCTTGCGCTCACATGATATCCCAAGTGTGACTGGATCAAAAAGCCTGAGATTCATGTCCTCCTTCTCAACACCAGGAAGATCAGCAATGATGATCACCTCATCCTCCTCATCACGGACATCCACATGGCACTCCCCCCTGATTGTCGGGATGAGACCAGATGAGGCCACACGTGCAGGAAGTGTGCTGCTGCCAAGCATCGACTGGAAGCGATCATCCATACCTCCCACCATCTGATCAAACTCATTCAAAAGGGCATTTAATGGATAGCGTCTTCTTAATACCATATCTTCAAACCTCCAGAGGGCTGCATACCTGAACGACATTGCAGAGCCCTTACCTCAAGTAAGTGTTATTGGAGTATAAATGTAACTGACGGGGCATAAAATAAACGGGGAAGGATTCAACCCCCTCACATCCTCCCCACATACTACCCAATAGCGTTACCAGAAAAGAAGATTTGCCAGACAAAGCCTGAATGCGCACCTTTATATGCTGACCCTGACATTATGTGGCCAGAGTAACCTGCCTGTCCCTTCACGAAGAAATCAGGCAGGAGGCCCCCCCCACTTCAGTGGGGGAGGAATGACGTCCATCTACAACACAAATAAGTACTAAAATAGATATTAGTCATCTATCCTATGCTCCTTGACGATGAAGATCAAACTCCTCCCCACAGAGGAGCAGAAGGCATCTCTCCTTGAAACCATTGAGCGTTTCAATGAGGCATGTAACTTCATCTCAGAGACAGCATGGCAGAACAAGATTTTTGGCAAAGTTGGTCTTCAGAAGATCCTCTACCATGAGGTTCGGGAACGATTTGGACTCTCTGCACAGATGAC